>Ga0315336_1006623_pt1 | contig 11718 bp, 18 predicted proteins | sample ASW5metaG_FD_204512 | JGI IMG/M metagenome (GOLD analysis project Ga0315336, IMG submission 204512) | Ammonia-oxidizing marine archaeal communities from Monterey Bay, California, United States - ASW #5 | ecosystem: Environmental > Aquatic > Marine > Intertidal zone | place: USA: California...
TGGGGGCTTTTGCTCTCGGACTCTCAGTTAACCGGGGACTTTGACATTCGTCCCGAGTTCAATCGAGATGGTCGATGCCAACGGTTTATGACATCGGGCATCGGGGGGAGTTCGAGTTCGGCTAGCATTAGCTAGCGGACCTGGGATCGAAATGGGGTGGGGGGGCCCGAGGATGGGGGCACACAGTCTACAACTACCGTTCTTGCCTCGTGCCTCCGTGAGGTTTACATTCGGCTTCGGTACCAAGAGGACTGGACAGCGGATGCCCCTTCTTGATGAACCAAAAAGCAGGTGTCTTCCCCGTTCAGTGCACGTGATCGGCGTCTTCTCAACGCTTTGGGGACTCCTCGCCTGCGCAGAGTGGATCCTGGTGCCGATTCTGTACCCGGAGTCTAAGCAGTTCATCCCCTACGGCATCCGTTTCATGGGTCAGCTGTTGTTGCTGCACGCTGGCTGTTTCGTGTTCTGTATCGTTTCGGTCGTGATGGCTAGGGAGTGTCGAAGGTGGACGGTCCTTCTCTACGCATTCATTCCGTTCTCGTACTTAGCCTATCACGTGGCCCGGGTAGCAGCATCGATCTACCTCTACCACAGTCGGTAGTCCAGACGACCACGCCCGACAGGAGGGCGATTCTGCGGCCGTTCTTGGTCCGTGCCATGGGGTAGATTGTAGCGCGTGAGGGGCTGGAGGGTAGCGGGCTGTCTTGCGCCTGGCCGCACCGGCGTGTAGGGTGGAAGCGTAAGACAAAATACCGTCATGTATAGAAGGAAACGCAGGGCAACCGTACTTTTTGGCGCGATTGCTACCTTGGCAATTCTCTTTGGTGTCGTATGGGCAGGTCGAGACCAGATCAGGATATGGCATCTTCTGAGAACCCACTTTAACAGCCTTGGCAAAAACTCTCAGGGGTACGACGAGTACCGTCACCGGCAGACCGGAATCGTCTTTGTATTCCTTCCGGGCGGAAGATTCCTTATGGGTAGTCCGGAAGAGGAGGAAGGCTTCCGCGAGGAACAACCGGCACACCAGGTGAGTCTCAGTCCATTTCTGATTGCGAAGTACGAGGTTTCTCAGCTTGAATGGAAGCAGGTAATTGGGCAATCTCCTATGTCGTCTACGTCGGACGAGCTGCCGGTCACATACGTCTCGGTCGAGGACTGCCAGCGTTTTTGCGACATCGCGAAGTTTAGTCTGCCGACTGAGGCCCAGTGGGAATACGCCTGCCGTGGCGGAACCTCAACGAAATTCTCCTTCGGTGATTCCATAACCACGGCACAGGTGAATTTCTCGCCCAGCTACGATAATCCCGCTGTCACTGGCCAAGATAGGGGCAACGCACTCGCAGTCGATTCGCTTGAACCCAACGGTTTCGGAATTCATAACATGCATGGAAACGTATTGGAGTGGTGCCAGGACCTGTACGACGAAAAGTTCTTTTCGACGCCCGAGGCCTCGTACCGAGACCCCGTCTCGACTTCAGGCAGTCAGCACGTGGCACGTGGTGGGTCCTGGGGAGATAGTTCCAAAATCTGTCGTTCGGCTTTCCGACTCGGTATCCCGTCGGGACCGTTTAGCCGCAGTGGGTTTCGTCCTGTTTTCAACTTTCACTAGGATACGCTGACACCCATGCCTCACCGTGGAAGGACAACCGCGATCTTGCTTGCTACGGGAGCGGTGGTGGTTGTGGTGGTGGGTGTGTTGAGTTTCTGGGGAGACATCGTCTGGTTTTTCCAAAGCGACGTGGAGAGAATCCAGGGCAGGTGGAAGGTCGTGTCGGTCATATTTGCTGGCCAGGGTGTGCCGGAGAGCGCGCTGGGACACTTTATTTTCGATGGTGAGAAGATGACAGTTTCCTACCCTGACGGCGGCAAAGTGATGAGGGAATACCGTCTGGACGAGAACCATCAACCCGGCTGGTTCGATATTACCCAACCCGACGATAAGTCGCAGCGTGGGATCTACGAAATCAACAGCGACACACTCAGGATCTGCACGTCAACTGAGGAGCGACCGGCTACCTTCGAACCGAAGGCTGGCGATAGACTCATGCTCTGGGTCTCAAAGCGCGAATAGGGCCAGGGCGTCAGCGGGACGGCGGCGGCTCCGTGGGAAGTTGCATCTCAGCATGAAGACGCTTAGCCTAACCCCATGCCCCACCGTGGAAGGACAACCGCGATCTTGCTTGCTACGGGGGCCGTGGGGGTTGCGGTGCTGGCGGTGGTGAATTTCTGGGGGGACATCGTCTGGTTTTTCCAAAGCGATCACGAGAAGATCCAGGGGAAATGGAAGATGGTGGCGAATGATGGCGCGGAAAGCATGACGTTCTTCGTCTTCGAGGGCAGCACCCTTACCACTACCAAGCTCTTCGAGGGCAGGAACATTATGGTTACCACTCTCGGTCTCGGCAGCGCCCCCTTGGACAAGTGGAGCTACCGCCTCGATGAGCAGCACCGGCCCGGATGGTTCGACATGACCGCACCGTTTCCGATGCGGGGAATCTACGACCTCAACGGCGACACGCTTAGGATTTGTGTGAGTCTGGAAGGGAACCGGCCAACTTCCTTCGAGTCGAAGGAGAGTTCCTTTGATTGGCTGTATGTCCTGCAGCGCGAATAGGGCCAGGGCGTCAGCGGGACGGATTTCTTCCCTTTTCCAAAGCCAGTCGTTGCCGAGGTGCCGTTCTTGGTACAATCTGCTCAGTCGGGAAGGCCCCAGCACGGGTCCAATCTTCGCCGCCTCACCTAACCCCGTGGCCAGTCATCGGATATTGACGTTACGAAAGCGCCATGAACAAATACTACGCAATTATAGTTGGACTCTTCTTTGTTTCCGGATGCTCGTCGTCTGACGTGATTACGCCGTCGGCGGAGACCGATGCGGCAGCGGTCGAGGAGTGGAGCGAACGTACATTGGTCGCGAACAGTGAATCAAAACCAGGAATGTGGATTGACTTGGACACTGGAAAACTTTGGACGCCGCCAAACGATCTTGGGAGTCGTTTGATTGAGGTCGCACGTGAGGAAGGCTTCGATGCATATGCCCACCATGATCCGGATGGGCAACCGTTGGGGCTGTACTCCATCGATCTCACTGGGCTGCAGGAGTTACCTGGGGATGGTTGGCTAAACGCTAACCCGTATGACTTAAGCAAGAGCTGGCCGACAAACCAATACAGTTACGGCCTCCTGGCCACAGATTCCCCACTCCCATATACATTCGCCTTTCGAACACGAGAAGGTGGAGTGGGGATGCTTCAGGTCGTTGGATTCACACAACCTCAGAGCATCAGCATGCGTTACAAGCTTGCTGAGCCCTGAGCTGACCGTCTCGACCTTGGCGGCCAGCAGGTCCCACTTTGCGGGCTATGCCCTTCCTGGCGGCGGGACTGTAGTGTCCGCAACATCCTACTCCCACCCCCGCGTTTCCTACCTGCGGATACTCCCAGCGCCCAAAACCTGGCTTCTCGCGGCTGAGAATGATATTATGCTCCGAATAGAACGATACAGTGATGGGATCATGACCAGCGCCAGCGGATACATCTTCACGGTTGTCTCGGCGTTATCTCTTGCACTCTGTATTGCCAGCATTGGCCTATGGGTCAGAAGCGGTTCTCACCTGGACACGCTTGCCCTGTCGTCAGCGGCCTCTCCTCACGGCCGTGTGGATGGCCCAAGTCTCGCTTCCTGCAATGGCTCTCTCCGGTATTGGCACACTGAGCTGGATTACCCGCGTTTGGATATCGACTTATCACACAGATTGACTCTCAGCTCTCGCAGCATGGCGAGGTCTGCAGCGGCTGAGTGGAAACCGGGAGGGCATCTTCAAGATGGCCAAGCGCTTCTTGGTTTCTACTATCGAACGGCTGATTCTACGTTGCCGATTTATTCAGGTAGCAACCCATCCATTCTTGGAAGTATGACCGACCGTGTCGTAGCCGTACCATACTGGTTCCTGGTGCTGGCTACTGCACTGCTGCCGGTCGCGTGGTGCTTACGCCGTCGTTACTGGATCCGGATTTGTAGTACGGGTCTGTGCCCTCGGTAACGTGTTGAGGTCGTGTCCTTTGAGGACTGACCGGTTTGAGCTGCCTTGGCCCGGATTCACGTCAAGAATCGACGCCCTTTCACCGCGCTGATACCCCAACCCTCTCCCGCTGCTCCTCCCACCCAACCGGCATCCCCTTCACCAGCCGCCCGAGCGACAACCCACCCGGCTCCCGCCCCTGGCTGATGGCGTCCACGATGTCGGGCGCTAGCAAGGTTAGGCGCATGATGCGGGAGACGTAGGAACGGTCGACATGCAGTGCGTCTACCAGCTCCGTGATCGATGCGTAGCGGCCCGTGTCGATCAGGTCCTGCCAGTGGAAGGCGCGCGTCGGCGCCAGGTCCAGTAGAAGTTGGCGAAGAAGTTCCAAAAGGTCCCAACGACAATCCCGCCGAGCTGCGACATGTAGATCCACGCTCCCACGGCCGGTGGGCGCACAATCCACTCTTGGAGCCAGCCCTGGGATTCGACTCCGCCCGCCGCCTCCACCTCGAGGATCCCGGCAACACGGGCATTCATCGAGACGAATACGATCCACTGCAGGGCCGCACCCACGATCGAAACCAGGTGGAACTTGGCCCAACGACGAACGATCCCGCCCCGCTTCTCCCGCCGATCGCGGAAAGTCCACAGTTCGTTGACCAGAAAGTTGGTATTGATCGAAACCTCGATCGCCAGCGCCGCCGAGAGGTTCTGGTTGAGCCCGACGGCCCGCGCGAAGAGGGCCAGGCACCCCAGATTTACGGCCACGCCGCTAACCCCCACTGCGCAGAATTTGAGAAAACGCGCCGAGAAGATGGGGCTCAGGTTTTTGAACATAGCAGCCAAGAATACATCCAACAAACGATCAATAACACCACCTACCGGGCTCGCGCAGCGTACGAAGTTTAAGGCGTGATCTCTGGGGTGCCATCGGTGGCAGCATCTGCGCTGTTGTCGCGTAGACCGTAGCGACGGGCGAGCTCGGGCTTCCCCCAAGCCTCGTAGAGCTCCACCAAATACTGTCGCGTGATCGTGACGAGGCGGTTCCAGGTCTCGGGAGTCGCTTCGAGGACCTCGAGACTCTCGAGGAGGTCCTTCTCGGCTTCGTCGTAGCGTCCGAGACGGGTCAGACAGGCTCCCCGCGTCTTCTGGATCGCTGCGATGAATTTCGAGTTGTGCGCGTATGCGGTTTTCGTCAAGCGCTGCGCCTCATGGGCGACCTCCAATGCCTCGCTCGCCTTTCCGGCCTTGACCAGCACGGTGGCGTAGTTATTGAGGTAGATGCACTGGTGGCTATCTGCGGTCTCCGGGTTGCGAGCGCCGGGCTCAAGGAAGCTACGATAGGTCGACTCCGCTTCCTCGAGCCTCTCCAACGCGAGATAGCAAAGCCCTAGGGTGTTGCGGGCTTCGAGCGCCGGGCTGTGGCCCGAGATGTCGGCCGGTGGATCCCATTCGATCAACAAGCGACTTATGGATGCGGACGCGGCCAGCTCCCCTTGGCTTCTGAGGGTCGACGCCGTCGTGAGGAGCCACCTTACCACGGCGCTCGTCTCCAGAGGGAAAGAGTCGGCGCGCTGCCGCAGGAAAACGAAGAGCACGGTCCGCGCCTCGGGGGACCTCCGGGCGAGCGTCTTGAGCGGCTGGGAGATCCTCTCGGCGACTGGATTGTCCTTGATAACGGCCCCAAGGAGGGCCGGGAGGCCGTAGCAAGACTCCCGCTCGAGGAGCCTCGCGACGGCTGTATCCCGCTCTGAGGGATCCCCATATGCGAGCCGCCATGCGTAGTAGCCATCCACGAGCTCTTCCCGCAAGGCCGCGACGAAGCCGGCGACCACGAGCGGTGCCGCTACCGCGCAGACCACCAATGTGATGCGCTTAGCGTCCCAGGCGCGTGTCTTCTTTGCTGTTGTGCCCATTGTTCTTGATTCTATCGTCGGCGCAGGCGTGCAAGGAATATACTTTCTACGTCCAGTCGTGGGGCGCGGAGCCGAATACCGCCATCACACTGACGAGGACCCAGCCCGAGAGGAGCGCGATTCTGCGGCCGTTCTTGGTCCGTGCCATGGAGTAGATTCTACCGCGTGAGGGGCGGGCTGCAGCTGGAAACGATTCGTTGTAAGAGGTGCCGAGATCGAAATCGCAAAACGATTCTTACAATCTTTTCGTTGGGTGTTACCAGCCCCGAGCCAAACACAGTGTTCGGTGTGCTACTGGGCCATTGAGGAGTGCTCCCCGGGTTTCACAACGGAGGCACCTGTAGAAGTTCTCCAGCTCGGGGGATCCAGAACCGGTCGCGGGAGACCTTTTTGTCCACGAGAGCCTTCGCGAGTCGAGACCTCGGCATTCCCCAGGGACGAAGCGGAAACTGAAAGGTGTTGAAGTGGATCGCTATCGATCGGCGGCTGCCGACATCGTTATGGATCTGCACTGCGTCTTCGGCATCTGCGTGAATCGGCGACTTGAACCACCTAGGGGTGTAGGAATCAATCGGAATGGCGGCCAGGCGGATCCGAGAAAAGCGCTCGCCGATCTCTCGGAAGAGAGCGGCGTTGTACGCCGTATCGCCTGCGAAGAAGAAATGGCCAGAGGTCCCCTCTACTACGAAGCCGGCGTACAGCCTACGTTCTCGGCGAAACGGAGTTCTTGCCGACCAGTGCCTTGCAGGAACGGCATGATACCGGTACCCCCGGTGCTCGTAGGATTGCCACCACTCAAGCTCGACGAAGCGATGGAAGCCGTGTTTGCGGAACCAGGTGCCGAGACCTTGAGGGAGAACGAAAAGAGCATCGTGACGTTTGGCGATCCCTCTGACACTTGGAAGATCCAAGTGGTCGTAATGATCGTGACTGATAAGGACCACATCAACCGGCGGCAATTCGTCGAGGGGGATTCCCGGTACCTGGCATCTGCGCACCCCGAGGAAGCGCGACGGTCCGCAGCGATTGGACCACATGGGGTCCGTGAGGATGGTGACCCCATCCCAGAGCAAGAGAACTGTGGACTGGCCAATCCAGGCAACGTTCATGGATTCATAGGATTGATACCCGACTCGTGCATCCAGGGTACATGGCGATTGTAGTGGCCGCGGTCTATGCTCGCCATGGACCCTCTTCTTGAAAAAACTTGGGTCGTGCTCGCAGGAGGTCTTCGCGGCACACGTGGCCGTCGGCAAAGAGCACGGGGTTGTTGGCCGTCGGATGGCTCTGATTACCGACTTCTATAAGGATAAACCTTCCTGACGACCTTGCCCGCTGGGGAAAAGTAGATCACATAGTCGTCGTCTTCTGGGCCCCAGACGCCGTCGAATACAAGTTCTACATACGGGAAGGCCGAGGAGGTAGTCACTAGTCTGCGCTGTCCGTACGCCCACCTCTCCAGAATGGAGTCAAGCAATGAATTCACCAACAAACCGTCAAGCAACGAATTGGATTGCACCGCACCGGAAGAATAGATCTCCTCAGGTGAGCCGAGAAGATCTTGCACCTGGGTCTTCGACATGCCTTCCTTCACCTTTTCCCAATTTTCTTGGAATTGGGCCCACCATATCTCGCGTATGCAGTAGGTGCCGCCGACCACAGTGGCCAAGAGTAACAGCGCGATGGTTAAGAGTCTCCTGCGGCCGTTCTTGGTCCGTGCCATGGAGTAGATTGTAGCGCGTGAGGGGCGGGAAGGTAGCAGCGTGTCTTGCATCAGGCCATGCCGACGCTTAGGCTGAAAGCATGGTAAAGAGTGGGAAAACAGCGGCGCTTGCTACTGTAGTAACCGGCGTCGTATTGCTATTTGTCGGGTGGTTCCTGACGACAGCACCGTTCCTTCCGAAGACTGACGACGTCGAAGCGCACTTTTCCAGTTCTTCAGGTGTGGCAATTCTCCATGGGGGAGCGTTTCCGTGGCTCGCCCAGTTCATAGGTCTCTCTGCACCGTTCGTCGTCATAGCACACCGTTTTCTTCGCAACAGAAAGTACAGTGCCGTGTGCGTCGCGGTTCCTCTGTTCTTCGGGCTCCTGTGGTGGTCTGGCCTGGTTCTCAGATTCTTGGGCACAGACCGTTTGGGGCTTCTTGCTGAATTCCAGGCCCGTCAACTGGGTGGAGGATCCTTATTTGACGACCTTTTTCTCCCGCTCGGCGCTATCGTGAATCCTGTGAGACTCCATGGACCCTTTGTTCTCTCAGGGATCGACTTCTTCTGGACAGCGTTGTCGACCACCCTTGTTCTGCTCTGGTGGGGCATCGGAATTACCTGGGTGTCACGAACGTTGCCAGAAGGCCTAAAACCGAAGCTGGACCGCAGGGGCTTATTTCGAGTCGCCATTGTCGTGTTCGTGTACTTCTCACCATCGTACCTGAAAACTACGATTTCGTTGCTTTAATGGCGACGCGTGGAAGGACAACCGCGATCTTGCTTGCTACGGGGGCGGTGGTGGTGGCAGTGCTGGCGGCGGTCAGCTTCTGGGGAGACCTCCTGCGGGGGTGATGGCCACTGGTTTTTGACGTTGAACGCCCGCCTTCCGGGATTAGCATTGTTCAGACGCTTCTTTCTCCAACCGATGCAGACGGCTCATGGCGACCACGTTAGCGGACTCGTTGAGGCGGATCCGAATGCACAAATCGCTGCTTTTCTTCCTTGTCATAACTGCTGTGCTTGCGGTCGCCGTCCCTGTTGCGTCTCGAGCACACCGGCGCTATTTTGATCTTCCGAACAACGACACGCTGAGCGCGAAACTATCTGCACATGGCATCTGGTTAGGCTCGCAATTGCTGGTATTTGGCCTACCCCCGCTGCTGACTATCCCTTTTCAGAAATCGCGTAGGCCCAGGGCTCGATGGCCCCTGTTCGAGATTGCCTTGATAGCAGTCATAGCATTGTGCTTTTATTTCCGCCCGACTCTGCCATGGGTCGAACGTCTCCTGGATATCATGTTATTGCCGAGCGTAATCGTGGCGTACGCCACGTCACATCGTGCCCTCATTGGGACTTCGGTACAGGGTACACCCGTCAAGGCGTCTCTGGCTTCCATTACTTGTGCCGCGGCAGCTGTCAGTGTTTCGCTATTGCTATGGTTCGAACTTTACTTCGAATAGGTACTGGAGCCGCTAAGGGGACCTGTCGATACCAGGATGGGGTCGGCTGTGTGCTGAGTAGTCCTGCATTAGACTTTTGGCAGTCGCCTCGCCGTCGCCGTGGGGGAGGCCAATTTTATGCTCGTCCTGCAGCGCGAATAGGGCCAGGGCGTCAGCGGGACGGAGGCGAGGGTTTTCCAGCAAACACCAACAAACAGCGAGATCCCGGAGGTGCTGAGGGTCGGGCCGGGTCGAGAACGTTCAACGTGGGGGAGCCTCGTGGGTTCTGTGAGCGCGGTTTACTTTTTCTTGGCCGTGTGTAGACTTCAGCGGGAGTTTTAAGCTCATGACTGACAAACAAAAAAAGGTTCTTGGCATTGGCCTCCTCATACTCGGGCTCCTCGTTCTTGTTGGCAGCTGCCGCCCTCGCCCAGAGCCAGAACCTCCTGTTTTTACCGGAGTATTGATTCCTGGATTGTTGATCATAGCAGGACTGTTTGCTCTGGTAACTCCAAGCCGTGATGAGGACGGAAAGCCCAAAGGAAACCAGGACAAGCAGGAAGCTCAGAAATAACAGCTTGCGCATCACGCCGCCTCTTATTCACTCGGCACGACCATGCCTCACCGTGGAAGGACAACCGCGATCTTGCTTGCTACGGGGGCCGTGGTGGTGGGGGTGCTGGGCGTGTCGAACTTCTGGAACATCGTTTGGTGTTTTCAAACCGACTCCCAGAGGATCCGGGGCAGGTGGAAGACGGTATCGGTCATAATGGAGGGTACGACCATGCCGAAAAGTGGCTACATCGTCTTCGAAGACGAGACGACTTTACGCACCGTCATGGATGACGGTCATAAAGAGATTCTAAGTTACCACCTCGACGAGACCCACGAGCCCGGGTTGATCGATATAATCCGACCCAACGGTAACTCGTTTCCAGGGATTTACGAAATCAATAGAGACACGCTCAGGATTTGCATGAACCGGGAGCGACCAACTACCTTTGAGTCGAAGCCGGGTTCACGCACCGCCTTGACGGTCCTGCAGCGCGAATAGGGCCAGGGCGTCAGCGGGACGGTGGAAGGAAACGCGCTCATTCGAGAATCTGGATGACTCTTCCGTAAACGTTTTCGACGGGTACCGGACCATACAAACGACTGTCCGCCGAGCGATCTCGGTTGTCACCCATCAAGAAAACGTGGCGTTGCGGGATTCTCAGCTCGTCCATATTGTCAAGCCAATCGAGCCGACCCGATGGTGTCGTGAACGCCTGATCCGTAATCGTGACGTAGGGCTCCTCCTGGACTTCTCCGTTACGGGAGAACGTCTTGCTAACGATCTTCACTTGGTCACCCGGGATCCCCACAACGCGTTTCACATAGAGAACGCTTGGGTCACGCGGGCTGCGGAAGGCCAGGATGTCTCCGTAGCGGAACAGTTCAATCCTCGGTTCATCCACCACCTCGACCAGGATGCGGCTGTCTTTGGGAATAGTCGGCACCATATCGGCAGTGGGCATGACGAACACCTGGTATCGCTGGTAGTAGACAAGGATCACTACTACGACCGTGACCAGAGCTGCACCGGCCACGCCTACTACCAGGAGGGTCTTGAGCGACCTTCGCATGTTATATCTTACCGAATCCGCTCCCAGCTCACCCAGACAAACACCACCACCGCAGCAACGACGACAACGCCCGACAGGAGGGCGATTCTGCGGCCGTTCTTGGTCCGTGCCATGGAGTAGATTGTAGCGCGTGAGGGGCGGGAGGGTAGCGGCCAGCTTTGCATCTCTCGGCCCCGACGTATAGGCTGGCGCTATCCGGAGAGTACTCAATGAAACGTTCGAAAGGTATTAGAACGGCTGCCTTGACATGCCTCTTGGCGATAACAGCCATCGCGATGCTGGTCGGTGTCTATTGGAAAGACTTGGTTACCCAGTACCACGTATACCGCTTGAGAACGGATTCTGATTACCCCTCTGTGCCAATATGACTGAGACATCTTCCCCCCTCGGAATTACTGTAGAGGGCGAGGAGGTTTCAGGACATTGGCATCATCGAAGAAAAGAGACAATGAAGGGTCCGCGGGAGACCCGAAGCGGAGCTCAGGCGAGCGTAGCGAGACTGAGCGGAGCGAAGGGGCCCCCGCGGAGAGCACGCCGCAGTTGCCCTCCCCACCCGATCCGGAGGTCCCCGAGAAGGCGCGGCGCCGGCGCTACACCGCCGAGTACAAGCTGAGGATTCTTCAGGAGGCTGACGCCTTGAGGGAGGCCGGCGAGATCGGCGCGTTGCTTCGTCGCGAAGGCCTCTACTCGTCTCACCTGATCACCTGGCGCCGACAACGCGACGAGGGTGCGCTCTCAGGGCTCAAGCCCAAGAAACGTGGCCGCAAGGCTAAAGAGCAGAACCCACTGGCGCGCAGACTGGCCGAGATTGAGAGGGAGAACAGGAGGCTCAAGAAACGCCTTGAGAAGGCGGAGATCATCATCGAGTTCCAAAAAAAAGTTGCGGACGTTCTGGGCATCCCGCTGAAGGACGAGGAGAGCGACGAGAGCGAATGATGACCTTCGCCGAGGAGCTGAGCCGGACGGTGGGGAAGTTCGAGGCGTGCGTTACCTTGAGCGTCTCTC
>Ga0315336_1006624_pt1 | contig 11716 bp, 8 predicted proteins | sample ASW5metaG_FD_204512 | JGI IMG/M metagenome (GOLD analysis project Ga0315336, IMG submission 204512) | Ammonia-oxidizing marine archaeal communities from Monterey Bay, California, United States - ASW #5 | ecosystem: Environmental > Aquatic > Marine > Intertidal zone | place: USA: California...
GAAACTCCTGTGAGTCTTTGGTAGCACCGGTATAGCGGGTTAGCATATTTCCGCTCGGATCGAAAAAAGCAAACACCGGCGTCGCCCGCACTCGGTTGTGCCCGAGCGCGAAGTCACTCTCGGGCACTTCCTCCCCATCAAATCCCGTGACCAGGGCATCACCTTCAGCGTTGATCACGATCACTTGGAAATGGGCTCGAAAGTAGTTCTGCACCTCAACCTGATTCAGTACCATCTCCTTCATTCGTCGACACCAGGGGCAATCGTTGGTCTCAAACATCACTAAGACGCCGACCTTGCCCTCTTGTCCTGCAATCTCGCCCTCTTCGCGTAAATCATTAAAACTGTCGTGGAAAAAATAGGTAGCTGGGTCCCGGGTCTGCCCGGCTAATGCGGGCATCAGCGATACCAACAACACCAACGTTGCGCATATTTTCAGGATTGTCTGTGAGGTCATATCGTGCTTGTCTGGATTCCAGTGAGGAACGCCTTCCACTCAAAAGAATACCCCAAATTTGGGAGAAGCCAAGCATTAAATGTCGTTGCTGACCAGGAATGGTCTCCTTTCGAACTCAACCGGGTCACAAGCGCAATTCTGGGTAATATGGCCCTCAACGTTGTAACCTTGTAGAAGGAGAGTTGAAATTCATATTTGCCGATTGCCTAAGCCCAAGAACGCGCACTAAGCTTGCGCCAATTTGGGTTTTAGATACACATTACAACGGCGATCATTTTAGGAGGACAGGCTGTGGGAAGTGTACTGGAAGGTATTCGTATCCTTGATTTTGGCCGTTATATTGCAGGGCCCTTCTGCGGCATGCTATTGGCCGATATGGGAGCTGAAGTCATCAGAATTGAAAAAATAGACGGCAGCGAAGACCGTTATACCATTCCTGTCGGTGAGGGTGCAGACGGTGAAACTAGCGTCGGCGCCATGTTCCTACAGATAAACCGGAACAAACTTGGGTTGACGCTGAATCCAATGAAACCCGAGGGCCGTGAAATCGTGCGTAAGTTGGTTGCTACGGCTGATGTCGTGATCGCCAACCTACCGGCCCCGACGCTCAAAACGATGGGGCTGGATTATGAAAGCCTGCGTGCAATCAAGTCCGACATTATTTTGACCGCCGTTTCCACGTTTGGCTCGATTGGGCCATACAGCGACCGGGTGGGCTTCGACGGCGTCGCCGCGGCAATGTCCGGCATGATGCATCTGACCGGGAATCCGGACGAGCCGATGAAGGCTTATACGCCTTGGGTCGACTATGGTACTGCGTCAGGTGCTGCTTTCGGCACCCTGGCTGCGTTGATCCATCGCGACAAGACGGGTGAGGGCCAGATTGTTGAGGGCACGCTTCTGGGTACCGCGCTAGCGTTCAATAATGCGTTATTGGTTGAGCAGGCAATGATCCAACCTGACCGGATCGGGACCGGTAATCGTGGACAAATCGCTGCGCCGTCGGACGCGTTTTCCTGCAAGGGTGACGAATGGATCATCGTGCAAGTCATTGGCCAGCCTCTATTTGAAAGATGGGCACGGCTTATGGGCGAGGGGGAACAATGGCTTTCCGACCCTCGATTTAAGGATGACATGTCGCGCGGCAATAATGGCGCGGTGATCTCTGAGCGAATGCAGCGATGGTGCGCCGAACAGAGCAGGGAAGAGGCGATCAAGACTCTGGAGGAGGCACGAATCCCGGTTGGCCATATATATAAACCATCCGAAACCTTACAGGACCCTCACGTTCGTGATGCTGGTTTCTTCAAAGAGATCGAATATCCAGGTGCAGCTGCTCTTGCCCCAATCAGCGAGACCCACGTACGACTATCCCGCACACCAGGCGAGATTCGCTGTCGCCCCCCTACCCTGGGTGAACACACCGAGCAGATTCTCGCTGAACTAGGTTACGATGAAGTGGCTGTTGCTGAGTTAAAAGCTGCCCGTGTCGTGTAACCACAACCGATTACCGTACCCGCTTTAGTCAGTCCGGAACAGTTGCTATTCCGTCACGGGAAACAGGCCTGTCATAACTCCAGATATCCACATCGTACCCCTGCTCACGCAAGTTGTCGGCGTGCTCAGATAGGTAATGCTGAAAACTCGGCTGCCGCTCGTAGGCCCGCTCGAGCACATAGCGGAAAATCCCCTGGGTATGGAAAGTCTGAAATACGGCTTCCAGACGCACGACCTCCTCACCCGATGCGTCAAATAACACCACTGTGGGGGCAAAGCCCACGCCTAGTTCCGCGGCCCATACCCGAGCCGTGGTGGATCGTCCGTCCGGGGTGATGATCGGGGTGTCCGACCATAAATCCAGCTGCAGCGCCGTCATCTTCTCGATCTGGCTGCGCACGATAGGCTGAGCCAGTACCTTCTGATGAAAAGTATCGCACTCAAGGCAGCGGGGCTGTTCGAAGAACACCGCCAGTGGCCGACCATCTGTTGCACTTAGATCAAACGGTGGCGGGGCAAAAAACACCTCGCTGTGAAGTGTGCCGCTCTCAGCGCGACTGCCGGACTGGGTGGCCATGAATTCATTGAAACTGCCGGCCTGGTCAGAATGGGTATGTGCATATTCCAGAGCAGCGCGGAACGCATCGGGCGGATAGTAACCGTTCACCCGCAATACGACCTTGCCGGCCTCGTTGAAAAAAAGCAGCGTAGGCGTGAACTGCACCTTCAAGGCCTGAGCCAGTGTTTTCTCGGTAAAGGACTGGCCTCCTACCTGAACCACCTCCCGGTCACCCCACATGTTGATTGTGACAAGGTCAAAATTGTCCTGTGTAGTCTGAGCAATATCCCGTTGGGCGAAATTATGCTGCACTAAGGCGTTGCAATAAGGACAGCCGTCCTGGTAGAAATACAGTACAAGTCGTTTACCTTGTGCCGCGGCTTCGGCAATGTCCTCTTCAAAATCGAGAAAGCTCTCTTTGAACCATGCCGGGTGGGTACTGAGTTTGTCCCCGCTGAAACTGCCAATCTTGTGTTCGTCGGCAACCAAGGCCTGAGTGGTTGCCAGCAGCAGGCTCGCCAGTAATGCCCATCCACAAAAAGACAGGGCGATCCGGTACCGTAGTAACAGCTTCTCTGATTCGGTATCGTGCATCTGACAATCTCCGAATTTCCTATCAGCTATCATCGTGACTCAGGCGCGCAAAGCCGGTGCTACTTCCTGCGCCAGTCTGCGTAAATGAGTATGGTCAAGTGTGGGTACACCCAGCATCAGGTGAGTAATCCCGGCATCGATCTGCTCACGCAGCCGCTTTGTTACTTCCTCCGCCGGACCAAAAATAGCGTGCTTATCAACATCAAAGCCGGCGCCATAGTAACCATGCAGAAACTGTACCAAGTCGTCGCGTGCCCGTGTCCGATCGTCATCGACAGCGACATAGAGCAAACGTCCGGCCGTCAGTCTGTCCGGGTCCTTCCCGGCCTCACTCGCAGCTGCCTGTGCTATCTGCCAGCCACGCCTGAAATCCTCGATTGTTCCAAACGGCGCCATGATCCAGCCATCAGCCAAGGCACCAGCACGACGAATTGCCGCTTCGGCGATTCCACCGACAAGAATCGGCACTGGTGCCACTGGTTGTACCGTGGCCTCACGGAGCTGAAAAAACTTACCTGCGTAATCAACCGGCTCCCCACCAAGCAGCTGCCGGAGGACCGTCATGCTCTCACGGAACACTGCTACCCGCTGATCCATTGGGATACCCAGGCCTTCGTATTCCTCGGGACGACCACCCAGAGAAACACCTAAAGCAAGCCGCCCACCACTCAGATGGTGCAACGTAGATACCTGCCGTGCAACAACGGGTGCCAGGCGCAGGTTCAGCACCAGCACGGCCGTGCCGAGCAGCAGGTGTCGCGTATGAGCTGCCGCCCACAACAACAGCAACAGAGAGTCGGCCAGAGGGGCGGGATGAAATACACGGTCTTCTACCCATATCGCGTCGAAGCCGGACGATTCGACCTCCCGGAAAAATTCTGCATAGGCTTGGCCGCTCTGCAACCCTGCAACCGCGACACTCGGCACATGGATACCGATAGATACAGACTTGTCCACAAAATCCTCTCTTCGAAAGGCTCCACTAAATTAACCAGGAGTATACTCAACCAGACGATTTTCTAATCAACTCAACACCTCATCAAGAGGACCAAGTGAACTACCCCTTCAAACTGGGCGAGTACTCTCGCCCGATTACTGTATCTAATCCAGAGGCACAAACCTGGTTTGATCGAGGGCTTGTCTGGGTCTATGGGTTTAATCATGAGGAGGGCGCAACATGTTTCCGCAGGGCCGTTGAGATTGATCCCAGTTGTGCAATGGCCCACTGGGGAATTGCACTGGCGAGTGGTCCTTTCTACAACTTACCCTGGCCCTTTCTGAGTAAAAACGAAGCCGAAACAATGGTTATGAATTGTTATCCTGCTGTGCAACAAGCTCTTGAATATTCAGATAACACAACTCCCGTCGAACAAGCACTCATCCAGGCACTTTCTCAGCGTTATCCATCATATCAATTGGTCAGTACGGAAGAATTTAGTAAATGGGATGACGCCTACGCGGACGCTATGCGGGCCGTCTATGCAGCTTTTCCAGAAGACCTTGACGTCATCGCCCTATTTGCCGAGGCAATGATGACACGCACACCTTGGAAATTATGGGACATTGACCGAGGTGAACCAGTCACCGGTGCCGACACCATAGAAACACTGACTGTACTTGATTGCGGGCTTGATCTGGTTCTGAAACGTGGTTGCGCACCCCATCCAGGCGTGGTGCATATGTATATCCATGCGCAGGAAATGTCGCCGACACCGGAGCGCGCACTCAAAGCAGCGGATCAACTGTTCGACCTGTGTCCCGATGTCGGCCACCTACAGCACATGCCGGCACATATTTACGTGATCTGCGGCCAGTATGAAGACGCCATCAGCGTCAGTAGAAAAGCCATCAGGGTAGACAGCCAATATGTCGAGTATGCAGGGCCCTACAATTTTTATACGACGAACGTTTGCCACGATTTACATATGATGATGTATGCCAGTATGTTTGCTGGGCAATTTGAGCCGGCCATGCAGGCGGCACAGGCTTTGCGCAAAACCTTGTCAAGCGACCTGCTTTCAGTAGAACGACCCCACATGGCTGCAACGCTGGAAGGCTACTACTCCACCATCATGCATGTACTGGTGCGATTCGGTAAGTGGCAGAAAATTCTTGAAACCCCTCTTCCCGATGACCCTGTGCTGTACTGCGTATCAACTGCAATGTGTCATTACGCGCGCAGTGTCGCCCACTCAGCGCTCGGTCAAATCAATGCGGCAGCCGAGGAAAGAGACTTGTTTAGAGCAAGCTGCAAACAGGTCCCAGAATCTCGATATTTCTTCAACAACAATGCAACCGATATTCTTGCTATCGCAGATGCAATGATGATGGGTGAGCTTGAATATAGAAAAAACAATTACAACGCCGCCTTCACCCATCTGGAAACCGCTGTTCGGCTCAATGACAACCTCTACTACACGGAACCATGGGCGTGGATGCATCCGCCGCGTCACGCACTCGGGGCGCTGCTACTAGAACAGGGGCACGTGAAAAAAGCCGAGCAAGCCTACCGCGCTGACCTAGGAATCGATAAAATTCTAGCCCGACCACTACAACATCCAAACAATGTCTGGAGCCTGCACGGCTACTTGGAATGTCTACAACGAACAAATCAACTTATTGAAGCCAAAAAAATACAAGAGAGTCTTAATAGGGCGTTAGCCCTATCAGGAGAATCAATTACCTCTTCTTGTTATTGTCGACGCCTCTATTGAGTTTCCACACTGACAAGTGTTGGGTAGACGTGTAAAGTTTCGATCCTTTTTAAGGTCCTCAGTACACTGCTAATGTGGCCATGTCATAAATAAATGACGAGTTCAAATTATAGTTGATGGACCAGGGGTAGTACCTGGCACATATGATCGATGGTCCTTACGGGCCGGCAGTCTTTGATAGTTTTGGGTCAATCACCAAGCTCCAAAATAAATTATTTTTTAAAGCGTGATTTTGTCTTAACTTAGATACGCCAATCTGTGATTGACACGGATACCTCCTCAATTGAATAACTGGATTCCTTCGACGATAGTGACTAAATGAGGGGACTACACTGGTTTAGAAACGACCTACGGCTGGAAGACAATCGAGCGCTCGGTGATTTATTTCACGCCGTGGACGAGTGGTGTGGGCTTTTCGTCCTGGAACCTAGGCTGGTAGACACACCATCAGTTTCGTTGAAGCGACTCAGCTTCCTGTTCGAATGCCTGGACGATCTATCTAATGATTTAGACCAAGATGGAAACAGGCTGGTGGTCGTTGAAGGCCCTGCCGAGATACAGATACCCCGGCTTATGCATAATCTGTCCGCATCGGTGCTTTCTTTTAACGAAGGCACAACACCGTTTGCAAGGTCCAGGGATCAATCAGTGATCTGTTCCGTGGAAAAAGCAGGACATAGAGTGCTCAAGCGGCGAGATCATGTCATCTTTGCTGCTGCCGACATTCGATCTTCAAAAGGGTCGGCCTATTCTGTGTACACGCCTTATCGGAACGCCTGGTGGAAAAAGTACTCCCAGAGCGATCATGGTGATATCACGCCATTGAAGCGGCCGGGCTCAATAACAAGTCTTAGACCCGTTGACACCCCAAAAATATTGATAAATCTAAAAAATAATCTAGAGAAACCTGCCTTTAAGGGCGGACACCAGGCTGCACAAGATCGTCTCAATCAATTCCTCAACAAGCCTGTTGCTCTCTATCATCAGAATCGAGATCGACCAGACCTTGACGGCACATCACGCTTATCAATGCACCTGCGTTTTGGAACAATCTCGGTACGTGAATGTTTTAAACAAGCTATGGAAGTGGCCCATACAGATCCGTGTTATAAATCCGGCGTACAGCAATGGCTAGACGAACTTATCTGGCGCGAGTTCTATAATGCAATTCTTGAAGAACATCCTAGAGTACTTCAGGGTAATTATCGTCAGGAATATAATTATCTTAACTGGCAAAACAATCCGGACGATTTTTCCGCGTGGTGTGAGGGGCGCACAGGGTTCCCAATTGTTGACGCCGGGATTCGGCAACTTCTTAGTACCGGCTGGATGCACAACCGGATCAGAATGATTGTCGCGAGTTTTCTCACAAAAGATTTGCTGACTGACTGGAAACTCGGTGAACGTTTCTTCTTCGATCATCTTGTCGATGGCGACCCGGCCAGCAACAACGGAGGCTGGCAATGGGCGGCCTCGACTGGAACGGATGCTCAACCCTATTTCCGAATCTTTAATCCCTGGAAACAGTCTGAACGTTGGGATCCAAAAGGTGACTATATTCGCCGCTGGGTTGCTGAACTTAGAGATGCGCCTGTTTCGCACCTACATTCTCCTACATCTGCAGCGCAACTGACGTCAGACTATCCGGCTCCTATTGTTGATCACGCGAACCGGCGTACCGCAGCACTTATGGAGTATCGTAAAGCTAGAGAACGAAACTCGGAGGCACAACAAGGTGTCTGAATCATCACCGACAGTTACGCTTCGGGTTGGAGTATCATCATGTCTGCTGGGACAGAAAGTTCGATATGACCGCGGTCATAAGCGAGATCGATTTCTGAGTGATGAGCTCGGTCCATTTGTGGAGTGGGTTCCGGTTTGTCCTGAAGTCGAGTCCGGACTTGGCCTTCCACGACCTACCATGCACCTTTCCAAAAATGGTGATTCTGTAGTACTGATCGAAACAAAATCAGGCCTGGACCATACCAGGACAATGAAAGCGTTTGCCCGCCGACGCCTGCGTGAACTCCGTGAACTTAATTTATCAGGCTATGTACTGAAGAAAGATTCTCCAAGTTGCGGGATGACGCGTGTCAAGGTGCATAATGAGAAAAGAATGCCCGATCGCAATGGGGTCGGGGTTTTTGCAGCAATACTCCTGCAGGCTCTGCCGAATCTACCTATCGAAGAAGAAGGTAGGCTTCACGATGCCCGTCTACGGGAAAATTTTATAGAACGTATTTTTGCTTTCCAGCGTCTAAATCTGCTCTTTACCGGGCGCTGGACACGCCACCAGGTTGTGGCGTTTCATACCGCGCATAAGCTGCAGCTAATGGCACACTCGACAAAAATTTATCGTGACCTCGGACAACGGGTGGCTGCAGTAAACGATCTGCCACGAACTGAGTTTCGCGATGGCTACATCGAAGATTTTATGACCGCAATTTCAAAGGTCGTATCGCCCGGACGTAATACTAATGTGTTGCAGCATTGCGCCGGCTATTTCAAAAAACAGCTCACATTTGGGGAGCGAGCCGAACTTGCAGATCTGATCTATGACTATCGAAAGGGTATAGTCCCGCTAGTTGTGCCCTTAACGTTAATTCGGCACTTCGCGCGGCTTTATGACATTGAGTACCTAAAAGGACAGTACTTCCTGGATCCTCATCCGCGAGAACTCATGCTACGTAACCACGTCTAAATCAGTCGCACTAGTAATTCGACGGTGGCTACCGTGACAGTTTAATACCCGCTGCTACCCGATCCCAGGTACTGGGTGTAATCCCCTTAGCGCGCAGCTTGTACTTCTCCATTTTCCCGGTAGGTGTTTTCGGTATCGCCGCAGTAAACTCGATGTAGCGAGGAATCATAAAGTAGGCCATCCGCTGGTCAAGAAAGCGGATGAGTTTCTCAGGTTCGATAGTGACATCCGGTTGTGGTGTGATCACCACCATCACTTCCTGCTCGGAGTGCTCGGCCAAAACAGGGAAAACGGCACATTCGAGAACATCAGGGTGCTGATTAACCTCATCCTCCACTTCCATTGACGAGATGTTTTCACCCCGACGCCGCATCGAATCAGTCAATCTGTCCACAAAAAACAATCGTCCCTCGTCATCCTGATACCCTGCGTCCCCAGTGTGGTACCACAAATTGCGGAACACCTGGGCGGTATACTCCGGCTGGCGCCAGTAGTTCAGCATAATTTCCCACGGGGCCCGCGGCCGTGTGCAGATCTCGCCAACTATACCGGTCGTACATACCTGATCGTTTTCGTCCAATATCTTGACATCGTATCGCCCGGTTGGGAAGCCGACACACTGATGATTGGGCAATGGTTCATCGAAATGATGAATAACCGGACAGGGACTTTCAGTCGACCCGTATCCGGTCGATATCTCGACGCCAAATCGTTCACGGAATTGTTTGTGCTCTGTCATCACCGGAAACATTCCAACTTTCTTAAGGGGTGTTTCGCTGTCTTCAGGTAATTTCGGCTGTTGCCACAAAAAATTTGCTATTGCACCGAGCAGAAATACCACTGTACAGCTATGTTCCGCAATGTCAGGCCAGAAATTGTCGTTGCGATAGCCTTTGCGGAGCACGACTGTTGCTCCGTAAATCATCGATGCAAAACACACACCCCACTGGCCAGCCAGGTGAAACAGGGGCAACCCAGCCGTATAGAACCGATCTTCTTCAGACAGGTAGAATATTTCAGCTGCCCCATCGGCGTAGCAGAATGAATGCGAGTGTGTGGTAGACACTCCTTTAGACGCTCCAGTCGTTCCTGAGGTATACATAATTCCGACAAGATCACTGAATTGAGGCGCGGGTTCAAAGTCAGTACTTATATCACTGAATAGATCTTCAAATCCCGCTACCTGGTAGGTTTGCGCTAGCTTCGGTGGCAGTGTGCCGTATGAATCCAGTTTCTGATCTTCAGCATAGAGAATCACACAGTCCAAGTGCTCAAGGTCATCTGCAATTTCCTCTAGTCTCTCCACATACTGACAGTCGATAATGATTTTTTTTGCGGTCGAATCATTACAAAGCCGTTTCAAGATGTTCTTGCGATAGGCGAGGTTGATCGGCACTTCGATTGCTCCGCGCTTAGCCAGACCGCACCACACGGTTACATAGTCAATGGTGTCTGGCAGCATCACCAAAACCGGCTCTTGGCTTTCAATTCCAAATGCTGCCGCACCCTGTGCAAATTGATTCGATCGCAGATGCATATCACGGTAACTGATACAGTCTCCGGAAGTCGTCTCAATAAAATTTTTATCTGCCAACCGATCTGCCTGCCTGGCCAGAATTCGTCCGACCGTACGTTCTTCCAACGGCAAATTCGACGGGGTAAATGCTTTGGTCATTGGCTTGTTTTTGTCAACTTTGGCAGTCGACCGTATCTGGCTTTCCTCTGTGACAAAACTGCTGGCTGACTAGGTTCTGTCAGCGCGACTAACGATCTGTACAGTGTTCATCGGTACACTGTCTCGTCACATAGCCAGGAAACCACCGTCTACCGGCAATTCAATTCCTGTGATATAGGATGATTCGTCACTCGCGAGAAATAGATTGGCATAGGCCACTTCTTCTACCCGACCCACCCGCCCAAAGGGTACATTCGAGAGCATTTTTTCACGCACCTCTGGGTCTGCGGTCATCTTCGAAGTTCGCATAGCAGGCATAAGACCCGGGTGTACCGAGTTGACTCGAATCCCATCAGGTGCGAACTGGACTGCTGCCGCTTTAGTAGCCATCCGTACAGCGCCTTTAGCAGCGTTGTAACCCATATGTACAAAACTTTGCCCGGTAACTCCTGAGATAGAGGAGATGTTCACGATGGCACCTGCGCCGGCCTTTTGCATTTGCGGGATGACCGCCTGCATCCCCAGAAAAACACCTCGGGCATTCACATTCATCTGTTCGTCCCAGGTTTGGGTATTGAGTAGATCAGGATGGCTACCGCTCACACCGGCGTTGTTAACCAGGATATCGATCTGGCCGAATGTCGAGATTGTTTCGCCGACTACACTTGCCCACCCAGTATCATTTGTGACATCGAGCGTTCGAAACTGTGCCTGGCCTCCCGAGTCGCTAATCCTGGCCACGACGTCAGTCCCCTCAGCATCGAGGACATCCGTCACCATGACACAAGCGCCTTCCGCCGCAAACAGTTCTGCTGTTGATGCACCCATTCCCCATGCCGCACCCGTCACGATCGCGACTTTATCTTTAAGACGCATTTTTCACCTCCACTGAATTGAACTCAGACTCATGAACAGCAAGAATAAACATCCCTGGCATGAGCTGCAATCTTGTCACCAGGCCTGTGACCATCCGAATCAGCACCACGCTATAGCCTAAATTGATAAACTCGTGTTGTACGCGGTCAGGACACTGGCTCATTTAACGGGTCGAACTTCCTGGCGAAGCACAGACTAAATCAACATTTTGGAGATCAGTTAATGTCACGTACCCCACTCGAGAGTTCCCCCATCGTTGAGGCCTATCGGGCCCGAACTCGTGAGTCAGCTGCACTCGCCAGCAATGCGGCTGCACAATTTCCAAGTGGAATTACTCACGATTCAAGACATCTTCGCCCCTATGGGGTGTTTGTCGATCATGCCCAAGGTGCTCGAAAATGGGATGTAGACGGTCACGAGTATATTGATTACTTCGGTGGCCACGGTGCATTGTTGCTCGGCCACGGAAACCGTGAAGTACTGGCAGCGGTTCACGGAGCGCTCGACCAGGGCACCCATTTCGGCTCCAATCACCGACACGAACTGGCGTGGGCCAGTGTTGTTCAACGCCTCATCCCAAGCGCCGACCGTATACGGTTCACAGCGTCGGGTACTGAAGCTACCCATCTGGCGCTGCGCCTTG
>Ga0315336_1006625_pt1 | contig 11715 bp, 12 predicted proteins | sample ASW5metaG_FD_204512 | JGI IMG/M metagenome (GOLD analysis project Ga0315336, IMG submission 204512) | Ammonia-oxidizing marine archaeal communities from Monterey Bay, California, United States - ASW #5 | ecosystem: Environmental > Aquatic > Marine > Intertidal zone | place: USA: California...
CTATCGGAGTCGGGATTCCAACCCAAGCCGGTTCAGAAACCCCATCCGCCCATCTGGATCGGGGGCCACACCAACCCGGCCATCCGCCGCGCCGCCAAGTACGGCGACGGTTGGATGCCTATAGGCTTGCGTCCACCGGCTATACTGGAGCCGGAGGAGTTGGCCGAGAAGATTACCCGGCTTCGGAGATTAACAATGGAGGCGGGACGCCCCGAGGACGCAGTATCGCTGTGTTTCAGCACCGGAGTAACTTTCGACGATTCACCAGGCGCTACCCGCCGCATGATGAGCGGCCGCGCCGAACAGATCGCTGCCGACCTGCGCCAATACCAGGACCTAGGCATCCGCAGCTTCATCCTAGGCTTCCCCGGAGATAGCGTGGCAGCGGTAGATGAGGCGATGGAGCAGTTTTCCAAGCAGGTGATGCCGCTGATACCACAGGACTGACCGGTTGGTAGAGGACAGCCAATGCATCTATCTTTTCTCACCGCAGAGGCGCGGAGAGCGTAGAGTTTTTAGTCTTTTACTCTGAGCCCTCCGTGTACTCTTTGGTAAGTTTGGTAGCCGGTTAGGCTCCCGGTGACCTGTAGTCCACGCCGCTCGCCTGACGCATGGCCTCCATTGCCTCTTCCATGGAAACTAGGACGGTGGTTTTTAGCGAGGAGATGGCCCCTGACGCTCCAACGGCCATGGCGATGCTGGCCGCCGCTACGTTATTAGGCACCTCTAAGATAACCACTGCGTCGAAGTCACCAAAGGCGAAGTCGAAGCTCTCCAGCTTCCCCCCAGTCTTTCAACCAGAGGCCGAACGGCGGCGGCCCGGTCCTGGGGGTTGCTGACAAGGTCGGCAATTCCCTGGGTAGAGTACGAAGGCTGAATCATATAGCGAGCCATGGTCCACCTCCGTCTGGTATTGGTTAATGGCTGGCCAGGGCCGTTCGGATTCTACTCCTATCCGTGGCGGCCCTGTCAAACCACATCGTCGATACGGGCTCTAGGGCACGGTCACCTAGTTCACGCCGTACTTGCTTTCTAGCTCATAGACTTCTTGCAGACCCAGCAGATTGGCTACCTCTAACCTGCTCCCGTAACGGGAGGTGTCCACCTTCCCCGTGGCCTTCAACTCCGCGAAGGAATCCCGAAGTTGCTGGTAGATCAACCATATAGTGCCGCCACAAATCATTAGCTTGTAACCAAGGGCCGCCACTTCCTGGGTCGAGAATAGATCTCCGTTATACATCCGGTGCAAGTTGGGCAGATCCTTTGCATAGGCTTGCAAGTCTTCCTCCGACTTGATTCCGTCGACGAACACAACGTCCGCACCGGCGTCGCTATACTCCTTGCATCGACGCACGGTATCTTCCCAGCCGGTGACGGCGTAGGCGTCGCAGCGGGCGATGACGACAAAATCCGGGTCGGTCCTGGCGTCCAAGGCGGCGTGAATCTTATTCACCATCTCCTCAGACGATATAACCTGCTTACCATCGAAGAAGCCGCATTTCTTGGGGAAAAGCTGGTCCTCAATATGTATGCCCGCCACTCCAGCAGCCTCGTACTCCCGCACCGTTCGCTGCACGTTGAGGGGATTCCCGTATCCAGTGTCCGCATCGCAGATAACCGGCACGTCAACGGCGTTGGTGATGTACTTGGCGTTGCCCACCATCTCCGTCATGGTCAACATACCCACATCGGGAAAACCTTTTTCAGCCGAGGTGCCAGAGCCCGTCATGTAGACTGCGTCGAAGCCCACCGATTGGGCAATCTTCGCATGCAAAGCGTTCATCACGAATGGGGCGACGACCATCTGGTCCGACGCCAAAAGTTGCCGCAATTTAGTGGTGGTCTTCATTGTTATCACCCTACTATTATTTATTATTCTGAGTCGCATCGGAGCAGTCTAACCCATGATAATGTCATTTCAATCACCGGGAGGAATCTGGGATGAAAGGCGCGCCTTTCATCCCAGATTCCTAGTCGACTTTCTCCTCGGAATTACAAATTCCCATTCCAAAGGCCGCCGAACAATTTAGAATTATAAAGGATAGCTGGAAACTATATCCCAGCTAAGGTCAGCCGCCCACCGGCCTCCGCTCCAATCTTCTCCAGCGGCCTGAGATTGGAAACGGACCAGCAGCAATCGCCAAGCGGTGGTTGACTCCGGAACTGCCAGGTCGTCAACCACTCCTCGAGCGAACTCCAAGGCGTCGGACATCACATCTGTAGGCAGCTTGGCGTACTGCATCAAAGGGACGTGGGGCCGATAATCCCCTTCAACGTGCTCCATCTCCAGGGTCGCACCGGATATCTTACGCAGCAGGCCAAGCACCTCCCCATGAAGCTGATGCAACGCCTCCGGCTTTTGGGTCCCGGATAGGTCGAGGAAGATGCCCCCATCCCCACCGGCGACACCCTGATTATTCAGCGGAAACTGGGAGTCTTTTTGGCGGTTTAGATCAGCGATGGCCGTCAAGCCGGAGTCAACCTCCGCCAAGGCATTCTCGGAGCACTCGAAGAAGGCGGCCACCGTCAGATGCAACATATGCATCTCAGCGGCCCACGCTCCGTATTGGCCACAGATAAGTTGGCGCGCGCGGTAGACCTTGGCAGTGAATGACGGAGAAGGAATCAGTAGAACGCCGAACCTAACAGACATGAACTGCCTCCCTTAGAGGGTGTTGAAACCGGAGACCAATGGGGGATTTAGAAGTGAGTTGCAAGCGAATCCAGGGAAGGAAAACCGGTGGAACGTCAGATCTGACTGAATCCGGTACCGGGCCTATCCGCGTCAACTCCCCGGCCTTTGCCTTCCGTAAGCCATCCGAATTCCATGAGTATCTGCTGGCTGTAAGTGACCCGTCCCGTAACCAGGTCCAAGGGTTCACTGACCAAAAGCAGGGCCGCTTTGGCCATCAACTCCGGGCTCTCGCTCAGGGGATCGTCCATACCGGTGACCAGGTTATGAAAGACCGTACCCGGTGTGGCTACCACCTGGGAAGGCGCGAGCGACGTTACGGAGATGCCGTTGTCATAGACCTCGATTGCCAGGCCCTGGGTGAACCGTTCCAATGCCGCCTTCTCTGCGCCGTAACAGGCCCCGCCTCCGTCGGCGGATGTGTCTGGGTACGGTCCCCGTCCGGGCCCGACTGCCGACCCTGACGAAATATTAATGATACTGCCGCTGCCCCGGGGGACCATGTCCTCAAGAACCAATTTGCTCAACAGGAAGGGGGCATGGAAATTCACCGCCCAAGAGCGCATCCAGCGGTTCACCGGAAAGTCTTTGATAGGGTAGTAATAGGTCAACGCAGCGTTGTTCACCAACACGTCCACCGTTCCGTAGGTGTCCCGTGCGGCTTGGACCAACTGCTCGCAATCTTCGGGGAGGGATATATTAACCGCGACCGAAGTGGCCTCGCCGCCGGCTTCGCGAATCTCGCCAACGGTCTTTTCCAGGGAGCCTTCCAGTTGATGATCTCCCTCGCGCAGAGTTCGGGCCGCACAGATGACGCTGCTGCCCTCAGCGGCAAACAACCGGGCAATCTCACTGCCTATACCGCGGCTGGCGCCGGTAATTATTGCCACATGGCCGTCCAATCTGCCCACGTTGTTCTCCCGTTCTGAAGATGATGACTAGATCCCTCCCCAGAGACCGATCCCCTATGACCCACTTTCGGAGTTAAGGACCCTGGATAGCGTATAGATTTCCGTCAGTCGACGCAATGAAGAGAGTGTTTTCAGCCACAACGGGACTGGCAGTGACCTCGCCGCCCGTCTGAAATTCCCAAGCAAGCTCTCCGGAGACCCTGTCCAACCCAACAACGCGGCCATCCATAGTTCCCACCATAACCGTCTTGCCCGCCACCGTAGGAGATGAGGTCACCTCACTGTCCAGGTTGGTCACCCAAATCTCGTCGCCGGATTCAAGGTCCACCGCGCTAACTTTGCCTGTCAGGCCGCCAGCATACGCCGCATCAGGAGCTACCGCGATACCCTTGGTCATGCCGGATACCACCCGGTTCGTCCATATGGTACCCTTTTGTATGGGTGCGTCGATAATCCCCCATATGTAGAAGTTCACCTTCCAAAAGAGTAGGCCTCTCTCGAACGGGTAGGTCCTTGCTTTCCGGTCCAATGCCCAGATACTGCCATCTTCAGTGCCGACGTAAACCTTATCCCCTTGGACAGCCGGACCTCCGGAGATGTGCCTGCCTCGGCCCGTATCGTAGATCAACTGCCGGCGCGCCGTCCGGTCGCCTATTATATATAGCTCGCTGTCCAGTGAAGCCACGGTCAGCGTCCCATCGGCATAGGCGGGTCCTTCGACGACCCAGGATCCAGTAGGGAATACCCAGCGAGTCTTCCCGGTGGCCACATCCAAAGCATGCAAGCTGCTATCCGCGGACCCTATATAGACCGTGCCGTTTGCGATAACGGGAGATGAGAGTATCGGACTGCCCGTTATATTTTCCCACTGCAGCTTGCCGGTAAAGCGGTCCAAAGCCACGACTATTCCCGGACGTACTGCGGAAATAACCGTATCTCCGGTCACTGCGGGCGTTGAGCTGGAAGGCCATCGGCTCTGATATTCCCACAGCACATTTCCTGATTTGACGTCCAGTGCAATGGTGCGGTCATCTTCCATTGCGAGATAGACGCGTCCATCCACGACGGAGGGGGAGTTTATCAGGGGTTCGGGGGAGGTATAAGTCCACCTCACCTTATCCGGAAGGGGTGCTTCAGCCGAGGTATAGCCGGTGTTACGAGAACCATTTCCACTTTGGGGCCAAGCGTTGGAACCGGTAGATGGTTCGGCAATTGAAGATGCGCCAGGCGGAGCAAACAAAAGAGGTACGGGGTCGAGCCGGGTTCCTATCGGCCAAATAATCAACGCCAGCGTAGCCACCAGCACAGAGTATAAGTAGCGCCTGCGCCAGACGTGGAGTTTGGGTAATCGGGAGCGCTGCGGTGCCTGATCTCTGGAGACTAGGTCGATACCGGTCAGGAACGACCAGCAGTTGATGCATCTAGTTGAATCGTTCGAGGGATTTAAGTGGCCGCAGACCTGGCAAACGCGAACTTGTTCCCTGACTTGTACCAAAGGCCGGTTCCATCCTGCGGGTGAATCTCCCCGCGATAATGATCAAGTTTTCTAATATCGAGTGTAGGCGGCGGCTGCAACGCCGTCAATCCCTAGTCTCTCCCATATTCGAAACATCGCTATCAAGGCCAAACCGGACGAATCGCACATATCTTATAAGTATTACTTTAAGCAATGTTGATATTACCGTCGTATAATTCACCAATATGCCAATATGCTCTAAAGTCAACTGTTCCAGAATAGTCGACCTACTACAATATCAGCATTTCGTATGTAATTGACATCTCATTTCTTAATAGGTTAGATTGACTCACAACTTTGATGGGCTTGCTAGCGATCGAAGCCGGATTCTTTTTTGCGCTACATTGACGGGTTTTCTGAATAATACGTCTTCCCATAGTTCCCAACCCGGGTCACGGCTACAACTTAACCTCAAGGATGGTACTAGATGCATAGTTGGTTCATGAACAAACGCGCAGTCCTTTTTGCTCCTCTTCTGCTCGTCCTGTTGTTGGCCGCCGCTTGCGGTTCCTCAGCGGAACCGGTTGTGGTGGAGAAGGAAGTAATCAAAGAGGTCATTAAAGAAGTACCGGTAATCAAAGAGGTCATTAAAGAAGTACCCGTAGACGTGATCGTAGAGAAAGAGGTCATTAAAGAGGTTTACAAAGATGTCATGGTCATCGCTACTCCTGTAGCTGCTCCCGTCGAAGCCAAGGGGAGAGAAGCCTGGGAGGACATAGCTGCTGGCAAACATTACAAAGGCGTCTTCCCACTAATGGCTATCAGAAACCCGGGTTTCTGGGATGTCCATTACGGCGGTAGCTTGAACACCGTCCTCACCCCATCAAGTCCACGATTCAATGGACTGGTGGAATACGACCCGGTCAACCCGACCGAGATTATCGGCGATCTGGCAAAGACATGGGAAGTGAACGAAGCAGGCGACGTCTACACGTTCCGACTGCACGAGGGCGTCCAGTGGAGTAAGGGCCGCGGAGAAGTAACCTCCGCCGACATTAAATTCAGTCTGGACCGCATCACGATGCCAGACGCTCTAAGGGCCCGGACCGGTTACCTCAGGACGGTTCACGAACACGGAGCGGCAGAGGTGGTCGATAAATACACTATCAAAGTCCCTCTGATGTTCCCCACAGCCACCTTCATACCCAACATCGCTACAGACTATTTTAAGATGTACCCCAAGGCCCTAGAGACAGTCACTCAGGACGACTTGAACTGCTGTCCCGAAAAGTCATACGGCTCCGGCCCGTGGATCTTCAAGAGTTGGAAGAAGGACAACAATTTCGAATTTGAAAGGAACGACACCTACTTCAAAGGCCCACGCCCCTTCTTCGATGGTTTGAAGGTATTCACGGTTAGGGACGAGGCCAGGCGGTTGGCCGCCTGGAAAGCTGGACAGGCCTACGGAAGCTATCTACCATGGACCAGCGGCAATACCCCGTGGAATATGGAACAACTGGAAGTCGATACTGACGGTCGGATGCGGGCCTCCATCTTGGACGGCGCTGGTATAGCCTTTCTCTGGCTGAGGAACGATAGACCACCTTTCGACAATCCGGATCTGAGAAAGGCAATGTATCTTGCTCTGAACCGGCCAGAATTTGGTAAGACCGCATACAGAGGTTTCGGAGTCCCGGGTACATTCTTTGCCCCTGGTTTCGTGGAAGACGCAACCAAGTTCGCCAAAGAAGGTAAGCCAGGTTACCGGACGGATAAGGACGTAGACTTGGCCGAGGCCAAGGAACTGTTGGCCAAGGCCGGCTTCCCGAACGGAATCCCGAACCTCAAGATTAACGGTACTAATGCTGGAACAACCATGAAAGCCGCCGAACAGGTTGCCGCCCAGTTCAGGCGTGACGGGATCGCCGACATCACTCTGGACGCGGTTGACCTGGCGACGATGTACGTCAAGATGAGAGACGGCACCCATTCCATGTCACTGGTCAACACCGGGATAATCATCACGGATCCTGGTGATATCATCAACCAGTTCTACCTTCCAGACGTGCTCCGCAACCCTCACAACTGGAGTGATCCTAGAACCGACCAACTGATGATTGACCAGAACAAGGAGCAGGATCCAGCCAAACGCCAGGCCTTTATTGAACAATTCGCTGACGTGCTACACGAAGGACAGAGCCACCTAGTGCCTCTGTGGTGGAATTCGTCTGGAGCTACGTTCGATTACCGGTTGAGGAACTGGCACCAACCTATGACCATACAGCTGGTCCACAAGTGGGACCACGTGTATTGGGACCCAGACGCTAAAATGCCTACCACGCCGGGATACGTCCCGTAGGTCTAATAAACGCGGAAACCCGCGGAACAATGCATTAGTTCAATCTCGACCCTGAACGAGGGCGGGCAAAGCTCCGCCCTCGTTCATTTCTGATATCAACTGCGCAATCGTCCGACTTGATGTAGATCAAAGTGATTTCCTGGAGAGATAATGTGGCAGTACGCTAGCAGAAGACTTCTCCTCTTCATACCGACGCTATTCTTGGCCACAGTCATGGTGTTCGCCCTGTTCTGGATCGTGCCTGGGGACGCGGCAATGATGCTCCTGACCGGGGACGAAGACGCGGCTGGGAAAGTTACCACAGCGGACATCGACAAGCTTCGCGAGAAGATGGGACTGAACCGCCCCATACATGTCCAGTATGGCTCCTGGGTCTGGGACCTGATGAAAGGCGACATGGGAAAGTCTCTCTGGTACAAAAATCCCATCATCGATGATTTGAAGGAACGGTTCCCGGTCACCATAGAGCTGGCTGTGCTAGCAATCCTGATGGCTTTCGCCGCGGCCGTACCCCTGGGAATCATCTCTGCAGTGAAGCAAGACACCAAAATAGACTATGCTAGCCGCGTCTTCGCTCTGATTGGTATAGCTATGCCGAGCTTCTGGATAGGGCTTCTCACTGTGTATGCGCTCGCTTATGGGCTCGACTGGTTGCCGCCATTGGAATACGCCACTTTAACTGGTAATCCCCTGCTCAACCTGCAACAACTTTTCTTCCCGGCACTGGCATTGGCTTTCCATGACATGGCCTTCACCGCCCGGGTCACACGTTCATCTATGCTGGAGGTGATGAGGGAAGACTATATGCGGACCGCCCGGTCCAAAGGTCTCCGGGAAAGGTCTGTCATCGTTCGGCACGCTTTGAAAAACGCCTTACTTCCTGTAATCACCATCTCGGGCTACCAGTTTGGCCGATTATTAGGTGGAGTAATCATCATCGAATCCATCTTCGTGATTCCAGGGATAGGTCTGTACCTGGTGGATGCGATCATCCACCGGGACTTTATAGTCCTGCAAGGCGTAGTTCTCCTCGCAGCGGCGGTGGTGTTGGTTTTGAATCTCGTGATCGACATGTTATATGGGGTATTAGACCCGCGGATCCGTTACAGCTGAGATTATCTAGACATCGGAGAAGCCCATGATCGACGATCGAGATACATTAGGTGCTTCTGACCCATCCAAGCTCGACGCATTAGCGGCAACAGCGGCTCGGTCGATTAGATGGGTAGGCACTTTCTCCAAACGCAAGCCATTGGGGGCAATCGGTGGAGCTATCACCCTAGTATTAATCGTGCTGGCAGTATTTGCGCCCGTGATAGCGCCTTACGATGAGCGACATACCCACGGCGATTACGTCCATTCACCACCCGGCTCCTCAGGCCCAGAGGCCCCCTTCCTATTGGGGTCGGACGCTATGGGTAGGGACGTATTCAGTCGCGTAGTCATCGGAGCGCGGATTTCCCTCTACGTGGGTATTGGCAGCGTGTTGATTGGGATCACCTCTGGTTTCGTTTTGGGCATTGCCAGCACCTACTCCGGGGGAAAGATTGACATGGCCTTTCAGCGTTTCGTCGACGCCTTGATGGCATTGCCGGGTCTCATCATTGCCTTGGCCATCATGGCTGTTCTGGGTCCCTCTTTAAATAACGTAATCATCGCCATCGTCATAGGAATGCTGGCACCAGTGGTCCGGACCATCCGGTCCCAGGTATTGTCACTCAAGGAATTGGACTACGTCCTAGCAGCGCGCGCAATAGGTGCCTCTTCTACCCGCATCGTTTTCTGGCATATCGCACCTAACTGCTTCGCCACTTACCTGATAATGGCCACTTACTACTTGGGGTTCGCTATCATCATCGAAGCCTCGCTTAGTTTCCTAGGAGTAGGCTCACCACCTGACGTGCCAAGTTGGGGCGGGATGCTAACTAGAGCTTCTCAAGAACACCTCAAAACCGCGCCGTGGGTAGGTATATTCCCGGGCGTTGCAATATTTGTGGTGGTCCTCGGGTTCAACCTGTTGGGAGACGCCCTCAGGGACATATTCGACCCCAAGCTGAGGGGCCGCGACTAAATATATAGCCGCCTCCCACATCCCTAGAACTCTGGACTACGAAATAGTAAGAGCCCAGCCCTGATGTATCGGGGCCGGGCTCTTCTTTATACCCTTGGGGGAATGTCTCGCGAAGTCCTTACCTGATATATAAGAAAGGAACCCCGCAAAGCAAGTAGATCAGGTATTGTTCGTCTCTAGAATCAACCAGCTAGGTTGGAGAACCAGGGAATCATAACCCCCAGAGCTAGAACGATGGCGGCGACGGCCACTGCCAACCAGATGCCGGACAGCCCTCGAGGCTGGGCGGCTTCCGATTCACCTTCAGGGATCTCCGGCAGTTCTAGCAACTCCCTTGCCTCAATTTGGTCCGCCTCGTAAACGTAGATGTCATGAGGAAGATTGTAGGCCGAACCCCAGAGTCCTGGGCCGCCTCTCATGCTGCGAGTGATGCAGGGTATACCCGACTGCCAGAGCCGTTGTTCAGCTAGCCGGGCCATCGGCTCGTTATCGAATCCGGCCAATCGGACCTGTTTCCTATCGTCTCGGTCAGTAAAGGCCATACCGCTCCATATCGAGCTTCAGATCGGAACGATTCCTAGAAGTTAAGGAGATATTTCCACCGGTTGGCGAACGCGCCATTAGTAACGCGCTCAATTATATCAAAAGCTACCCAAGATACCGAATTACTTTATCTTTAGACCCAGGCGTACTTGAGCGTGTTTCCGGGCGGATGTCATGATATAATGATTCGCGCGCCAATAGGCCGAGGTGGTGGAATTGGTAGACACGCGGTCTTGAGGGGGCCGTGGGCGTGAGCCTGTGTGGGTTCAAATCCCGCCCTCGGCACCAATCTGGTTGCTCGGGGCGACGTAGCCAAGTGGACTAAGGCGGAGGTCTGCAAAACCTCTATTCGGCGGTTCGAATCCGCCCGTCGCCTCCAACTCAATAAAGCCCCTGGACCAGCTCAAGAATGATAAGTCATTGCTAGACAGCCGGAGCACAAAAAGTCTCTCGCTCCGTGAGAAGCAACCCTCCGGATCTGAACCAACAATCAAATATCACCCACCACCATTCGCCCGTCCGAACGGACTGAAACGGCCTCTAAAACCGATCGTCTCTCGAGCCTGTCTTGGTTCCTGATGCGTGATTAGCCGGGATGGCGGAATGGCAGACGCGGCGGACTTAAAATCCGCTACTTTAAAAGGTGTGTGGGTTCGAGTCCCTCTCCCGGCACCAACTTTTCAGTCATAAAGACAGGCCTCTAAGCACTTTCAGAGGATTGTGACTTTCGTCCAATGTCCACGGATTGTCCACTTACTTTTTCTCAAGACATATTTCTGCGCCCCAAACTACTCCCGGAACAGGTGATAAAACGGTTCGTAGCAGGTGATAACGAGGGAATCTCGGAATCACCTGCCGTGAGCCTGATGGCAGGGGATTATCGCTATGGTGGGAAGTATGATTGGCTGGTCTGAGCGGGTTATTCGGCCGGCCGACTCAAATCTCCGGAATTCTATAACTAGCAGGCCACCCTCGGGCCGGCATGGGGATATGGTGGTCGCAACTGCGGCGTGTGCCGGTGAGTAACAAGGCTGGCCCGGGGCAGCCTTCTAAGTTTCCGTTGGAGGCGGTAACTCGGACCTGCCTTCTCCCCCTCCCCGTTGATTAGATATCGCCGGCCAATTCCAGCGCCCACGACTCGACCCAGGAGACCCTGATGGCAGAAGGCAACAAATTTGGGAGCGCTCACAGTTGGCAACTAGCAAAAGTAGGGCACTTCATCACAAAGCCTTTGGCAACGCGACCCCGGATGACGTCCTCCACGGGAGACGGGAAGGAATCTTGATTCAAAGAAAAGAGATGGAAGATCAGACTTTACGATGGAGTCAACGCCTCAACCGGCAGTCCAGCAACGCTGCCACATCCACTTGATATCTCCTTAACAAAAGAGGGACACTTTTACTGGTTGCCAACAGGGAGAGTGAAAAATCCCCTTTCGAGTTCGGTCGTAGATTGTAGAAATGTAAATAATCCTCTGGACGCGGTGGTTGACCTCTGGTGCAATCCCAAGACCAACCAGCGCAGAATTCCTTCGCCAAGTGGCATGGGTTTGGCCAGGCTTACCTGATGTCTAGAAGAGGTTTGATGAGTAGCACGGTGACAAGGAGATCTCCGATTTTTTATGGTTGGTACATCGTTGCTGCATCAATCTTTATCGCCTTTTTTTCCGTGGGAGCAAGGCAA
>Ga0315336_1006626_pt1 | contig 11710 bp, 13 predicted proteins | sample ASW5metaG_FD_204512 | JGI IMG/M metagenome (GOLD analysis project Ga0315336, IMG submission 204512) | Ammonia-oxidizing marine archaeal communities from Monterey Bay, California, United States - ASW #5 | ecosystem: Environmental > Aquatic > Marine > Intertidal zone | place: USA: California...
ACCCTCTGCTTCCAGCGCAAACTGCACCGTCTGTGCAATCGAAGGTTCGTCCTCAACGACAAATATGCAAAGACCGCCCATCGGCTAATTATCCAATCCGCTGTGTTCGATAGCAATCAGGCCAGCAGCGACGTTGAAAGCTCGCCAAGGTTAATGATGAGATCATGACAACCTGCGGTCCCCTCAAAACTCGGGACAGATCTGTTCGGCACCCGATACCAGCAGTAGACGCTATCGCATTGACGACAATTCGTTCGTTCTAGTATCCAACGCACTTCAGAAAATGGTCGACGAGAGGTGTATTTGCGACATTGACACGTTCGGTCTGCGCAACCAATTGAGCAGTGAGACTGTTCAGCTTCGCCTGGTTTTCGTGGAAAATCATTCTGCCGACAATCGGTATGCGCCGTTGCTGCTCGGCATCCAGGGAAGCTGCGCTTTCCACCAGAACGATTAGCTTTCGATACGCGGTCACGATGTCCGCAATCTGGCCGGAGAGTTCAGTCTGACCAGCGCCCCCCACTGGTGCGAACGTGACACGATGATACACGCCACCAATCGTCGCTCCGAAGACCACCATGACTGCAAGGCCAACCAACAACAGCTTTCGTTTGCCCATCACCTACGAATCTCTTTGATTTCCGACTTGAGTCTTGTAGAGGCGGAAAGAACCGCCGATTCGAAGCAAACAACGAGCAGAATACGTGCCTTGCAGAAAGGGAATCCGTATCGGCGGCGCGAGAACACAGGGTTCTGGAATTTGAGGGCTCAGAGCGCATTAGCCAAACGTGTCTGACGCATATTCCCGGGAGAAGGCACTTTGAATGCAAATGACGCACCCTATCGACAAAGGGTCTGACTCATGTCCTTGGAGCCTTGCCGCGCCTCTCGGCAGCCATCTACCCAACCGATCCCCTGCCCGAGTATCGAGCCCACGGCATCAAGGGAAAATTGTGCTTAAGCCCGTGGCGTTGAGTGAAACGCTTTAGCTAAGGAGCGGTGCGGGCGGCGCCCACAGGCGCAGCGAGGCGAACAAATATCGCAGAGTCGAAAGCGTGCATTGGGCCGACCCCGTTTAGTTGCAACGCGGGAGAAGGTAGAAAACAACGGGTCACCACAGTCTTGCATGGAATTGACTCGAAGCGATGCTCTGGTCCTATTTTCGGTAATAGATCAGGCAGATCACTGCCATTGTCAAACCGATAAACTCGCGCGCCGATTCTACGTAAGGCTTCTCGCCCAGCATTTTCCCTCTGATGGCGGCGAAGTCGGAAGATGTGAGGTAGTCAATCGTACCGGGCGTTGCAATAATCAATCCCGACAGCACCATGCCGCTGGCGAACAAGATCAGTTTTGGCGTCCGGTACCCGAACGCTCTTGCTGTCGGAATAGCTGCGACGACAACGTAGACTACAATCCAATAGGCAGGGTCGGGATCGTTTAACTGGATCGCCGCCATAAACACAAATGCGAGGGCAACTATTGCATGAACGAGGCGTGTCATCAACAGACCTTAGATCAACGGGGAAAGAAAGTAAAAAGCTGACCCTTTACTTTGATATGACGAACAGATATTCCGGGAATCAGCCGCACATTCAGGGTCTACCATCGAAATTGGAAACGCTGCGTGAAACGCGGTAACCAAACGCCGGCTACACCGGGCCGGGCCGCGCGGATTGTCGAAGAACAGCCGGTTTCTATTCTTTGCTGGCACCAATTACTCCAATGGCCTCAATTTCTACGCAATATGTCGGCTGAACCAATTTGCTGATTTCAATCAAAGTTGACGTAGGAAAATCGCCTTCAAAAAATTCCTGACGGGCTTTATGGATTTGTGGGCGATCCTTGATATCTGTGAGAAAAACGGTGAACTTTACGATATCCGCCATACTGCCACCCGCGGTTTCCATCATATGCTGAAATTTCGCAAAAATATTCCTGGCTTGCTCATAAGCATCACTCCCTTCACCGACCATTCCAGAAATGAAGATTTGGTTGCCGACCAGGAGGCAATTGGAAAATGATCCAGGTGGTGGCTCTTGGACCTTCTCATTGGTGATTCGTTTGATTGTCATCGGCTCTTTCTCAAATCGGGTTGAGTCAGTGCAGTATTATTCAGAGGCACCTTATAACAAAATTTGCTCGTCAAACCGATGGATGCGTGTCTGGCGATCAGAGCCCACCGCCAGCAAAGCGCGTCGTTAAGGTTAGTTCTTTACGTTCTAGCCTGTTTTTGCGCCCCATGTCGGTCTGCATCCTCGAATACGCCCGGGTCATACGGGCGCGATTGCCCCCACCTTCCTCAGCGGCAGGTTTGCATCGCGAGATCCAGCGGCCACAGAAATATTGCGACATCCGAGCCAACTGCCACCGCGATGGGTACGATGATCAGCAGCAAGCGCAGGATCAACCCGGCGTTGGCGTGTATTTGCGACAGTGGCTCTATTGACGATTCTCGAACGACCGGACCCTGCGCAACGCCGTCACGGGAACAACCAGTTCAACCCTAATCGGATTTGCCATTTCGCGGCACGCTCCGGACGCACCACGTTGTAGTACGGCCCTATCATGAAGTCGAAACCGTGACCTTCTCCCAGATCCCACGTCTTGTTGTAACTGAGACCGAGCGGCACAGTCCTGTGGTTATCAGAACTGGCTTCCTAATCGGCACTGATCACCGCGTTGTACGCAACTGACACACCAGGTGAAAGCGTGTAGAAAAGAATCGGCTGGAGCGGCATGGTGTTGAAGTTGCCACTAATTCCCAGCTGCATTGGTAGTTTTGCTCGGAATAATAGCCTCGCTCACCAGTTAGTATCCTCCTCCTCATTTCGCGTGCCGCACCGCGGTTGCAACGAAACAAATTCGATTGGGCTCAGAACACCAGCCGCAAACGAAGGCCGCCAACGACAACAGTGTCTTCAGTCCGCGTCGCCCGGCCGGCACGAAAGATCTGGATGTCGGGCGTAACATCAAGCCGCTGCGTCAACTGTAGTCGATAGAAGGCCTCGATTCCGTACTCGTCCCGGTTATCAGGATCGATGGGATTACCGTAGAAGATGCCGACACCGGTCAAGTCATCGGTCCATCCAAACGGCGGATCAACCATCAGTCCAGCGGTGAATACACGATCGAATCCGCCGACTGCACGGCCCCACGAATGCCGATACTGAGCAAAGGTTTCTAAATTTTCCCCAACCGCTTGCGTGGCCGTCAGGACCATGCCCCAACCGGACCGGTCCCCCGGCGCGTCGGTGTCGCCGGTGCGAGCTGTATAGGATGGTGTGATCTTCAATTCTCCTGGCAGCCCGCCAGCACTCGTCGAAATCCCGACCTCGCCAACGTACTTGAAATCGCCGTCGGAGAAACTATCGAAGTCGGGATGCTCCTGGCTCCCCTTGGCGTCGGAGAAACCTGCAGACACATACCAGTTACGCGCATCGAATGCTGCGACCGCGCCCAATCCGCGGTTGCTGTCGACCCAGTTCGCACCAAGCGGACTCGACAGCGGACTCGCCATAAAGAAGGCGCGATCGTCACTCAGATAGTCAATGACAGCCCAGGTTGATGAAGCATGGATGTGCCCGATTCGATAGGAGAAGTCACCGTCCTCGCGCTTGAAGGTTTCCTGCCAATAGAGGGCAGAGAGTGCGACAAAATCCTTATTGGGATCGGTAAAGCCCCCATTGGGGGCTGCAAGCAACCCCTGTGACTGCGCAAACGCGCCCGTCGGAAGATCTGAAAAGGTGCGCACCCAGAGAGCCCAGAAGTATACCTCGCCGGTCCTTTCCGGCGTCTCGAACAACCTCCAGTTGGCGAGGACATCGATCTCGTTGTCGAAGTAGTCTTGCGAATCAACCGACCCTGCCTGGAAGATCGGCGCGCTGAGGACCACGTAGTCAAGACCGTGCTTCGACGACAGTTCCCGCTTCCACTGGTGGTATTGAGGAAGCGCGAGCAGTCCTTCAAAGCGGGGCCTATAGGTCGGAAGGATGTCATCCGTAAGGAGATGAAACTTGCCGCCTGGATTGGCCCAAACATTGGCGTACTTCTCCGGAAGAGGGGAGTCCGATTGGGACGCAGGCTCCTCAGCATTCGCTACAGCAGAAATCAGCAGAAAGCCAAGGAGGCCAATCTGGATTTGCCATCTTGAACTGAGGCTATCGTTCACTGTACTACGCATGTGCATGTTCTGTGCAAGCGCCGCCGGCCAGTCCCGTTTGCGGGTCTGGCCGGGAGCCGCGCTACCACACCCACTACCGGCCGTCGTCCAGCATCACCTTTTGCATAGAACGGGTCGGTGATGCCTTGCTTGCGGACCGCAAATCCCGTCATGAAGTGGGGCATTATTCACCCTGTCCACACCAAACCTCCCAGAGTTAATCGCGACCAAATCCGTGATCTATGGCTTTGGGGTGATAGTAATTTGGATCGGTAATGCCCCGTTTCTTTGCAATCAAACCATGCAGGAAACTTGACATCAAATGTTGGACAACATTTGCGGTTTGATTGGAGCGGCTGTCGAGCATAGGGTTGTATTCTGAAATCTCGATAGCTACAACGTTGCTGTGTATAGCTAGTTGTCGCATGGCTTTCATCATCTGCGATGGATTTGGGCCGTCGGGCTGACGACCTCCGGTGCCCGGCACATAGGCTGAACCCATGATGTCGATGTCAACAGTGACAATCACATTCTCGAACCGCTCCGATTCGGCCAGCACTCTCTTCATCACCGCATCCCAGCCATTGCGTTCGATTTCAGCCTGGAAATGGGTTCTGACACCGCCTTCCTGCTGCCACTTGAACAGTTCGTCGTTGGGTCCAACTGACGTGAGGCCGATCTGGATAATATCCTCGCGCTTATACAGACCAAGTTGATTGCCCATGTATATGCCGTTGCCGTTGTGGACGTAGTAGCCGTAGCCAGTAGGAATTGTGTCGGCATGACTGTCAAAATGAATGATGCCGAAATTGCCACGGCCATACTCGTCCGCCACCGCAAGAAACAGCCCTAACATGTTGTCGTGACTGCCGCCCACAAGCATCGGCAGGGCACCACCTTCATATATCTCACCCAGCACCGCGCGGATCTCTTCCGTGCTTTTTTCACCGCTGTACGGGTGTGATTTGATATTGCCGTAATCAACCAGGTTGATTTCACCCAGCGATGTGCGAAGGTAGGTATCTACAGGGAATACATCTTTTAATAGTTCCTGCTTACCATCTCCTTTTGCCGTGAAATAGTCCGCAGAAGATATATGAGCGGCCCTCAACATGTTGGCACCCAAGGCTGTTCCCGGCACAGCATTCATGTCTGTCAAAGCGCCGACGATGGCGACATCAATGTCACCGTCTTTCAGTTCCTGCGGCGTCAGCGCGACCGGAGCACCTAAAAAAGTAGGAAAAGCCTCGTGACGAGAGCCGCCGCCATAGCGGTTCAAATCTGTCGGTCCTTTCCGATCTTTGGCCAGGCGCTTGTTTCGCGCATTCCAGTTTGTCGCGCTCGGATCATCCTTGTTCAGGCGAATGACATAAGGATCCTTCGGATCATTCCACGGCGTTACCGAAGGATCACCTTTTGTGGACGTACCGTCTTGCGCTGTCGCGCCTGAAGCGGTCAGGAGCAGAGAAAGCAAAGCGATTGGCAATGCCCGGACCGGCAGGGTGATATTTAAATGCATATGTCATCTCCTTAGGATTCTCAAGCTCTTCATTACAGGAAGTCTAGTCAAACTCCCACAAAAACGCGTCAGTAGAGCAGTGGATGCTGCTGCCGATGGTTGAATAATAGTTTCGTAAGGGACTTCGACCAGATCCCAGCCACGCTTTTCCAGGTCTTCGCTGAACAGTTTGGTTCCAGTCGTTACCACCAGCTTCTTGCCGCCCAGTGGCTCGTTGTTGTTACAGCCGATCTTGTGGCCATCGAGGTTCACGTCGATAACCTCCCGCTTTGTTTATCGTTTGTCACACCCTTGTCAAAGACAAAGCAACTGACGAAGTATCGTCTTGTTCGAGTTTCAAGTCAGAACAACTCTAAGATACCGGAAGCGACTTCGATAGTCGATTCTGGAACGCCCGCTCGGGCTGCGTTTGATGCATGTCCAAAACACGCAGCCAGTTTCCGATTGTGAGCAAGCTAAGAAAGTCTGCGCCCTGTGCTGGCCCACTCATCCAAGCTCGCCCCAGGAGTCCAGGTTCGGGGCGGCCAACTCATTTGCGGCGTTTTGACGCAGCGTGAGACAGCGCGGGGCCGGAACGCCGTCAGAGACAATCGCTGGCCGCGAGTAAGGCGGGCAGACCGATGTTCGCCCAGACTACTTTAATCCTATGCTGCCCGATTTCGCCCGGCATAGCGGGTGGCGGACGGCAGTTCAGCGAAGAGGCGTTTGTAGTGGCGTGTGAAGCGGCTTGGTGTATTGAATCCATGCGCTACACAGGCCTCCGTAACGGAGACATCAGAGGATTTCAGCAGCCTGCGAACCGCATGAAGTTTCTCCGTCAGGATGTATTGATACGGGCTTGCCCCAAGCGAATCCCTGAACGCGTAGTCGAGCACTCGATTTGAAACGCCAAGTGCTTGCGCCACATCGTCCGTAGATATACTTTCATCCAGGTGGGAGCAAACGAAGTCCTTCGCCTTTTTCACAATGTCAGGGCGTCTCGTAGTGCGCAACTTGAAAGAGCCCCTTGCTTGCAGACCAGCGTCAACTACCTGCATCAGTCCATGAATGATGAACTCAAAAAACCGAGATTCTTGCACTGCCGCGAGGGGTGAGCGGCTCGTGCCTCTGCCCTGAAGAAAGAAAGCGTCCATCCCCTGCAGAAACCGCCCGGTGACGGGCTCAGCCAGCGGCAAGAAGGCACGCGTGACCATGCTCTGTCCGCCAAGACAATCGGGGGGAAAGAGCTCAGTTCGATGGATTAATTCCTCAGCAATCATGATCTCGTAGGCGTCCCAGCCGGCGGGAAGTACGTCCCAGTGCTCGATCCCCGGTCGAAGAATCGCCATAAGGTTCGGTGGGAAATGACTGCCGTTCCAGATTGCCGGCAGCTTCGCCCGCGTGATGACCAACACGACGAATCCCTGGGGAATCGCAGACGCGTTCCACATGGACTGTACTGACTTCCAATGGGCGACAAGCATCTCCGGGAAGATGAAATGGTCGTAGCTGATCTCGTTGGCACCTGCCGACAGTTGGATCGGTTTGACATCCCAACCCACCCCTTTTACCCACTCAGAGAAGCGATCGACGTCATCTATCGCAACGCGCGTGAGTTCAAGTTTGTGTACCGGATTGTTTTCCATTCGTTTCAGTTGTTATTGCTTGGCGCTGAGATCCGACACTAGATATGTAAAATACGTTCCACAAGCCAAAACGGATGAAAGAGCCAAATTAAGTGGGCTGGAACGCAGAGTTTCCTGAGAGTTCCATCGTACAACTTGTTATGGCGTTTAATGACATACCAGACCGCCGCGTGAGCGCCACTCTTAGATTCGTGGCAAATTATGAGTAACCGTTCATGTTAACTGTCCAAGATTACGTGCAAGCCATTGTCGCGGATCTGGTGATCACTGATCCTGTCGGGCGGCCGATCTTTTTTGCCATGCTCACCCAGAGCATGACGCCGAGCGAACGGCGCCGGGCTGCGATGAAAGTCAGCGGCGCCGTCGCAATTATCCTCGGCGGCACAGCCCTGGTAGGCAAAGTATTGCTGGACACAATCGGAATCCATCTCGGTGCTTTTGGCTTCACAGGCGGGTTTATCATAGCGGTGATGGGTCTGGAAATGATGGGTATGGGCCAACCCAGTAAGGCGCAGGGCGGAAAGGAGTCTCGCGACGCACCTGATCCGAAGGATCATCTGCTGGTCCCTTTCACCATGCCCTTTATCGCAGGCCCCGGGGGCGATTACCGTTGTAGTAACCTTGTCCACGCAGACCGGGAATATGAACTCCGTAATCATGGCGCTGGTTGCAGTTGGCGTGGCCGTTCTCGCACTGGGTTTCGCTTTCCTGTTTCTGACAGACTATCTAGCGAAGATCTCCGAGCGGACCATGAACGTCATTACCAAGTTCGGCGGCTTGATCATCGCAACAATTGGCGTACAGCTCGCGTTCGATGGCATCAAAAGTTTTTTTGAAATCGGTGTCTAGACGTGCCGGTTCAGACTGGTCGACAATAGCGGGCGCTCGTTGTACTCATCAGTAACAAGAAAACTCCGGTCCAGCGCGTGGCAATAACGAAAATAGACGTGAACTCCGGCCCTGATCAAGAACACACCACCCCGTCGCACCGCGCGTGGACTTTCATCAAGCGCGAGCCGCTGGTGCATTTTCTCGGACTCGCCGTCCTTTTTTTCGTTGCCAACGCGATCTTTTCTGCGGACGAGCGTGAAGCCATCACGGTCGACGTCCCCACCCAGGAATATCTGGTTGCGCAGCAGCAAGAGCTGCTACTGCGGCAGATGACTGAGGAAGAAGAGACGCAGGCCGTCGAAGACTTCATTGACGAAGAAATTCTGGTCCGCGAAGCCCGCAAGCGCGGCTACGAAAACAGTTCCCGTATCCGTCGCCTGCTGATCCAGAACATGCGATTTTTTATGACCAACGACATTCCGGATCCCACGGAATCGGATTTGCGTACTTACTTTGACGCGAACATCGAGCGCTTCGAGACCAAGCCATCCGTTACCTACGAGCACGCGTTCTTTTCGAATCCGGATACCGTGGCCCCAAACACGCTCGATGCTCTTCACGCCGGCACTGATCATCGCTCGATCGGCGATACCAATCCAATGACTGCAAGGCTAACGAGAACGAGTGAGCGGCAGATCGTAGCCAACTTTGGACGGGAGCAAGCGCCAGCGATTCTGAGCATACGCGACGACCAATGGCACGGACCATTCACGTCCGTTAACGGTGTGCATTTCCTGCGCGTAGCCGAGCGTCATCCCGGCGCGCGTCCGTCATTTGAAGCCGCCCAGAACTGGCTCAGCCAGGAATGGCGACTGAACAAAAGCCGCGAGATTGTCGAGCAGGAAATGACCCGGATGCGCGAGAACTACCGCATCGAGGTGCTGCAACCGGAAGCGGAATGATGCATTTTCTTGCCCTGTTGGTGTTGCTCATGGTAGCTGGAGCTTTTGCTCCACTGGCCAACGCTCACACGCTGGGTGTGGACAAAGCAGACCTTGCCGAGATGAAGGATGGCAGCTATCACCTCGTGTCGCGCGTGCCGCCGCGTTACCAGCCACTGATCGCCGCGCCGCAACTGCCTTCGCGCTGCGAAATGCAAGGCAATCCGCGCGGAAGCCGAGGTGCCTATGAGGTGCGCTTTGTTTTCACCTGCGAATCCGCGCTCACAGCCGAGGATGAAATCGTCCTGCCGTGGCGGCGCGAAGGCGCGATGATGACGGTGACCTGGCTCGGCGAGGAACCGGTTACCGGCTTTTCCGGCAAGGACGCCGGTGTCATCACTCTGAACCTCGCGGAATACCTGGCAGGTTCGGGTTCGGTATGGGCTGGCGCCAAGCGCTACACCTTGCTCGGCATCGATCACATTCTGGTTGGTATCGACCACCTGTTGTTCGTGCTGGCACTGCTCTTCGTGGTGGGTGGTGGCTGGCGGCTGGTCAAGACCATTACCGCATTTACCATAGCGCACAGCATTACACTGGGCTTGGCGACACTGGGTTATATCAACATGCCGTCAGCACCGGTCGAAGCGGCCATCGCGCTGTCAATTGTTTTCCTGTGCGTGGAGATCATTCATGCACAGCAGGGCCGTGCCGGCATTACCTTCAGCTACCCATGGATCGTGGCATTCGCGTTCGGCCTGCTGCACGGCCTTGGCTTTGCCGGAGCGCTTTCAGAAATTGGCTTGCCGCCGGCGGAGATTCCACTGGCTTTGCTGTTTTTCAATATCGGCGTAGAACTCGGTCAGCTGCTGTTTGTGTTTGCCGTGCTCGGGGTTCTGGCGATATTCCGTTACGGCGCCGGGATTACCCGCGACTCGCCGCACTTCCTGAAAGTTGAACGCGTTTCCGTATACGTGATCGGAGTACTGGCTTCTTACTGGTTGATCGAGCGTGGCCTGGGGATCTTTCAACCGCTGGCTTGAATCGGGTTGCACAGAATAAAAATAATAGGGGTCACTGACCCCATGGTTCCATTCCTACGCCGATCAGGGCGCGTTCCCCGCCCAAAAGTCGTTGATCGTTGGGCTGTTTCAACTCCGCCTGGAGATAATGGCTGTCGTCATCAAGCCCAGGCCAAGGCCGCCAATCTGGCTACCGACAAAGGCAAGACCGGAATGTTGAAGAAAGAACAGGCCAACGCCGAGACCAAGGATTGCACCACCTCCTATAGCCCAATTGCTCTTGCCTGCTTGCTTGGTATCGTCATTCTTGTCGGCCCCTCCTCCTCCGCGCCGGTCGAAAGGTTTACATTCGCACGATCGGTGTGCGGTTTTTTTGACCTATGACAACATGCGCGCGTCCGGCCGGTAGGAGCAAGGGGGGCAGCGAGAAATAGTAATATGGGACGGTGGTTTCACTTTCCAGAACAACTAAAACGATATTAAGAGGATCTCATGACAGGTTTGCATCGTGTCCTGATCGCCAATCGTGGCGAGATTGCCATTCGGATTGCCAAGGCAGCGGCCACTGTTGGAATGGACTCGGTCGCTGTCTACGCACCGACGGACAATTTGTCCTTGCACACGCGCATGACGACCGAGACTCACGCGCTGCCAAAGGACGGCATTGCAGCCTATCTAGACGGTGCTGCAATCATCGAAGCTGCCAGGCAATCCGGGAGCGATTGCATTCATCCGGGCTACGGCTTTCTGGCCGAGAATGCGGATTTCGCGACAGCTTGTGCAGACGAAGGCCTCACCTTCGTCGGGCCTTCGGCGGCAGCGTTGCGATTGTTCGGCGACAAGGTTGCCGCCCGCGCTCTGGCACAAGCGAACGGCATTCCGGTGGTGCCGGGAAGCGAAAAAGCGCTGTCCAGCGCCGATCAAGCGCGCGCCGCTGCCGACGCGATCGGCTATCCAGTCATGCTAAAGGCCGCGGCCGGTGGTGGCGGGCGCGGCATGCGCGCAGTGGCCAGCGCAGACGAATTGGCGGACGCATTCGAGCGTTGCCGCAGCGAAGCGCAAACTGCATTCGGCGACGGTGCAATCTTTATCGAAAAACTGGTCGAGCGGCCACGCCACATCGAAGTACAGATTCTTGCTGACGGGACGGGCAGCACGGTCCACCTGCACGAGCGCGATTGTTCGATCCAGCTGCGCAATCAGAAAGTCATTGAGATCGCACCGGCGGCGGGGCTTGACGACGGTCTGCGCCAACGCATCCTGGATGACGCGATCAAGTTGGTACAGGCGGCGGACTACGAAAATGCCGGCACGGTCGAATTTCTGGTTGTGCCCGACAGCGGCGAACACTATTTCATTGAGTGCAATCCGCGCATACAGGTCGAACACACCGTAACCGAACAGGTTACCGGGGTCGATCTGGTCGCGGCGCAGTTCCAGATTGCCGGCGGCGCTACGCTTGCCTCTCTCGGCCTGGCCGATCAGGCCGCTGTCGGCGCGCCGCGCGGCACTTCCATACAGGCTCGTGTGGTCGCACAGGGTCCCGGGACAATTACCGGCTACAAGGAACCCTCCGGCCCCGGCGTGCGGGTCGATGCCTGCGGCTATCT
>Ga0315336_1006628_pt1 | contig 11710 bp, 10 predicted proteins | sample ASW5metaG_FD_204512 | JGI IMG/M metagenome (GOLD analysis project Ga0315336, IMG submission 204512) | Ammonia-oxidizing marine archaeal communities from Monterey Bay, California, United States - ASW #5 | ecosystem: Environmental > Aquatic > Marine > Intertidal zone | place: USA: California...
CGGCTTAATTGCATTCAATATACTTGCGGATCTCGGCCTTCATGTTCTTAGAACCCAAGGGTCGCGGGTCTGAACCCCGCCCCGCTACGGGCCAATAATCAATGCAAATCTTTCGATGCACGATAGTTACTCTACTCTTAGTAGGAGCTGTCCAAGCCGACGACACCGCGGGCATCCATTATTTCGAAACCCATATTCGGCCCATTTTCGTTAACCATTGCTATGAGTGCCACGCGGTAAGCGCGGAGAGCGTCAAGACCGGATTGTTTCTGGATTCGCGTGACGGAGTATTAGCGGGGGGCGAATTGGGGCCGGCAATAGTCGCGGGAGATTCCAGCCAGAGCCTTTTGATGAAAGCCATCGCCTATGGCGATCACGACCTTCAGATGCCGCCCAAGTATAAACTCGATGAAACGGACATTCGCCATATGCGCGAATGGATTGACATGGGAGCGCCGGACCCGAGAACTGAGAAAATGGCTGGGTCTATAAATGAGGAATTCGACTTAGAATCGGGAAGGGAATTCTGGTCATTTCAAGCAGTCCAACCGACTGCCCAGCCTGCAGTCGAAAACACGAACTGGTCCTCGAACGAAATAGATCAGTTCATCCTAGCGAAACTCGAAGCGAATGGATTGCAACCGAACCGTCCGGCAGACGCTGAAACGCTCCTCAGGCGGATCTATTTTGATCTGATCGGACTCCCGCCTACGCCCGAACAAATTGACGAATACTTACATGCACCAACGCGAGAAAACTTGGCCGGTATTGTTGATCGCTTGTTAGGTATACCGGAGTTTGGAGAGCGTTGGGGGCGGCACTGGCTGGATGTGGCGCGGTTTGCCGAATCAAGCGGCGGCGGGCGCAGCCTCATGTTCGAGCATGCTTGGCGTTATCGCGATTATGTAATCGATGCCGTTAACACGGATAGGCCATTCAATGAATTCATAGTAGAACAGATCGCAGGAGACCTGCTCCAATCTGAAAGCGCAGAGCAGTATAACGAACGACTGATAGCATCCGGTTTCCTAATGCTTGGTCCGAGCAATTATGAGCAGCAGGACAAAGATTTGCTGCGCATGGATGTAATTGATGAACAGATCGATACAGTTGGGCGCAGTTTCCTTGGCATGACTTTGGGATGCGCCCGCTGTCACGATCACAAGTTCGACCCGATTCCCGCCAACGATTACTACGCCATGGCTGGCATTCTTGGAAGTACCCAGTCTCTTATCCCAGGAAATGTTTCTGGCTTCATCACCCAAGCTTTGAGGCTACCAGGCCGAACTAAAAAAGATATGCTCAACATAGGAAAAGCCAATTCAAAAAAGGCAGCGCTAGCCAGTGAGTTGGCCAAGATCGAAGACCAAATAAGTAAGGGGGGTACGGTTCGGGGGAAAGGGGTGGACCCCGATCGCTTTGGCGGGATTGTTATCGACGATTACGACGCAGAATTCATCGGCCATTGGAAGTCATCGACCTCGGTTGGTGGTTTTCTGGGTGACCGTTACGTACACGACGAGGGAAAACACAAGGGGGAAAAACGAGCGATATTCTCGCCCTCCATTGAGCGGGGTGGACTCTACGACGTCCGAGTCTCTTATACTGCCGGGGCGAACCGCGCGACATCTGTGCCTATTATCATTCACCATCAGGACGGTCGAGATGTGTTTCGCATCGACCAAACAACCAAGCCTCCGATTGACGGTTCCTTCGTATCGGTTGGTACTTACCGTTTCGAAGCCGATACAGAAGCCAGCATCACTATCGAAACCGAGGGAACGGATGCGGTAGTTATCGCGGACTCTGTACAGCTCCTGCCCGCCGGTGCTCAAGCGAAAGCAGAGAAGGGCGAGCAGACAGCGCCAGAGAAACCAGCAGTAGTCGAGTCGCCCCCGCCCAGTCAGGAAAACAACGCGGAAATCGCCAAACTCAAGCAGAAGCAGCAAAGACTGGAAGCTGAGCTAAAGGCCTTGAGGGAGGAGTGGCCTATCCAAGAAGTGGATGTCGCCATGTCCGTCAAAGACGCGGAAAGCATTGGCGACAGTCACTTGCTGATTCGCGGAGTAGTCCGAAACCATGGCCCACTCGTGCCCCGCGGTGTTCTGCAGGTGGCGATGCATCCCAATCAGCCGCCGCCAGAAATGCCTAAAGACCAAAGCGGGCGCGTTCAGTTGGCGCAATGGATCGCCAGCGAAGATAACCCGCTGACCAGTCGAGTGATCGTTAATCGCATCTGGCATCACCTGTTCGGATCTGGAATCGTCCGCACGACAGATAACTTCGGAACCATGGGGGAACGTCCGTCGCACCCTGAACTACTCGATTACCTTGCCGCAGCATTCATGGCAGACGGCTGGTCTGTAAAACGCATGATCAGGCAGTTGGTCTTGTCCAATTCGTACCAGATGAGTTCAGATACCGATCCAGAGAAACTTTCCGTAGACATTGAGAACCGCCTGCTATGGCGTATGAATCGCAAGCGACTCGAGGCCGAAAGCATACGGGATGCGATACTGCAAATTAGTGGACGGCTTGATCGCACACGTGGCGGACTAACGATTCGCAAGATTGAGCAATATGATCAGGATTATGAATTCGATAGCGTACGACGCAGCGTCTATGTGCCAAGCTTCAGGAATAGCGTCCTGGACATTTTCGAAGTCTTCGATATGGCCAATCCTAACCTAGTGGTCGGGCGTCGTACCGCGAGTGTATTGCCGACGCAATCACTTTTTATGATGAATAGCCCGTTCGTAATCGGTGCTGCTCGGCACACCGCAGCATCCTGGGGCGAAAAATTGGCCGATGATCGAAACTCAGGCATTGACGAACTCTATCGAACGATCTTGGGCAGACGACCGCTACCACAAGAGGCGGAGATGTCCCTCGCGTACTTGAACAGTTTTGGTGCAGACGAAGAGGCACTGGCAATTGGAAGCCTGTGTCACAGTCTATTCGCGTCCATCGATTTCCGCACGCTATACTGAATCCTATGAGCTACCAGCCGCCACATCGAAGCTCAAGAAGAACGCTGCTCAAGAAAGCCGCATGCGGATTTGGCAGCCTTGCATTGGCCGGAATGTTTGGCCGAGACGCGATGGCATCGTCCAGCTCGAACGCACTCCTCCCCAAACCGCCCTTGATTCCGCCCAAAGCGAAGCGCGTGATCTTTATTTTCATGCAGGGCGGGCCCAGCCACGTAGATTCCTTTGATTACAAGCCTGAGCTGGTTGCTTCGGATGGAAAGGATATCGATTTCAAAGGTGTGCGTTTTCAGACCTTCGGGAAGGTTAGCAAACGAAAGCTAATGAAGCCGCTGTGGGGATTCAATCAGTATGGTGAATGCGGTCAATGGGTTTCCGATTTGTTCCCCCACATCGCTCAGCATGTTGACGATTTGTGCTTCGTCCACTCCATGCATACCGAAGGTGTGGCCCATGGGCCGTCGACGCTGTTTCTGCACACAGGTTCAACCAATCTGATCCGGCCTTCCATGGGCAGCTGGGTGACCTACGGGTTGGGAACCGAAAACGAGAACCTGCCCGGCTTCATTACAATGATGCCTTCCGCAAGCATGGGTGGACCGCGGAACTATTCGAACGCATTTCTTCCCGCTGTCCATCAGGGAACAGCCATCGGACGGACCGGTCAGAGCGCCGCATCGGCCACCATTCGCAATTTGTCGAACACGCTAACTTCGGCTGAGCAGCAACACAAGCAGTATCAGTTTATGCAGTCGCTCAACCAACAGCAACTCGCTTACCGGCAGGCAGACGACACCTTGGAAGCGGCCGTGTCTTCCTATGAGCTTGCGTACCGCATGCAGACGAACGCACCCGGCATCATGGATGTCTCCGGAGAGTCGCCTTCAACGTTAAAACTCTACGGCATCGATGAATCCCATACCGAAGACTTTGGCCGCCAATGCTTGATGGCGCGCCGATTTGCGGAATCCGGGGTACGTTTCATACAAGTTAACTATGCCGACGAATCAACTAATCCGCGTTGGGACCAGCACAGCGATATGCCCAAGCATGAAGATCATGCGAGGGCAACAGACAAGCCGGTGGCCGGATTGTTGGCCGACCTCAAACAACGCGGTTTGCTAGAGGATACGTTGGTCTGGTGGGGCGGCGAGTTCGGCCGCACTCCCTTTTCCCAAGGCAAGGATGGACGAGACCACAATCCGCGAGGATTCACGGTCTGGCTCGCGGGCGCAGGAGTCAAGCCGGGGTTTGCCTATGGTCAAACGGATGAAATCGGGCACGTGGCAATTCAAGATAGGGTACACATGCACGATTTGCATGCCACGATCTTGCATCTGCTAGGGCTAGACCACGAAGCGCTAACCTATCCTTACGCTGGAAGGAATTTCAGACTAACGGACACCAGTGGAGAAATTGTCAAAGAAATTTTGGCCTGAGTATGAATCAAGAAAGACTTGTGCAAGATTTCGGCGAAGCGCAAGAATATTGCCCGAACGAACCGTCCTGTATTGCTAGGAATGACTCTACGGGTGACGTGGCAATCGCCGTCTCGCGTTCCGTCAACCTCCGCTGATGGCGGACAGGATATGAACTTCGCTTTCGGTGCCGACCTGCTCGAGCATTCCGAGCGGCGTCACTTCGCCATCGACCGCGATGGCGATATTGGGTTTTATTTGTCCATCCTCGACCAGGCGCTGTTTGAATCCCGGATATGCCTGGTCGAGCGCGTCAAAGACTTGGCGCACTGTCGAACCCTCGACCTCGACGGTTTGCTGATCGCCGGTCAGGCTCCGCATGGGCGACGGAATGAAGACGGTGGGCATTGTGCTACTTCCGCTGGTTCCAGGCGGCTTCCATAATCGCACCCGGATTCATTGGCAAGCGCTGCATCCGCAATCCCGTGGCGTCGTGAATCGCGTTGGCAATGGTGGGCGTCGTTGGAATAATGTTGGCCTCGCCGACGCCGCGGACGCCATAGGGGTGGCCAGGATTGGCGACTTCGACGATCACCGTATCAATCATCGGTACATCCAGGCTTGTGGGCATTCGATAATCGAGCAGGCTTGTGTTGGCCATTCGGCCCTGATCGTCCATGTAGTACTCTTCATTCAACGCCCAACCAATTCCTTGGACGCTGCCGCCCTGCATTTGGCCTTCGACGTAGCTCGGATGGATGGCCTTACCGGCGTCTTGAACGACCGTAAAACGAAGGATCTCTACTTTCCCCGTTTCGGGATCGACTTCCACGTCGACGATGTTTCCGGCAAACGATCCACCGGCATGCCGCGGGTTGACTGCCGCGCGTCCAACGATAGGGCCTCCGGTGGCGCCGAGTTTCCCCGCCAGTTCCTTGAAATTCATGGAGAGCGTCGATCCATTTTCCGACTTAAAAACGCCGTTCTCAAACTCGACGGCGTCTGCATCAACTTCCCAAATTTTCGCGGCGCGTTCGATCATCTGTCGCTTGATGTCATTCGCGGCTTCATACGCGGCCCAGCCCGTGGCGAACGTCGTTCGGCTTCCCGCCGTGAAAGACGTGTATCCGATCGAGTCTGTATCCACGACCGTCGGACAAACATCCTCGGCCGCAATACCTAGCACTTCCGCCGCCTGCATCGCGATGGACGCCCGTGTCCCACCGATGTCGGTCGATCCTTCGACAAGGTTCACTGTTCCATCGTCATTGACCATGATGGTGCAACTCGACGGAAATCCGATGTTGAACCAAAAGCCGATGCCCACGCCGCGGCCTCGATTCGGGCCTTCGATCGGTGACTTGTAATGAGGATGATTCTTCATCGCCTCAAGCACTTCGACACAACCGATGCGCGGGTATGCCGGACCATCAACGCGACGGGTTCCTTCCTTCGCAGCGTTTTGGAGTCTGAAGTCGATAGGATCGATTTCCAGCGCTCGGGCGATTTCATCGATAACCTGTTCCGCTGCAAAGGCTGCATTCGGTGCCCCTGGCGCCCGGTACGCCGCGGATTTCGGCTTGTTGACGACGACGTCGTATCCGTCAACAACAATGTTCTCGACGTCGTAGGCGGCGAAGACCGTCATGCCCGCCGCGCCAACCGGCGAACCTGGAAACGCGCCCGCCTCGTAGGCCAAGTACGCTTGCGCCGCGGTTATGGTGCCGTCTTTCTTCGCGCCGATTTTGACCTTGATGTGCGAGGCCGGCGCAGGCCCCGTCCCTTCAAACACATCGGCTCTGGTCATTACAATTTTGACCGCGCGTCCCGTCTTCTTCGACAACAATGCGGCCACAGGTTCCTGGTAGACGTCCAGTTTTCCACCGAAACCGCCTCCAATCTCCATCGGCACGACACGGATTTGCGATACTGGGAGATCCAATATTTTGGAGCAGGCGCCACGCACAACGAACGAACCCTGCGTGCTGCACCAGATGTGAAGGCGACCATCCTCGTTCCAGAGCGCGGTCGCTACTTGCGGTTCTAGGTAGCCTTGGTGGACCGTCACGTTTTCGAATTCGCGCTCAACGGCAACATCGGCTTCCTCGAATCCCTTCTCCAAATCGCCTTTGCTGAACTGGAAATGGGTTGCCACATTACTGGGTTCGTCGGTCTTTTCGCCGAGTTCGTTTGTTTTCAGATCGTCGTGCAACAGCGGGGCATCTTTCTTCATCCCATCGAGCGCGCTGCCCACATATTCAAGTACTTCGTATTCAACTTCGATCAGGGCCGCGGCCTCGTTTGCAATGTGAAGGCTCGACGCGGCTACCGCAGCCACCGCATGTCCCCTGTATAGGGCTTTGTCCCGGGCAAGGATGTTCTCCCGGAGGTACTTCAGGTCGACGTTGCCGCCACCGGTATCCACCATAGTGCCGGCATTCGTCTCCGGTAAGTCTTGGCCCGTCACAACCGCGAATACCCCGGTCAGTGCCTCGGCCTTGCTGGTGTCGATGGATACAATCCGCGCGTGCGCATGTGGGCTGCGTAGGATGCTTCCGTGCAACATACCCACCGTGTCGTGGTCTGCGCCATACAACGCCCGTCCGGTAACTTTGTCGACTCCGTCATGCCGTATCGGGCGCGTACCCACGACATCGAATTCTTCGTTGACGAGTACCATATTGGGTTCGTGCGACGTCGTGCTCACGCTGTTGTCTCCTGCAATGTCGCGGCGGCTGCCTGTACCGCGCGGACGATTTTGTCGTAGCCTGTACACCGGCAAAGATTGTTCGCCAGCCAAAATCTAATTTCTTCTTCGGTTGGATTTGGATTCTCATCCAGCAACGCTTTCGACGCCACGATGAACCCGGGTGTGCAAACGCCGCATTGCAAGGCCGCGTTCTCAAGAAACGCTTGCTGAATAGGATGCAGCGTATGCCCAATTGCGATGCCTTCGATCGTCGTGATCTCACAGCCCTCGACTTCGACGCCCAATACCAAACAGGACGTGACGACGCGGCCATCGAGAATGACTGTGCAGGCGCCGCAATTGCCGTCGTTGCACCCTTCTTTGGTTCCGGTAAGCCCGATGATATCGCGTAAGATTTCGAGTAAGCTCTGCCGAGGTTCGCACAAGAAGTCCATCGGTTCGCCGTTGATTGTTGCTTGGACCTGAGTTTTTCGTGGCATTTGCTTAATTCTCCTTGGCCCGTTCGATCGCGGTGAGTAACGCGCGCCGGGTTAATACTTCGCACAAGTGCTTGCGATACTCCGTTGTGCCGCGCATGTCCGTAATTGGTGTGGCGGCCTCACGGGCAATCTCAGAAGCGATCTTGACGCTCTCTTCCGTCGCCGGTTTCCCCACCAATGCCGCTCCAGCTTCCCGAACAAACAACGGCGTCGGAGCCACTGACGCTAGTGAAACCCGGGCAGAAGTGATAGTGCCGTTTTCCAGAACGACGGAGACGCCGGCCCCGGCGACAGCGATGTCCATCTCGTTACGCGGGATAAACCGGATGTAGCGCGCGCCGGAACGGGCCTCGGGCGCCGGGAAATGTATCGACACAAGCATTTCGCCCTGCTGCAAGACATTTCGTCCGGGACCCGTACAGAATTCTTCGACCGGAACCGTCCGCTCACCGTGGGGGCCGGCAACGTTGGCCACACCACCCAAGGCAATCATCGCGGGGATGGAGTCACCGCTGGGTGCCGCATTGCAGAGGTTTCCGCCGAGCGACGCCCGGCCTTGAATCTGCGTGCCACCGATGATTGACGCGGCGTCGATCAGGCCCGGATACGCTTGTGCTACCTCGCGATTGTTATAGATTTTGTAACAAGGAACCGCGGCGCCCAAGGTCAGTCCGTCGCCGGGATCGTACGCGACTTCGTTTAACTCCGGAATGGTTTTTATGTCCAGCACAACATTGACGTTATCGAGCGCTCCGCTGCGCAATTGAACCAGCAGGTCGGTTCCGCCTGCGAGCATGCGGACACGATCGCCGTGCTGAGCCATTAAGTCAGTCGCCTCCTTCACCGATTGGGGGCGAGCGAAATCAATCCAGTGCAACAGTCAATCTCCGTTTTTCGTTTCTGTAACCCGATTGGCGACTGCAGCCAAGAGCAGCGAGCCATCCATATCCCTTGCAGTAACTCGGCAGGCCCGAGTATATCAGAGGATTTCTTCGCCGTGTCTAGCCACACAGCTGTGCCTCGCAAATACTCGTACGCGCTGGTCGGGCCATGGTTCGAAGTTATTTTCCTGTAAAGGCGGGCGCGCGCTTCTCGACGAAATGGGCAACACCTTCCTTGAAATCTTCGCACTTCAAGCTCGCGAACATTTCGTCGTTGGCCACTAAAATCGAGTCCTGAAGGGTTTGAAACTGTGCGTTGTAGATTTGCTCCTTCATGATGCGGGTCGACCGTGGAGATACCATCGTCGCCATTTCCGTCGCGTAGGCATTCACCTGGTCCATGAACGATTCCGCAGGATGGATCTGATTCACCAACCCCATCCGAAACGCCTCGTCAGCGAGCATTACACGTCCGGATAACGTCAGGTCCAATGCATTAGGCAGACCGACAATACGCTGCAACGTCCAGCTAATCCCATGCTCGGCAATTAGCCCCCGCCTCGAAAACGCAGTGGTGAACTTTGCCTTCTCCGACGCGAAACGAATATCGCAATACAAGGACATCACAAAGCCCAGCCCAGCTGCCGCGCCGTTTATCGCGGCAATGATTGGTTTCTGAATCGATGGGAAATACGAGTACTTTTCCGTGAAATCTGGCCGAATACCGTCGCGCCGGGGCGTATCGCCTTTCATTCGTTCTCTCGATTCCTCAAGCGTCGGTTCTTTGCTGCTGCTCGCGGTCGAACTCAGTCCGCCCATGTCGGCGCCCGCACAGAAGCCACGGCCCGCACCCGTCAGGATGATGACGCGCGCCCCGGCGTCTGCCTCAGCCGCGAACATCGCCTGCCGGACTTCATCTTCCATCGTGCCCGTCCAAGCATTCAGGCGATCTGGCCGGTTCAGTGTGATGGTTGCTAGGCCGTTCGATACGTCGTACAAAATCTGTTCGTATGCCATGAGAAATCTCCTTGATTTAAATTTCCAATACCCAGCACCGGGCATGAGTTAACCAAATACCGATCTGAAGTGCAACGCTAGCGTGAACAAGCATCTTACAGGGGATTACTAGCCAAACGCCGAGAATCCGCCGTCAATCGGAATGGAAGCGCCGGTGATGTAATCGGACGCAGGACTCGCGAGAAACACTGCGATGCCCTCCAGATCCTTCGGCTCTCCCCAACGCCCGGTCGGTATCCGATCTTCGATGCGCTGGTGAAGTTCCGGAGATCCGCTACGGGCCCTCCTCGTAAGGTCCGTATCAATCCAGCCGGGGAGAAAGCAATTTACTTGAATGTTATCTTTAGCCCACGCAACCGCCGCCGATTTCGTAAGTTGTACCATGGCACCTTTGCTCGCAGCGTATGCGGGCACCCACTCCGAAGCAAATACCGAATACATGGACCCACAATTCAACACCTTGCCGCCTCCCCCCGATTTTAAATGGGGGTAACACGCTTTGCTGCATAAGAACGCGCTCGTCACGTTGGTGTCCATCACGGTATGCCAATCTTCTTCCGCCAAGTCTTCAGGGCGGCCGCGCACGGTCATCCCTGCGTTGTTCACAAGAATGTCGAGATGCCCCCAGTGGCTAACCACAGCCTCGACGGCCTCGGTAATGGCACCCGCATTGGTCACGTCAAGTGCAATCGGCATGGCTTCCGCACCCAATTCACGGAGTGTTTCGGCGGCCTGCTCATTCACTTCCTCATTTCGTCCCGCGATGGCGACGGAGGCACCCGCCTTTGCAAGACCGCACGCCATGCCCAGGCCTATTCCCTTGTTACCGCCAGTGATCAAGGCGACTTTGTTATCTAGGGTAAACATTTGTCCGCTCCAGCGTAGGTTGTAATCCGTGGCATCACTCATAGTTCGTATCACTATACCGACTTCTTACAAGTCGCAATCCAATCATTCTTTTGTCCTCATGGAGTGTACCCAAATTTCTACGAAAGCCAACGCACGCTACACTGACGAAACGGTTGCGATAGACGAAAAACGAATTTGTAGTCGCCATCACAAAAAAATACTATTCAGCGGTCTTAACTCTTTGGCGGTGTATAAATGCAAAATCAAGTTCACGCTGAGTATCAATCCAAACTGACGACGCACGCACAGCTCATAGCGGAGTTGCGGTCGCCCATCACGATTGCGACGGGAAATTGCGCGGCCAAGCCATGCCAGTTTTTACGGGCGCTGGGCGATCATGGCAATCATCTCGACGAAATATCGCTAACGCTCACGAATACGTTTGAGGAACAGTATCCCATCTTCGCGCGTGAAGGTGTCCGCGTTCGATCGTGGTTTTTGGGACCATACGAACGCAATCTGCGAGGCACACGGAACAACATCGAATACACGCCCATTCAATTCTTGGATGGAAAGCGAATTCTAGATTCGAGATCGGCGGCCCCAGGTGTCTACGTGGTCATGACCGGACCCATGGACGAGGAAGGGTATTTTAATCTCGGTCTCACGGCAGGATTTGAGGGAGACTGGTTGCAACGATACGGCTCGGATTCTCAAACGCGCGTCGTCATTGAAGCCAACGCTCAGATGCCGCACGTGCTTGGGGTCGAAACGTTCGGGAACCATCGCGTTCATGTTTCTCAGGTCGACGGGGTTATCGAGATCGACGACCCAATGATGGAGATGCCTCGCCAGACGCCAGACGAATCCGACATCGCGATCGCGGAGCGTGTGGGAAATCTCGTGGAAGACACAGCGACGGTGCAGTTCGGCATTGGCGCATTGCCCGATGCCGTGGCCGCCAGACTCTCTGAAAAAAAGGAGTTAGGCATACACACCGAGATGTTTGGCGACGGGTGCATGGAACTGGTGGAATCGGGTGCGGTGACGAACGAACATAAGCCCGATTGCGCCGGACAGTCCATTGCAACGTTCGCCTGGGGAACGGCGAATTTGTACGAGTGGATCAATCGAAACGAAAGTGTGCGATTGTTGCCGGTGTGGGAAGTGAACAGCCCGATGGCGTTGGCGAAGCAACATCGAATGACATCGATTAACAGTGTGCTTCAAATGGATTTACGCGGACAGGGAACCGCGCACTGCTTAAACGGCCGGGTCTTTAGCGGTTTGGGCGGGCACTTTGAGCATACGTTCGGTGCACAACTCTCCAACGGCGGGAAGAGCATTTTGTGTCTTCGAGCTGCCGCAA
>Ga0315336_1006629_pt1 | contig 11710 bp, 6 predicted proteins | sample ASW5metaG_FD_204512 | JGI IMG/M metagenome (GOLD analysis project Ga0315336, IMG submission 204512) | Ammonia-oxidizing marine archaeal communities from Monterey Bay, California, United States - ASW #5 | ecosystem: Environmental > Aquatic > Marine > Intertidal zone | place: USA: California...
GTTTGCCTCGGCTGCTGTGCTTGCGCTGGGCCTGTGTGCCGGCGTGACCCACGCAGAAACCGCCGTGGCCGATACCGCAGCTGACACCGTCGAAGCGGTAGAAACACTAAGCCCCGTAGAGGCCGCCGCCGCCGCACACAAGGCCGCCTTCCAGGCGATGCGTGATGCGGGCAAGTGGCCCTCCATGGAAGACCGCACGGCGATGGCGAACGACGCGTTGGCCGACCTGGACCCCGCGACACTTTCGGTAAGCGATATGGAAACGCTCTTCGCCTCGATCCCCGTGGTCTATAGCGACCACGGCGAGGTCTATGATGCTCGGCTTGCCGAGCTCGCTCAGGGCGATTCGCCCGAAGCCGCGCGGGCCGCTTCGCTTCGTTTCCACCTGCTGAGCCGGGACACCCCTTCATCGCAGCGCGCCCAGATGCTAGGCGATCTGTTTCAAATGCCGGGTCTGGTCGAGGCTTGGAAGCAAGGTAAAGCCTACGACGGTTTCGGGTCCTTCGGCCGACTGGACCCCGATCAGATCATCACACTTCAACCGGACTTCGTAGCACTCGGATCGCAGGGCACGGCCGAGATGCCCCCGATGTTCTTCAGCCGTATGGCCTCGGCGTTTTATGCATTCGCCCGTGCCGAAGCCGAAGGCTCGGCCGAGGCTCGCGAACCGCTAAGAGTCAGCCTGGTCGAAGCTATCGAGGCCAACCTCGCCGATACCGATGCCGAACTTTCTGAACAAGACACCAAAAGGCTCACAGGTGCACGTGACCGGCTCAACGGCGCTTACGCACGCGGCAAACTGGTCGGGCACACCGCGCCTGAATTGAACTTCCTCTGGTGGTCCAACCCCAACGACGCCAACGAATCCTACGCCAAACTCTCGGACCTCAAGGGCAAGGTCGTGGTCGTTGACTTCTGGGCGACCTGGTGTGGCCCCTGCATCGGAAGCTTCCCCAATGTCAAAGAACTCCAGGCACACTACGACGGCTACGACGTGGTGATCGTCGGCGTGACGTCCATCCAGGGCAACCACTACTCCGGCGACGAACGCGGCAAGATCGATTGTACGGATGACCCCGACAAGGAGACGGGTCTGATGCCCGAGTTCATGCAGGCCAAGGATGTCACCTGGCGGATCGCCTTTGCCGAAGAACCGGTCTACAACCACGACTACGGCGTCAACGGCATCCCACACGTCGCCATCATCGATACCGAAGGCCTCGTCCGCTACCGCGGGCTTCACCCGGCACAGCCGATGGAAGGCAAGACCTCCAAGATCGACGAACTGCTAGCCGAGGCGGGCTTACCGGTACCCGCGGCCCCCGTGACTCAGGAACCCGAAGAAGAAGCCGCAGCGAGTGCGAATACCGAGTAGCTTAGAGTGGGGGCTCAAGCTGAAACTACATGATTAATAAAAACGCCCCCATGTGGGGGCGTTTTTTTATGGAAGCTTCTGTCGGAGGGCTGGGATTACCGTCGGCGTTGCAGCGAAGCCAATCCGCCCAAGGCTAACAATACCAGACTGGCGGGTTCCGGGATCGCGGCGTTAGAGTTCGGAGGTGTCCCGGCGTTCCAATTGCCAAGCACCTCATTCAGGTCATCAATGCCGACAAAACCATCACCCGAAGGGTCAGCCAATGGGTTGGCAGGGGGCACGTTCTGGTTCCAGTTACCCAGGACGATGTTCAGGTCGCCGATACCGACGAAGCCGTCACCGTCCAGGTCGCCGGCAAGCGGCAGGTTGCCTTGCACGATGTCCAGGTCCAGCTGATCGACGACGTCGTCGCCATTGAAATCGCCGTCCGCCCAGCCGCCGGGGTTGCCGAAATTGGCCAGCACCAGTGACTCGTCCGTACCGTCTACAACACCATCGAGGTTCGCATCACCGAACTCCGTGCCAAGGATGTTGTGCACGAGCATGGTGACATCACCCATATCGATTCGTGCGTTGCCCGTGAGGTCAAGCATCGTATCGTTCAGTGACAGGTCGATCTCGGGCTCCCAGTTGCTTGGACCAATGATCAGATAATCCAATGGCAGGCCGTCAAGTGTGACACCGGTGGTCACGTCCAGGCCCTGGCCAGCCAGAGCTGAAACACGATCAAAGAGGGTGTCGATGTCGTCGGCATCCGCATCGACATCGCTGTCGAAGTCACCCGGCTTGCGTGCATTTAGGACCATGATCCCGTCGTTAGGATGCAGGGTGGTAAAGCCGAAACGGACGGTCCCGCCGGCCCCGTCATCGGGGATCTGGTCGTCCGGGGTCGCGGGGTTGCCGTTCTGGACGATGTCGCCCACCATCTTGGTACGGTCGATCATATCCGGGGCGAAGCCGGAGAAGCGACCGTTGCCGGTCTGGGCGATGAAGTAGTCACCAGCCGGGAGGATCGGGTACTGATCCCAGTCGGCGTCCGGGTCGTGGTCCGGATGAAGTGGGTCCCACAACGGGTTCGGGGCGGGGTTATTCAGGAACGCGAGTTGGCTGGTCGCACGGGCGTTATTACGCCAGATAATCGGGGAGTCTGCATCGACCAGCGTGACTGCGTAGCCGGGCGCCGGCCCGATAGCTGTGATCTCGAAGTTCGTAGCACCGTTGGTCCCGCCTCTTGCGATCGGATTCAGCGGATTGACAGGCGTGTTATGAAGCGTATTGCCAATCGGTGGCAATTCGGTCACCGGGTCGAAACCGTTGGGGTCCGCCGCGACACTCCCGGGCTCTTCGTCGAAGACATTTCGCACACGGCTTTGCTTAAGTACGAGGGTGCCCGACGCGTCAAATACAGCTAATTCGGTGCTAGGTCGACCGCTAAACCCACCGAAACCAAACGTTGCGACGGAGCCGAACGTGTCAAACATAATGTCGGAAACACCGTCGGACGTGAACTTGAACCACGCCAGCGACGCGGGGGAACCGCCTGTTGAGGAGCTATGGAAAGTATTGACGCTGTTGCCTTGAGTGATGGAGCCGGCGTAATACTCCGTGTGGTCCGGATTGGCGGGGAAGGCGGTGCCGATTCCAACGCTCAAGCCGATTGTTTCGGGCGTATCCACACCTGATATCCCGACCGCGTCGGCAGATGCCTGGGTGATTGCACAAGCAAGCACGAGCGAACTCATTGTGGTGAGTCGGTAGCTGATCATTTCACTGATTCCTTCTCTTAAGAATTTATTGAGATTGATTAACTTGATTGAGCTGTTTTGCGCCGCAGCAACTGCAAAGTGCTAATGCTCAACAACAATATCGTGGCAGGTTCGGGGACTGCGTTGGTGCTCGGAGGCGTACCGGCGTTCCAGTTGCCAAGCACCGCGTTGAGGTCGTCGATCCCGATAAAGCCGTCGCCGCTGGGGTCCGCCAGAGGATCGCCGGGCGGGACATTCTGATTCCAGTTGCCCAGCACCAGGTTCAGGTCGTCGATGCCGACGAACCCGTCACCGTCCAGGTCGCCCTCAATGGCTAAGTCGAAATGGGTGACGTTCAGTTGGATCGTGCCCCATTGGCTATGGTCGTTGGTCCCCGGGTCGCCGACATACAACTCGAAAGGCCCCATCGGGGCATCGATACGAGACACGTTTTCAACGAAGACAGGATTAAAAGGGTCTGAGTTATCAAACCCGTCGTGCCAAGGCGCTATTAAGTACTCTTCATTGGCGGTATCCCCCGAAAAAGTCCCGCCGATCCCGGTCATCACCAGGTAATAATCCCCCGCAGGCAGGATGTTGTAGCGGTTCCAGCTCGCGCTAGGCCCGGTGTTGTAGTGGTCCGAGGCACGCCAGGCTGAAAGGTTCTCATCGACGACGCCCTGCAATGTCTCATCCCAGACGCGGTACTCATTCCAAAAATCTGGTGATAGTGGATCAGGATCACCATACTTCTGCCCCGAGCACTGGGTGTCTGGGCAATCAATGATATGCAGGCCTTCATATGGTGTGGTTGACAGGGGGTCCGAGATCCCGCCGGGGCTGGTATCCCAGTGCGGATTGTCCGGTGCATTCTGCATGAATATCAAGTCCGACAATCCCAGTGAGGTATTTGCCCTCCAGAAATCCGGGTCTAATGGGTCGTGGCCCGCACCGGGGAACTCAGGGACCAACTCCCCGTCAATGTCTTTGGTTGAACCGATATTCCCGACAAGGTTACCGGTCGCATCGTAAAGCGCAAGTTGTGTCTGGTTCACAAAGGGAACAAAATTACCTTGTGAACGAGCCGGGTCGGGCCCAAAGGTAGACATGTTCGTCCCGAACGTATCAAACGTAACCGCGGACTGGCCGTCCGAGACATACTTGAACCAGTGGAACTTCGGGAACGGCGTATTAAAAGCATCGCGGTTGTGCTGCATTGACCAGGTCTGCGTGTTGTTCAAGTCAACCCCGATGGTTGCGTTAACCGGGTCGGTCAGCGGGTCGAAGGTGAGAATCTGCCCGAAGTTAACCGCTAGCGCAGGGGCCGCCGTAAACGCCGTACCCAATGCCCACGTACACAGAATCTTGACCTTGTTCATTCATCTACTCCTAATTACAGGGTCGCCCAGCAAGCGGGACCCAGGCATCCTCATCAAGAATCGTTGTTATTCAACGGGTCTACTTGTCCCGGGCCATCTGATCCTACCATGCGAGTACAGATATAGGCTGATCAGCCATGGTTAGACCCGGTAGTTTCCCGAAGGGCACAGTTTATCAACGATACTAATAATGCCAATTGCTTGGCCTTTATATTAAGACGCCAGGACCACCAGCGCCAAGTTAAATCCATGAAATATGCCAAATATCGCCGTCATGACGCCCAGCAAAGGTCTGCTTAAATCAGATCAATTTACCTTCTATTATATTATCTAATGTTAACGCAGTTCTAGGTTGAACAAGCGATTACATCGACTATCATAATATGGTCGATTCTTGGTTATGATGGTGTTTCACATCTCACTGCATAATGGTGATGGATCGTTTCTGTGTTTAAATGCACACAAAGGGCGGTGACAATGGATGATGCATACCGATCTGCCATGAAGCATAGACGAGCCTTCACGCTGATCGAACTGCTGGTTGTGATTTCCATCATAGCCCTGTTGGTGGGCATCCTTTTGCCTGCACTCGGTGCGGCTCGTAAATCGGCACGCAATGCGGTATGCCTCTCCAACATCCGTCAGATCACTGTCGGCCTGCTCAGCTACGCGCAGGAAAACAAGAGCCACCTTCCCGCAGCGTTGAGCACGCCTGTCGCCGACCTTTCCAACCGCCGGGCCCACTGGCAGGTAAGTGCGTGGTCGTTCATCACAAGCGACCCGCCTGATGCGGCCGCGCTGACCAGCCCGTATGAGTACCTGCAAGGCACTGTGTTTGAGTGCCCCTCCGCCGAGGACGGGCGGGGCGGTTACAACATCGGAAACCATCTGGCCAACGGTTACGGGATGAACATCAGCTTCGTCAACAACACAGGCTTCGGCCAGCCGGGGTCGCCGGGTACTGGGATGTACGCCAGCGACATCGAGAGGCAATTACACTACCAGCGGGCCGACCTGATCGATTCACCGGCCGGCACGATGCTCATGACGGACAATGAGAGTTTTTACGCCGAGTACTGGCACCGCGGCGCCAGACCTAATCAGATCGGCATTCTCGGGGGTCCCGCCATGCAGGGCGCGCTTGAACGCCACGGCGACACACGGTGGAACATCGCCAAGTTCGACGGCAGCGCCGCGGGTACCGAGTTCGAAGATGTTCCGGGTGTCGGCAACGATGCCCTGTATAACGCCGGCGCCGCGCTGTCTCCTGGTGTCTTGCTAGGCGGGCCCGACGATATCGTCCCAAGAGAAACCAAAATATTCTGGGCCGGTCGGGCATCACGGTAATCAAACAACATTATGTAATGTGCATAAATATCCGATTAAAAGTAAATGCATCAATCAACAAGTCGACCGGTCGTAACGAATTACAGCGAGCCAGACGGAGTTTCAGAAATGTCCATCATGAATACGAAGAATATCCCAGCCTGCCTGGAGCCATTGATCCAGTACGCCAATGGTCTGACCGAACGCTTTGACGTTACAGATCTGCGCCAACGGCTTGAGGCTTTAAATATCAGCGTCGAAGACCTCGCCGAACACGCCATCTCGGATGACAACGGGTACCGGCGAAACCTGGTCTACGAATGCGAGATGGCCGACTTCCTCCTGCTGTACTGGAAGAGCGGACAACGCAGCCCGATCCACAACCACGCAGGCTCGACATGCGGGTTCAAGGTCCTCAAGGGCACGGGTATGGAAACCGTCTTCGATATGACCCCGTGTGGGCAGGTCGTGGCGACCAGGACCTCCGTGATGAACGAAGGCTACATCTGCGCCGCTCAGGACTCGGACATCCATCAGGTATCCAACCTCCAGGCCCCGGGCAACGACCTGATCACGCTGCATATCTACTCCCCACCGTTGCGTGTGATGGACCAGTACTCGATCACCGGCGGTCCCGTCGAGCGGTATCAACCGACGATCTTTGAGCACGCGGACGGCAGCGGCATATAATCACCACATCTTCTTCGGGCGCAGATTATCGTGGCCCGGACTCAAGCGGCGCGATGATCTAAACGGCTGTCATCACGAATCACTTTTCTATGACGGATCAATCCTCACGACTGGCCGGGCTGGACCACGACGGACTCGCAACGTTGTATGGCGGGATCGTCTCGTTAAGCCCTGAGGCAGCGCTCTCGCTGGGTTCGATGGAAGGGGTGTACGACGCGCCGGTCAGGCAGGCCCCGGTAGTCCCCGGTCGATGGATCGGCTACCTGATTGCCGCCGGGGCCGCAGGCGCCGCGTACGGGCTGCACTTCCTGCCGATCGCGCCTTTCACGCTAGGCACGGCTTCTGGCGGGACACGCCACCCGATCGGCGCAGCGATCATCGCCATCATCCTCGGCGTTTTGATTGCCAACCTGATCAAGCTCCCCAAGCCCGTGGTGGCCGGCGCCAAACAGATCGTGCGTTCCGTCATCCCGTACGCCATTGTGTGTGTGGGGGCGGGCTTAAATCTTGTGGCGATCAGCGAGGCCGGGCTGTCCGCGTTGAGCATCATGCTCGGTGCGGTCATCTTTGCTTATGGTGCGGCGTACCTGATCGGACGGCTTCTGGGACTGCCACACAAGACCGCGACGCTGCTGGGCGTCGGCACGGGGATCTGTGGCTCCAGCGCGATCGTCGCAGCGGCCCCACTGATCGACGCGGACGATGAGGACCTGGTGCTCTCGGTCGGCGCGGTGAACCTGCTTGGCCTGATCATGATGCTGCTGCTACCCGCGTTCGCTCCGTTGATCGGGTTGAGCGCAGAACGGTTTGGCGTATGGTGCGGCGCATCGATCCACGCGGTGCCTCAGGTCTTGGCGGCGGGGGATGCCTACTTCACCGGCGGGGCGGGCGCGGCCCTGTCCGCGGAATGGGCCACACTGATCAAGCTCGGACGGGTCGCGTTATTGGCGCCGCTAGTCTTTGTCTTAGCGCTGATGCACGCCAAGAAACGCGCATCTTCGGGTTCGGGAGATAGCGTAACCGTCCGCTACCACCAACTGGTGCCCTGGTTCATCTGGGGATTCATCATCATGGCCGCCCTGGCCACCAAGGGCTGGCTGCCCACACTGACCTTCGGCGAAGGCTCGGCCCCGGTCGCGTCAGCGGATGTCATCAAGTTTGCAGGCAAGCTGCTGCTGACCTTCGCGATGGCGGCCATTGGTTTAGGCGTCAACCTCCGTCTGATGGCAGGCGTCGGCGGCAGAGCCGTCATCGCCGGGGCGACCTCATCCATCCTGCTGGCGCTAGCGGCGCTTGGGTTGGTCTACCTGTTGCTGTGAAACCCCGGCCAAGACAATCCAACCCCGGCTGGCAAACGCCCTCGATAGGATTCGAACCTATGACCTATGCTTTAGGAAAGCATTGCTCTATCCAACTGAGCTACGAGGGCCGAACGATCAATCAACGTTGCAGGCATCACCCGCTAACGATGAGCGTAGCATAGTCGCTAGTCCACAGATGAATCAACCGTGCATAAGACAACGGCAATGTATCGACCGGCCCGTTACCCTTCGGCCATGGAGGGACTATTGCGGCATGTTATTCAGTGCGTCTTCAATCGCTGAACGGATTCCGTCACCGCGTAACCCCTTGGCGACGATCCTGCCGTCCGGACCGATCAGCCAGATCGAGGGGATGCCGCGGACCGCGTAATCGTCGGTTACTTTGGCTTTCCCCCATTCGCCGAGGTAGGCCTGCGTCCACGCGATGTCATTCTTGTTGGCATAGTCGGTGGGGGCTTTGGGTGACTGATCCAGTGAGAGGGCGACCATCTCGAAGCGATCGTCGTCGCCGAAGGAGTCCCAGATCGACTTGAGGTTCGGGGTTTCCGCAACGCAAGGCCCGCACCAGGTGGCCCAGAAATCAAGCAGTACGACCTTGCCTGTGAGGTCCGACAAAGTCAGCTGCTCCGCGTTCTCCAGAGCGGCCTTGGGGTCTTCCGCATCAAGAGCCAGCAACGGCACGGTGAAATCAGGGGAAGTCTCGCCTATCTGCGGGGCCGGTTTGATCATTGTCAGCGTGTGAGTGCCAGCATCCAACGGTTCATCGTCGTACACGACCCCGTCAGGCAATGCGGGAACGGTGACATCGATATTCAGCTTGGCAAGCGGGTCCCCGTAGCCGCATTGATTGGCCGGCGGCGGTTGATGAATTTGGAGTGTCAGTTGATACGTGCCCGGCTCGACGTTCTCGATACGGAACTTGCCATCGGGATCGATCGCAAAGTTGTATCTCATCTTGTTTCTCTGAGCATGATTGAACTTGTCTGCAGCCTCTTTCAATGTTGCAATTGCCTGCTTGCCCTCATCGGTGGCGAGCCATGTCTTCTGTTTTTCCTCATCCCATGTCTTAAAGTCGGCAGGCCTGAGTTCATCCTGCAACCCCATCAAATCAATATGCTCGACCTTTTCCTGTAAGCTGTGATGCCCGTATGAAAAGCTCACGGCCTCCGACCCGTCGGGCCAGATGAATCGCCCGACGACAGGCCGGCCTTTGCCCCCGATCGTCACATCGATGGTTTCACCTGGTAAAACATCAAACCTTTCACTGTTGGTCGTTGTCCAGGATCTTGGGCTGAGTTGGATGTGCCTGCCTACGCCAACAGGACCTGCGGGTACACGGTCGAGTACGAAATATCCGTTCTCATCCGTCGTGGCCTTGAGGTCATGGCGTGGACGTTGTTTATTGGGGTCGTAGTCTCGCCGACTCCAGACATTCACCTGCTCCCCGGCCCGGGGCTCATCGCCGACCAGCAGCTGCCCTTTGACAGTCACCCAAGGCATCATGGGGATTACGCCCTTAGCTTCGGTGAATTGCTCGGTATCCATCTCCGCGTAACCCAGGTCGCTCAATGCGATCAGAAGGTAACCGTCGTCCTGTGGTTGGAAGGAGAATCGCCCCTGCTCATCGGTGCTGGCCGCAATCAGTTCGCGGAGACTGTGACCGATCCGTCCGTTTTGTATCTGGGGCATACTTCGGCCTATTGCCAGATACACAGACACGCCCTCAAGGGGGTCGCCTTGCTCGTTGACGAGCGTGCCGGCCAGGGATTCCGCTTTTTGCAGTTTAAATAATAGATCGGTCGAGCCATCGTCTTGTGAGATCGGGTCAGACGAAGCGGGTGCATAGCCTTGGGCCTCAATGCGGATAACACGGTAGGGGTAGTTGGATGTGAACTGATGTTCCCAGTGTCCATCCTTTCCAGGTTTGAAGTTACTATAGTCGCGTTGCCAGTACGGCTTCTGTGTGCCATCGTTCTGCCAGATGATGCCCATCACCACATGAAAGTCTTTGACGGGTTCGCCTGTCTCAGCATCGGTGACGTCGGCGGTGATCGTCAGCGGGCCGTGCATCACAATTTCGGTGATGTCGTTCTCATCCGAACTGGGGCCGGTTGTGATTTCCTGTCGCATGTAGTTACGGGCATAGAGATCGAACTGCACTTCGTCCCCAGGCCCATCCCAGACCGCCAGCCCATCGGCATCGGTCTCAAAGCTCTGCGGGATCGTCCTGAATCCTCGCCAGGTGTCGGGCGAAAAGAAGATCCCTTTCAAGGGTCTGCCATCGGCATCGACCACCCGGAACTGGAACGGATGCGACTTAGCAAGCGTAAAGTCAACGGGAGCCATATCAGCTTTGGCCTGAGTTTGGATTAGCTCTGGCGCATATCCCTCGGCGGTAACCGTCATCACCAATGGGCCCGGCCTGGTGTTTTTGAAGTGGTACCGGCCGGCCGCATCGGTTAGGGTCGCCGGCGGGGCATTGGAGGGGAAACGATCTTCACCCTGCGCCACATTAGCATTGGGGACCGGATCGCCTTTGTGATCCAACACGGTCCCGGTCACGGGTAGGCCTTTCTTCATCACACTGACCGCGCTGCCGTCGGCAAACTTGGACATTGGTACCGGTCCGCTCTGTCCACCCCAGCGGTCGCTCATATATTCCATGTGGACCAATTGGATCGAAAACTGAGCCGCGTTCGTCGCGATAGGGGGGCTGTACCATCGGCCGAGTTGATCCGTGGTCGTAGGTTGTACACGGTTTCTACGAATGTTGTTGTCGTTAGGCATCGTGACCCAGAACTTTACGACTGCGTCCTGAATCGGCTGCCCCGCTTCGTCAACGACACTGCCGCTATAGGTCTGGGTCGGTACGAGGTTGATGGTGACCGGGTCGCCTTGCAGTTTGTTGAAATCTTCGACTTCGACGCGCGTCATGTCCGGCGCCGTGACACGCACGTGGTGCTTGTTCGTGGGCGTAGCGATCGGGGTCAGCGTGGCCAGCCCGGCGTCATCTGTGATAGCCTGCCGGGCATGACTTAAGCGTTCAGCATCCACGACGACCGTAGCCCCCTGGACCGGCTGATTCTCCGGGCCCACCACACGGACCGTCATGGGCGGATCATCGGCAGGCGACTCGTTGACCGGCATCTTCGGGTCCGCCTCGAATCGTAGAGAAATCAACTCCAACTCGGCCGGTAACGCGTCCGCCGCACTGACACCTAACGCCATGCTGGTGATCGTGCCTTTATCACTCAGGCCCGCTTCACGCAGGTCACGGCGGAGAATATGGATCTGCCCGTCGGGGATCACATCAGCCGCAGTCCAGGCACGTAACCCGTGGCCGTTGGGCCCGGTCCCGTCATCGATCCAGAGAACGTACTTGAAGTCCGGCTCGGTCCGTAGCGCCCGGTACTCCATGACCAGGATCGGGTAACGGGTCCAATCGATCGGCGTGTTCAGGAAGTAGGTCCACACCTTGGATCGGTTGGCCTTGTGCACCTTGAAGACCGATGAGGCATCCTTCCGTTGGAAAAAGGCATACTCCGTGTTCCTGCTTTCACCCGCCCAATGGCTCTCGCCAGTTCAATCTTGGGTCCAACTCGATGACGTTTTCAGGCTGGTCCGCCGGGGCTTGTCCCATGCCGACTATTACAAGTAGCGCCAATAGAACCGTCGTGACGGGCTTGGTTAGTGCATCCGTTACACTTCGTGCATTCATGATTGGCCCCTGTTGGAAAAATGGTTTCGAAAGAATGCTAACGCGCCGGCAACCCGTGGGCAATAATTTTCCAGCCAAACCCACACATGTGGGAAACCCCAGCCCCTTGCCCCCGGTCACCCCCGGATTCCCCCCGGGACACCACCCCCGGATAT
>Ga0315336_1006631_pt1 | contig 11707 bp, 7 predicted proteins | sample ASW5metaG_FD_204512 | JGI IMG/M metagenome (GOLD analysis project Ga0315336, IMG submission 204512) | Ammonia-oxidizing marine archaeal communities from Monterey Bay, California, United States - ASW #5 | ecosystem: Environmental > Aquatic > Marine > Intertidal zone | place: USA: California...
CTAAAGATATCGCCGTCAGCGAGAGGATAGTCTGAATAACGCGACGGCAATACCTTTTCACGCTTTTCCCCGGGGTGCATGGTCAATCGCCCACAGCGGCCAGGAGCGCCTTTTGCGACCCCCTTCGGCTGTATGAAATGCTTATTGGAGCGTATGTTAAATCGTGCCTCGCCCAGGTTTTGGTATTCCCGCACGACACCGAGCCCTCCACGGAACTCGCCGGCACCGCCAGAATCGGCGATCAGTTCGAAGCGGCGCACGCGGGTAGGAAATTCGGATTCAATGATTTCCACCGGTGCGACGCGGGCATTTGATTGATGCGAGCATCCGCCCGAAACACCATCCATCATGGCCCGGCCACCGGTGCCGCCACCGACGATTTCATATTGCACATATCCCTTGCCCGAACGGGTCGAGCGGCCGCCGATAATGATCGAACGTGAGCCGCAGCCATCCCCCCGTGCGCGGCCGGGTACCACGTGGCTAATGGCCTCGACGGCGGCCTCTGTTACCGCGGTGACGGTCGGCATATAGGTATTCACCGGTGCTGGAAAATGGGGGTCAAGCACGCTGCCTGCGCGCAGCTTGATGTCTGCCACCCGCAGTAGCCCAGAATTGATGGTAATGGTGGGATCAATCTGGGTGATCAGGGTGTAGACCATGGCCGCCTGCACCAGGGGCGGGCGGATATTGGCAGGACCTCGGGTTTGGTCGTTGGACTTGGTGAAATCGAATGAGATCCTGTCGCCCTTCTTTTCCAAGACCACATGGACGTGAATCGGCTTATCGAGGTCGATGCCATCATTGTCGACGAACCGTTCTGCCTCGAAGCGGCCATCGCGCCACTGGGCTATGGCGTGACGCATGATGCCCTCGGAGGTCCGCATTAATTCATCGAAACAGGTGAGCACCTGTTTGTCGCCGAATTTGGTGATCAATTCGCCGATTCGCTGCTCGCCCAGGCGGTCTGCACCCAGTTGGCCGCGAATGTCGCCCAATACCATTTCTGGTGTCCGGCTATTTGCTGCTAGTATTCGTTCGACATCGTTGATTGTTTGGAAATCGCGCTGATAGCGAATCGCCGGCAAATGCAGCCCTTCTGCAAAAATTTCCTTGGCCAGGGCGAAACAACTGCCGGGCACTGGACCACCTAAGTCCGGTTTATGGGCAATATCGGCGGAGAAGCCGATATGCCGACCCCCCACGAAGATGGGAGTGATGACCGCCATGTCCGGGGCATGTGGGGAGCCACCCTGGTATGTGTGGTTGATCAGAAAGGCATCTCCCGGAGCGAGGTCGTCGCCATAATCCCGCAGTACTGCCGCCGTGCAATGGGGAAAAGCGCCAATATGCAGAGGCAGCACCACGTGCTGGGCCACCACCTCGCCAGCGGCATTCATCAACGCGCAACTGGCATCCTGGGATTCCCGGATGATTGTTGAAAAGCCGGTGCGAAAGAGGCAGTTTTGCATCTCCCTGACGATGCCGACAAGTGACGCCTTGATCACCTGAAAGGTAATGGGGTCAACCTCGGTCCGCACCCGTCGCTTAGTCAATTTTGACGCCGTTGCCATAGTTCAATCCCCTTCGGTGATCACGATGTGCATGAAGCGGTCCACCCGTGCGACCTGGCCGGGATGCACCACCAAGGTGGAATCCAACTGCTCGATAATCGCCGGGCCCTTTATGACATGGCCGACGTCCAGGCGTTCGCGCTGGTAAACGGTAGCCTCAACGGTGGCTCCGTCGAACCGCGCCCGGCGCTTGGCCAAATAAGCAGCCTTCAGGGGCATGCCCTTACGCCGGAAGACCGGCATGTTGACCTCGGGCAATTTGCCAATTCCCGTCACCCGGTAAGTCACTACCTCGACCGGCTCCTCGGGGCCCGAATGGCCAAACAATTTTTCGTGTGTTTGATCGAAGGTATTGCGTATTTCGGCAAGTGTCTTTTTCGTGACCCGGCCAGTAGCCAGGGGCACCGTCAGCTCGTAGCCCTGGCCCGCATATCGCATGTCGATAGCGTATTCGATGACGATTTCACGTGGTTTGAAACCTTCGGCGCGAAGCGCTGCCTGAGCCTGGTCAGCCAGGACCTTAAGGCGCCCAGCCACTTCCTCGGGCCCGATGGCGGTGATCAGCGTCAGACGCGATACCGCGTAATCGTGGCGCACATCGGCTTGAAGCAGGCCAATAGCCGAATTGACGCCAGGATAGAGGGGTACGATGACCCCGCACATGTCCAGGTTCCGGGCCATCTGTCCGGCATGAAGCGGGCCCGCCCCGCCAAAAGCCACGAGCATGAATTCCCTAAGATCAAAGCCCCGCATGGTGGAGATCGCCTTGATGGCTTCTTCCATCTTGACGTTGATAATGCGAATCACACCTTCGGCGGCATCGGTAAGGCTCATACCAAGCGGCGCTGCAACGCCTTCCTTCATGGCCTGACGTGCATGAACAACGTCGAGGGCCATACGCCCACCCAAGAAATTGTCCTCCCCAAGATATCCCAAAAGAAGGTTGGCATCGGTCACCGTGGGCAGAGTACCGCCATTGCCGTAACAGGCCGGACCGGGCACTGCGCCCGCCGAATCCGGCCCCACCTGAAGCTGGCCCAAGGCATCGGCCCGGGAGATAGTGCCGCCCCCTGCCGACACCGTGTTAATGTCCATCATCGGCACCGATATGACGCGTCCATCGACCTCGATACGGTTGGCGTGGGAGGCTTCCCCATCCTTGATCATGGCCACGTCGCAGCTGGTCCCGCCCATATCGAAGGTGATCAGGTTGGGCTGTTTCAGGTCACGGGCCAGATTGACGCCAGCAGTGACGCCTCCAGCCGGACCCGAGAGAACCGTCGCCACCGCCTTCCGCGCGGCAACGTCGAAGGTCGCAGTGCCACCGTTGGACTGCATTATGTAACGCTTCTTAGTATGCACCCCGGCGCCGTCGAGTTGGGCCTCCAAATGGTGGACATAGCGCTCGAGGATGGGCTGCAGATAGGCGTTGATGACCGTGGTCGATAGACGGAAAAATTCGCGAATTTGAGGTAGGACCTCAGACGAGAGCGTGACGCTCATTTCCGGCGCTTCCTGTTTGATAATGCGGGCGACCTTTTGTTCGTGGCGGGGGTAGAGGAATGAGAACAAGAGACAGACCGCGACTGAGGTCACACCCTTGCCGTGAAATTCCCGCACGGTCCGGCGCAAAGCTGCTTCGTCAAGCTTGCGCAAAACCTTGCCCTGGAAATCAACCCGCTCAGCCACCTCACCGGTAAGGCTTTCCGGGGCCAACAGGGTGGGCTTTTGGTAAGCTATATCAAAGACCGAATGGCCGTGTGGAGTCGATTGCTCGCCGACTTCATAGATGCCGCGAAACCCTTCAGTGACCAGAAGACCGGTCTTCGCCCCCTTCCCTTCGAGCAGCGCATTGGTGCCCACGGTGGTGCCATGGCAAAAGAATTCGATATCCCCAGCATCCACGCCCTGATCGAGAAGGTGCCGGACACCCTCGACGATGGCCTCAGAGGGGTTGTGGGGGGTCGAAGGAAGCTTATGGATAGTGATCTCATGCCGGGCCTCGTCAAAATAGACCACATCGGTAAAGGTCCCGCCGGTGTCGACGGTAATTCGGTATCGGCTCATGACATGCTTGCCCCGGCGGGAGGCTTCCCCTGCTGTCTTGGTTGTTATGGTTGGCCGCGTTTATAGCCCAAAAATCCCTTGGCATGAAAGACCTGCACAGATCGCTCAACGCTGGTACTTATAGGCACGGTGATCGTCGCCACTAGCCGCCAGGTCCTGAAGCGGGCAAGGATAGCGTCGGCGCCATCCCGGCGGCTGAGCAACAGCGCGTCACCGCCCGCAGCATCAGGCCATGGCCGAGTCATACGGAAGTGATCGGTCACCCGACCATCGGGATGCCAAGCAAAAATTCCGACTGGCCAAGGCCGAACGTAATAAAGCGCCGAGGCCACTGTCATCCTGTCATGCCCCAGCAGAGGCACGCCCGGGAAACGGGTCTTGATCACTGCGATCCTTTTTCCCAATGCCCGCCATCCGCCGTAATGTTTATAGGGATCCATCCCTTCGGGTACGGCCAAGCTGCCATAGCGCCCGGGTTCGGCCTGGCCGATGCTAGCCACCATTAGCAAGGCCGCAACGGCAACATGGAGAGCAATGGAACCATTGAGCCATATCCGCCTCTTGGGTTTGGAAAGGATTCCGGCGACCCAGATGGAGCCCCCCACATATGCCGTGGCCGCCCAATTGGCGTTGGACCTGGAGATCAAGCTGAGCAACATGATTGGTAGCAAGACGCAAAGCACGAAGGCCGCCAGCATCCGTGTCCGAGGCGAGTGCAGCCACCGATCAGGGCGCAACAAAAGCCACACTAAAACTGCGAAAACGACGGGGCCAAAGATACCGAACTGGCTCAACGTGAATTCCAAGAATTTTTCCGGACGCAGCAAAGTGCCGCCGAAGCTAGCATTGGACGCGGTATGGGCAAAGGTGGCGAAGTGGGTGCCCATGTTCCAAATAAGGTTGGGAAGGATAATGATGAACGCGATGCCCCCTGCCAAGAGTGCACCGAACCTCCCTTTGCCCGCACCTAGCAGGCGCTGGCGCGCAGGACTATCGAGCATCAACCACAGCACGAAACCTAAGATGAAAAATCCCATAGCATATTTTGAGAGTAGCCCGAGCCCGGTAGCAAGGCCAAACACCAGCCACCAGGACGTCACCGGGGCCGCACTGTCGCCAAGTCGCACCGCAGAATAGAATGCGGCCGCCCAACAGATCAGCAATGGCGGATCGGTGGATATGATGGTCGATGAAAATGAAACCCCGGGTAACGTCAAGTAAAGAAGAGCGGCGAAGTATCCAGCCCTAGGCCTGAAAAGCCGCGCCCCAGCACCGTAAATGAAACATGCGGTGATGCCGTGGAGGATCGGCACGCTCGCCTTGATGCAGGCTTCCCCGGACCCGCATATCGCTACCGATGCCCCTATAAGCCAAGCAACCATAGGCGGCTTAGAATAGTATCCCCAATCGGGGTTGAGAGACCAACTCCAATATTGGGCCTCGTCAGGGTGGAGGTCGAAGGGATAAACCAAAAGGTAAAGCAACCGGAAACCGGTAATCGCACCCACTGTGAGTCCCACGCCCAGGAGCGTGAACCATGTCGAATGCGGATCTCCAGCGACTTGGTGTTGCGGCGCTAGCGTCATGGCGAAGGCGTATAAGTCATCGGGCTTTGGACATTAGATCACTAAACGTCCAAAGAGAACCTTGTGGCGACTTTGATTTTCCCCAGCACCACTGGTGTGGCCATGTCATATTGTTCTATCGACGCGCTGCACCTTAGCAAGTTCGGGGAACAACTTCCAGCAGAGCCCGGCAATCAGCACTGAGCCAATGCCGCCGATCACTACAGTTGACACTGCACCAATCCATGCCGCAACGAATCCCGCGCGGACCTCACCAATTTCATTTGATGTGCTGACAAACACCGAATAGACAGCGCTCACCCGGCCGCGCATCTCGTCAGGAGTGGCTACCTGGATCAGAGTTTGGCGGATGAATACGCTGATCCCATCCGCCGCACCGAGAACCGCCATGGCGGCTAGCGATAGAGCGAACCAGGTAGACAAGCCGAATACGGTGGTAGCGATCCCGAAGACAAAGACGCAGGCGAACATGATACGCCCGACATTGCGGGTCAGCGCCACCTGCGTTAGCAGCAACACCGTCACCATACTCCCCGCGGCCACGGCGCTTCTCAATAGCCCCGCGCCCGAAGCCCCGACCTCAAGGATATCTTTGGCATAGACCGGCAGCAGCGCCGTCGCACCGGCAACGACAACCACGAATAAGTCGAGAGATATAGCACCGAGCACCACCTTCTTCTTCCAGACATAACGGACCCCGGCCAGCAGGGTGCCAAGGCTTATGGGTTCCGTATCCTTACGATCGGTGCGCGTGCGAATCATTGCCACGGAAATAACACTCACCGAGAACACTGCAGCCGCAGATCCATAGACCACTTCGGGCCCCAGCAAATATAGAAAACCACCGATGGCGGGACCGCTGACTTGTGAAAGCTTATTGCCTGAGGTGTTCCAGGCAACCGCATTGGGGAATTCCTCGACTGGCACGAGATTAGGCAACAGGGCATTAGAGCAGGGCATGTGAAAAGCACGTCCTGAACCGTAGAAGACCAAGATCAAGAAGGCAGGCCAGACCTCTTTGGTCCCCGACAGAGCAAAAAAAGTAAACAGGATCGCCGAAATCAGCATCACCAGATAGCAAATGGCGAGTACCAAGCGTCGGTCAAAACGGTCGACAATATACCCGGTGAGTGGAGCAAACCCCAATGCTGGAGCGAATATGGCAAGGCCAATATAGGCGAGGTTCAGGGGATCTCCGGTCAGGTCGTAAATCTGATAGCCGATCGCTACCATCACCATATGCAGCGATAGTGAGGCTAACAGCTTGCCAAAAAAAAGAATCCTGAAATCTCGGTGGCGGAAAGCCACGAACCCTTTTTTGGCCACAGAGTCTGGAGCTATTTCAGAAAAGGGCTCGCTCGGCCTAGGCTCACCGTTCAAGTGGCACATTCCATTTTATGGTACCGGTGCGGAGATGGAGCGGGTGATGGGAATCGAACCCACGTATTCAGCTTGGGAAGCTGATGTTCTGCCATTGAACTACACCCGCCAATGTGATCCTTCGACTCTGTTCTAAAGGCTTAACCTACCCACCATCAAGGGAAAGCATGGGCCGTCCCCCTCTTCGGCACGTGTTGATCTATAGCGCGGGGTTAATGATTTATTAACCGTAAATACATATTAAAGTGAAAGCTGTGGTCAAAGTGATTTTTTAATTCACATTAAATTGGGTGCTGGTACGCAGCAGGGGCAGAGCAGTCATATGAGATTCTCCAGCTTGCGACATGTATTTTACAATCGCAGTCACCTGGGATAAGCCTGTCCCTGCATTATCGACGGTCCCTTGACGGCGCAGTGTCGACAGGAGTATGAACCTCCAGTTCGTGGAAATTTGTGCCGGCCGGCTTGCGTCCACGTAAAAGAAAGCGCTAAAAGGTCGGGTGCTTTAGCAAAGCCCTGGCTCCTGGCCGGGGTTTTTTGATGCCCCATCGTGGAGGATCGAACCATGACAGATGACGGCAAGGGAATAAACGGATTACGGACGAGTACCAATCTCGTTCGCGGCGGAACCAACCGATCCAACTTCCAAGAAACCAGCGAGGCGATATTCGCGACCTCTGGTTATATCTACCGTACGGCAGAGGAGGCAGAAGCAGCCTTTAAGGGGGAGAACGACAAATATGTCTATTCCCGTTTTTCCAATCCCACCGTCACGATGTTCGAGCAACGCATGGCCCTGTTGGAGGGTAACGACGCCTGCCGCGCGACAGCGACGGGAATGGCAGCTGTTTTCGCTTCATTGATGTGCATGCTCAAATCTGGCGACCGCGTGGTGGCGTCCCGTGCGCTCTTCGGCTCCTGCCTGTTCGTGATTTCGGAGGTTCTACCCCGCTACGGGATCGATGTTGAAATTGTCGACGGCACCGACCTCGACCAGTGGGATCAGGCACTGTCCCGACCCACGAAGGCCGTATTCCTAGAAACCCCCTCCAACCCAGGGCTGGAAGTGATCGACCTGGAAGTGGTTGCCGACCTGACCCATAAGTCTGGCGGACGGCTGGTGGTGGACAACGTCTTCGCCTCACCAGTGTTGCAGAAGCCCATGGCATTCGGTGCTGACGTGGTAGTCTATTCGGCGACCAAGCATATCGACGGCCAGGGCCGTGTACTAGGCGGCGCCATCCTCGGCGATCCCGAATTCATGGTGGACCACCTTGCTCCCTTCTTGCGCCACACCGGACCTGCACTCAGCCCCTTCAATGCCTGGACATTGCTGAAGGGGCTCGAAACCATAGACCTCCGAGTCAAGGCCATGTGCGACAATGCCAGCGAGATTGCCGCCTGGATGGCGGCCCGCGCAGACATAGCCCGGGTGGTCTATCCCGGTGCCGACGATCATCCGCAAAGGCTCCTGGTGAATAAACAGATGAGCGGCCCCGGTTCGCTGATTGGCTTCGAAGTACCGGGCGGAAAGGAAAATGCCTTCAAGTTTTTGAATGCCCTGCGACTGATCGATATTTCAAACAACCTAGGCGACGCCAAATCCATCGTTACCCACCCAGCGACCACCACCCACCAACGGCTCAGCAAAGACGATCGCGCTGCGCTTGGCATCACACAGGGCTATGTCCGCATTTCGGTTGGACTCGAGGACACTGCAGACGTGATGGAGGACATCGACCAGGCCCTAATTAAGTCAACCTGAATAGGGGAAATGGAGAGAGCCAGGAAAAGCCCGTCCCCATGCCCACGCGTAACTTTTTAGTCAAATGGTTCAATTCGGACGGAAGGTGCACTAAAATCCGGAAATAAATTAACGGGGGGATAGTCCCCTTCTGGGAGAATACCCATGTACACGGCGACGACCCATTCGATTATGATCACCGTCGAACCTACCTACCTTGACAACGAATCGCGGCCGCGCAGGAACCGCTACGTTTGGGCCTACCACGTCACTATCGAAAACCGGGGCGTGGAACCAGTCCAACTGAAGAGCCGTTATTGGAAGATCACTGATTCTCTTGGACGAACCCAAGAGGTCCGGGGCGAGGGGGTGATTGGCGAACAGCCAATCATCCCGCCAGGGCAAAGCTACGAATATGCCTCGGGCACTCCGCTCTCTACCCCGTCGGGGATCATGATGGGTAGCTATTATATGGAGACCAGCGACGGTCGGACCCTGGAGATTGATATCCCGGCTTTTTCCCTGGATTCACCCGAGGAACGGCCTCAGGTACATTGACCATTTACCTCGGTATTCCTTGGCAGAATTCCAGTTTTACTTTTCAATCAAACCCCATCGTGCCAATGTGAAACACCAATACCGGCGGCGATGTGTAAGTGCGCAACTGGGCACATCTATTGGTAAACGACAAGGATAATTCATGAAAGCACCCTATCCCGTCGAGTTCAACCTCACCGAAGATCAAGACGGTCCATCCGGTCAAAGACCGAGCCGTGCCGAGGCAGAAGATGCTGTCCGCACGATGATCCGTTGGGCCGGCGACGATCCCAACCGTGAGGGGTTGAAAGGGACACCAGACAGGGTTGCCCGCGCCTGGGAAGAATTTTTCCGGGGTTATGACGAGGACCCCCACGAGATCCTCGCCCGAACCTTTGAGGAGATCGAAGGTTATGATGAGATGGTGGTGCTCAAGGATATTCGCTTCGAATCCCATTGCGAACATCATCTGTTGCCCATTATCGGCTTAGCCCATGTCGCCTATCTTCCAAAAACGCGGGTGGTGGGAATTTCCAAGCTGGCGCGGCTGGTGGATGCCTACGCTAAGCGGCTTCAGATCCAAGAGAAAATGACCGCCCAGATTGCCGTCGCCATCAAAGATGTCCTACAGCCCGACGGTGTCGCCGTGGTGATCGAAGCGACACACCAATGCATGACCACCCGCGGCATCCACAAGCCCGGCGCCACCATGGTTACCAGCCGAATGCTGGGAGCCTTTAGAAACGACCAGAAAACGCGGCGCGAATTCCTAGCGATGATCAGACAACCAGGCAGCGGCCAAGCCTTAACCCGGTGAAGAACGCCCCAAACCGATGACTTTAGCTCAAACCACTAAAAATTAATAAATAACCGAATATAGGTAACATGGGCCAAAAATTCATTAAATTTGAAATAATTTACATTTATGGGCATAATTCACGCGATTTATGGATAAAAAGCAAAAAAATTGATGAAATAATTGGGCTTAATATTTAATATGGCCCGTATATGCATGAAATTAACCTCTGAACTATGGAAATATGCTGTCTTATGGTGGCATAATGATTGATTTCCGCCCTGTATTCTTCACCATTGGAATTCTGCTGACGACTCTGGCACTAGGCATGTGCCTGCCAGCGGTATCCGACCTCATCGCCGGGAACAGCGACTGGAAGGTGTTCGCCAGCGCGGCGGGTCTAAACGGATTCATCGGCGTCACTATGTTGTTTACCATGCGCACCGACGAAACCAAGATAACCACCCGCCATGCGTTCCTTTTGACCACGCTGAGCTGGCTAGTTATTGCAATTTTCGGCGCTCTGCCTTTCGCCTTTGCCGATCTCAACTTATCCTTCACCGATGCCGTATTCGAATCCATGTCGGGGATTACCACCACCGGCTCCACGGTACTCACCGATCTCGATCGGGTGGCACCTGGCATTCTCCTCTGGCGGGCATTGCTACAATGGTTTGGCGGAATCGGCATCATCGTTATGGCCGTCGCCATCTTGCCCCAACTAAGCGTCGGGGGCATGCAGCTCTTCCGGATGGAATCATCAGACCAGTCGGAAAAAGTACTACCTCGCGTTGCCCAAGTGGCGGCCGCCATTGGCCTCCTTTATGTAGGGTTGACAGCGGTCTGCGCGGCGCTCTACTGGATCGCCGGCATGAGTGGCTTCGATGCTGTGGCCCACGCCATGACCACCATCGCCACGGGCGGCTTTTCCACACGCGACGGCTCTCTCGGCGCCTTCAACAGCGCTAGCATTGAATGGGTAGCCGTGGCCTTCATGATCCTCGGCTCCCTACCATTTGTCCTCTATCTGCAAGCAGTTCGCGGTAACGCGATGCCTCTGATCCGCGACAGCCAGGTCAGGTGGTTCCTGATCATCGCCGCCGTAGCGGTGGCCATGATGATCGCTTGGCAAATCCTCATCAATGGCGTGCGCTTTGGAGAGGCAGTGCGTCTCGCCACGTTCAACGGAGTCTCTATCATGACCGGAACGGGCTACAGCTCGACCGATTTTAGTCTCTGGGGTGCTTTCCCCGTCGTTATGTTTTTCTTTCTGATGTTCGTTGGCGGCTGCGCTGGATCCACCACTTGCGGGCTGAAGGTATTTCGCCTCCAAGTGCTTTACGCCAATACGGTGTCGCAGATCAGTAAACTGATGCAGCCCCACGGAGTCTTCATCCCCCATTTTAATCGGCGGCCAATTCCTGAGGCAGCGTCGGAATCAGTCCTTAGCTTCTTTTTCCTCTATATAATGGCCTTCGGCGCCTTGGCCGTAGGTCTGGGTTGGACGGGACTGGATATAGTCACCGCCCTATCGGGCGCCGCCAGTGCCATCGCCAATGTTGGTCCTGGTCTGGGACCGGTCATCGGCCCCGCAGGCACCTATGCGGACCTACCCGATACGGCAAAGTGGCTGCTTAGTTTTGGCATGCTGCTGGGGCGGCTAGAACTGTTAACGGTATTAGTCCTGTTCACGCCGGCCTTCTGGCGGAACTAAACCTCACCTATTATCTATCGAGAAGATAAGCTCCGAGATGCCGGCGCGCCTGTATTTCCAATTGCCGGTTGATATCCAATATTAGGGCTTCGGTTAGTGCGAACCAGACCTTTTCGCGTTGGGATATGGACGCGCCCTCTAACACGGTCACAGAGCGACTAGCCCGCGCTGTAACGAAAGCGAGTTGGCGGTCTCCAGCATCACGTATTTCAAGGAGAACCGCGGCACGGCTGTCATAGCGCACCGATTGCTGGGTTGTAAAAAAACCTTCGAATCCACCCTTAACGGGCAACGCCAACTCGCGAATTG
>Ga0315336_1006632_pt1 | contig 11705 bp, 10 predicted proteins | sample ASW5metaG_FD_204512 | JGI IMG/M metagenome (GOLD analysis project Ga0315336, IMG submission 204512) | Ammonia-oxidizing marine archaeal communities from Monterey Bay, California, United States - ASW #5 | ecosystem: Environmental > Aquatic > Marine > Intertidal zone | place: USA: California...
CGGCCGTGACCCTGTCTGTCGGGGCGCGTACGGTCAAAACGTTGACAGACTAAACATGTAGTCGCCGGTGTGTGGCGGATTTACGGACGCGGGTTCGATTCCCGCCGCCTCCACCAGTTTTTGTCTGACACTATCTAATATTGACCAGTAAGCGGCTTGGATAGGCCATGAGTGTAGGGTCGTGGGCCGACACTCCAAAAACGGTCTTAGAACCAAAGACGATTATAAAAAATATTTGTACCGAACTCTTCGTTGGCAGACATCTTAATCGAAGGACTTTTTAAAGCAGGACGGGAACCAGAAAGCTAGGGTTCTGATTGAAATCCGTCTTTCCCTTCAGAGAGGTTTATAGTTGTAGTGGGATGTTTGGGCTGAAATAAACCTACACTTTCCCATGTCTGTTTTCATTGACTGTCGTAGCTAATAGCAAAATACCCACCGAAGTGGGTGTTTTGCATTAAAACTTAGGATTAGTTTATGGGCTAATGCTTGACACGAGATTACGAAGCCGGAGGTGGTGAATAAGACGCCGTACCAACGGCCTCGCGCCGAGGTCCGCCTCTCCTCGTTAGGCACTGTGTTCCGATACATATTTATGAATGGCGTCCCTGATCTTGCCGCCGTCTTCGAGGAACGTTGCCGTCTCCGACAAAATTGTCTCTAGGAAATCCCCGTCCTTGATAGAGGGCAAATTGATATTCACATTCATTATCGCTCCCACCAACCCAGCATAGGCCTGCTGCGATGCGACACCAAGATCGCTCAGCGTGTTGGGGTTAGATTTTCCGACGAGGTTTTCGGCCAGCCTTAAGACCGCAAGACATTCGCGCGCGATGCCCAGAGGCGACTGAACCGCCTCCTTGTAGGCGGCCTGTACAGCGTCTCGTCTTGTCACCTTTTCGTCATCGGTCTCTTTGGGCATTTTGAACCCGGCCATCACGCCGTTGAACGCTTCGGTATCGAGGTCGACCCGCTTCAGCAGGCTTTTTGAGAGAATCTGGCCATTGTCAAGGATCCCTTCGAGTTCGCTCTCAAAGGGTTCGAACCCTTTCTTACCGATACTCAGCCGGCAGACCATTGAAACCAGGTCTGCTCCGAGGGATCCCGAAAGTGCCGCCACACTGCCACCGCCCGGCGCGGGTGAATCAGATCCAAGCACCCGGCTGAATTCTTCAACTGATAAGTCTGCGAGCATTTTTATTGTCCTCTCTAATTTTGCACTAACCCTTACGGACTGAACCGGCGCCCACTTCCTGAACAGCGCTGGGCAATCACCAAGGAAGTGGTATCAGGCTAATTCTCGAGTTCGAAGAGGTGATTCTCGATAATCTGGGTCTTGTAATCCCAAGGCCCGTTGATTCCCTCGAGCTGCAGGTACCATTCTGCGGTCTGGACAAGCACCTCGGCCGAAATCGTGCCACAAACTTGCCCGGCCAGAACAGTAACCCCATAGCGCGCAGCCTCGGCCTTCAACAGATTGAAGACGCGGTGGATAGGAGTCTGCAGAGGGTTGCTGATCTCGCAGGACACCACCGTGCAGGCCTGGCCGGTACGACGGTGAGTCTGAGGCAGGCCGATCACGCCCTGGATATTGAAGAAGCCGCCATGTTTGCCGCGCACAGCGCGGGCCAGCTTCTTTGCGATATCCAGATCGGTCGTATCCAGCACCACGTTGAAATAAGCATCGTGTTCCTCCAGCGCACCGACGATGGTGGCGCCTGCCGTCGGATGAAGCTTCGCGGGTCCGATGTCGGGAGCGCGCTCCGGATCGATCAGGACAGACTCTTTGAGCCCCTCGTAATTGCCCTTGCGGATGGCGGTCAGACCTTCGCGGTCGGGGCGGCGTGCATTCTTGCCGGTGTAATAGATCGGCACGTCGTAACGCTTGTAGAGCTCCTGGCCCAATTCCTCGGCGAATTCGACGCATTCTTCGATCGTGATACCCTTGGCCGGGTAGATTTCGATTGTGTCCACGGCCCCAATACGCGGATGGCGGCCGTGCTGCTGATCCATATCAATCAACTCGTAGGCCTTGCCGGCGGCATCGAGCAGCGCGTCTCTCACTGCCTCGGGGCGTCCGAGCACTTCGGCCGGTAGACGATCAAAATCAGCGTCGGGCTCGTATCCGATCAGCTTCACACCGTCGCGTCCACGGAGCTGATCCATAATCTTCTCGATAACGTCTTCGCGTGTACCGTCGCTAAAATTGGGATCGGTAAGTATGTAGCCTGCCATCGGAAACGTCTCCCTATGAGATTCAAGGTTTTGTTTTGCTGATTGCAAAGTGTCGGCCTCACCGCTCCGATGAGGTTCGGCGGCTATTTAACAGTCCCTTGCTGCCGCAATGCAAGCCTCCTGCCCGCCGCCCGTTTCACCTATACCGCCATGTACACCAAAATGGATATATACCAGAACTGGCGCTTGAAAGATCCGGCGTGGAATCTTGACTCACCTCTAAAAGTAAATTGCATAAGCGACTAATACTTTGGGGCGACTACGATCAAGTTCGAGCAGTCCCTGGATGGTGACAGTGTTGGTGCGTGTGCTGATGGTCGTACGATACGACTAAAAGGATGCACTGAGATGCAAATGGGTGTGAACAACTAATTCGGTTTCACTGGAATTTCCTTTTGAAATGTAAAAACTCCGCATACCGCGGGGGCGTGTTTGGTTTACAACGATAGTGATCACTAAATCTTTCCAGGCACTATCGTAGATTTGCGCCTGACCACTCTTCCTCCTAACTGGTAGTCAGAGGTCTCGCTCATGCATCTCTCCGAGCTATTGGATGCAGGGCGGGGTCTTTTTTATGGTCAGTGACAAACAGCAATAGAGTGTTGTTAAAGCCCACGTGCAATCTCGCAATCAATGTTCTTCATTCACCAATTTCTCGATTGCTCTTGGTTTTCAAAATAAGGCCATCTGCACGATTGTAGAACAGAAAGCAAATTGGCAAATAATCGCTATCGGGAGCAAAAGATCACAGTTTTTTTCGCGCACGCAAAAGTGTAGGTCGATGTTCTCCACTATCGAGGACGGCGATCATTTTGTCCCACACATCGATTTCTCGGCTCAGAAAATCTCCGCCAACCCGGCTAAGCAGTTCGTCATATAACGGACCCGCCAAATTGTCGCGCTCTACCCGGGCCTGGGTTCGATACCACGCGTTGCGCTCTTCCAACTCAATATCAACAAACCCCGCCGCTTCAAAGGCCCTCTGATAAACCTCCGCCGAGGCCAACCCGAAATCCAGTCCTTCTGCGTCGATATATGCCTGCATCTGGGGCGAAGGCTCGCCTTCGTAACCACACAACCAGTCGCTGGCCAGAAACCAGCCGCCGGAAGACAGTAACCGGTGGACATCATTTGCCAGAGCGAACTTGTCAGCAATATGAATGATGGAGTCCTTGCTGAAGACGATATCGAAACTCCCGGGATCAAAAGGCAGGGGGCCAGTTTCAACCCACTGAAAGTCGCAAATGGCCGATACGTTGTTTTTTTCAGCAAGCGCCGTCGCCAGGTCTACCAGATTCTCTTCGATATCGATGCCGGTTATGCTGCTCGGCTGCCTGGTGAGCGCGATATGAACTGCCGCGCCACCAATCCCAGAGCCAATATCGAGGACTCTAGCTTGGCTCAGGTCCTTGTTGCCCAGCACCCGGTCAACTTCGTCCGCACCCCCGGGTGACATAAAGCCCTTCCCCCATACTGCTTCCAGCAGAGAGATCATGCTCTCGTCATATTCGAGCTCTTCTGTCACGCCCACAGCTACCTCTTCGTTTGAATACCTTGCGACCGCTAATGTAGTGAGAACTTGGTCAACATACAAAAAGCGCCGCCTGGGTTTACATTCGCGCCTTGAGTAGCGCCTGGAATCGCCTTAAATCGATCTAGTTAGGTCAGCAGAACAGACCTTCGCGGTCAATGCTGAAGTTTGTGTCGGGTTCTATTGAACGGCACCCCATCAGGATCGATTTCTGTATCGAACTCACGCGCATAACGGTGACCCTCATAGACAGCTGCTGCAATAATAGATGGACCGAAACAGTCACCGATACGCCGCACCGGTATTTTTCCCTTGAGCGCTCCAAAAAGTTCATCTCGCGGCAGTCGTGCCGTCACCGAAACGACGCTGCCTTCGTGATCACTTACCTCACCGGTCAATGTATTGGTCAACCGCAACCATCCTTCTCCCATTTCGGTCAACTGATGGCGTGCGAGCATCTGAATGCCTGCGTTCAACAAGCGCTTTTCGATGTGTCGTTGTTCCAACGTGTACTCGGTCCAACTCGCAACACACAGACCCTGTGTCGCCAGCGTGACCCGGTAACCCTCACTGGCAAGCAGTTCCGCAATCACACTGGCCATATAGTAATGATCGTCATCGTAAATGGTGACTGCACTACCGGCCGTACCGGGACGTTTGCCATCCATGATGTCGTCCGGTGTCATAGCCTTGCAGCCCGGTACAGGAAACCTGATGCTTCTGCCTACCCCGTCATTGCGCCATAGCGCGCCGGCCGCCAACGCAACCGCATCTGCACCGAATTCCTGAATCCGCTCGGCATCCATTTCACTTTCGAGATAAATCTCGACGTTGGGCATGCGCTGGATCTGACCGAGACGATAGTCGCGCACTCTCGCCCATTCATTCAGGCCGGGTAAACGGCTTTCACGAGTGACCCGGCCGCCCGCCTCAGCCCTGGCTTCAGCCAATGTGACCTGATAACCCCGCTTACCTAATCCGAGCGCGGCTTCGAGGCCGGCCGGGCCCGCCCCGACGATGAGAATGGTCGAATCTGATTCTTTTGGAGCAATCTTTTCTGGATGCCATCCCTTGCGCCACTCCTCCCCCATTGTGGGATTTTGCGTACATCGGCTCGGCGCCGAAAGATTATTCCAGGCGGCACATACATTACATCCAATGCACTCGCGGATATCTTCCGGCCGACCCTGTTTGATCTTATTGGGCAGGAAGGGGTCAGCAATAGACGGACGTGCCGCACCAATGATATCCACCAGACCGCGTCGAATAGCGGACACCATGGTATCCGGAGAGGTGTAACGGCCGACTGCCGAAACCGGTTTACTGGTGACCGATTTGACGAAGGAGATATATTCTTCCTGGTAGCCTTCTGGCGCAAAGCGCGAGCTCATCGAATCATTTTCCCAGTCGCTGACGTTGACATCCCACATGTCGGGCAATTCGGCGAGCATTTCGATCGCTTCCTTACCCTCGCCGGCCCATTCCAGTCCATCTTTACCCATCATCTCATCAACCCCAAAACGCGCGACTACCGCCATGGTGTCGCCGACTGCATCTTTTGTCTCCTCGATAAGTTCGCGATAAAGACGCAACCGATTCTCCAGAGACCCGCCGTATTCATCACTGCGTTGATTGCTTTGCCGGGAAAGGAAATGGCTGGGCACGGTGCCATTGTGTCCAGCATAAACCACGACCATGTCGAAACCCGCTTGGCGGGCTCGAAGGACAGCCTTGCGATGCCAACGGCGATAGTCGCGAATATCTTCCCGACTCATTGCACGCGCCTGTATCGGGTGCTGATGCCATGTAACCGGACGATTTTCAGGGCCGATAGGAACTTCGCGAGAGTAAAGACAGCCACTGTCCTGGCCGTTATGCACGAGTTCGATCCCGGCAAGAGCGCCGTGTTCATGCACAGCATCCACCATAGCCGCCAGATAGGGCAGGTCACCATCGTCCCACATACTGGTTTCGGTAAAGGGCTGTACGTCCCCGGTTGGGTGGAAGTCACATTGTTCTGTGGTGACGATTCCCCAGCCACCTTCCGCCTTCATGCCGCGCATGGCTATCATGCTGTCGGGGAACATGCGTCCCATACCGTTGCAGTGAGGAACCTGGTAGAACCTGTTTGGCGCCGTAACCGGGCCAATTTTCACAGGTTCGAACAGAATGTCGTATCGGGGGTCGTACTGGTTGCTCATGGCGGTCCTTGATTAGGATTCCGGCTGATCGGCACCCTGGGACGCATAAGCCTTTGTAAGCCCAAGACTCTCATCGCATCGGGTACGGGGCAACCCGTCATCGAACTTTACCCACGAAAGCTGCCCCTCCACACCGAAGTGCCAGTCAGGCGACCTTATCTCGGGCTCGTCCAAAGAGCCCACGGATATCCATACTGTTTCAGGGTTCGCCGTTGGAGGATCCTCAATCGAAACGAGATAACGAAATGCCAGCGGACTGCCGCAGCCCGGACAGAAACTGCGCTCCATAACGGAAGAGGACTCATACCAAACCGGCAGACTACGGGTAAATCTCAGATCGTTCAGCGCGAACGCGACCCCGGAATGAAAAGGACTGCCCGACCATCTCTGGCAATTGCGGCAATGGCATGTCCCCATATCGAGTGGAGGGCCACTCAACTCGTAGCGCACACGCCCGCAAAGACAACCCCCGGTAATCACGGGTTCAGTCATTGGAGGGTTCGCGTATCCTGATACTGGCGCACTGAACCACAGTTAAAGCCGAGGATCAGCGGTAAACGTCCGGCACCTGGTCCGGAGCATCGAAGGTGACCTCGAGGTCTCTCAGCAACCCGTCGGTTATGCTGTAGATCCAGCCATGCACCTGTAAAAGTTGGCCTCGCTCCCAAGCGCCCTGCACCGTACTGGTGTGGCAGACATTATTGACCTGCTCGATCACATTCATCTCGCAGAGACGGTTGACCCGGGTTTCGTGATCGTTACAGTCAGAAAACTTCGACAGATTGTGATGGTACAGATCTTTGATATGCAGCAACCAGTTGTCGATCAGGCCACTGGGACGTTCGCTGATCGCTGTCTCCACACCGCCGCAGCCGTAGTGTCCGCAGACAATAATGTGTTTGACCTTGAGGACCTCCACTGCATACTGAATAACGGAGAGGCAATTGAGGTCAGTATGAATCACCAGATTGGCGACGTTGCGATGCACAAAAATTTCACCGGGCAGCAGACCGACAATCTGGTTGGAAGGAACCCGGCTGTCTGAGCATCCAATCCAGAGGTATTCAGGACTCTGCTGATGAGAGAGTTTCTCAAAGAACTCGGGATCGTTTTCCGTGATCTTCGCTGCCCAGTGACGGTTGTTTTCAAAAAGTTTCTGCATGAGGGCCTAATTTTATCCTTCTTTTTGTTGGCAACGACTAATTCCGCTTGAGTCCCGTTTTTGCTTCTACTACGAATCCCTCAAGCCCGTAGACGACAAAACCTCGCCTTTCGGTAATTTCCTGGTGTAGATTGGGCATGCCCTTTGTGATGCCTTTGGCAGATGGAGCAACACCATGGCAATCCAAACGATCAATAACGAAACCTTTGACCGCGTCAGCCAGGGATATGACGCGGTTGCCTCACGTTCGCGCTCGCTGCATGCCGACTGCTACCGGGAGCCGAGCTTTCTTGACCTTGAGCGCCAACAGATATTCCACAAGAGTTGGCAGTTTCTGTGTCACGAAGAAAAGCTCGCCAAGCCAGGTAGTTATGTTGCAACTGAGATTGAGGGACAAAGCATATTCGCCTGTAGAGACCAAGACGGCAAACTGCGTGCGTTCTACAACGTCTGCAAGCATCGAGGTCATCAACTGCTTCAGGGCAGCGGTCAGACAAAAATCATCACCTGTCCCTATCACGCGTGGGTCTATGGTCTCGATGGACGCCTCACCCGCGCCCGGCGCTCAGAACTGATAGAAAATTTCGATACCCAAAAGATCTGCCTGGACGCCGTGCGAGTCGAGGTCTTCTGTCATCTGGTGTTTATTAACCTCGACCCCGATGCACCCGAGCTCGCCAAGCAGACCGGGTCACTGTCAGAGGAGATCATGTCCTACGCTCCTGATCTCGCCAGCCTGACCTATGCCCATACGCTGACCTACCGGATCAAGGCCAACTGGAAGGCAGTGGTCGATAACTTTCTTGAGTGTTACCACTGTCCAGTGGCCCACCGTGACTTCTGCACGCTGGTCGAGATGGATACCTACAAGGTCAAAACCCACGGCATCTACTCAAGTCACATGGCCAAAGCCGGTCGCACTGGCAACAAGGCCTATGACGTCGATAGCGCCAGCGTCACCGACCACGCTGTCTGGTACCTGTGGCCGAATGCTACGCTGATGCGGTATCCGGGACGCGGCAACTTTATGGTGTGGCGGTTTTATCCGGATGGACCGGAGCAGACCTACGAGGTATTCGACTTCTTCTTCGAAACCGATATCCCCAACGAGTCCGAGATTGAAGCTATCCGGTTTATCGATGAGGTCCTGCAGCCTGAGGACATAGGATTAGTGGAAAGCGTTCAGCGGGGTATGCAGACACCGGCATTTCAACAGGGGCGTTATCTGGTGGATCCGAATGGCAGCGGTATGAGTGAACACGGGGTGCACCATTTTCACGGTCTGGTGCTGGATGCCTACCGTGGGGCGGTACAGGCGTGAGTGCGGTGCCCCCGGATTACCTCAAGGACCGGATTGCCCTAGTGACGGGCGGCTGCGGCGGAATCGGGCGTGCCATCTGCCGGCGCTTTCATGCCGAGGGTGCAGTCGTTTATGCGACCGACGTTGCCTCATTTGATTTTCCCGACCCCAACATCCATGTATTGCATCAGGACGTCGGCGCTGAAAGCGACGCCAAGGTCGTGATGGCCCAGGTGGCGAAAGATCACGGTCGGCTCGATATTCTGGTGAATGCCGCTGGGATCGAGATTGAAAAAACCATCGAGGACACCACGCTCGAGGAATGGAATCGCAGCTTCTCCATTAACGTCAACGGCACTTTCCTGACCAGCAAATACGCGTTGCCACTGATGCGGAAGGCCGGTGCAGGCTCGATCATTAACTTCGGATCCTACGACGGCTTCATTGCAGACCCTTCTCTTGCCGTCTACTGCGCCACCAAAGGCGCGGTGCATGCGCTGACCCGGGCCATGGCCTGCGATCACGGCCCCGAAGGCATCCGTGTCAACGCTGTATGTCCCGGGTACGTCGATACGCCGATGTTACAAAGTTTCTTCGGCGAATCGGGTGACATCGAGTCCCTGAAGCAGGCCGTGCGGGATGTGCATCCCATCCGAAACTACGGTCAGCCCGAGGATATCGCCAACCTCGTGAACTGGCTTGCGGGTGACGAAGCGCGTTATGCTTCCGGGCAATTGTGGGTGATCGATGGCGGTCTGTCTGCACAGGTGCAGCAGATGCGCCTGTAGCCCAGACTATTATTCACAAAGAGACGCCACCGCATGAGCCAACCGGTCATTGTCACCTGCGCCGCGACGGGCAGTATTCACACCCCCACCATGTCGCCGTATCTGCCGATCACACCGGCCGAGATTGCCGATGCTGCCATTGGCGCAGCAAAGGCCGGTGCCGCCGTCATTCACCTGCACGCACGGAACCCCGAAGATGGACGACCGGATTACCGGCCCGAGACCTTCCTGGAATTTCTGCCGGTCATCAAGGCGCAATGCAACGCAGTAATTAACATCTCAACCGGCGGCGGCATGGGAATGACCATCGAAGAACGTCTGGCAGCAGCCCTCATGGCAAGCCCGGAAATGGCTTCTCTCAATATGGGCTCAATAAATTTCGGTATCTTCCCGCTGGCAGATAAGTACACCGAGTGGAAATATGACTGGGAGCACGACTTCCTCGCCTCTACCAAGGACTTTATCTTTCCCAATACCTTCAAGACCATCGAATACGCACTCAAGGAACTCGGCGACGGTCATGGCACGCGCTTTGAATTTGAGTGCTATGACCTCGGTCATCTTTACAACCTTGCCCATGTGGTAGATGCAGGCCTGGTCAGGCCGCCCTTTTTTATCCAGCTGATCTTCGGCATTCTGGGCGGCGCCGGGGCGGATCCGGACAACCTCACCCATATGTACAACACCGCGGTCAAACTCTTCGGTGATAATTTCGAATGGTCGGTGCTAGCGGCGGGCCGACACCAGATGCCTTTCGCCACCCAGGCAAGTCTGCGCGGCGGTAACGTCCGGGTGGGCCTTGAGGATAGCCTCTACATCGGCAGAGGGGAACTCGCGACTTCAAATGCCCAGCAAGTTGAGAAGATTCGCGGGATTATTGAATCGCTCGGCATGACGATCGCCACCCCTGATGAAGCCCGCCAGCGCCTTGCACTCAAGGGTGCGGATGAGGTGAAGTTTTAAAGCCATGATGGCAGCACTAAAAACCACCCAAGCGCCGTGGGCTTATCATGCCCGGTCAACGCTTTGGGAGACCCCGTCATGAGCCGGCTCGAAGGCCGTGCTGCACTCGTGACCGGCGGACGCCAGGGGATCGGGCGCGCCATCGTCGATGCCTTCATGGCCGAGGGCGCAGATGTCGCAACCTGCGGGCGCGGTGAACGGCCGCAGGATCTGCCGCCAATGCTTGGCTGGCGTCAGGCCGACGTGGCCTCGGCGGATGATATCGAAGAGTTGCGCCTTGAGATGCTCGACCGCTTTGGCGGCCTCGATATCCTGGTCAACAACGCCGGCATCCAGATAGAAAAGACCATCCTCGATACCAGCGACGAGGACTGGGACACTCTGATGGGCGTCAATGCCAAGGGTGTATTCATGGCCTGCCGGGCCATGATTCCCATCATGAAGCGCGGCGGAGTCATCATCAACATCGGTTCAGTTTCGGGTAACGTCGCGGATCCGGGTCTTGCGCTCTATAACGCCTCCAAAGCCTTCGTGCACGGACTGACCCGATCAGTAGCTGTGGATCACGGGCCCAAGATCCGCTGCAACGCGATCTGCCCGGGATGGATCATGACCGGCATGGTCGATGCCGCGTTCGCGGTCGCCGACGATCCCGCCGCCGCCAAAACGGACGCGCTGGCTCGCCACCCGGCAGGGCGGTTGGGCCAGCCCGAGGACATCGCCGCCATGGCCGTCTGGCTCGCGTCAAACGATGCGGCGTTCGCAACCGGGCAGTGCTTTGTGGTGGATGGCGGGATGACCTCTGCCTCACCACTCAATCCGAGCCTTTTCTGACGAAAAGGCGACATCTGTCGTTGCGTCGAGACGCAGATGCCCCACGCCGCTACCCCCGACACTCAAGTCGTGGCTTAAGATTATTCCCTACGGTACTTAATTCACCTTAAGAGGCGTTGGAATTTATGAAATCACACGCACAGGTCGTGGTGATCGGTGGCGGAATCATTGGGGTATCAGTCCTCTACCATCTCACCAAAGCGGGCTGGAAAGATGTGGTTCTGATCGAACGCTCGGAACTGACGTCGGGATCCACCTGGCACGCAGCCGGCGGCTGTCACACCCTCAACAGTGACCCGCAGGTTGCAAAGCTGCAGTCCTATACCATCGATCTTTACAAGGAGATAGAGGAAATCTCCGGCCAGGAGACCGGGTTTCATCTCACGGGCGGTGTGTTTTTGGCAGCAACACCGGAGCGCATGGAACTGCTCAAGGTCATGCAGTCGCAGGAGAAACTGCTGGGCATTGAAACCGAACTGCTGACACCCACCGAAGCTGAGAAGATTCTCCCGCTGATTAATCCCGACGAATTTCTGGGTGCACTGTACACACCCATGCACGGTCACCTGTCGCCATCCGACGTCACGCATGCATTCGCCAAGGCGGCGAAGGTTCAAGGCGCCGAGGTGTATCTGCGCAACCGGGTCACTGACCTGCAGCCTACTCCAGAAGGAGGCTGGTCCGTAATCAC
>Ga0315336_1006633_pt1 | contig 11705 bp, 8 predicted proteins | sample ASW5metaG_FD_204512 | JGI IMG/M metagenome (GOLD analysis project Ga0315336, IMG submission 204512) | Ammonia-oxidizing marine archaeal communities from Monterey Bay, California, United States - ASW #5 | ecosystem: Environmental > Aquatic > Marine > Intertidal zone | place: USA: California...
TTCCATTTCGTCCAGACAGTGATTTTTTTTACTTAACAGGTTATCCAGAACCGGAAGCCGTTGTAGTTTTAATACCTGACCGCAAAGAAGGAGAATGCATATTATTTTGTCGTGAACGAGATGAAAAGATGGAAGCATGGCATGGACGTCGTTCTGGTCTTGAAGGAGCGATAAAAATTTATGCTGCAGATGATGCTTTTCCTATCGAAGATATGGACGATATTTTACCCGGACTAATTGAAGGGCATGAGCGAATTTATTACAACATGGGCAGCGATCAGAATTTCGATCAAAGAGTGCTTGGTTGGGTAAATCAAATTAGAGACAAAGTTAGAACAGGAGTTACTGCTCCTGATGAATTTATTTCGCTTAATCATTTTCTGCATGAGATGCGATTATATAAAAGTCGTTACGAAATCAAATTAATGCGTAAAGCCGCTGAGATTTCTACCAAAGCACATAAACGAGCGATGAAGAACTGCAGACCTGGGATGTATGAATATCAATTGGAGGGAGAATTAATATCTGAATTTATTCAAAATGGCGCGCGTCATACCGCTTACCCCCCAATTGTTGCTTCGGGCAAAAATGCATGTATTTTGCATTACACAAATAATAGCGATGAGATAATTGATGGCGATTTGTTGTTAATCGATTCAGGTGCAGAGTATCAGTGTTATGCCAGTGATATTACACGCACATTTCCTGCTAATGGGAAGTTCTCTAAGGCACAGCGCGATATTTACAATTTGGTTTTATCTGCACAATCAGCTGCTATTAACGAGATTAAACCCGGTAAGCATTGGAATGAACCGCACGATGCCGCTGTTAGAGTGTTAACAGAAGGGATGGTTGAATTAGGTGTACTGAAAGGCGATCCGGAAAAATTAATAAAAAATGATGATTATACGAAATACTATATGCATCGAACTGGTCACTGGCTTGGTATGGATGTTCATGATGTTGGTGATTATAAGCTTGATGGTGAATGGAGAATGCTCGAAGCTGGTATGGCAATGACTGTAGAACCCGGTCTTTATTTGCCTGCGAACTCAAAAAGCTTACCTAATCAGTGGCGAAACATTGGCGTGCGAATTGAAGATGATGTTTTGGTGACGAAAGATGGGTATGATATTTTAAGCAAAGATGCTCCTAAAACAATTGATGAAATTGAGGAGCTAATGGCAGATGCAGCATGATTACGATGTTGTAATTGTTGGCGCAGGTATGGTGGGAGCAAGCTTTGCTTGCGCCATAGCCCCAACAAATCTCTCTATAGCACTCATTGAGTCTGTAGAAATAAGTGATGATAAACAACCTAGCTATGACGATAGAGGCATTTCTCTTTCTCCTTCTTCGAAACGAATACTTGAGTATATTGGTGTATGGGAAGAAATACATACACATGTAACACCAATTAAGAAAATACATGTTTCCAATCAGAAAAAATTTGGTTTTACTCATTTTGCAGCATCTGACGTAGAAGCTGCAGAACTAGGACATGTTGTTATTGCTCGTTCATTAGGCAATGCTTTACATAAAAAAATAAAAAAATTTAAAAACATAAAACTTTTATGTCCCGCTCAATTACAAGGTTTTACTAAGACTGACTCAAAGTTGTCTTTACAAGTTTTATCTTCAGGAGGTTCCGAAACTGTCCATACAAAATTACTTGTTGGGGCAGACGGTAGTCATTCTATGGTTAGAGAGTTAGCAGGGATAGAAACCAAGAAATATGATTTTAAGCAAACCGCGATTGTTACTAACGTAACTACTCAAAGACCAAATAATTATACAGCGTATGAACGCTTCACCCCGCATGGCCCAATTGCTTTTTTACCAATTGGAGAAAATCGTTCCGTTCTCGTTTTTACTACCCTTGCAGATGAAGCAGATCATTATCTTGGTATGTCTGAAGAGCAATATTTAGAAACTATAGAAACTGAATTCGGACGTCGTTTGGGTAAAATTCAAGAGATTGGAAAACGACGCTCTTACCCAATCTTTTTTGTTGAGGCAATTCAGCAGTTTCAGGAAAATTTGGTTTTATTAGGTAATTCAGCTCATACAATTCACCCGAATGCTGCACAGGGCTTCAATCTTGGTTTACGTGATGTTGCAGGATTAGCTGAGTGCATATACTCAGCTCTTGAAAAAAAACTATCTGTTGATAATATAAATATTCTTAATGCCTATTTAGGATTACGCAATTCTGACCAGCAACGAGTTACAGAGTTTACTAATAGCATAGCAACTTCCTTTTATAATAATTCTTCACTATTTACCCCTATTACAAATACTATAATGTTGCTTTTTGATTGTATCCCTGAATTTAGATATTTATTTCTTAAAAGGGCAATGGGGTTAGCAGGCTACCAACCACGGCTTGTTAGAGGATTAAATTTATGAAACAAAATAAGAATAAATATGATGGGGATATTGTTATCGTGGGTGGCGGTATTATAGGCGGTTGTCTAGCTTGTATATTAGGGCAGGTTGGCTTTAATATTGTTTTACTTGATGCAGATATTAAATCTGAAAATTCATTTAAAGAAAATGACCCACGTGTATTTGCAATTACTATTGCATCCGAACGAATTCTTAAGAAGGCTGGTGCATGGTTTCTTTTAAATGAAAAAGATATTTCTCCTTTTCGCCGCATGCATGTTTGGGATGAAAACGGAAATGGAGAGATTAGTTTTGAAAGCGCATCAATATGCGAACCCACAATGGGATACATTATTCCTCACTGGGCCATTCTTTATGCACTACACAAGAAAATTTGTGATTTAGAAAATGTAAACCACATAAAAGGAGTTACACCCATAAAAATAGAAAGGCACGTTAATGCAATGATACTAGATGCAGATAATGAACAGCAATTTAAAAGTAAACTGGTAGTTGCCGCAGACGGGAGTAACTCGAAGACCAGAAAACTTTTAAATATTCATTATCAGAAGCATGATTATAAGCAGTCTGCTTTGGCCTGTATTGTTACTTCAGAAATTCCACATGACGAAGTAGCACGTCAGCGTTTTTTGAATGATGGGCCGCTTGCCTTTTTACCCATGAAAAATCCTTATGAGTCTGGCATTGTGTGGTCTAGTAGCCCGGAACGGATTGAACAACTTCTTAAATTTGATAAGGCAACATTCCATGGTGAATTAGAAGCTGCTTTCGATAATAAATTGGGTAAAATCAGAGAAAGTACTGAACGAAATGTTTTCCCTCTTAGCCGAGCCCAGGCAGAGCATTATGTCCAACCAAGGTTTGCTCTAATTGGTGATAGTGCTCATACCGTACATCCTTTAGCTGGTTTGGGAGCTAATCTTGGTTTGCTTGATGCTGCTTCTTTAGCAGAAATACTTATGAACACTTTTAATTTGGATAGAGATATTGGTCGATTACAAGTATTACGTCGTTATGAACGCTGGCGTAAGGGTGAGAATCAACAAATGATGTATTTACTTGATGGCTTTAAATATCTCTTTGAAAATCAATTTCAATCCGTACAATGGTTACGTAATTTGGGCTTGGATATTATTGATGAGATGCCTATTGTTAAAAATGCGATTATGATGAGGGCTATGGGCTTAAAAGGAAACTTACCCAAGTTTGCAAAAAATTACGGTTAATCTATACAATAACAACAACATTAATTTATTTGTTTTATATTACTCGTATGACTAATAGGATAGTCAATGTCTGAGAATTTAAACCCTGAATCAAGTAATTTTATTCGTAATATCATCAAGGATGATATAAAAAATAATAAAAATAAAAGTCTTGTTCATACAAGATTTCCTCCTGAACCAAATGGGTATCTACATATCGGTCATGCTAAGTCAATTTGTTTAAATTTTGGAATAGCAAATGATTTTAATGGCGGTCTTTGCAATCTTCGTTTTGATGACACCAATCCTGTAAAAGAGGACCTTGAATTTACGGAATCTATTCAGCAGGATGTAAAGTGGCTTGGTTTTGAATGGGGGAAGCGTCTTTTTTACGCATCAGATTACTTTGAGCAGCTTTTTGAATTCGCCAAACAAATGATTATTGATGGCAAAGCTTATGTTGATAATTTAAGTGCAGAAGAAATACGTGGGTATCGGGGTACATTAACTGAGCCCGGAAAGGAAAGCCCTCACCGGGGAAGAAGTGTTAAAGAAAATCTTAGTTTGTTTGAGCGTATGCGAGCTGGTGAGTTTGAAGAAGGCGAGTGTGTGTTAAGGGGAAAGATAGACATGTCGTCACCCAATATGAATATGCGTGACCCGACAATTTATAGAATTAAAAAAGCAACTCATCATCGTACCGGAAATGATTGGTGTATATACCCAATGTATGATTATACACATTGTATTTCAGACGCATTAGAAGGAATAACACATTCATTGTGTACACTAGAATTTGAAGATCATCGCCCACTTTATGACTGGTTTTTAGAACAATTATCAGTACCTTGTCACCCGCAACAAATTGAGTTTGCTCGTTTAAATTTAAATTACACTGTGACTAGTAAACGAAAATTAAATGAATTGGTAAAAGATGGAGACGTTTCAGGATGGGATGATCCTCGTATGCCGACAATTGTTGGTATGCGTCGACGTGGTTATACCCCAGAATCAATTCGTGATTTTTGCGATAGAATTGGTGTCACTAAAAATGATACGGTGATTGACGTCAGCGTATTAGAAAATTCTGTACGCGAAGATCTTGATAATCGTGCGTCACGTGTAATGGGTATATTAGATCCATTAAAAGTTGTTATTAATAATTATCCGGAAAGGGAAACTGAACAATTAGAGGCGCCAAATCATCCAAACGACAAAGAGATGGGCACAAGAAAGTTATCTTTTTCAAGGACAATTTATATCGAAAAAAACGATTTTATGGAAGATCCCCCCAAAAAGTTTTTTCGCTTAGCTCCAGGGAAAGAAGTGAGATTACGTTACGCTTATTTTATTATTTGCAATGAAGTTATAAAGGATAATTCAGGCAATTTAGTCGAATTGCATTGCTCATATGACCCTGACACAAAAGGAGGTAATGCTCCAGATGGTCGTAAAGTAAAAGGGACAATTCATTGGGTATCTGCAGAACATGCCTTTAAGGCCGAAGTTCGTTTGTATGATAGATTATTTAATGATCCGAAACCTGATAGTAATAGGCATCAAAAAAATTGGAAGGATTTTTTAAATAGCAAATCAAAAAAAATTATAAAAGAAGCATATCTAGAGCCTTCATTGCAATCTGCAAAAAATGAAGAGTTTTTTCAATTTGAAAGGCTTGGTTATTTTTGTGTCGACAATAAGGACTCTGACAAAGGTAAACCTATTTTTAATAGGACTGTATCACTCCGGGATTCTTGGTTAAAACAAAAAAAAGAAAACTAGTTTAATTATTGTAACCATATTTATTTGAAATTTTATGCAAGCAAATTCCAATATACTTTATCGTTCTAATATTAAAAGTTTTCCACTCAGTAGTAGTGGGAAGGTAAGAGATATCTATAACATAGATGATAAGCATTTGTTAATTGTTGCTAGTGATAGACTTTCTGCATTTGATGTTATTTTGCCTGACCCCATACCAGGCAAAGGCTCCATTCTCACTGAAGTTTCAAATTTTTGGTTTAAACGTTGTAGAAAAATTATTCCTAACCATCTATCTGATTTAGCTATTGAGGATGTAGTTGATAAAAAAGTTGAACTTGAAATGTTAAAAGGCAGAGCCATTGTTGTTCGAAAGTTAAAACCTTTGCCAATCGAAGCCGTTATCCGTGGATACTTAATTGGATCAGGCTGGGAGGATTATAAAAGAACAGGTAAAGTTTGTGGTGTTTGTTTACCTGTGGGATTAAAGCAAGCAGAAAAATTACCCGAGCCTATTTTTACGCCCGCAACAAAGGCAAATGTTGGCGATCATGATGAGAATATAGATTTTGAAAGCGTTAAAAATTTAATTGGCGATGATTTTGCTAATCAAATTCGTAACATAAGTTTAAAAATTTATAGTGAAGCTGCACGATATGCTATTGGGAGAGGGATTATTATTGCTGACACAAAATTTGAATTTGGTGTGGATGAAGAAAATAAGCTAGTTTTAATTGATGAATTATTAACGCCAGATTCTTCACGCTTCTGGCCTGTTGAATCTTATAAGACAGGTGTAAGCCCACCCAGTTTTGATAAACAATATGTTAGAGATTATTTAGAAACACTAAATTGGGATAAAAAGCCTCCTGGGCCAAAATTGCCAGATGCAATAATTAATAAGACTGCAGAAAAATATGAAGAGGCAAGAAATAAAATAATTACATAGTTGGAAAGAGATAAAATAACATGAATGATGTAGAAAAATTAATTAATGGGTATAGAAGATTTCTAAGTCAAAATTTCAAGAAGCAGAAGAAACTTTACCATAATTTATCTAAAGAAGGGCAATCACCAAAACTTTTAGTGATATCTTGTTGCGATTCAAGAGTTCATCCGGAACAAATTATGGATACTAAGCCAGGTGATATATTTGTTATTCGTAATGTTGCAAATCTTGTTCCTGTTAATAAGCCAGATGGAAAATCACATGGTACTAGCGCAGCAATGGAGTTTGCAGTAAAGCATTTGAAGGTTAGACATATTATTGTTCTTGGTCATAGTCAGTGTGGCGGAATCAGAGCTTTGATGGAGGGTGACCATCCCGGTGATGAATATGGTTTTGTTGACCCATGGATGGGAATAGTAAAAAACGCAAGGGAAAAAGTTTTAAAAGAGTACAAGGATAAGTCTTTCGATGATCAATGTAGTTATTGTGAGAAAGCTTCTATTGAAATTTCTTTAAATAATTTATTAACTTTCCCGTGGATAAAGGAAAAGTTGGATAGCGATAAATTGACTATTCACGGCTGGTATTTTGATATTGAAACAGGCTCCCTGTTATGGGCGCATGATGGCCAATTCTTATCTGTAGAGCATGTAGTGCGTTAGCAAGTAGTGTTTAAGTGAACTAACAAAAATTTTTATTTGCTTATAATAATTTTTAGGCAGCTTCTTCCATTTTCGCGTCATACTCACCTTTACAAGCAAGTCCATTACATTTCTCTCGATGAAGCAATGCTTTTTGCGCAGCTTCAATGTTGTTTGAACTACCGCCCCAAGCTTTAAGGCAAGGCTCTTGTAATGCACGACCATATGAAAAACTTAATGGCCAAGGCAAATCCTTATTTTTTGCATTCATTGTATTGAGATGCGCTGTTGCTAATTCTGCGCTTTGTCCTCCAGAGAGAAAAACAATACCTGCTAATTCAGATGGCACATTTTTTAAAAGGCATTCCACAGTTTTTTCTGCTACCTCTTCGATATTTGCTTGAACAGGACATTTTTTGCCAGAAATAACCATATTAGTTTTTAAAATTGTGCAAGCTATGTTTACATCTTGATCTTTAAGTGTTGAAAATAATGCCGATAAAGTTTTTTCAGTTACGTCATAACAACGTTCAATATTATTATCTGCATCCATTAATACTTCAGGTTCAACCATTGGAACAATTCCAATCTCTTGGCATAGTCCTGCATATCGAGCCAAAGCATGAGCATTGGCGTCAATACAGGCATCCGTTGGTATATTCTTACCGATAGTTATTACGGCACGCCATTTTGCAAATTTTGCACCAAGACTTTTGTATTCTGCTAGCCTTTCACGTAGCCCATCTAGCCCTTCAGTGATTTTTTCATTTGAATGTAAAGCAAAATCTTTTGCTCCGGTATCAACCTTAATGCCAGGCATAATCCCATCATTTGTTAATCTTTTAGCAAATGGTGTTCCATCAGGTGTTGACTGACGTATTGTTTCATCATAAAGAATCATTCCGCTTATATATTTATTACTATCAGGGTTTGTAATTAGTAGATCTCGGTAAGCTCTTCTATTTTCTTCAGTTGATTCGACATTAATTGAATCAAATCTCTTTTTTATAGTTGGCGTACTTTCGTCAATAGCAAGTATCCCTTTTCCTTCAGCTACCATCATTTTTGCAGTTATTTCAAGTTCCATTGTAGTCATTTTTTTCTCCACTAACTTTTTCTTTGATTACTTTAAAGCGTATGTTCGAGTGCCTGCCCAACTTGAATTATTTTCATATTGTTTGTTGCGCCACGTTTTCCACGTAAATCACCTTTGGTTATAATAACAAAATCTCCTTCTACAACGACATTTTGTCCTATTAATTGATCAATCATTTGCTTATTTGCCTCTAGTGGGTCGGTATGCGTGATATCAAATTTCATTGGATAAACGCCACGATACAGTGCGACACGTCGACGCGTTGCCGTATGTCTTGTAAATGCATAAATAGGAATACCCGAACTAATACGGGACATCCATAAACAAGTACCCCCTGTTTCAGTTAGTGAGCATATTGCTTTAGCGCCAATATGATTGGCAGAGTACATGCTCGACATTGCAACAGCCTCTGAAATAGTTTCAAAACGTTGGTTTATTCGATGGTCAGATTCACGAACACTACGTTGTTTTTCAGCCTCTTCACAAATACGCGACATTGATTTTACGGCTTCATCAGGATAATGACCGATACTTGTTTCGCCCGATAGCATAACAGCATCAGTCCCATCAATAACCGCATTCGCAACATCAAAAACTTCAGCACGCGTAGGAATTTTATTTTCAATCATTGACTCCATCATCTGTGTTGCGGTAATGACAGCACGATCCATATCCCGTGCTTTTTTGATTAAACTTTTTTGAATCGGCGGTAGTGCCGCATCTCCAACTTCCACACCCAAATCACCTCGTGCGATCATAATAACGTCAGATTCCTTTATGATTTCTTCAATATGATTAAGCGCATCAGCACGTTCGATTTTTGCAATTATCTGTGCATTACAATTACAATCTTTCATCATTTTACGAGCTTTCTTTATATCTTTCGCATCTCTAGGGAAGGATATAGCAACAAAATCAACTTCAATTTTTGCTGCATGTTTCATATCTTCTATATCCTTATTTGTAAGAGCATCCGCAGATAAACCACCACCCTGTAAATTTATACCCTTACTATTAGTAAGTTCACCACCAGTAATGACTTCACAATCGATGATATAGTTATCTATTGATAGAACATCTAAGACAATTCTTCCATCATCAATTAACAATCTATCATTTACTTTTAAGTCATTTGCAAGTTGTTTATAACTAATGCCAACTTGAGATTCATCTCCACTATCACCCGATAGTTTTGTATTAATTTTAAAATTCCCTCCTTCTTTTAATTGTATCTTCCCGCTTTTAAAATTTTCGATTCGAATCTTTGGCCCTTGTAAATCTGCAATTACAGCAACAGCATGTTTGTACTCTAATGAGAGACGACGAATTTCTTTCATTCGTTTTTCATGGTGGTTATGTGTTTGGTGAGAGTAATTGAGGCGAAATACATCAACACCTGCAGCAATAAGTTTTTCCAGCACTCCTGATTCATCCGTTGCTGGGCCAAGAGTTGCGATAATTTTTGTTCTTCTCATTTTATTTTAATTATTTAGGTTCGTATTATTTTAGACATCTTGTGTTTGTCTAAATATAAACAGCTGGAAAAGTTATAACTCTCTAGCTTTCTCCATAGCAGACCATGCGCGTGCCGCTTCTTCAAGGATTGCAATAGCAGGTAGTTTTTTCCCTTCTAGAAATTCAAGAAAGGCACCACCACCAGTTGAGATATAAGAAATATTCTTTTTAACTTTAAATTTAGAGATAGCGGCAATCGTATCCCCGCCACCAGCAATCGAGTAGGCATTGCTTGTAGCAATTGCCTTAGCAAGATTCTTTGTGCCCTCACTAAATTGCTTAAATTCGAAAACACCAAGAGGACCATTCCAAACAATAGTTTTAGCTTTTAAAATAATTTCATTTAGCTGTTTTATTGTTTTAGGACCGACATCCATGATGATGTCGTTTTCTTCAATCTCATTAATTGATTTTGTTTTAGCAATTGTGTTTTCATCAAAATTCTTACCAGTCACAACATCGACAGGTAGAGGAATAACACAATTGTTTTTTTCAGCCTGTTCAATTAACTTTCCTGCAATTTTTACTAGGTTTGGTTCATAAAGAGATTTTCCAATCTCATATCCAGCCGCTTTCAAGAATGTATTAACTATTCCTCCCCCAAGAATTAGTTTATCAACTCTTTCAAAAAGTGTTTCAAGTATAGTTAGTTTCGTAGAGACTTTTGCTCCACCTATAATTGCTACAATCGGTTTGGCCGGTTTTCTCAGTGCTTTAGTCAAGGCCTTTAGTTCATTAATAAGTAAAGGACCCGCAGCGGATACAGACGCATATTTTGCGACACCATGAGTTGATGCTTGCGCCCGATGTGCGGTAGCAAATGCATCATTAATGTAGATTTGACAGAGTTTAGCCATTTTTCGTGATAACTCATCATCATTATTTATTTCACCTTTTTCAAAGCGTACATTTTCGCAAAGTACAATTTGATGCCGCGACATTTCTATACCATTCACCCAATCTTTTATAAGCGGAACCTCCACTCCTAAATGATCACTTAATGATTTGGCAATTGGTATAAGTGAGAATGTTTCATCATACCTGCCTTCCTCAGGGCGCCCTAAATGAGACATTATGATTATCTTACTACCTGTCTCGAGAATTTGTTTTAGCGTTGATAGTGTTGCTGTAATCCGTGTATCATCGGTAATCTCACTATTTTTTATAGGGACGTTGTAGTCCTCACGAATTAGTATTGTCTTATTCGATAAATCAAGGTCAGCTATTTTTACCAGTATCGACATAGTAAGGATTTTTATTTAGCATTCATTAGCGCAGTTGTCGTATCGAGCATACGATTAGAAAACCCCCACTCATTATCATACCAAGCAACAACTTTTATTAAGTTTCCATTAATAACTTTTGATAACTCGGCATCATATATTGATGAGGCAGGATTATGATTAAAATCAACTGAAACTAGAGGCGCGTCATTATATTCGAGCACACCTTTAAGAGAGGCTTCTGATGCTTGCTTCATTAGAGAATTAATCTCTTCTAGTGTCGTTTCTCGTGCTGTTGTAAAGCTTAAATCAACCATTGACACATTAATTGTTGGAACACGTACAGCATAACCATCTAGTAAACCGTTTAATTCAGGTAAAACTAAACCAACTGCTGCTGCTGCACCTGTTTTAGTCGGGATCATAGACATCGTTGCTGAACGCGCACGACGTAAATCTGTATGGTAAACATCAATTAAGACTTGATCGTTTGTATAAGCATGCACGGTTGTCATAACACCGGCAAGTACACCAATATTTTCGTGTAAAACTTTCACGATAGGCGCTAGGCAGTTTGTCGTGCATGACGCATTTGAAATAACTGTATGTTTTGAACGTAGTACATCATCGTTGACGCCATATACAACGGTTGCATCAACATCACTCCCACCAGGCGCTGATATAATAACTTTTTTTGCCCCAGCATTAATATGCGCTTGAGCTTTTGCTTTACTAGTAAAAAAACCAGTTGATTCAAGTACAACATCAACTCCTAGTTCGCCCCAAGGTAATTTTGAAGGGTCACGTTCTGATAGAACGCGAACTTTATCGCCATTTACGATCATGTTGTCATTCTCGATAGTAATAGACCCCGGAAACTTTCCATGTGCAGTATCATATTGAGTT
>Ga0315336_1006634_pt1 | contig 11704 bp, 10 predicted proteins | sample ASW5metaG_FD_204512 | JGI IMG/M metagenome (GOLD analysis project Ga0315336, IMG submission 204512) | Ammonia-oxidizing marine archaeal communities from Monterey Bay, California, United States - ASW #5 | ecosystem: Environmental > Aquatic > Marine > Intertidal zone | place: USA: California...
TGTATGAGGCGGCCAGCATCGACGGGGCCAGCCGCCAGCGCCAGTTCTTCAAAATCACCTTGCCTCTGCTCACGCCGGTAATCTTCTTCAATGGCGTGATCCTGACCATCGATGCCTTCAAGGCATTCACTTCAGCCTTCGTGATCAGCGACGGCAGCGGTGGACCGATCGACTCGACGCTGTTCTACACGCTCTACCTCTATCAGGAGGCGTTCACGAACTTCCGCTTCGGCTATGCCTCGGCGCTGGCCTGGGTGCTGGTGGTCATCATAGCGATCTTTACCGCGCTGTCCTTCGTCTCCGCGAAATATTGGGTCCACTACGATGACTGATATCGCCCATGCTTCGGCCCTTGATGATGCCCGGGCCAGCGACGATGCCAACAAGCCGTCGCTGATCGGTCGCACGCTGATCTATTGCATCCTCGTCGCCGCCAGCTTCGTGATGCTTTATCCGCTGCTATGGATGGTTTCGAGTTCGCTCAAGCCCGAGAACGAAATTTTCTCGACCACGTCGCTCATTCCGCAGAATCTCACATTCGATGCCTACCGAAGAGGATGGAACGGTCTGAGCGTCAGCTTCGGCTGGATGTTTTTCAACTCGCTGATGATTTCTGTTCTGGTCGTGATTGGCAATCTGATCTCGTGTTCGATGGCCGCCTATGCGTTCACGCGGCTGCAATTCAAGGGGCGCGGCTTCTGGTTCGCGCTGATGCTCGGCACCATGATGATGCCGCAGCACGCCGTGCTCATTCCGCAATATCTCATGTTCCTCAAATTCGGCTGGGTGAACACGATCCTGCCGCTCGTGATCCCGAAGTTCTTCGCCATCGACGCCTTCTTCATCTTCCTGATGGTGCAGTTCTTCCGCGGCATCCCGCGCGATCTGGATGAGGCGGCGGTCATGGATGGTGCCGGCCCACTGCGCATCTTCCTGAAGGTCATACTGCCGCTCTCGACGCCGGTGCTGGCGACCGCTGCGGTGTTCTCGTTCATCTGGACCTGGGACGATTTCTTTGCGCCGCTGATCTATCTGAACGACATCGAGAAATACACGGCACAGCTTGGCCTGCGCACTTTCGTCGACGCCACCGCGCAGTCGGACTGGGGAGCTCTGCTGGCCATGTCCACACTCACGGTGCTGCCGATCTTTATCCTCTTCGTGCTGTTCCAGCGCCTGCTCATCGAGGGCATCGCGACGACGGGCATGAAGCGGTGACAGTTTAGAAATCCACGCTAGGACGATGGAGAGAGCCACATGACAACGCTGGCCTTGAAGAAGATCGAAAAGCGCTACGGCGCGACCGAGGTCATCCGTGGAGTTGACCTGAACATCCAGAGCGGCGAGTTCGTTGTTTTCGTCGGCCCATCGGGCTGTGGCAAGTCCACTTTGCTGCGCATGATCGCCGGTCTCGAGCCGATCAGCGGCGGCGAGTTGCGGATCGACGATCAGAGGATGAACCACAAGGCGGCATCCGAGCGCGGCATCGCGATGGTCTTCCAGTCCTACGCGCTTTACCCGCATATGAGCGTCTACAAGAACATGTCGTTCGGCCTCGAAACTGCGAAAATGCCCAAGGCCGAAATCGACAAGCGAGTCCGCAAGGCAGCCGAGATCCTGCAGATCACCCAGTTGCTCGAGCGCAAGCCGAAGCAGCTTTCGGGCGGTCAGCGCCAGCGCGTGGCGATCGGCCGCGCGATCGTTCGCGATCCGAAGATATTCCTGTTCGACGAGCCGCTCTCCAACCTCGACGCCGAGCTTCGCGTCCAGACGCGTGTCGAGATCGCCAAGCTGCACGCCGACATCGGTGCGACGATGATCTACGTCACGCACGACCAGGTCGAGGCAATGACGCTGGCCGACCGAATCGTGGTGTTGCGTGCAGGCGTGATCGAACAGTTCGGCACGCCGCTGGAAATCTACAACAAGCCCGCCAACCGGTTCGTCGCCGGCTTCATCGGCTCTCCGAAGATGAATTTCTTCGACGTTGTCGCCGCGCGCCAACAAGCGGGCAAGACGACGCTCAGCCTGGCCGGCGCCAATGTGGCGGTGCCGGAAATCGAGACGACCGAAGGTGCGAAGCTGTGCCTTGGCGTGCGGCCCGAGCATATCACCACCGATGCCAAGGGTGGCGTCGCGCTCGGCGATATGACTGCGACCCATGTCGAGCATCTCGGCGGACAGACGATCGTCTATGGTCGCCTCGCCGATGCACAGTCGATCATTGTCACGCTCGACGGCCAGAAGACGGTTCAGGCAGGCGACACGATCAAGGTCGGCACCAATCCGGACTATTGCCACGTCTTCAACACCGACGGTCTCAGGCTTTGCGAATAGCCTGCACATTACCACCACAGGGAGCTACTCATGCTCAGCAGACGCGAACTTCTACGCAATGGATTGCTTTTCGGTGGCGCGGTGGCTCTTTCACCGTTCCCAATTCACGCGGCGCTCGCCGATGACACGATGCGTCTTTACTGGTTCGGGTCTCCGGCCCGTGCCGAACGCACGCTTACGGTCGTCAAGCTGTTCGAAGCCGCAAATCCGGGCATCAGGATCAACGGCGAGGTCGGGGGCAACGACTACTGGTCGAAGCTCACCACCATGATTGCCGGCGGTAACGCACCGGACATTTATCAGTTGGCCCCAAGCCGTTTCGCCGACTATGCGCGACGAAACGCAACGCTGCAGCTGGATGATTTACTCGGCAAGGTGATCCGTACCGACAGACTGATGCCGAATGCGCTCAAGCTAGGCTCGGTCGACGGCAAGGTCGCCGGACTGCCGCTGGCGATCAACGCTTTCGCGCTGCTTTACGACACCGAGCTTTTCAAGCGCACGGGCGCGACGCCGCCGACGGCGACCACAACCTGGGACGACTTCGCCAAGCTTAGCGTCGAGCTGACCAAGGCAATCGACAAGCCGAACATGTGGGCGGTCGGCAACTGCGCCCGCTACAGCTACGCCCTGGAGGCATTCCTGGTGCAGCGCGGCAAGCGGCTCTATCTCGACAACGGCCAGATTGGCTTTGACGTCGAGGATGCCAAGGCCTGGTACGGATACTGGGATAGCCTGTCGAAAGCCGGAGGTTGCGTGTCGGCCGAAATCCAGGCGCTCGACAAGAACCAGATCGACTCCAATCCAATGAGCACGAGCAACGCGGCAATGGCCATTGCCTTCTCCAACCAACTCGTCGGCTATCAGCAACTGGCCAGGAATGCGATCGCGTTGGCTCCGCTGCCGGTGGCGGATGCGTCGGGTCCGTCCGGCCTGTTCTACAAGGCCAGCCTGCACATGGCGGTCGCCAACAATGCCAGGAATCCCGAGCTCGCCGCCAGGTTCCTGGATTTCTTCATCAACGATATCGAAGCCGGGAAGGCACTAGGGGTCGAGCGCGGCGTTCCGCTCAATCTTGAGGTGCGGGATGCGGTTGCTCCGACCGTCGATGAAGTCTCCAAACGTTCGATCGACTACATCGCATCGATCGCCGACCGTGTCGGAGATTTCCCACCTCAGGTGCCGATCGGTGCGTCGGAGCTCGAGGAGCGGGTCTATCGCCCGATCGCCGACAAACTGGGTTTCGGCCAGTTGTCGGTCGCGGAAGCCGCCGAAGAGCTGGTCTCGCAAGCGAACCGCATTCTGAAAGCCTAGGCGGCAGAATTCTATCGAACGCGTTGTCAAAACAATCCTTGGGAGGAAGCAGGATGATTACCAGACGTGAGTTGCTCAGAAACAGCGCCTTGCTCGGCGGCGCCGCGGCGCTATCGCCATTGATGTCCGTAGCCGCGTTGGCTCAGGACACCACCATGCGCCTCTACTGGTGGGGAAGTCCGACGCGCGCTGAACGCACGCAGGGCGTCGCCAAGCTGTTCGAGGCGGCCAATGCCGGCGTGAAGATCAACGGCGAGATTGGCGGCAATGATTATTGGCAGAAGCTGACCACTATGCTGGCCGGTGGCAACGCGCCGGACATTTTCCAGCTTGAGCCGGGCCGCTTCGCCGACTATGCGCGCCGCAAGACTACGGTTCCGCTGAACGACTATCTCGGCAAGGTCATCCGTACCGACAAGCTGACGCCCGGCGTGATGGATCTTGGCACGGTCGATGGCCAGGTCGCCGGCATGCCGCTGTCGATCAACGCGTTTTCGCTGTTCTATGATGAAGATGCGTTCAAGAAGGCCGGCCTCACGCCGCCCGGTGTGGCGACCACCTGGGACGATTTCACCAAGCTCTGCGTCGACCTCACCAAGGCACTCGGCCGGAAGAACTACTGGGCCGTCGGCAACGCGTCCCGCTACACCTATGCCTTCGAGGGCTTCCTCGCGCAGCGCGGCAAGCGGCTCTACAGCGAGGCCGGCACGATCGGCTTCGAGGCGAAGGATGCCGAGGACTGGTACGGCTACTGGGATAGCATGACCAAGAATGGCGGCTGCGTCTCGGCCGAAGTCCAGGCGGCCGATCAGTTGCAGATTGATTCCAATCCGCTTGCCACCGGCAATGCCGCAATGGCTATCGCCTTTTCCAACCAACTGCTTGGGTATCAGAAAGTCTCCAAGGCCCCGCTGGGCATCACCAGCCTGCCGGTCGCGCAGGTGGGCGGTCCATCCGGTCTTTTCTATCGCCCGGGGTTGCATTTCGCGATCGCGGCGACCTCGAAAAATCCCGAGCTTGCCGCGAAGTTCCTCGACTTCTTCGTCAACGATCCGGAGGCCGGCAAGATCCTCGGCGTTGAACGCGGCGTGCCGATCAATGTCGACATCAAGGCGGCCGTCACGCCGCTGGTCGACGAAGTGTCGCGCAAGACCGTCGACTACATCTCGTCGATCGCCGATCGCGTCGGTCCCTATCCTCCACCGGTGCCGCTCGGAGCGTCGGAGTTCGAGATCCGCGCCTTCCGGCCGATCGCCGACAAGGTCGCATTCGGCCAGTTGACGTCGACCGATGCCGCCGCACAACTGGTTGCCGAAGGGGCACGTATGCTCAAGGCATAATCTCGCGGCGGACCGCGCAGCACGAGGTGGTCTCCCTGCCTCGTGCTGCCGTTTTTTATTGCAACGGCAGGCTATGACCGAAACCTTTTTTCCAGATGACCTTTTTCGTCCTTGGGCAGGCAACCCACTGCTTTCCAGGGGCGACGTTGAAGCAGCGCTCAAAGCGCTGGCGCTGCCCGTCGAGCGATTTCGCTCCAAAGGCGGCGCTAGAATCCGGCTCGATTCCGCCGCCGCGCATTTCGATCAGCAGTCGGCCGACATGGAAGGCTATTCCCGCCTTCTGTGGGGGCTGGCGCCGGCGCAACTCGGCGGAGCCGACTGGATCGACTGGGAGCCGATCGCGTGTGGCCTGGCGAACGGTTGCGACCCGGATCATCCGGAATATTGGGGCGAACCGTTCGATTGCAGCCAGCGTCTTGTCGAACTGGCCGCGATCGGTTTCGGCCTCCGGCTGGTGCCGGACAAGCTGTGGACGCCACTTTCCGAAAGCCAACGGCGTCGGGTCGCGGAGTATCTGATCAAGGGACATGCCTGTGAGCACTCCGACAACAACTGGAAGTTCTTCCGGCTTCTGGTCGGTATGGGATTGCAGCATGTCGGCGTTGAATATGACCAGGCGCTCGATCGCAAGTACATCAACGAACTCGACGCCTTCTATCTCGGCGATGGCTGGTACAGCGATGGCGATACACGTCGTGCCGACCATTACATCCCATTTGCATTTCATTTCTATGGCCTGTTGTTGGCGGCGCTCGACGGCGGCGAATGGACCGCGCGCTATCGCGAACGCGCGCGCCTGATCGCACAGGACATCACGCGCTGGTTTGCGGACGATGGACCGGCCCTTTGTTTCGGGCGCTCGATGACGTACCGCTTCGCCATCGCCGGCTTCTTCGGCGCGATGGCGCTGACGGGCGATGCGAGCATCTCCTATGCGCAACAAAAAGGTTTCTTCCTGCGTCATCTCCGGTGGTGGGCAAAGCAGCCCTTTGCCGCTCGCGATCATATTCTGCCGGTCGGCTACGGTTATCCGAACCTGATCATGTCGGAGCCCTACAATTCATCTCAGTCGCCCTATTGGGCAATGAAGGCCTTCCTGCCCCTGATGCTGCCCGAAGACCATCCCTTCTGGACGGCAAAGGAGGAAGCTTGCGCATCACGCCCCATCCCCTGCGCACAGCGCCACGTCGGCTTTCTTGTAGCCAATCCCAGCGGCGATGCGGTCGCGCTGTCATCGGGCCAGCAGACCAGCGCCGGCAATACATTCGTGCGCTTCGGGCCGGAGAAATATTGCAAGTTCGCCTATTCGGCCCGCTATGGCTTCAGCATCGAGAACGACCCTTGGCGCTTCGACAATGCAGTCCTCGATGGGATGATCGGTTTCAGTGACGATGGTGTCCATTTTCGCGTGCGTGAGGACAACGAGGAAGCCGTCATCGCCGATGACGTGCTTTATGCCCGTTGGCGAGCGTTGCCGGATGTCATGGTTGAAACCTGGCTCTATTGGGAGGGCGATTACCATATACGGGTGCATCGCATCGATACTCCGCGCGCCCTGCACACGCTCGAGGGCGGCTTCGCCGTCCCCCGTATCGACGAGCCGACGATCGATTGTACGTCGGCGAAGGCAGTCGCAACCACTTCTGCCGACCTGTCGGCGGTTTTCGATCTTGGCTCGACAGTCGAGCGTCAAGGCCGTTGCCACATTGCAGCACCCAACACCAATCTGATCTCGGCAAGCACCGTCGTGCCCCAACTGCACGGCTGTATTCCTCTAGGCGTGAGCGTGCTTTGCATAGCCGTGACGGCGCAGCGCGCCGATCCCAAAAACACGCGCGCAGATGCGCTGCCTGCGCCACGCAGCGTTTCGGAGCTCAGGCAAGCCGTCTCGTCGACGGGAACTGTCGTGACACTGATGCGCGGCAAACCGAATTGAATGCAGGAGAAAGCTACTACCATGTCCACCATTGAATACACCTCCCGTTTCGCCATTGACCCGATAGCCGCTGCGGCCATGGGCACGGATGAGCTGCGTCACAATTTCCATCTTGGAAAGCTGTTCCAGCCAGGCACGATCAACCTCACCTATACCCACTACGACCGCATGATCATCGGCGGTGCAATGCCGGTGGACGGCGAACTCAAGCTGGAGGCAATCAAACCGACCGGTACGAAATCCTTCCTGGACCGTCGCGAGCTTGTAGCCGTCAATGTCGGCGCGGCCGGTACGGTCACAGTCAGCGGCAAGGCGCACAACCTCGGATCACGCGACATGATCTATGTCGGGGTGAGGGAGGAGGTATCATTCTCTTCCCAAAACCCAGGTAGCCCGGCGAAATTCTACCTTCTCAGCGCCCCGGCGCATCACGCCTTTCCGACGAAACTGCTCACAATCGCCGACGCCAAACGCGTCGATCTGGGATCGCCGGAGACAGCGAACGAACGCTCGATCTTCCAATTCACGACCACTATCGAGACGTGCCAGATCGTCGTCGGCATGACTCAGATCGCCAAGGGCTCGGTATGGAACACGATGCCGGCGCATGTGCATGATCGCCGCATGGAAGCCTATCTCTATTTCGATCTGGCCGAGACCGCGCGTGTGTTCCACTTTCTTGGCGAACCCGACGAAACCCGGCACCTCGTGGTGGCCAACGAGCAGGCGGTGTTGTCGCCGCCGTGGTCAATCCATTCCGGCTGCGGTACGTCCAACTATGCGTTCATCTGGGCGATGGCCGGTGACAATGTCGATTACACCGACGTCGATCCGGTGGCGCTCGGAGACATGCGTTGATGGACCTTTCTTCTTTCAGCCTGGAGGGCAAGCGAATTGCCGTTACCGGCGCCAACACCGGCATAGGTCAAGGAATTGCGGTGGCCGTGGCCAGGGCAGGCGGCACGGTGGTCGGCGTCGGCCGCTCGTCAATGAGCGAGACGGCGAAGCTTGTCGGCTTGCACGGCGCAGCCTTCGTCTCTATCAATTGCGACCTCGCCGACACCAGGGCGGCGGTCGCGATGCTGGAAAAGCTCGTGGCCGATGGACCGCTCGACGGCTTGGTGAATAACGCCGGCATCATCCGACGCGCCGACGCAGTCGACTTCACCGAAGCCGACTGGGACGAGGTGATGGACCTGAACCTCAAGTCCACGTTTTTCCTCTGCCAGGCTTATGCCAAGGCTGTGCTGGCAGCGAAGCGGCAGGGTCGGATCGTCAATATCGCTTCGCTGTTGTCCTTCCAGGGGGGCATCCGGGTGCCGTCCTACACCGCCTCGAAGCATGGCGTGCTCGGCATAACGCGTCTGCTTGCCAACGAGTGGGCCGCCAGCGGCATCAATGTGAATGCGATAGCGCCTGGCTACATCATCTCCAACAATACCGAGGCTCTGCGTAGTGACCCCGGCCGCAGTGAGGCGATCCTGGCGCGCATTCCGGCCGGGCGCTGGGGTCAGCCTGCCGATATCGGCGACGCAGCAGTGTTCCTGCTGGCCGCCGCATCCAACTACATGCACGGCGCGATCATTCCGGTCGATGGCGGCTGGCTGGCGAGTTGAAAACGCGTCGGAGGTATGTTGAAGAGGCAACCGACTGGTCGCGACCTACAAGTCGTGAGAGAGTTCGAGATAGATCGGGTTCGATCAGGGGAGCTTCCCATCGGCCGCCATCAGCGAGAAACGTCCTGCACTCGAAGACGAATGGAGGCCGCAAATGGGCGCTCCATCACCCGAACTTTGCAATCTATGGTTTGCCCTTGCGTTCAAGGAGCAGAACGTCGAAGCGGCCGCCGCCATGTACCACTCGGACGCCCTCGATTGTTCGCGTCGATCAGGCACGGCGGAACCACAATCGCGCGCGGCGCTGAAGCGATCCGCGAAACGATGGCGGCCTATATTGGCCTGAAGTCCCACATGGGCGTCGTCACACATCATGACCGTCTCCGGTGACTTCGCGATGACCCGGTCGCAGTGGCTCAGGCAAGGACCAGGGTGGCAATCCGATCGAAGTATACCATCAGGGGATGGAGGTGCACCGCAGGCACCTCGCTAGGATCTGGTTTCGAATTCGGTCGCCGAGTGTAGGTCCAATTGTGAAATTGCGAGCAGTGACTCCAAGCATCGAAACGCTCAAGTTCTAAGTTGCGCTTTTTGGGATTTTCGAGGGGTCATGATAGGCGCGTTCTGCCGAGAGGGCTGGGGTCTTCCTTCAGCCATTCCTTGATACGCGCCTCGAAGGGCTCGAACATGCTAGGTCTTTTCGGCCAGGGTTTGGTCCGGCGATATGGCCGCCGATGCGTTGGCCGTGTGTCACCGTTCTTCCAGGCTGTTTTCGAGTTCGCAGCGAAGCCCTGGAGATATATAACCAATGGCCCCTCAATTTTCGCATTCAGGCTGCGACGATCGCCCCGCTTTCCAAGCTCTTCCTGTGCGGCGCGGATGCAGACAAACAGCAGCACCGGGTCGGCTGACTCCATTATTCCACGGAGCCGCTCTTTATCGGCCTCGGCCACATTTGGATGGGCAAGGACAGGGGCCGCAGGTGGACTGGGGGTGGGAGCGCTTGATCACACGGGCGCCGATCCGTGTCTTCTCCTGCAACTTGAATGACGGTTGGAACAGATTACCGTTAAGCCGCACCACCGCGTAGAGGCGATCAAGGGCAGCCGTCGCATCCATGCCAACAAATCGGCCATAGCCTACCAGACGGCGCTCCGAAGGCCATGCGCATGCATCAAGCTGCATCTGCTGCAGCAAAGTGGGCCATCTGGCCGTCATAGGCTTTCAGGAAGGCCGGTCGCGCCGTCATCCGCGCGACATAGGCGTGGCAAGCAGGGTAATTTGCAAGCCCATCGAACCGGTTCACCTGACGCAGCACGTCCGCCATCAGTAAATCGGCTACGGTGAAGCGACCGGCCACCAGCCACTCGCGGCTGGCCAGCACCGCTTCCATCCGCTCGAGCCTGGCCTTGAGGAAGTCGTCCACGAACTTGGCCTCGGGCGCTTCGCCGGGAAAGCCCATGAAGCGGAACAGCGCCCAAGGCTGGCTCGGCAGGTCGACCGAGTTGAGCGCAGCAATGACCCACTCCACCACTTCCGCCCGGCCGCGCGGATCTGTCGGCATGAGCGCCGGGCTCTTCTCGCCGAGATGCAAGAGGATCGCGCCGCTCTCGAAGATGGTGAGGTCTCCATCGGTCAGCCACGGAACTTGGCCGAAGGGCTGCGCCGCGAAATGGTCGGGGCCGCGATCTCGGAACGGCGTGCTCTCCACCCGATAGGGTAACCCGGCCTCTTCCAGAGCCCAACGCACCCGAAGGTCGCGCACAAGGCCGCGCGGCATTTCGGGAACCCAATCGTAGGTGGTGAGGATAATCTCGCTCATTCGTAATCTCCTAGGAACACGGGCAGCTTGTCGAGGAGGCCGTTCCAGCCTTGCTCGTGACTTATGCGGGCCTCTTCGTCGGGCAGGTGATCGTGGGTCAGGGTCAGCACGGTTCCCCCGTCGAACGGCTCAAGCCGGAACGTCACCAGCGACTCTCGTTCCGGCGTTCCGGGCAGGTCCCAGGTGAAGACGAGCTTCTTCTCGGGAACCACCTCTTGGTAGATCCCGGTCGGGTTGTGCTCGTCGCCGTTGAGCAGCCGGAACACGACGCTGAAACGGCCGCCTGGCCTCACGTCCGCTACCACGCTGAGAGTCGGCCCCGCATCGGGACCCCACCACTGCATCATCAGCGCTGGCTGTGTGATTGCTGCCCAAATCTTAGAGGGCGCGGCCTTGATTCGGCGCACGATGGTCACGCTCGGCAGGCGGTCGGTCATGGCTCTCCATCCTCTTCCACAAGCGCAACCAGGCGATCGAGGCTGACTGTCCAGAAACGCTCGTACTGGTTGAGCCACGCCATCGCCTCCAGCATCGGCGCGACCGAGAGGTTCACCGCCACAGTCCGGCCGGTTTTGGTCCGCGTGATTAATCCGGCATCCGACAGAACGTCCAGATGCTTCGTCATGCCGGGAAGCTTTAGTGAGAAAGGCCGTGCGAGCTCGCTGACTGAAAGCCCCGGTTCGTCGATCAGTCGTTGCAGGACGCCGCGCCGGGTAGGATCGGCCAGCGCCCAAAACGTACGGTCCATACCTGAGGTTTTATGCTTCGCCATTTAGCGAAGTATTTATCGTTTACACTGGCAAAGTCAATCAGCGAATGCCTCCGCTCCGAAAACCACTTGGCGTGCTGACGTTTTCTATGGGCGCAAAGCCGGGCAAAAGCTGCTTGCGGTTCACCAGCGATTTTCTCACCAGACGCCGGGCAATAGCCGATAGCGCACATCGCGCGCATATGCGTCGTAACCTTCCAATTCGTTGCGCAGCATCGTTTCCTCGTCGAGGATGCGCAGCGCCAGGATCGGAATGGTGCCGATCGCCGGAAGGAAGCCCCACCAGGAGCCGAGCGCCAAGGGCGTTCCGAGCACCATGACGAGTACACCAACGTACATCGGGTGTCGGACAATGGCGTAGGGGCCGGTCGTAATCACCGTCTGGCCTTCCATGTTCTCGATGGTCGAGGCCCCATAGCTGTTTTCGCGAAAGACACGCAGATCGATCATCAGGCCAAACGCCACGAGTGCGTTTCCGAGGACCGAGAGCCAGGCTGGAACCTGCGACCAGCCAAAGCGATGATCGAGCGCTGAGGCGACCAGCATCAGGCAAAAAATGAAGAAGGCCAT
>Ga0315336_1006635_pt1 | contig 11704 bp, 7 predicted proteins | sample ASW5metaG_FD_204512 | JGI IMG/M metagenome (GOLD analysis project Ga0315336, IMG submission 204512) | Ammonia-oxidizing marine archaeal communities from Monterey Bay, California, United States - ASW #5 | ecosystem: Environmental > Aquatic > Marine > Intertidal zone | place: USA: California...
TCGGTGGAAAGCCACATCCGCATGATGGCGGCCAGCCAGCCGTTCATCTCCGGCGCCATCTCGAAGACCATCAATATGCCGAACTCGGCCAGCGTCGAGGACTGCATGGAAGCCTACATGCTGTCGTGGCGTCTCGGCATCAAGGCGAATGCGCTTTACAGAGACGGCTCGAAGCTTTCACAGCCCCTGTCCTCGGCTCTGGTCGATGACGCGGAGTTGGAAGACGACGACGATGAAACCCTTGCGGAAGAAATCGTCGAGACCCCCACCGACTCCCCGGTCGCGCCACGGCCCGAGGTTGTCGCCGAGCGGATCATCGAGCGCTATATCGCGCAACGCATCCGTCCGCCGCACCGGCGCAAGGGCTACACCCAGAAAGCCACCGTCGGCGGTCACAAGGTGTATTTGCGTACCGGCGAGTACGAAGACGGGCGCTTGTCGGAAATTTTCATCGACATGCATAAGGAAGGCGCGGCGTTCCGCTCCTTGATGAACAACTTCGCCATCGCCATTTCCATCGGCCTGCAATATGGCGTGCCCTTGGAGGAATATGTCGAGGCCTTCACCTTCACCCGTTTCGATCCGTCGGGGCCGGTGACCGGCAACGATACGATCAAGATGTCGACATCGATCTTGGATTACATCTTCCGCGAACTGGCGGTTTCCTATCTCGGCCGCAACGATTTGGCCCACGTCGAGCCGCAGGACCTTTTACCCGATGCCATGGGTGTCGGCGCCGAGGAAGGCAACCTGCCGATGACGACGGAAGTCGGGTTGCACGTCGTTCAGAAAATGGCGAGCAGCGGCTACATGCGGAAGCTGCTGGTCATCGACGGCAACAAGGACAAGGCACCGCCACAGGCGGCCGCCACGGCGGATCAAGGCGAGCCGATGCCCCAGGCCGTCGGCGCGCAAGTCACGCCGCCGGAAGCCATTGCCAAGGAAGGTATCGCGCAAGCTATCGCCGACATTTCAACGGAAGTGATGGCGAAGGCCGACGCGCAACTCGATCATGCCCGTGAAGCACGGATGAAAGGATACGAAGGCGACCCCTGCGGAGACTGCGGCAACTTCACGCTGGTGCGCAACGGCACCTGCATGAAGTGCAACACCTGCGGGGCGACGAGCGGCTGCTCGTAAGCATCGACTTCTAACAGAATCCTCCCTGGGAAACTCGGGGTGATTGCTGGGGGCCCTCCCCATCGGTCACCCCATTTTTTTCGCCTGGGAACCGATACCGATTCCTATTGAAATTCAAGGGTATCCGGGCCATGTTCAACGGAGTCGCAGGCGATCGGGTCTGAACACAGCGCTCTGTGGCTTGAGGTGCGAGCAGGAGTGATTATGGACGGCAACTCGGAAAGCAACGGCAAGTCGCGCATTTTTATCATTGATGACGATGCCTTGTCAGCCAAGGTGATGTCCGCATTGCTTGAAGATAGCGGCCATCAGGTCACGTCGACCACTGATTCGGCGGCAGCATTCGACAAAATTCTCGATGCCAAGCCAGATTGCATTATCTGTGATCTGATGATGCCGGAGATCGATGGCCTCAACATGTGTAAACGCGTTCGCGAGCATGCCGAACTTAAGGACACACTGTTCATTATGGTATCGGCGAAAGCCTATGATTTCGATCAAAAAAGAGCATTCGATTTCGGTGCAGACGGCTATATCCGAAAACCCTTGAACACGGAAACCTTCGCCGATCACGTCAACCGCATTCTCGATGATCACATCGACATGACATTTTGGGGTGTACGCGGCACGCTACCGGTCAGCGGCGATCAATCGCTTCGCTATGGCGGCAACACATCATGCGTGACGCTCGAGTTTCCGCGCGAACAGTTCTTCATTTTCGACGGCGGCAGCGGCATAAAGAAATTGGGCGACGCGTTGATGGCGCAGAAACGTACGCGCATCCGCGCCCGAATTTTCATCTCGCATCCCCACTGGGACCACATCAACGCCATTCCGTTTTTCGCGCCGCTTTATGTCCAAGGCAATGAGTTCGAGCTTCTTGGTGCCAATCAAGGCGATCACACCATGCGCGAACTCATTTCGGCACAAATGGACGGCGTCTATTTTCCGATCACGTTGAGTGAATTCGCAGCCCGGGTTTACTTCCGTGACCTCGAGGAAGAAACTCTGGAAATTGACGGTATCGAGGTCGAAACCAAGCTCTTGAGCCATCCCGGAAAATGCCTCGGTTACCGGATCAACTACGGTGGTCGTTCCATTTGCTACATCACCGACAATGAGATGTTCGTTGAGACCAGCGATTTTTATTCGCCGCATTACGAGAAAAAGCTCGCCGAATTCTGCGCCGGCGCGGACGCCTTGATCACCGACACGACCTATACGGACGAAGAATACGAGACCAAAGTCGGATGGGGGCATTCTTCCGTCGGCAAGGTCGTGCAGTTGGCCGATGCCGCCGGGGTGAAGACGCTGTATCTCTTCCATCACGACCCGGACCAAAGCGACGCGGATATCGATACCAAATACAAATTGGCGACGGAGCAGCTGGCGAAAATGAATTCCAGCGTCGAAGTCATCGCCCCGCGGGAAAACGATCGGTTCAAAGTCTAAGGAGCGGCGGCGCTTCCCCGGCATCAATTACCGAAAAATCAGAAGAAAGGATCCTCCCATGGCTGGAACCATTGAAGCCCGCCTCACCGAACTCGGCATCGAATTGCCGGAAGCTGCAACCCCAGTGGCGAACTACGTGCCCTTCACGGTGACGGGGAACCTGGTTTTCATCTCCGGGCAAGTGACTCTGGATGGCGGCAAGCCGCAATTCCTGGGGCAAGCCGGCGTCGATATCAGTGTCGAAGATGCTTATCAGGCGGCCAGGCTCTGCGGTCTCAACCTTCTCGCCCAACTGCGCGAGGCCTGCAGCGGTGATTTGGACCGGGTCACGCAAGTCATCCGGCTCGGCGGTTTTGTTAGCTGCCCATCGGATTTCACCGATCAGCCAAAGGTCATCAACGGCGCTTCCGACTTGATGGTCGAGGTCTTCGGCAAACCGGCCGGTCAGCACGCACGCTTCGCCGTCGGCGCCTCGTCGCTGCCCTTGGGCGTTTCCGTCGAGGTCGACGGCACCTTCGAAATCAGCTGAGTATTAGGGCTGCAAATACGTCGTCGTGGATGAACCCATCCACTCGGGATTTGCTCTATTTGCAGCGCGGCTTGAGTTTCACCAAGCCGTAACCGAACACACTGTCTTTTCCGGGTTTCCCCAGGTCTTCCACGTGACGCTTCAAACGGTTGCGCAATGTTGAGCTTTTGCGTTTTGCGCCCGCCGCGACCTCGGCGGCAATCATCGCCGTGATGTAGGGGGTGGCGAAAGAGGTGCCGCTCATCTTCTTCGCGCCGCCGGGAACCGCCGTGTAAATCCGTACCCCAGGCGCGGCGAAATCGATGTATTTGCCCGAGTTCGCATGAGAGTAAACCAATTTCCGAGTATTGATCGCGGTGACCGCGACAACATGCTTATAGGCCGCCGGATAGGCAGGCCTGTCGCCGCGGCCCCAGTTGCCCGCAGCGGCGATCAGAACCAGACCTATTTTACGGGCCTTGTTAAAGGCCAGGCGAATGGTCTTGTTGTCGGCGCCGGCGATGCTCAGGTTGATGGCGTGAACCTTTTTCTTGGCCAGCCAACTCAAGGACTTCAGCAACCCGATCGCCGATCCTGTTTTCTTGTTGCTGCCCTTTTTTACCTCGAACATGGAGGCCGCTTTCAGCGTCGCGCCGGGCAATAAACCGCCCCATTTGGAATTTCCGACCAGCATCGCGGCGATCGCCGTGCCGTGGACCTTCGGCGCCGGCCGCCGGCCCTTACGGTGAAATGACCGGTATTCGACCTGCTGCCCGACCAGCGCCGGATGCTCGAGATCGACACCGGAATCGATCTGCCCCAATCGGATACTCTGACCGCAGGACCTGGACGCGTTTTTCCAACCCATGGCGGCGCGAGCATGCATGACGCGCCGTGCCTGCGCCTCGAAACGGTGGTTGGCGTCAATGGTCGCGCCGGGGAAACGGGCGGCCAATTCGCGCCGCGCTTCCGGAACGGTTTTGCCGCGCGGAATGCGCATCCGCAGCGCCAGCATATTCAAACCATCAAGCGCAACCGTTTCGACCGCCCTGTAGCCCATGCCGCCGGCAATGGAAGCGAAATCGCGGGGCGGGTCGATAATAACCAGTTCGCCGGGCTCGAACTTGTTCACGGGATGCGTTGGGTCGCTATTAAAGGCCTTGGGGCGACTTGATGAATGTTTCTTTCCGGCCTTTGTCTTACCTTTCTGGATATAGGCCTTGCCGCTCTTGTCGTAGCGCAGAACCTTGCTGTCGGCGAGAACCGCGCCGGCAAGAACAACGGCGGCGGCTGTGATGGCGATAATCGGCAAAATGCGCATCGAGGCTTTCCAGCTCTTCTGTTCTCAATCTTGATCCGTTTTATCTTAGAGCCTTTCCGCCGAACCACAATATTTGGCCGCAACGCTTGCCCCTTGCCCTTCGCGCCCCGACACCTCATGTATGGGGGATGCCCGATGGTCGCGAAGCCATATCCGTTCGAATTGCCGACACCTTTGCCGATGTCGATGCCGCCGCCTGGAATGCCTGCGCCGGTCCCGATGATCCGTTTGTCAGCCACGCCTTCCTGTCGGCACTGGAGGACAGCGGGTCGGCGACCGCCGACACGGGGTGGCTTGGTCACCACCTGATCATCGAGGATTCAAAGGCACGCTATCTGGCCTGCGCGCCGCTTTATCTGAAGAACCATTCCTACGGCGAATACGTCTTCGATTGGGGCTGGGCGGAAGCCTACGAACGGGCCGGCGGTAAATATTTTCCGAAACTGGTCTCCGCCGTCCCCTTCACGCCGGCATCCGGTCCCCGGTTGATGACCCTGCCGGGATTGGACGCGGAAGAGGCCGGAGAACTGCGCGCCGCGCTGGCCGCCGCCATGGTGCAAATCGCCGAGCGCCTGGACGTTTCCTCCGTGCACGTGAATTTCCTGCCGGAAGCCGACTGGCGCCAACTCGGCGACATGGGCTATCTGCAACGCCAGGGCCAGCAGTTTCATTGGCTCAACGACGGCTATGAAACCTTCGACGATTTTCTCGCCACCCTAACCTCGCGCAAGCGCAAGAACATCCGCAAGGAACGCGCCCGGGTCGCCGACGCCGGTCTCGACATCCGGGCCCTGACGGGCGCCGAAATCACCGAGGCCCACTGGGACGCCTTTTACCGGTTCTACCGCAACACCTCGGACCGCAAATGGGGCTCGGCCTATCTGACCCGTGACTTCTTCAGCCTCTTGGGCGAGCGGTGCGGCGATGCCGTCGTGCTGATTTACGCCGAGATGGACGGCCTGCCCATTGCCGGCGCGCTAAACGTCGCCGGCTCGGACGTGCTCTACGGCCGCAACTGGGGCTGCGATGCGAACTTCAAGTTCCTGCATTTCGAGGCCTGTTATTACCAGGCCATCGACTATGCCATCCAGCATGGCCTCGGCAGCGTCGAAGCCGGCGCCCAGGGCCCGCATAAAATCCAACGCGGTTATTTGCCGACGCCGACCTATAGCGCGCATTGGATCGCCGACCGGGGTCTGAGTGACGCGGTCGCACGGTTTTTGCAGGACGAACGACGCGGCATCGAACACGAGATGGCGGTATTGACGGAACACAGCCCGTTCCGTAAGAGGGAATGAAGAGCCGTCCGCAGGGCGCATCAGACCTTAGAGCCCAAACCTGAAATCATAAAATCTGTTCAAGTTTTTCGACGAGCTCGTGTAATTTTATCGGTTTTTTGAAGACCTCCGTCGCACCAACGACAATGGGATCATCGTCTTCCCCTACGGCCATTTTTCCGGTCGTAACAAAAATCGGGAGATCGGGAGATTCGGCACGCAAATTCCCGATCAATTCATTGCCGTCCATAACCGGCATTTGCAAATCGGTGATGACGATATCGATGGGTTTTGAGCGAAACTCTTCCAGCGCTTCGGCGCCGTTGGTCGCCGCAACGACCGAGTATCCACTTCTCTCGAGATATTTGGCCAGATACCCACCGGCCTTAGCCTCATCTTCGACGACGAGCACCACTTTGCGGTGCTCGGTATGATTGGTTCGTTTTTCGGCCCTTTCCAACGTTTCCGGCAATTCTTGAAAAGTCGTACATGCGACCGTGCGTGGAAGGGTTATTGTAATACCGGCCCCATCACCGACGTTTTCAACCTCAATCGCGCCCCCCATGGCGTTGATGATCGTGAAACTCACTGACAAGCCGAGCCCAGTACCCGAGCCAATCTCTTTTGTCGTATAGAAAGGCTCGAAAATATGATGACGCACATCATCGGGAATGCCGTCGCCATTATCGACAACCGAAATGCGGAGTTGGCCCGCGTCTTCGTCATCGGTCAGATCAATGGTGATCAAGCCGCGGTAATTAGGATCCTCGGCGGCATTCTTTTTGATGCGGGTATGGATTGAGTCGCTGGCATTTGAGACGAGATTCAACAGTACCTGTTCGAGCTGAGTGGGCGAGCCGACGACAAATCCGCATGTCCTGGGCAGCCGTCTTCCAAGTGAAATATTTGAACCGCTCAGTTGTTGCGCCATGAATCTGGCCACTGTCTCGACGCAGACGGCTGGTGAAAATGTCTCGCTCTCCCGTTCGTCTTTGCGTGCAAAAACGCGCATGTGATCGACGATTTCCGCCATGCGCCCAACCTGACCATCGATGACTTCGAAGGTCTGCTTCGGATCGTCGCGCTCGGCAATGCCATCCGCCATGTCCATAAGCGCCGACTGGGTCGCCAGCCGTATGATATTCAAGGGTTGAGCCAATTCATGTGTGATGCCGGCAGCCATTCGACCAAGTGTCGCCAGTTTATCCGCATGGATTGCCTGGGCTTCGGCTTCTCTAAGTTCAGTGACGTCGTTGATGATCGTGGCGATGGCAAAGATTTCACCGGATGCGGATCGTATTGGACACTTATGGCTCAGAATCTGTTTGGCTTCACCGCCTTTGATCCGAAGGGATTTATTTACGGCAACTGTTTCTCCTGTTTCCACAACGGCACGATCACGTTTGATAATTTCATCCGCGTCTTCAACAGAATGAAAATCGTATGCGGTGCGCCCGATGGCATCTGTCGGATCAATTCCCGCCCAGTCGGCGTACGTTTTGTTGAACATGAGAATGACGCCGTCGAGGTCCTTGAGGGCAATGGCAGCCGGCGAGCCGTCAAAAATAGCCCGGAATTGGCTCTCCGCTTCTATGCGGGCTTCTTCATTCCGTTTTTGCTCTGTGATGTCTGTGTTTATAGCGCCAATAGCGATGATCTGATCGTGATCATTGTATACAGGGAATTTCTGCATGATGGTCGGCATTAAAGTACCGTCGGCTTTTGGCGTGACGTATTCACGCGAGGAAGCGATGCCCGTGCCAATCATCTCGCGGTCATGGGCAATCACTTCTTCAGCATGGCTCGGCGGATAGAAGTCATGGACGGTTTTGCCAAAAACTTCCACGCCATCGGGATTGAACCAATCATTCCATTTTTTATTGGCGAGCAGATACTTACCTTCGGCATCCTTTAGCATGATCGCCGAAGGTGAATTATCGACAATGCCCCTGAAGCGCTGTTCGATTTCATTTCTAGCTTCTTCCATCCGGACGCGGTCCGTGATGTCTTGAACCACGGCAAAACTACCGCACACGTTTCCGGCGACGTCCAGGTCGGGTGTATAACTAGAATGGACATGACGGGTGACCCCGTCCGGATAGGTGATCGTTCCTTCAAAGGAAACAGTCTCGCCATCCAAGACGGGGGCAAATAGCGCATGGAACCTTTCGACGGCAGCCTCACCGAAAATGTCCGTAAGGGTTTTACCGATGATTTGATCGGCCGAGCGGGCATACCACTGTTCGCATGTTTTGTTGACGAACAAAAACCGCCATTCGAGGTCGAGGCGAACAAGAACCACAGGCACATTATCCGTTGCGGCGCGCCGTTGAATTTCGCTTTCGCGAAGTGCGGCTTCAGTTTTATTTCGCTCGGTAATATCCTGAACCACGACGAAGCTACCGACGACCTGCCCCGCTTCATCGAAGTCGGGCGTATATGTGCCTAAAACATCACGGGTAATCCCATCTGGATAGAGGATTGTCTCCTCAATGGCTGTTTTCTCGCCGGCCAGCACGCGTTCGAAACGGCTACTCAGTTTGTTGACCACCTGGGCACCCAGGATGTCCGAGAGCGTTTTGCCTAGGATTTCGTCCGCAGGCCGCACATACCATTCTTCGCAGGTTTTGTTAGCGAAAAGATACCGCCAATCCCGATCGAAATGGATCAACAGCATAGGTACGTTGTCTGTCGCAATCCGTCGCTGAAATTCGCTTTTTCGTAAAGATTCCTCGATTTTTTTACGATCCGTGACATCCGTATACGTCGTTATATAACCGACTCCAGGAACCGGGTTTCCAGCAATCTCGATCACCTTGTTGTCGGCACGGGACTGGTCCGCCCGGTATGGCTTGAAGGACCTCGCGGTCGCCAACCGTTTTTCGACGCGCTCTTCTACGTTTCCCTTCCCTCCATATCCACCATGTTCGGCAGTATAGCGCACCCATTTCTCGAATGATTCTCCCACCGAAAATTCGTTTTCGGGCATTTCCAGTATCTCAAGGGCACGGTGATTGAAGGCAACGACGATTAAATCTTGATCATACACCACAACCCCCTGGTCAACGTGATCAAGCGCCGCAACAAGTAAGTCATTTTTACCGGCTGAATTCTGATCAATCATGTAGGCCGTAGATCGTTGGGGTTCGTTGGTTCAAGCATCACGCTCAGCGTGTTAGTCGGGAAACTTGGTGATGCAGCGCTCGAACGATAACGATGATGGACGTATTTCTGACATGCGTCCTGCGAATGCGTAATTAACTCGTTCGCCACAACGGTTCGCGAAACACTCTGACACTGAATACTATTGTACGAACAATTGGCAACATTGTGTATTTCCGGATATTTCAGACTATGACCGTCAAGTCTATCTGCACTTACCAGCGTTCAATTTGACAAATGATATCCAGGAAGTGTTATCAGCCACGCGTCAACGGCGCTAAAAACTATTGCTTTTCGCGCAATCGCGTTCGGTCGATGAATGCTTTCATGTCAGCCCTCGAAGTGACTCTCTATTAACCTTTCTGCACTAGACTGATCCCCGATTTACGGAGGTTTACCATGTCCATGCGCCCAGCCGCCTTGGCCCTTTTGGCGGTCCTTGCCGGTCTGTTGACCACGGCCCTGCCCGACGACGCGGAGGCGGCGCGCTGCACGCGGGTCGCCGTGCAGGGCGGCGGCGAGGTCATCGTCAACACCTGCAACACCTGCCAGCGCGTCAATATCCGGCGCAAGCGGCGCGGCATCGCCATGCCGGTCATGCGGACCTTCAACGTGCGCGGACGCGCCACCTTCCCGATCTCGTTCAAGGGCCCGGGCCGGTCCCGGATCACCAGCGAAGTGCCCTGCAACGGCGAACAAGGCGCCAGCCAGAACATCATGGACCCGAAAGCCCAACAGGCGGCGAAGAAATGCGTGGCCCTGAAGAAAACCCAAACCGGTGTCGCCTTGGTCAACAGTTGCGCAACGTGCCGGGGGGCCGCCGTCGAACGCTATACGGCGAACGGCAGGTCGCTGGGCCGGCAAGCCTATAAACTTCAGCCGCAGTCGGTGGTTTCAGTGGACCCGAAAGGTGCTGCCGGCGTGAGTTTTCTTGCCGACGTGGCGTGCTCTTCCTAGGGCGCCAGCAATTGCTTGATTGCGCTCTTGAATTCACCAGATCGCGCCACTCCATTGTGAGAGGCTTCCGGAACGACGATGTAGCGGGCATCAATACCGCGCGCCGCTAGGCTTTTCACATGCGCCCGGGCCAAGTCCGGATAGGTATTGCTGTCGTCTGAACCGGTCATGGCGATAATCCGTGTGCCTTCATGTACCGCATCGACGAAATCATGCGGCGACAGGCTGAAACCCCAATTGTTGCGGCCGCGCCTGCGCATGCGCCAATCCGGCACGTTGCAGGGACAAGCGCCCAACAGGGCAGCATTGACGAGGCCTGGATACTTTCCGGTGATCACCCCGGAGATGGCGGCGCCGCCCGAGTGTCCGACGAGAACCACGTGGCCGGCGTTGTAGTGCGCCTTCAACACTTTCACGGCCTGGGCCACGGCGTCGATGATTTCCGGGCGGTAACCATCGCCTTCGCTTCGGTAACTAAATCCGGTCGAATGATTGTTTTCGGAATCGTAATAACCGGGGCGGATCAAGCCGACACTGACAACGCCGTCCGCGGCAAATGAACCGGCCAGCGGATACAGATAATCCGACGCGCCGCCCCTGGAACCGTCACCGTGAATAAAAATCAACAGGCGCGTTTTCTTGGCGGGTTGACCGAAAACCTTGATCACCAGGCATTCGTCATCGGTGGCGACGCGGGTCACGTTGTCGGCGGCACAATCGGCAGCCTTAGCCGGCCCGCCGGCCAAGAATATGATCGAGGTCGCAAGTGCGGTCGCGGCAAGGAATTTCATGGCAACACGAACCGGCCAGGCATCTATTCCACCAGCGCCGGCACCTTACCGCCATCGCCGCGCTTCGCCGGCGGTTTGCCCTTCTTGCGCTTCGCCGGCAGGTTTGTACCTTCCGGGTAGTCGAACACCGGTTTGCCGTCCTCGATCTTGACGACGACGACACCGCCCTTGGCCAGCTTGCCGAACAGCAATTCCTCGGCCAACGGCTTCTTGATGTATTCCTGGATGACGCGGGCCAGCGGCCGGGCCCCGAACTTCGTATCGTAACCCTTCTTAGCCAACCATTCCCGCGCACTGTCCGTCAATTCGATCATGACGTTGCGGTCGTCCAATTGGAACTCCAGTTCCATGACGAACTTGTCGACGACTTTCGTGACGACCTCGGGCGAGAGCGCCGAGAACGGAATGATCGCGTCGAGGCGGTTACGGAATTCCGGCGTGAACATCTTCTCAATAGCTTCCATGTCATCGCCGATGCGTTCCTCACGCTCGAAACCGATGGGAGCCTTGGCCATATCGGCGGCGCCGGCGTTGGTCGTCATAATCAGGATAACGTTTCGGAAATCGACGCTCTTGCCGTTGTGGTCCGTCAACTTACCGTGGTCCATGACCTGCAAGAGGACATTGAACAGATCCGGGTGCGCTTTCTCGATCTCGTCCAAAAGCAGCACGGAATGCGGCTGATGATCGACGGCGTCGGTCAGCAATCCGCCTTGATCGAAGCCGACGTAACCCGGCGGTGCACCGATGAGGCGCGAGATGGAATGGCGTTCCATGTATTCCGACATGTCGAATCGGACTAGCTCGACGCCCATGATATGGGCCAACTGCTTGGCGACTTCGGTCTTGCCGACGCCGGTGGGACCGGAGAATAGATAGCTGCCGACAGGCTTCTCGGGCTCGCGCAGGCCGGCTCGGGCCAGTTTGATGGCACTGGCCAGGGCATCGATGGGTTCATCCTGGCCGAAGACCACGGTCCTGAGATCGCGTTCCAGTGTGGCCAGGGCCTTGCGGTCATCGGTGGAGACACTCTTCGGCGGGATGCGGGCGATTTTCGACACCGTGATTTCGACATCCTTGACCGAGATTGTCTTTT
>Ga0315336_1006636_pt1 | contig 11697 bp, 11 predicted proteins | sample ASW5metaG_FD_204512 | JGI IMG/M metagenome (GOLD analysis project Ga0315336, IMG submission 204512) | Ammonia-oxidizing marine archaeal communities from Monterey Bay, California, United States - ASW #5 | ecosystem: Environmental > Aquatic > Marine > Intertidal zone | place: USA: California...
TCGCGATAAGGCAAGGCGCGAGGAGGCTTGGAATGCTTTGGAAAACAAGTTTGGCGCCACTGAAAGGGTTGAAGGGGTGATTTTCGGCCGGGTCAAGGGTGGATTCACTGTTGACCTTGATGGGGCAGTGGCGTTTTTGCCGGGAAGCCAAGTGGATATTCGTCCAGTGCGCGACGTTGGCTCACTTATGGGTGATCCTCAGACGTTCCAGATTCTTAAAATGGATAGGGCCCGCGGGAATATCGTTGTGTCTAGACGCGCCGTTCTGGAAGAAACTAGAGCTGAGGAGCGGTCCAAGCTCATGGAGGACTTAGCCGAAGGACAGGTGCTGGAAGGCATTGTAAAGAATATTACCGACTATGGTGCCTTTGTCGACCTTGGCGGTGTTGACGGTCTCTTGCATGTAACGGACATCTCTTGGAAACGCGTCAACCATCCTTCCGAAGCGCTATCGGTCGGGCAAGCTCTTTCTGTGCAAGTCATACGATTTAATGCTGAGACCCAACGTATTAGTCTTGGTATGAAACAGTTGGAGGTTGATCCGTGGGATGGTGCTGGTGCTAAGTATCCAGAGGGAACTAGATTTACTGGAGTCGTCACTAACATTACAGATTACGGCGCTTTTGTAGAACTTGAAGCTGGCGTGGAAGGCCTCGTGCACGTTTCGGAGATGAGTTGGACCAAGAAAAATATCCATCCGGGCAAGATTGTATCCACTAGCCAGGAAGTGGAAGTGATGATCTTGGATGTGGACCAAGAAAAGCGCCGGATCTCTCTCGGACTAAAGCAGTGTGGAGAGAACCCATGGACAGCTTTCCGCGACCAGTTTGAGGTGGGTAGCGAAGTTGAGGGGGAAATAAAAAACATCACAGAATTTGGCCTATTTGTTGGGTTGGAGGGAGAAATCGATGGTATGGCTCATTTGTCCGACCTCTCTTGGGATGCGGTTGGCGAAGAAGCTATAAAGAAATTTGAAAAGGGGCAAATCGTAAGAGCTAAAGTCTTGGATGTGGATATTGAAAAAGAACGGGTAAGTCTCGGCATTAAGCAGCTAACGGCAGATCCGTTTGCCGTTGCTGCTAGCGAACTAAAGAAAGGGCAGGTTGTGACCTGCGTGGTCTCCGTTCTTTCTGAGAATGGAATTGAGGTAACCATTAACGAAACAGTGCATGGATTTATCAAGAGGGGCGATCTAGCTAGAGAAAGATCCGAGCAACGTTCCGACCGGTTTGCGGTTGGGGAAAAGGTTGATGCAAGAATAACATCGATCGACAGCAAGACTCGAAAGCTTGGCCTTTCAATTAAGGCGCGTGAAGTAGCGGAAGAGAAACAAGCGATGGCCGAATATGGGTCGACCGATTCCGGTGCTTCTCTAGGTGACATTCTTGGTGCAGCACTAAGACTGAAAGAAGATCAGTCTAAGGGTGAGTCTGTACAGACAGCTGCAGAGGCAGAGGCAGAGGTAGATCAGGATCCGTCAGTATCAACTGATAGTACTATCGAAGAGACGCCAAAGACGACTACGAAAAAGAAAACGGTGGCGAAGACAAAAACCAAAACCAAAGCCAAAGCAAAATCCAAAGCAAAAACCAAAACAAAAACAAAAATCGAAGGCGAACTATCAGTGGAAGGTCAGCCTTCTGAGCAATCAGGTGCAACTGATCCAAAAGACTCTGATGATACAAAAGTGGAGACTGAAGAAGTTTCTATAGACAAGAAAAAAAACACGGATGAGGGTTCATAGCTGCGGTTCTATGTAATTGTGACGGACATGGTCCAAAGCAATCAGAGATCCTGCGCATGACGTCCTCACAATTGGAGTGCGTTAAGCTTGACTCTCTGACCTAAAGCTTTCATCCTTTGTTGAGATAGGTATGGCGCTCTACTTATCGCGGAGTCCTAGATATGACTAAATCCGAGCTGGTTGCACGCATAGCCGACCGTAATCCCCATCTTTATCAACGAGATGTAGAGCGGGTCGTAAACACGATTCTTGACCATATTTCTGAAGTCCTCAGTAATGGTGATCGAGTGGAACTCCGAGGCTTTGGTGCTTTTTTTGTGAAGTATAGGGGTGCACGTGTTGGTCGCAATCCTCGGACCGGCGAAGCAGTGCAGGTTGCCGAAAAAGCGGTTCCGTATTTTAAGACTGGCAAACAGTTAAGAAACCTGCTGAACGCTTGAACGGCGTTCTTCAAGTACGACTTTATCGATCAGGATAATTGGTTGTGAAGATTGTTTTGTGGATTCTTGGTACGGCCATTGCTATGGCGACAATCTCTTTCGCAATCTCTAATCGGATACCCGTTAATATAGATGTTTGGCCGCTGCCGTTTAAACTAACAGTAGACTTATATGCTATTGTTTTCATTAGTATTCTGGGAGGATTCGTCGCAGGTTCTATGGTTGCTTGGTTGGCAGGTCTTAGGTTGCGTCGAAGCGTCCGCCGTCAGAAGTTGGAGATTCGAATGCTAAATAAAGAAATTAATGTTCTTCGGGAAAACAAGAACGCAACAAGAAAACCAACCTTCAAAGCTGCTTAACAGCCTTTAACTTTAGCGGGCTATTTTGAGGCCGTCATGATCAGGTCTTCTGTAACCGACGTAAAAAAATGAATAAACAAAAACCCAAAAATCCGATTCTATGTGCTTTGGATACAACTGAAGTGGGTGATGCGAAAGTTCTTACCGCAAAGGTTAGAGACATAGTAGGCGGCATCAAACTCGGTCTTGAGTTTTTCTGCGCTAATGGTCCCAAGGGTGTTTTGCAGGTGACGCAGGCATCTGCGTTGCCCTTTTTCTTGGACCTAAAATTACACGACATTCCTAACACCGTTGCAGGTGCAATGCGGGCGGCAGTGGCTCTGGAACCGTTTATTGTGACGGTTCACACGGGGGGTGGACGGAAAATGATGGAAGCCGCGGCTGAGGCAGCTAAGGAGGCAGCAATTGACCATGGTGTTGATCCGCCGCTCGTAATAGGCATTACCGTACTAACAAGTCTAGATCAAAAAGATTTGAAAGATGCTGGTATTAACCGTGATTTAGCTGTCCAGGCTCGCGAAGCGGCGCTCTTGGCTCAGGAAAGCGGCCTTGACGGGGTAGTTTGTTCACCAAAAGAGGTGACTTTCATTAGAAAGGACTGTGGTCCTAAGTTTAGATTGATTACTCCTGGGGTGCGGCCATCATGGGCACCAATGAACGATCAAAAACGGGTCATGTCTCCAGCGCAGGCTATTGGGGAGGGTGCTGACTACCTCGTTATAGGGCGGCCTATTACCGCGGCTAAAGATCCCAGTTCAGCAGCGATGCGTATTGCTAACGAACTAAGTGGAACGGGTCCGTCTAATGGGAAGTCAGCCATCGACTTAGCATAGATGCGTTTAGGCGGTGTTCACCTTATTTTGAAAGACTCAGAATCTCATGTCTGTGCTAACTAAAATCTGTGGAATTACGGCCCCTGACGCCCTAACTGCGGCAATAGATGGTGGTGCTGAATTTGTAGGATTTGTGTTCTATCCCCCTTCTCCCCGGTGCGTATCACCTGGTGAGGTTTTGCGAATGACTGAGGCCCGTGGAATTTCTGTAAGAAAGGTGGGACTATTTGTGGACCCAACCAATAAGGAACTAGAAGATGTTCTCAATCGTGTGCCACTTGAAATGATCCAACTCCACGGATCCGAGAGTCCTGACCGAGCGACTGAAATTAAGATGGAATTTGGGTTACCAATCATGAAGGCACTCAGTATTTCAAATAGTAAGAACGTTTCTAAGGCGATGGAATTTGAAGGTTACGCTGATTGGATCATGTTCGACGCGAAGGCACCAAGAGGCTCCAGTCGCCCAGGCGGAAATGCGAGATCATTCGATTGGGGGTTGTTGTCGGCTATTGATATTTCGGTGCCGTGGATGCTTGCAGGAGGGCTTACTGCTGCTAATATTTGTGAAGCTGTTACAACTTCAGATGCTAAGGCGGTTGATGTTTCCTCCGGTGTCGAGTCGAGAGTGGGCCAAAAGGATCCGAAAAAAATATCAGAGTTTTTAGCTGCTGTAAAAACCTTGACGTAGCCTAAATATAGTCAGCAAGTAGCTATGATTTCAGATTCTTTTCTTGGGGCCCCGAGGAACGCTGGGGTATAAAAAGGCGAGTTGTCGCCTAGATGGTGCGTATTCATGGTAAACGCAAGAAACACTTATCGGAGAGAGCCCGGAGAGGATGGTCATTTTGGCCTGTTCGGAGGGCGGTATGTAGCCGAAACACTGATGCCACTAATTCTGGAGCTTGAGCGTGCGTATGATGCTGCTAAGAATGACAAGAAATTTCAACTAGAATTGTCCAAATTGCTTTTGGATTATGCTGGACGGCCTAGCCCCCTTTATTTTGCGGAGCGTCTGACATCTCATTATGGTGGCGCAAAAATATACTTGAAACGTGATGAACTAAATCATACGGGCTCCCACAAAATCAATAATTGTCTAGGTCAGATTCTCTTGGCTCTCCGCATGGGAAAAAGCAGAATCATTGCCGAAACAGGTGCTGGCCAGCATGGCGTTGCAACAGCGACAGTCTGCGCTCGATTTGGCTTGGACTGCGTGGTTTATATGGGTGCAAAAGACATGGAACGGCAAAAACCTAATGTTTTTCGCATGAAACTGTTAGGAGCCGATGTCCGAGAAGTCAGCAAAGGTTCGGCTACGCTAAAAGAGTCCATGAATGAGGCCCTGCGGGACTGGGTCGCAAACGTTGATGACACGTATTATCTCATTGGTACGGCTGCGGGACCACATCCTTATCCTTCTATGGTGCGCGATTTTCAGTCAGTAATAGGTGAGGAGGTGCGCGCTCAGTTATTGCAGGCGGAAGGAAGGTCGCCCGACACGCTTGTTGCGTGTATTGGTGGTGGTTCCAACGCCATAGGGCTTTTCCATACCTTTCTAGATGATAGCTCCGTGGAGTTGATAGGTGTTGAAGCCGCTGGAAAGGGTCTCGATACAGGACAGCATTCTGCCTCTATTGCAGGCGGTAGGCCCGGTATTCTTCATGGTAACCGAACGTCCTTGCTACAAGATCAAGACGGACAAATCCTTGATGCTCATTCCATTTCGGCCGGCCTGGACTACCCCGGCATTGGTCCTGAACATGCATGGCTAAATCTTGAAGGTCGAGTTAACTATGTGGCCGTTACCGATGATCAAGTTTTGGAAGCTTTTAAGCTTTGTAGCCAGCTTGAAGGTATTTTGCCAGCGCTAGAACCTGCGCATGCCTTGGCTCATGTTGGGAAGATTGCCCCGAATCTTTCTCAAGATCATCTTTTGGTTATGAACATGTGTGGGCGAGGTGACAAGGATGTCTTTACCGTCGCGGAGCACCTCGGAGAAGTTTTGTGACGAGCAACGGGATTGAAAGCCGAATCGGACGCCGCTTTTGCAGTCTGAACAAACAGAAAAGGGCGGGGTTGGTCACTTTCGTTACTGCGAACGATCCTGACAAGGAAACGTTTGTGAAAATATTGGAAGGACTCCCCACTGCTGGTGCAGACTTTATTGAAGTTGGCGTACCATTCTCTGATCCTATGGCGGACGGCCTATCCATCCAGGCATCATCGATCCGGGCTCTAAAACACGGAGTGTCATTATCAGAAATTCTTGAAACTGTGAAAAAGTTACGTGAATGGGATATGGATACACCCATCATTCTTATGGGATACTTCAACCCGATTTACTCTTACGGTGTTGCTGAGTTTGCAAAGGATGCAGCGCAAGCTGGAGTGGACGGTGTAATTGTCGTTGACCTTCCGCCTGAAGAAGCGGCTGAGCTCAATGAGCAACTTACACCAAATAATATACACATGATTTTCTTAGCTGCACCCACAACAGACCGGGCAAGGCTTTCGCGGATTCTCCAATATGCCACTGGATTTCTGTATTATGTTTCTGTAAAGGGTGTAACAGGTACTAAGGTCGCTGATGAAGATTCTGTGATAAAGGCGGTCGAACGTATTAAAAAGCAAACAGACCTTCCAGTGGCGGTTGGATTTGGCATCAAAACACCGCAACATGCAGCTGCTATTGCCCGATGTGCTGATGCTGCCGTGGTAGGTTCGGCAATCGTCGATATCATTGCCGATGGTATAGAGGGTGCGGCTTCTTGTGACACTATAATAACGACCAAGGTGCTGGACTTTGTAAAACAACTAGCGGAAGCTGTTAGAGGCGCGCGTTGCTAAGGCATCTTGAGTAAGGTATCCGATGAACTGGCTTACAAATTTTGTCCGACCTAAGATACAAAAACTAGTTAGGCCAAAGGAGGTTCCGGACAATCTTTGGCATAAGTGTCCTAACTGCAGCGAAATGATTTTTTACCGTGAGTTAGAAAAGAATCTACGTGTTTGCCCCAATTGTGACCATCATATGCGTCTGCCTGCCAGAAAACGCTTGCAGATGCTTTTTGACGACGGTGATTGGACGGAAATTGAACTTCCGAAGGTTAAGATTGATCCCCTAAGATTCAAAGATAGAAGGAAATATTCTGAACGTCTAAAAGACTCGCAATCGAAGACTGACCTGCAAGACGCTGCGATTGTAGCGCATGGTACCATGGGCGGGGTCAACGCAGTGATAGCTGCCTTTGATTTTGACTTCTTGGGCGGTTCTATGGGAACTGCGGTCGGTGAAGCGGTCGTTTCTGCTGCGGAGCTTGCCGTTCTTCAGCAGGCGCCATTGATAGTCATACCTTCTTCAGGTGGTGCGCGTATGCAAGAAGGCATCTTGTCACTCATGCAGATGGCCAGGACAACAGTTGCGGTGAATAAAGTGCGAGAAAAGAATTTACCGTATATAGTCTTGCTGGCTGACCCCACTACAGGTGGTGTAACCGCTTCGTTTGCGATGCTGGGTGACATAGCGATTGCGGAGCCTGGCGCAATTATTGGCTTTGCTGGTTCTAGAGTAATTGAACAAACAATACGTGAAAAACTGCCAGAGGGTTTCCAAAGGTCAGAATTTTTGCTTGACCACGGTATGGTTGATGTAGTCGTCAATCGCCATCAAATACGTGAAAGGTTAATCCAGCTAATCAGCCTTTTGTGTCACCAGGACCCCGCTGCATCGGTTTTGGACATATCGTCTAAAGGTGGCAAGAAGTCAAACAGGCGGCGCAAAAAGAATGAGCCTCAAGGTGACAAACCTCCGCCGGACCCAGCCGTGCCTGATGAAGCAATGTACGAGTCCAATCCTAAAGATGATTGATGCTGAGAAATGCGCTACCGGTTCGGATAAGCAAGCTTTAATTTTAAAAACCGTTTTGGAACGGGTGACACGTCTTCACCCAAGGGAAATTGACCTTTCGCTGAAGCGCATTGAAAGATTGATGGGGGAACTTGGGAACCCCGAAAATAAATTGCCTCCTGTAATTCATGTGGCTGGAACCAATGGAAAGGGTTCCACCATTGCTTTTATGCGATCCATATTTGAGGCATGCAGTTACAAGGTTCATGTCTACACCTCACCGCATTTGGTGGAGTTCGTAGAACGCATCCGAATCGCCGGAGATCTGCCGGATGAGGCTGCGCTAGCTCGGTTGATGGAGGACATAGAGGAAATCAACGGTGACAAACCGATCACATATTTTGAGTTTGTCACTGCCACTGCTATCCTCGCGATGTCACGCGTTCCAGCAGACATAACTTTATTGGAAACTGGTCTTGGCGGTCGGCTCGATGCAACTAATATAGTTAGGTCACCACTCATAACGGTTTTGACCCCGATTTCCATTGATCATACGAAGTTTCTTGGAAATAGTTTAGTTGAAATAGCTGCTGAGAAAGCTGCCATTATGAAAAATGGTCGGCCATGTGTCTCCGCTATTCAAGAGCCTTGTGTGGAGAGGGTCATACATGAATGTGCACGAGATCACCACGTTGACATTTACTTGGAGAACCGGGATTGGGCTGTCAGTTCGGATGATCTTGGTAGGTTGAAGTTCGAAAGTGAACGTGTGCAATGGACAATGCCTTGTCCAGCTTTGCCCGGGGAACATCAGTTACAAAACGCTGGACTGGCTTTGGCTGCCATTGAGCTGTCAGGCTTAACAATTCCTAGTCCTGCGCTGAGTCATGGTATGCGAAGCGTCGAGTGGCCGGCCCGAGGGCAACTACTAAAGTATGGGCCATTGGTTGACCAATTGCCTCATGGTTGGGAGCTTTGGCTGGATGGTGCTCACAACGACGCTGCTGCTGCCGTACTAGCTTCGATGATAGAGAAGTGGCAGGATACCCCTGTATATGTCATAGCAGGTATGATGAATAAGCGACCCGCTAGAAGTTTTTTCAGGTCCATCGTGGCTGTTGCAGATGGTGTTGTGACTGTTTCAATTCCTAATCACGAAAACTCTTATTCCGCTGAAGAGCTTGCTACGGAGATTAAAACGTTAGGTTGCAGTAATGTGGATTTTTCGTCCACGATAAATGATGCGCTAAAAGTGGTTACTGAAATTTGTAGTAATCCTCGTGCTCGCATTATGATTACAGGCTCGCTCTATTTGGCGGGAGAGGTGTTAAAGCAAAACGGGTGATATCCCACTCTACCATTTCTAGGTTTATTAACCGTTATCCCAGCCGGCTCCGATCTTTCAATCAACTCAAAATGATCACCGCGCAGGAAACATGACTGCACGTCACGTGCTAAATCTTCAACAAAATCTAGAACCATATAAATTTGCGCTTAAGAAAATAGTTACCCAGCTTACCTCTTACACCTAGATGCTTTCTTCCACCCAATCCAGAAGCTTAGTTTTTGGCAACGCACCGACGTTCGTTGCAGTCACTTCCCCATCCTTAAAGATCATAAGCGTTGGAATTCCGCGAACACCGAACTTAGTGGGGGTCTGTGGATTATCGTCAATATTGATTTTTGCTATGGTGATCCGTTCGGCCATTTCGTCGTCCATTTCTTCAAGGGAAGGCGCAATTTGCCGACACGGAGCGCACCATTCTGCCCAGAAATCGACAAGAACTGGACCCTCAGCTTTCAAAACTTCATCTTCGAATGAATCGTCGGAAACGTGCTTCATTTCTAGCCCCTCTTTCAAAACCCCTCATATTTCTTGTGCGATCAGGCTTCAATCTAGGTAGGCGAGTGCGGTCCGTCAAGCGCAGCAGAGTTTCGTATAAGGATAAGTAAGCTCAATAGCCTTATTACGCGGAAAACACTAGCTCATCATCTATTCTTACCGCAGGAATATACAACGGTAAGGAACCACCACTTTTCTTTGTCGATGCCATGCCGGTAGGACAAACAAGGAAAATGACTAGATGGGCTTCCTGAGCTTCTAACGCACTCTGTTTGAAAATATGTATTAACTTCGCCAGCGTAATGACAATGGTTGTATGGGGTTCCTAAATGCGCGTTTTTCCTTTTGTGCTGCGACAAATTCCTGTTTAAGGAGGTAGTACCATCGAATCTGTGTGTCCGCATCTTTGATCAACATCGTGGTTGGAGAAAATCTTCTTCCAGCCTCCATATCCAAAATAGCGCGACGGTCTTGATCCAGAAAACGCTTTGCTATCCGCCCCACTATAGGCTTTAGAATGACGGTACCCGGCAAATCCCAGTACATAACATGATGGACCTCGGTGTGATGGTCATCCACTGGGGTGCATGCCGTTAATCCACAATAATTGAACTTATCCGTCCGCGTATGTTCGATACGGACGGAAGGTAATGTATAGGAAATTTCAGTTTCTGGTTTACCTCCAAGAAAAATCCTGTAGGCACGGGAGTTGGATGAAACTGGGTGGCGATCCATGCGCCAGCCCATGGGAAGGGGTGAAAAAACTTTATTCTTTTCTTGTAGGTCTTCCCGATTGCGCCAAATCAAGGAGGAGTGGACAAAGGCACCATGGGCGGGATCCATAAGCCCGGTTACAGCAAGATCAATCCCGCAGTCAAAAATCATTGACAAATGCATGCGATATTTCCCCCCAACGGCTGGCACCAAAGGGATTTCGGGCAATTTATCGTTCAGTTTTCCAAAGTAGATCCAAATATTGCCCTGGATTTCTTTCACAGGAAAAACGTTAGTTCGGATGTCATCGGGTTGGGGTCGTTGGTCCGCGAGTTGAGATGGTATAGCTTTGCACTGGCCATCTACGCCAAAGCGCCATCCATGATATGGACACTCGACTTCATTGCCGTCGAAAGTGCCTCGCGAGAGAAGGGTTCCTCGGTGCGGGCAGGTATCTCGCAGCGCGAATATTCTGTCTTCAGAATCCCTGCCAAGGAGCACTGGTTCTGACAGCATCATCTTGTGAATCATCTGTCCCCGCCTAATGGAATATCCGGGGCAAGCAAAGTACCATAGCCCGCTTAGCGCATATCGGTCTGAACCATTATGCGCGGTATTGATATTCTTTCCACTTGGGTTTTTTTTCATCTGTCCATAACCGCGGCGAGCATATTAATATTATAGCCGCTTTGCGGCATCGTCGAGTTGATGAGAATCCAATGTCATGATACTGGGGCCATCGGTCCAGAGTAGCGAGCAAACTATTTTTTTATTCGTATATATATGTTTCAGTGCCTCACGGTATGCTGCCATCTGTAATAAGTATTCGTCCGGAACATGGTCAAGGTTTGATGGTGGTTGGCTATCAGTTTTGTAATCGATGATGTTAACTTCTGAGTCGGTCACGAGCAGTCGATCAACTTGGCCGTAAATTTCGTATCCATTGATCGTCCCGATGATTGGAACTTCGGCATCCGAGCCTGGACTAAAGAACGGCATACACTCTTTGCTTTCGAGCACGGCAAGTGCTTCCTTAACAATGGCTTTTTGAGATTTTTGGTCCAGGTCCCACTGTCGTCTACTAACAATAGCTTCCGCCCTGCATTTTTGATCTTCCTGCGGTAAGTTAGGGAGAATTTGAAGAAGCTTATGTATAAGCAATCCCCGCTGGTGCCTTTGCAAACTATCATCTCCATATAGTGAAATAACGCGCGAGCGCTGCTCAGAGGCTCGTGATGGTGCCAAAGGCTTAGGCTGAGTTTTGTTCGACGGGGGTAGACTATTCGCCCAATGAGGTAATTTTTCCGCTTTATCACCTTGTGGCTGGCTGGGTTTCCCTTGCTTTGGTAGGTCGTGTTGGGGTGAGGAGAGCCTTAGTACTTCCGCACAATCCAATGTTTTGTCGTCACTTAAGAATTCGTCAATCTCTTTGCGAGTGGACGGATGACTTTCTAGAGCGTTCCTGATTAATTTATCCCAGCATCCATCAGGGGGAGCGTCCTTATTTTTCCAGCCACACACATAAAGCCGATCCTCGGCTCTAGTCATAGCGACGTAGAGAAGTCGCCTATGTTCATTTTGTTGGCTTTCTTTAGTTTGCTCTACGAGTTGCTTGGTATGGACGTCCGCGTCCGCAACCTTGGGTACCCAGAACATCAGTTGGCCATTCTGTCCGTTATCCCAGAAAAGACCTTTTTCATTCCCGGCTGTAGGAACCCCTAGCGTGTCCGATAGAAAAACAATGGGTGCTTGCAAACCCTTGGCACCGTGTACAGTCATAATCCGAACTGCATCCTCTGTTTGTTCAAGGTCGCGCTTGACCACGATCTTACCATGCTCAAGCCAGTGCAGAAAAAGTTCCAAGGAAGGGACATGATCCTTCCTTGGAACTTTTTCTGCACTGGCTTGAGCATG
>Ga0315336_1006637_pt1 | contig 11696 bp, 5 predicted proteins | sample ASW5metaG_FD_204512 | JGI IMG/M metagenome (GOLD analysis project Ga0315336, IMG submission 204512) | Ammonia-oxidizing marine archaeal communities from Monterey Bay, California, United States - ASW #5 | ecosystem: Environmental > Aquatic > Marine > Intertidal zone | place: USA: California...
TTCGCCGGGCGCTGTGGATCCTTTGATGGAACTATCCTCCGCGGGGCTGCTCGACTGGTTCTTTTTCCCCTGTCCGGAACCACCGCCGCCGCCACCTCCTTGGCCTTGCTGGTCCAGCTTGTCGATCAGCTCATCGAGCCCGGCGATGATCTCATCTTGCACCTTCTGCACCTTTTCGCCACCCCGACCCAATTCGAGCCGACGCCGCGAATCTCGCATCTTCCACGAGATTTCATCGAGAGTTTTCTCGTCAAGGTTCTCCAGCTCATCCTGCATGAGCCGTGCGGTTGTCATATAGCTGATGGGAACGTTCTCGGTGTTTTCCAGCAGCTTGTGCAGCGATTTCAGTGCCTCAGGCTTCATCAGCAACTGGTGCTGCGAAACCGCTAACCAGTACAAATAAGTGGCCGGATCGACAACCGCAGCTGGATCGATCTGTGCCAACGCTGCGAGCGCCTCGTCGTACATCTTCCGCCGAGCCAGATAGCGGCCGTGGAAAAGCTGCAAGTTGGCGCGATAGAAGGGGTCGTCAGTGGTACTGGAAAACAGTTTCGTCTCCGGTGGCCGCAAGGGTGCATCAAGCAGCCGGCAAGCGGAAACAAACCGATTGGTTTCGAAATCGCCCAGACGGAAAGTTTCGATCACCTTTTCGAACAAGTCGCGACCAGCCAGGTTGGCATCGACGTCCGCCCAGAGTGCGTCGACGCGCTGGTCAATCTGCTCATCTTCAAGCTGCCGTGTAGCGATCCACGCGAGAGCGCGCGAACGCGCTTCGTCGAGCGGTGTTGAGGCGTAAAGCGGGTCGGCGGCAACGGAGACCTGCGCCGATGCAGCCAGCATAAGGAGCGCACCCAGCAAGGCCACACTGGATTGTTCCCATCGACAGAGCGACATCAAATTGCCTTTCCCGCATTTGCTGTTATTCGTGAATCGTCCGGCAAGAAATGTGTCAGCGGTTCTTGCCAACCGCAATTGAGTGTGCTGCGTCTTCGACGCGCGCCTGCCGCCGACTGAGCTCCTGTAATCTTTCGACGACGTCGGCCTGCGTCGCTTGCTCCCCGGAGATGATTCGGCCAAGTTGTTTCGTTCGACGATTGATCCGAACTTGCAGCGATCTCAACATTTTCAGCTCTGCCAATTGGTCGACGAGCACTCGCTCGGGTTGCTCCGCAGATGCCTGTTGATTTTGCTGTTGCTCGTTTTTCTTGTCTTCCATTTCCCGCTGCAGAGCATCGATCAGCTCTTCGAGAGCTTCAATAATATCCTGCTCGATCGCCTGCGTGAGTTCCCCTACCTCGTTTCTGGCGAGTCGGCCGGCAACAGCGCGCATGTCCTCGCGCAGTTGTTCGACCGCCTCTGGAAACGCGACCGACGACCCCTCCTCCCGCAGCACGTTGAGGGCTTTGTCCGCCTCCCGTACGAGTTCGTCCTCCTGGTTCGCCAGCTCACGCGATCGACCGAAATGGCGGCTAGACCACTGTTCCGCAGGAGTACCGGACAGGTTGACCGTGCTGTTGTAGATCAGCAATTGGGCCGCCAGCATCTTCTGAAACCGCGCTTCGAGCGCTGCTAGCAGAAGTTCCCGTTCCTCTTCGCGCAACTGTCGGAGAATCTCCTCGAGTTTCTCCTTGGCCTGCTGAAGCCGGGCGAGCGCCTCATCCTGACGGTCCGATGCGCCGTCGCGGTTTTGCCGCTTGAGCTCCTCGATGGCACGTTCCATCTCTCGGTGAGCCTCTTCAATTTGTTGACGTCCGGGAGTCTGCTTGGAATCGTTGTTCGGTGAACCCTGGGACGGCTGCCCCTCACTTGGCTGCCCTTCACTTGGCTGCCCTTCGCTTGGTTGTCCTTCGCTTGGTTGTCCTTCGCTTGGTTGTCCTTCGCTTGGTTGTCCCTCCTCTGACTTTCCTTCTCCGGACTCCTCTTCCCGCGAGGCTTTGTCATCGGAGAGATTCTGATTTCGCTGTTTATCTTGCGCGTCGATCTTATCGATCAGCCGATCAGTGTTTCCGGCGGTGTCCTGCTGCGAGGGAATCAGTTCTTGGGAATCATTGCCCCGTTCGGTTCTTGCGCGGACGTCTTTCTGCTTAGAAATGATCGCGGCGATATCTTTGAGAAGATCCTTGAGACGCTCGCTTTCTTTCTCGATCTCACTCTTGCGATCTTCACTTTGTAACAGGACGAGCAGCGCCTTGAGACCAGCGACCAACGCCTCCTGCCGATCGATGGCATCACCGTACTGATCGCGGCCGAGCAATGTGACGGTCTGCTCCAACTGCTGAGCAATTCGCTCTTCTTTGCTGCGACCGATTGCGCGGACCAGCAATTCAGCGCGATCGGAGTCGGTCTTGCGCATGAATTCGGCCATTTGCAGCAATGTTTTTTCGAACCGCTGAAACCGAAGCGCAACCGCATCCTGACGAGTGACAAGAGACTTTTCTGGTTCTTTCGTTACATCCTCGCTCGCTTCTCCGGCGGGCGGCGCCTGCTGAGCGTATACAGGATGGACTAGGGAATGGCCATGCGCGAAGGCACAGCCGGCCACAATCAACAGCACGAGCCGTACCTTCAACTCCGTGGAAGCAGGCCGCACGTTGGATGAACCGGTGGCACACTTTGCGACGTGGCCGCGTCTGTTTGCGATGTCTTGAAGACTGGGCATGACGAACTGTCATCCAAGAAGAAGAACGATCAGTCGAATTCTAGCACGAATGCACTCGTTACGGCTGCTACGGCACGTGAGGCGGTAATTGACTCCTACGAAACGATTCGGCCACCTCGCCCGCGTTTCAGCCGCCGTCGAGTCCTTTCAGTTTATTGAGGATGCTCCGTCTCCGTTCCGCCTTCGTTTCCTCGGAGACTTTCTGCTGCAGGTCAATGATTGATTTCAAGTCCTTCACGGCTTCATGGAACTCCACGAGATCCTTCATTTCATCAAGCACGGACGCCATGCGAGACAGCAAGTTGTCGATAGCGGCCAAGCAGTCGTCGACGTGGGCGGTGGTAGCCTGAGCGTCGCGGCTGGCAAGATTGAACCGGCCCATCGCTTCATCGGCCCGCGGGAAGTCGACCGCATTGATTTTTTCAATCGGCCGCAAGATCAAATCCTCGATTCGTTCGACCATCGGTCGAGTCTGCACGGCGTTGTTGATGAGTTGTTCGAGTATCTCGCGGAACGAATCTTCGACGGTCCTCGTCTCGCTATGATTCTTTAGCAGTTGATGGACCGCACGCTCGGCTGAGACTTCAACCGCCGTGGCAATGGCGGCTAATTTCTTCGAAACTTCTGTTGCGTCGTGCGTTGATGAATTCCCGGCACGTAGTTCGGCGGCTTTCTCCAGACGGGCTCGATGAAGCGTCAAGTCCTTGTGGATTTCGGTAACCTCCGTGATGATCTGCTCGAATCGACGCCGGAGATTTAGTTCTTTGCCGTAGAGAATCGACAGCAACTCCTCGTCGCTGACAATCTGGAATATGTAGCGCTCTCCGCGGGCGGAATGTGGGCCATTGAGTACGTCGCCGTCTTCAGCGTAAACCGTTAGCGTTAGCTTCCTGCCAACGGTCAGATCAAGCGGCAGAAGTTCGAATCGCTCGACCTCCTCAGACTCTCCGCCTCCCAAGAGAAAATCACGCGGATTCTCCTGTGGAGAACTTCGCAGCGGCAATTGCTGCCAGTCTTCTTGTGTGTCGGTCCGGAAATCGAAACGAACGTCGACAACGCCGTAGTCGTCGGTGACCGTCCCGGCAACCGGGATGACGGCTTTGCGGGTGACGGACGCTCCGATACCCCGCAACTGGGTTTCCACAACCGGGGGCTGATCGACAATCCCATTGATCGTGAGCTGCGCCGGCTCGATCGACATCACGTCGTCGGTATCCTCCAGATAAACCCGCATCAGGGCGTCCGGTGAAATGGGGATCCACTGGGCCGACGACAAGGCGGAAAGTTCATCCAGCGCATCCGAAGTAAGCCAAATCGGCAGTTGGAACGAGAGACCGTCTGCCGCAAGGGGTGAATTGCCGGAGACAGGCGCCAGTGGAACAATTCGCTGCGGGCCGCCATCCCTCGAATAGACTGTCAACTCACCACCGGCGGCGGAGATTGCGAGCTCGCATTCATCCGTTGCGATCCTCGCACCGATCAGCGGCTTATTGACGTCGATCTGCATCACAGCCTTGGTTTCTAGGGGGAGAGAGATCTGAGTTCCTTGGACCAGCTTGCGGTCGAGATCCAAGGTTCCGTCTGCACCGGCGAGATCAAGCCCCGTGTAGTCCGGATAGTCACAGAGCAGGGTAATGCCATCGGGCTGTGGCGGATCAACGACCTCGACTCGATAGGCCTGGCGGTTGATAAAATCGCCTCCGGTCACCCAGAACTCAAGGCTGTCGAGCAACTCGCTGATCGAATGGCGAAACTGCCCGGGACCAACTTCGGACATCAAAGCGTGGGCACCGCTCCGCCCCTCCTTGAGCCGGTATTCGATTTCCACGCGCCCGGGAACCTGCTTGCCTTGCGGAACTTCGACGAGCAAAGTGAGGTCCGCTCCCCGCGGGTGCTTGTAAACCATGGAATGAAAATCACGGACACGGTCGCCCGGCTGCGCGATGACGCGGACCGTCAATTGGGTTGTCCGGCTCCAGTATTCCTGTTCCAAATCGATGTAGGCCCGCGTCCATCTCTCGATTGCGGGTTGATTCGCCAAAGCGAATCCCCCGATCGAAAATAGCATGACCACGGCCGCGAGTAGGGCTCGCCGCAACGGCAGCGGATCGAAAACGGCGCCAAGTTCCAGCCGCGAAGCGGCACGGGCCACCTCGTCCAGTGTGCGATTCAGCATCGAAGAGGTCAGCGGTGATTCGACCGAATCGGCGGATCTTGCCAATTCGACGGCGGTCACAAGCCGATCGTTCAATTGTGGGAAACGCCGTTCTAAAACGAGTGCCAGCGATTTCGTCCGCAAACGCAGCAGCAGCCGCGAAATGACCCACACCGACAAGCCAAAGCCAACTGCAGCCAGCGCGGTGACGACGTACGCTTGTCGAAACCAAACAGGAAGCTCAAGACTCCACAGACGAAAATGCCCCCAATCCAATAGGAGGCTGATCCAAAACAAAAGCGACAGCAGGACCAAAACCAGCGCGAACCCCTCCAGCAACACGTACCGGCGAATCCGTCTGCGGAAACGCGCAAGCAGTGCCGCGATCTCGGGTGGCGTTCGGTTTGTCACTTCGCGGGTCATCACAGTTCCTAACGGCTTCCTCTTTTGTCACCGGCGTCATTTTTCAATGGAGGCTTCGAATCTTTCGCAATCTTCGACAGTATCTTTCAATTCGTTCTGCTTCTTCGTCAGGCAAGTTTGTGTACTTTCCGCGTCAGCCACTCTGCCGAAAGCAGTCCTACGAGCAGGAGCAGGACCCATTCCCGGTCCCAGAGCGTTCGCAGCCGTTCGTCGACGAGGAATTCTTCGCTGCGGTTCGGCAGTAGGGCGGCAAGTTCTTGTTCTGCTTCTTCCAGGCGCAGGTAGCGGCCACCGGTATCACGGGCCAAGTCGGAAAGTAGCTTGGCGTTCTGCCGCGGGTTGTCCGATTCCAGATTTGGTAACAGGACGTCGATTTTTGTGGCAAGTTGCTCTCTTGATTCGGGAATGGGTACCTCGACGCGATAGGTTCCGGGCTGACTGGCCCGAAAGTCGCCGACGTACTGGCCGGGACGATTCTCGTCGCGAAAGAGTCGCCGGCGGGGAACAATCGGTTTGCCGGCGGGATCAAAGACGTCGACGACGACCGATTCGGAATCAAGCGGCGCGAGTTGCGGGTCGAGCATTTGGGCGCGCACACGGACCGTTTGTCCCACCAGGTATTGGTTACGTTCCAACAGCAGCATGCCTCGGCTGGTCCCGCGTTTCAGGCGTCCCTGACCGACTTCCCGGATCGTCTTGATCCAGAAGCGGTCGTAATACTCGTCTTCGACCGCCCGCAGTCGCCACATCTCGGCACTGCCCATGTAGAGGGTCCGTCCGGCACCATAGAACTGCGACGCGAGCAAAATCGGCGCGCCGTATTCGGTTTGTGCTCTTGGGTCAGAAAAGTGCGCGTAGACAGTCGCGCCGGCTTTTGCGCCGCTGGTTGGATAACAGCGATACACACCGCCAAATTCGTTCCAGCGGACATCGGAAGTCGCCGCGTCTTCCGTGAGATGCAAGAAGCCGGCATCGCGTCCCTCGCGTGTCATCTCGAACGGCCACGCCTGGTCACCCGACGCGTCTAGCTGCAGATCGAACAGGAACGAATTGAGATAGACGGGATATAGCTCCTGGACGGATTGCAATTCGCCACTCGCGCTCGCCAACTCGGGAGTGTGAATGTCACCCGCAACGAGGATTAAGCCCCCCGCATGGTCGGCGACCCAGTCATGCAGTAATTGGAGACGATCCGGTGCGATCTGTTTCCAGTCGGGGTCGAAGGCGGTCACCACGTCGTACTCGAACAGCTCGGCGGCGGTACCGGGGAAATCGATCAGCAAGCGATCCGACTCCTGGCTGACCATCCCCGCGAACTCAGGCTGCACGCTCTGCAGCCAGACGTCCACGCTAATCGCCGGATGGCGCGAGAGCATGTTGCGGACAAAGCGGTAGTCGCGCATCGGCCCGCCGGCAATCAACAGAACTCTTGTTTTTCGCTCCGAAATGTTAACCGCCTTACGCCGTTCGTTGTCGTCCTGGCTCAACTCCTTCAGTTCGAGCGGCGCCATCAGTCGTGCCCGCACGAAGAACTCGATGCTTCCAGAAACGGAAGGTGTCTGTGTGAACTTAACCTCGACCGGTACGCCGTCCTCCTGAATGGTCGCCTGCTCGTTCGCGACCACAATCGGATCGGCCGCATCGTCCTCTTCGGGCTTCATCAACAATTCGACGCCGACGCGACGTCCCTGGAGGCCCTGCGCTTGGATGAATGCCGAAATCTCGTAGGCATCCCCGACATGCACGTCGGTGGGAGCCTGGATGTTCGCGACCTGCAGGTTCACCGCCCGTTGGGTGCTTCCCACACCAACGGTCACCAGTCGGACCTTCGACATTTTGGCGAAGTCGTGCGCGGTAGAGGGCTCAACCCCCGCGTTGGAAGCACCGTCGGAAACGACGACGATGCCCGAGAGAGTCCGCCCCGCCACCTGCCGAGTGAGGTCGAGCAACGATTCTCCCAGCCGGGTCTCAAGACCGCGCGGCTGAAGCATCTCGTCCCAATCAACGGTGGCGGTCTGCTCGGTCTGTGGCTCGTCGGTCTTGCCTGCAAATTCGGCAGCCGGCGTCGGACTGTTCTTCGGAGCGAATACGTGCAAGGCACCGTGTAACGTCTCGTCGAAAGCATAGATGCTGACTTCATGCTGCTCTCGCAACTGCTCGATCAGTCCGGTTTTCCCCAGCAGGGCTGCCGCGGCGGCAGAACGCGATTGTGTTTCGGATCCCCCTCTGTCTCCCGATGCGGGATATCGCATCGAATGCGAAGTATCGACAAAAAATGCGACACGCGAGGGCCGAAATGAGCTGCTCTGGCTACGTTCCTGCGGATTAAGCGCAATCACCAGCAGGGCCACCAGCACTCCCAGCCGCAGACCCCAAAGCCATGATTTCGACCAGACTCCCAACGAACGAGTGTCACGTGCGTAAATGAAAACAGCCGTGAAAAGAACGGTGGCCACACCGATCACGAAAAGCAACCACTCCCACGGCTCTTGGGGGAGATCGAAGATGACCCGTTCAAGCACCTCGTCCGCGGGAACTTGAGCAAGCAGAGTATTTACGGGTAATAAAATGGGGCTCATCAAGCGGCACTCGACGTCGTTGGATGATAGCTCGCCCGGTAGGCGAGCCATTGCTCAGCCAGTAACACGACCAGCAACAGGCTCAGGAGCATGATACGCACTTCCTGACCGGCATTCCGGCCCTGGATCCACTGGAAGCCACCCGGTTCCTGGATTTGCACGCGCACCTCGGTCCCGATTCGTTCGCGGATTTGGCGATTGCTCGCGAGCTCAAGATCGCTTTCAGCGATCGGTGCATTATAGGCAATCCACCTTTGAGAGGGGATTTGGTCGTGGTCGAGCAGTTTCAGTTCATAAACTCCGGGAAGGTCAGTCTCTCGAAACGCCGCTGCCAAGTGAACGGCACCTTCTTGCTTGTTCGCCGGAGAGTTCGCCCCGCCGATGGTGGTGTTATCGTTCGGGTCAGGTTTTCCTGTGAGGCGTTCGGGAGCGGCCTGCAACCGGGTCACCCGTTGTCCGGCGGTTTCGGGTGCCGCAATCTCGACGGTTTCCGTATAGACCGCGGGATCGAGCGACACCGCGATTGGTTCTCCGACCACCCGCCCTTGGTGCGTACTCTCGCTTCGCGAAACAAACTTTGCCAATTCGAGTTGGTAAATAACGTAACTAGGATTTCTGGCCCACGTATTCCAATTGGGACCGGCCGAAGTGAGAGAGGTGACAATGCGGCCTGCGCCAAAACGGTGCTCGAAGACCAGCGGTTGCTTGGTTCGCAACACGGCAATCGTTGAGACGCCGTCTCGGCGAAGGTTGTCGTCCGTAACCCAGGAATCCGCAACTGGCAGGTAGGAGTCGATCTTTACGCTTTCGACGAAGGGGTTATTTTGCCCTTCGAAGATGCGGAAGATCGGATGGCCCAGGAAATTCAGATCCGGCCCCGGAGCCGTTTCATCTCCCCGCTGAAGATCATGCCGCGCCATTGCCAACTGCACCGGAAACAACCCGTTTCCCTGCCGGTAGAGTTTGTCGTTGTAGTGGGCGGGTTTGACCAAATCACCCAGGAACCACACCAATCCGCCGCCGTTCCTAACGTACTCTTCGAGCGGTGCGACGGCGTCCGGGAGCAGTTCCGGCACGTTGAGGAGGCAAATAGAACGGAATTGTTCGAGCGGATGTTTACGCAAGTAGTCGGGAGTTTCAATCAGCGGGGCCAAGCCGGTCAGACCTGGGTCGGCCGCCAGCGCATCGGCCACATAGGAAGCCTCGTGACCGTTCGGATCGCCGTCGATGATAAGTATCGGGTTGGCGGTCACAATGTCCACCACCATGTAGCGGGTGTTGTCCGCGGCGAGCGCGTCGTTTTCCAGTCCGACTTGAAGCCGGTGCTTGCCCGGCACGTCAAACTTCACGTCAAACTCGCGGACCACTTCGATGTCCGCTTCGATCTTGTCGAATTTCACGCTCAACGGAAGTCGTTGACCGTCTTGTACGATGGCCAGCCGCACGTTTTCGGCGACCTGTGTACCGAAGTTCTTCAGGCCGACTTGCAACCTCATGGGAACACCGACGGCCGCCTGTGGCTCCCCCGAGAGCCGCGTGACGGCCAGGTTTTGATGCGGATCGGGAACGGTCTTCACAAGATTGACGGTCACGCCAAGTTCGTCGAGCTCCCGCACGGAGCTTCCAAGCGCCTGCTGATTTTGCCAGTTGGAAAGGCGAAAATCGGAAACAAGATGGAGATGTTTGGTCGCGGCCTTGTCTTCTGCAAGCAGCATGCGTGCCGCCTCGAGGCCCCGCACCATGTCGAGCGACCGGTGCGAGCAGCGGAGGTTCTCCAGCTTAGTTTCTAGTTCGCTGAGAAAAGTGTCGTTGACATCTCGTTGTGAGAAAAACGGCTGGTCCGGTTCCGATAAGAGCAGCAAGGAAAATTTTTGAGTGTTGGGACGCCGTGCCCCCTCAGCCACGAGTTTTTTTATAACCGAGACACCCTCTTCGAACGCAGTTGTTTCTCCCCAGCGCTCGCGCATCGAACCGCTGTCGTCGAGCAAAACGACGTGGTGCAGCTTGGCTCCGCGGAAGACCGATAGTTCCGCTGGATCAAGAATCAGCCGCGCGATGAGCGCCAAAAGACCCACCACAATCAGCACGCGAAGCAGCAAGAGCAATAGCTGCTCGAACAGCAACCGTCGGCGGTTTCGTTCTTCACTCTGAAGCAGAAACTCCATCGCGGCGAACTGCACCCGCTTGTACCGCATGCGGTTAATGAAATGGATGATGATCGGAGAGGCGACCAGCGCGGCCCCCCAGGGGAGCACGAAGGAAGGGTTGAAGAAATGTTGTGCCAGCCAAGCGTTCATGACACCACAGGACCCTGTCTATTGCACTTTCGAAGTTGGCATTGCGTGGATTCGGCGGAATTCCCCAGGGAATACGCGAGAATGACTGCTACAGAGCATTGAAAAACGCTCTCGTGCCTTGTCAGGCCTTAAATATCAGGTTGGGTGACCAAATTCGCACTTCGTTGTCGTACTCATCGGAGGTTGTCCAGCCGAATTCTTAGCGTTAACGAAACACTAGTTGCGAACCGTTTGTCGCATGCCGATACGATGATTCAGGTAGTGGGCCAGTGCCGCATCGAGATGCTCGCTCGTACGGATCGTGTGGTAATCGATCACGTTGTTGGCACAGTGTCGGCGTAGCCCTTCCAGAAACGTGTTGACCGCCGAAAGATACGAGTTGCGGAGTGCACGCGGATCGCAGACGAGTTCTCCCCGCTCTTCCATGCCGTCGAACAGGGTTGTGCCGGAATAGTCGAAGTCTAGCTCCTGATCGTCAAGCACGTGCAACAACAACACGTCGTGTCCCCGATGTCGTAAGAGCCTTAAGCCGCGAAACAACCCCTCCCGCTCGACGAACAAGTCAGAGATGATCACCACCATCCCCTTGAGCGCCTGCTCTTCGGCAACCTGGCGAAGCACGGCATAAATGTCGGTCTTTTGTGCCGGTGTTTCCGCATCGAGCGCTGCCAGAATCGCGTTGAGGTGTGTTCGCTTGCTTCTGGGAGGGACGCGCGACCGGATCTGTTCGTCAAAGGCCACCAGCCCCACGGCATCCTGCTGCTTGAGGAGCAGATAAGTCAGCGCAGCGGCGATTGTGCAGCCGTATTCGTATTTCGTCATCGCGCCCGACCCAAACTGCATCGACTCGCTCAGATCCATGACGAGCGTCGTCCGCAGGTTTGTGTCTTCTTCGTACTGCTTGATGTAGTACTTGTCCGTCTTCGACCAGACCTTCCAGTCGACACGGCGAACGTCGTCGCCGGGGACGTACTCTCGGTGCTGCACGAACTCCACCGACTGGCCGTAATACGGACTGCGGTGCAACCCGGACAAAAACCCTTCGACGACGTGCCTGGCACGCACTTCCAGCCGGGAAATGCGGGAGAGTTCCTCAGGCAGCAAAAATCTTCTGTAGTCTTGGGTCACTCGTTAGTTCGCCTTCTTTCGACGGAGTCTCCTGAACGATACGCTCCACCACGCGGTCAGCGGTTACCCCTTCGCTCTCCGCGGAGAAGTTCGTCACAATGCGATGTCTCAGCACCGGTGCCGCCAACGCCTCGATGTCTTCGGTCGATACGTGACTGCGGCCGTTCAACAGGGCGCGGGCCTTGCCGCCAAGCAGGAGAAACTGAACCGCACGCGGACCGGCACCCCAACTGAGCCATTCGTTGATGAAATCTGGTGCCCCCGGCTGTTCCACGCGCGTCTGCCGGACCAACGCCAACGCATAATCGATCACGTGGTCGGTCACCGGTACCTGGCGGACAATTTGCTGTAACTCGATGATTTGGTCCGCATCCAAGACCGGCACGACTTCGTTCGCTTCCACTGACGTCGTCTGACGGGCAATCTGCCGCTCGTCCTCAAAACTTGGGTATTCC
>Ga0315336_1006638_pt1 | contig 11696 bp, 13 predicted proteins | sample ASW5metaG_FD_204512 | JGI IMG/M metagenome (GOLD analysis project Ga0315336, IMG submission 204512) | Ammonia-oxidizing marine archaeal communities from Monterey Bay, California, United States - ASW #5 | ecosystem: Environmental > Aquatic > Marine > Intertidal zone | place: USA: California...
GCACCTAATTCATTTGCATTACAAGCAAAAACCGTCGATAATAAGTCCATGTCCTTAGTACTTGGAATTACATGCTTTCTCATTATGCCTGCAGGTATACAAGGCGATACTTGCGACAGTGCCATTTTAATTTCTGAGGGAATGACGCCATACAACACAACCGAACATACCGACAGCGGCTACAGCCCAGACAGCACTTGCGATTTAATGGGCATCATGTACCGTGACATATGGTTTTCATATGTTGCAGACTCTAACGAATTTGTAACACTATCTACTTGCGATTCATCTTCATTTGACACAAGCATCATCGTGTATGAAAAGTTACAAGACTGCAATAATCTAATCAACCTTACTTGCAGTGGTGATGCGCCAAATGATACTAGTTGTCAACCGTATCACTCTGTCGTTCAATTTGTCCCTAATGTTAACTCTGAATATCTGATCAGAGTTGGCGGGTGGGACACAAATTCTTTTGGAAGCGGAACGCTAACACTTGAACTTGGTAACGGAGATGTGCCAAACACCTGCGCTACTGACATCAATTATGATTTGCAAACTAATGTTAGTGATCTGCTCATACTCATCAACGAATGGGGCGAATGTGCTGGTTGCCAAAGTGATATTACTGAGGATGGACTTGTTAATGTCAGCGACTTGCTTGCTGTCATCAATGCGTGGGGTCCCTGCCCACTTCAAGGCATCTGGAGAGTAATGCCCTCTTCACCAGTTGCGCCCTACCTTCACCACGACGATATTGTTGTGATTGGCGATACGATTTGGATCTGCAATGTCAGTGGTGAAATTTGGAAGTCTACAGATGCTGGCGAAAACTGGACCATGACGTTTTACCAAGAAGGCACTTCCTTTAGATGTTTAACATTTGTGGATGAACTTCATGGGTGGGCAGGCAATCTAGGACCAGGAAGCTGGATTGGCTGGACCACTGATACAAACCCTCTATACAAAACGGAGGATGGCGGTGAAACATGGACACCAGTTCCACTTGTTTCAATCACTGGAGCTATTCCAGATGGAATTTGTGGCATACACGCTGTTGATCACAATACGATTTTTGGCGCAGGCCGTTACGCGGGCGGCTCCTATGTAGTAAAGTCGACAGATGGCGGGCTAACATGGGTTTCCTATAATCTCAGTAGCGATTTCTGGACATTCGTTGACATCTACTTTGAGACTCCATTGAGGGGCTTCGTCACCGGCGGAAATCAGCAAGGGCAATCTGCGATAATTTGTACAGAAGATGGCGGCGAAACTTGGACAACAAAAATCACTCATTACTCAAGTCACTATTGGAAAATGGGTTTCGCTTCAGATATGTTTGGGTACGGCGTATGCTCAGGTGGCGCCGACATGGACAAATGGGTCGCTACTTACGATGGTGGTGAAACATGGTCGGAACAAACGTTTACAGATGGCTTTCATGCAAATGGCATTGGCTTTCTGAACGAAAACGTTGGTTGGATAGGTGGCTACCCTGCTGAAACTCTTCAAACTATTGATGGCGGTGAAACTTGGGAACCAATTCAAATAGATTTAGTCTATGGTGATGTGATTAATAGATTTGTAAAAACAAGCGAAGATGTTATCTACGCCGTTGGGAATCGAGTGTACAAGTATGCGCCTGAAGATGAGCACTTCACAGTTGAGCAGTGCGAAGAACCTCTTTTTATAAATTCAAAATGTTCTATCGATGCTACTGTTACCGAAAGTTTTGCAACAATTACATACACCGTTCCTGCAATAGACAACGTTACAATCACAATTTTTATCCGTGGCAGCCTAATCTACGACAGGCCAATTGACAAAATACAAAAAGCTGGCACGTATACATTCGAATGGAAATTGCCACAGGAGTACGAAACTCTCTGGGATCAACAGGAAGAAACACCAGAACTCTTCGTTGCTATACAGAGTGGACCCTACAGACAATGGACAAAATTAGAGCTTGCTAACTGAAAATTCCACTCCACAAACCGCTGTCACAATAGACGTCTTGCAACATTTCATGATGTCGTGGGATAGATATCAGCAAGGATATATTCAAAAGAGTTAGCTCTCGGAATTCATCACTTCGTCGAGCAATGCGTCCATCTTTTGGCGGACGTCTGATTCGGAAATGTCAGTCTCTGCTAAGTCTCCTGATACTTTACGCATAACATCATCATCGCCTGTTTCTTCAAAGTCGCTTTTGATTACTGCATGCACGTATTCTTCGACAGCGTCGCCTTCCATTCCCAAAATATCAGCAGCCTAAAGAGCGAGTTGTTTGTTTCGCTTGGCTATAAGCTTGAACCGTAGTTCTTGGTCGTGTGCGTATTTCGCTTCAAAGGCGTTTTCTCGTTCTTCAAACATAGTTATCTCCGTTTCTTGACAGATGATACAATCAAATACCCTAATGGTAATTGTAATTTCATTCATTATTCTTGTTCAATTTCTTTTTACTGAGCCGCTATCGCCTCACCCGATGCTTGGTGACCTGACGGCTACAAGCGTGAAACTGTTCGTCCAAAAACCTTCCGAGTCGATACAAAGCGTTACCATCTCATTACCGAGAGCGAATCAATCAGTAGTGACCGAGCAAACAATCATACAGCTCACTAATCTTGAACCTAACACCAAATATGAATATGCCATCAATGGTGAATACAAAGAATCGTGGTGGTTCAAAACCAGACCAGATGAAGACGTCTCCGCCCGAATTGCTTTTGGGTCGTGCGCAAATGAAAAAGAGGGCTCGTCAAAAGTCTGGAATCAAATGAACGAGCAAAAAATTAATGCACTCGTTTTACTCGGCGACACCCCATATATAGATACGACTGACTTGGGCGTGCAACGAAAGCGGTATCAGGAATTTGCCGCAGTGCCTGCATTTGCGAATCTTGTTGCGCATACCCCAGTCTATTCCACATGGGATGACCATGACTTTGGAAGAAATGATACGGATGGCAACCTAAAAGGCAAAGAAAACAGCAGACAAGCATTTAGCGAACACCGACCAAACCCAACTGTTGGTGAAAATGGGCAAGGTATTTACACAAGTTTCAAGCAAGGACCAGTCGAAGTTCTTTTACTCGATGCCCGTTGGTTTGCAAGAACCGAAATTAGCGAAAACAACATTCCTACGTTGCTTGGCCAGCAACAATGGGATTGGCTTGAACGCGAACTTAAAGCCTCGACTGCCCCATTTAAAATACTCGCGTGTGGCATGATTTTTAATGGTGCGACAAGGCCAGGCAAAACGGATCACTGGGGAGATTACCCAATAGAGTATTATCGTTTGCTGAGCATCATTAAACGCAATTCCATTTCTGGCGTTGTTCTCGTCAGCGGAGATATCCATTGGTCACGGGTCATACAGCACAACACAAAAGCGAAAATTGGATATGACCTCATCGAATTTATCACGAGCCCGATTCACGAAAAATTAATTTCAGCTGCAAACGCTCCACACGAAGGTGATCTATTTAGCGTTGGTGAGATTAATTCGTTCTTACTACTTGATGCAACAACAAATAACGACCGGCAATCAATAAAGATGACCATCACCAATGCTTCTGGCGAATCGCTGTATGTATATAAACTTGATTCTATCGAGAAATCATCAAACGAGTAGCGATGTTGAACGAGTTGCAACTGGCAGCGCTATTGCAACCATTACCAGAACAATCCAAAGAAGAGCGGCAATTATCGATAATATTGTCGCAACCATACCAATGATTTTTCCCGCTTGCGTAATGCCTCTGCCTTCTGGATCCATCCTGCCAGCATCCATCGCCTTTAAGTCACCGCTTCCCATAATCCACGCGACGATTCCAAATGGAAAGCAAGCTACTAAACCAAGAATCCCAAAAACTAAAATCATTGTGCCTCGATGCGGTTGCATATGGTGAGCCTCCTAAACTCTGCTCGTATCTTACTGACAATCACCCCAATGTGACATGATGAGTAGTAAATCATGGACATTTACGGTACCGTTTTGGTCATGGTCAGCGGTCGTCTCATCTGAACCATAATGACTAAGGCCATGTAACACATCCGCAACGTTGACAGTGCCATCTTGCGTGCCATCACCAGTGCATGTTGTTGTGCCATAGGGACCGAGATTCCAATGAGTGCAAATTTGTTTTAAGTCATATAGACCAAATCGATTTGCTGGCACAGGCAAGCCCCCGTTACTTCCTGTGTAAACAGTTGTTGCATCTGAGGTTGCTTGCGTTGAATTGTAAAAGTCGTTGATGAATGAATAGAAACTACTTGGAGTTCCCCAACCAAAAAATGGGAGCAATCCAGATTTTTCAGCACTAAACATTAAGATGATTCGATTAGGCGAACTATCGGTCATTTCTGGTGCTCGGAAATCAATTGAAATTTCAGTGTACGTATACGGCAAACTGAGCCCACCAGAATCTCCAACGGGGCCAGACACTTCCACACTATCTGTTGTTGGTGGATTACTTGCTAAATATTTCCAAACACCCGAAGTAGGGATAGTTCCAGATGAAGTATTCAAAAAGAGTCGAGTGTACCCTTCCATAAATGGCATAATGGAGTTTGTTCCTGTCAACGTAATCGTTTTTCCCGAAACACTCGATTTAATTGTTCCCATTCCGCATGCAGCAGGCGTTCGTTGCATGACATCAACGAGATTAGATGCTACTGTTGCAGAGTTTTGAACGGTGTACGTCGAAGTTTCACTGCAATCGCAATCTGAACTCGTTGAAGCAAAACGCCAAAATTCACTTGTTTCACTTCCGGGCGTTCGTTGCGGTATACACGCCGAATAGACTTGTAAGTAGGAGCGTTGCAAAAGCGGTTCTGTTGTTTGGCGCCAAGGCAAATACCCATTGCCATATTGAATTTGAGTGTAATACGCAACAACCCCAGAATTTGATTGCATATTTGTCCACAAACTCGTTGGCCAGAGTGAACTTGCATCGAGTGGTGTTGGCAATTCTGCTACAACATTTTTAACGAGCGTATGCGCTTCAAAAGCAAGCGTCATCGAAATGTCAAGTGCTTTTACATTGGTGCTCGCAACCGTTGCTTTGTACTTATCAAGCCAAAGAAGAATGTTGACATACTCGGGCGTACCACCAGAGCCTTCAGGATCAAGAGAAAGTGCCGTTACTGGATTCGACCCTTGCAAGTTAGTATTTGACATTAGGGCTTCTAGCCAGCCCATGGTATTTGGCAACCGAGAAAATGCATCTGGTAACCACGCTGGCTCAAGTGAACTTCCAGAAGGCGAACCATTCCAACACGAGTTTGCAGGATCTGGCGTAACTGTCGCAGAGAATGAATCAATATCAATCAAGAGTTCGACATCATTTATTGTCGGCTGGAGTTGTTTCAAAAACCCTACAAACGTCATGTTGCCATCTGAGTCGGTAAGGCCAGCAGTTGGATTGTAGAATTTAAGCCAATTTTGTGTACCGGTAGGGTCTGGGTTACATGGATCAGTCACGTAAAGAATTAAACGGGGTGGCGTGTTGGCCTGACAATATTGCAACAACCATTCGTGATACTTTGGAAGAGTCACTGTTCCCGGTTCACTTGCACGAACTGGGGCGCCATCTCTGTAATCCCAAAGGATAAAATCTTCCAGTGTGTAATCTGCTGTCGCAACAGTGCAAACAGGTAGGGATAAAAAAAGAGCTAACGCAATCCACCTCATGTGCCAAAAGTACCATTCAATCGCTGTTGAAGCAAGAAAATTCGAGTTACTTACGTATGATTATGAAATTAATCGAAATATGATTGGGTATTGATACGCAGCATCACCCTTTTTGGCGCTCATTGTTTGTACTGCTGCGATGATTGGAAAAATCAAAATATAAAGAACAAGAAGAACCAGCAGTGGAATGCCGATTAGGATGAATATAAGAATTCCAAAGACGAAACTCAGAATAATTGCAAATAGGAACAAATTCAGCGCTTCTTTTGCATTTGCTTTTACAAATGAATCTTCTTTACCGGTGGTGTTAAAGAGGACCAATGGAATGATGAGGCTTGCAAACGGTACAACATACCCAATGAGGAATGACCAATGAGCAAGTGACGCTAACGAAGCATTAGGCTCTTCGTCTGTTTCGCTTTTATTTTGCTGTTCGTTAGGTACTGAAATCTCTGCCATATGTACAATATATCACTTATGAAACTTAATCGCCCTTTTTTACTCGCTCTCATCTGGCTTGGCATTATTGAAGGATTTTCGACCCTTGGATTGTTCTTCGTTGCAATGCCAATGAAATACATGTATGACCAACCAATGGCGGTCACAATCGCTGGAATGGTGCACGGCTTTTTATTTTTAGGGCTTGTTGCGCTTTTTCTCATTGGAAAGTCGCTAGTTCCTCTCTCAACAAAAATGGTTATAGGTGGAATCGTTGGAGCGATACTGCCATTTGGCCCCTTCATTGTTGATGTAAAGTTGTATAAACTTCTGAAAGACTAGATTACGAGAAAATCTATCTCATGGCCACATGTCATCTGCTGGCAAAGATACAAGGATAGACCAGATTGTCGAAACGGCAATACATGAAGCGGCAATTGCAAGAGAAATAAATGCTCGATTTTTATGATGCTTCAGCAACAAATAGGCAATCGATGAAATTGATGCCGCCGCCATTGGGACAAACCACAACAATGCAAAGACGCCCCCGTTCTGATTGTACGAAAATCCACATAACGAACATCCGACGATAAGAACACCAAATATCATTTGTATACTTTTTGTTTCACGTGGCTTTATTAGTTGCAAGACATACATCGAAGCAGCGACTGCAGACATTGCGCCAGCGTAAAAAGCTAGTTTTGCGAAACTTGATTGCAATGCCATAATAGAAATCCCCGCAAGAACGAGCCACGCTACAACGTACATATGCCACGGTGGTATTGTGAATCTACGCAAGCCTATACTCACAAACAACACCATCAAAAAGATAATAAACCTCACAAATAAATTTGACTGTGAAGGAAATTGCATAAAAATAGCCGCAATAAATCCTGCAATCATTGCCTGCAAAATAACACGTTCATCAAACTTCCTACACAATGGGAACAGACAAGCAAGAACTGAGACGAGAAAAACCGTCAGCACTAACCAATGCCATTTTTGCATCGGCGGAATACTTGGAACACCTTCTTGTAATATAAATGCAATACAACTTGCTGCACCCACAGCGAGAATTGCTCCAACTGGCTGCAATCTTTTAGCTGGCAGTAACCACCAACTACATATGACAATCGCTGCTGCTGTTATAACTGGGATTCCTACAAACTGAAGAACCTCAACAGGATTCATTTCCGACCAGCTTCAAGCGCCACAATAACTTTAATTTCATCACCAAGTGCCCCGCCTTCTACACCATACATCATGCCGAAGTCAGACCGTGTTATGTTAAACTCTGTTTCATAGCCAATCAATTCGCCGCGTGGGTTTGTAGCTTGTCCTGTTTTAACCATACTAACAACTAATGGTTTTGTGACGCCATGGATTGTAATTTCCCCTATTACTTCATAATTTTCGTCAGCAACTTTTTTGACAGAAGAACTTTTAAACGACATAACAGGGAATTCCACAACATTAAAAAAGTCGGGACTCTTCAGATGCCCGTCAAGTCTTGTGTTATTTGTATCGACGCTGTCGATATCAATTGAAACATCAAAGGCTGGGATTCCCTCGTCGACTTGGATGGTACCCGTCACATCGTTAAATCGACCATAAAACATGCCTGCCCCTCGATGGTGTGCTTTAAAAATTGCAGTTGAATGGACTGAATCAATTTGAAATGCACTTTCGTTGATTGATTCTGCTTCTTGTGCTGCAGTAAGCATGCTAAAGCCAATAAATAATGGAAGTGCGATTAATTTAAGTACAAGCATGTCGATCTCCTGTTTCTGAGTACCTTTAAATGATTACTATATATCGTATGAACTTTTACACCCTCTGTATTATTGCTCTCTTTTCTGGAAATTTGCATGCAAAACCAAACATCGTGATCCTATTCGCAGATGACGCTGGATATATGGATTTCGGTTTTACTGGAACAGATGATTTAAAAACACCGCGGATCGATCAACTAGCAAGCGAAGGTGTGATTTGTACTCAAGGTTATGTCACCGCTTCAGTGTGCAGCCCATCACGTGCTGGACTTCTAACAGGCCGCTATCAACAACGTTTTGGGCATGAAACAAATTTACGTGGGAAAGATGTCGGTCTACCAATTTCTGAACGTACGATTGCTGATCGCCTTAGGAAGCATGGGTACAAAACTTGTGCGATTGGAAAATGGCATTTAGGAGGAAATGAAGAACAGCACCCACTTTCACGAGGCTTCGATGAATTCCATGGGTTCTTGCTTGGCTCACGCACATATTTTTCAAAAGCGAAGAAGGATAAAATCGATCAGCAGTCGCTCATGAATGGGCGCGAAATTGTTCCTGAAGATGACAGCCGTTATTTAACTGATTGGATGGCGGAAGAAGCCAATACATTTATTTCAAGCCATACAGAAACACCGTTTTTTCTATATGTTGCGTTCAACGCTGTGCACACACCGATGCAGTCACCCCCGGAATTATTACTTGAGTTTCCAGAAATAAAAAATACTAAACGCCAAAAGTTGGCCGGAATGACTCTATCACTTGACCTCGCAATTGGTTCAATTATGGACACCTTAAAGGCTGAAGGGCTTGACGATAACACCCTTGTCTTTTTTCTTAACGACAATGGTGGCGCCACAATAAATGCCTCGAATAATGGTCCACTTCGAGGAATGAAGGGTTCAAAGTGGGAAGGTGGCATTCGCGTGCCCTATGTCGTTCGGTGGACGAATCATCTAAAACCAGGTCGCTACGACAATGCAATCAGTTCACTTGATATCGCAGCAACCGCGTTAACACTAGCGGGAGACACGAAAGAATACATGAGTGATTTGGATGGCGTCAACATACTGCCATTCATTACACAGAATGTTGCGGGTACCCCCCACGACACGCTGTTCTGGAGACGTGGGCCAGCCGGAGCAGTTCGTCAAGGAGATTGGAAAATCATTCGAGTTGATGAGCAACCAACGCTTCTGTTTAATATCAAAACAGATATTGGCGAAACGATTAACCTTGCAGATGAACGACCAGAGAAAGTATCGCAACTACTTGAACTATATGATGCCTGGGAAAGCGAATTGGTGGAGCCTCTTTGGGTTGCAGATAAAATTTGGACTGATCGTCAAATTGCAAAGCACAAAATGGATGTCATTGGCCGGGACGCTGAGCGGAAAATTCCATAATCACTACTTGTCGTTGCATTTGAATGCAAAGAATAATGCGATTCCACTAGTACATATTGCGCCTAGTGCAATGCATACTGGCAATAAAACTTTTGGCGATCGCAGCCCATCAGTATTCAAAGATGCAGCGAGTAAAACAACAATTGCAACTAAGCCAAAGGCTGTAATTCCCATCGTCCAGAGTATTTTTTTATCGTTGTTTTTTCCCATAGAGCTTCGCTGAGACCAATCCCGCAACCACACCGCCGACTCCACCTCCTAGCCACGGGAGATCAGCGCCCAAATTTTTTGCAATGACAGTTGCCAGAATAGAACTTAGCACAGCACATAAAATAACTATTAGTAAATTTTTCATTCTTTATTCTCTAATAAACTTCAACCATCAAACGGTGCGTAGGTTTAATGTATCGACGCATTTGTTCTTTATCCCACTCCGAGCATGGAATGTCGTTTAAATCATCTTTGAATGTCATATAGGCCTTTTCGATTCCCTTTTCAGCAAACAGCTGATAGATTCCAAACTGCATACCGACCAAACCGCACATGTACATGAGACCTCGGTCACTGGAAAGGATTGGCCCGAAGACTTCGTCAAACTTTTGTTCCACAAGTTGCCCTACGTACAAACCCTTTGAGCCATCTTCTTGGCGCTCTCGACTAATTGCTTTGTGGTAATGAAAGTTATCGTGCTTTTCTTCAAGTGCACAAAAGAAATCGTCATACAATAAATCTGTTGTGTACGGTGTTCCCATAACGAGATGCACTTGGCTTGTCGTTGGGCCGTCTGGATTTTCAAACAAATCCTTGCACATCGAACGGAATGGAGCAATCCCAGTTCCAGTTGCCATAAAAACATAATCATGTTTATTGTGGTCAATAGGGAGAAGGAATCGCTTGCCACTCGGGCCAGTTACTTGCACTGTATCGCCAACTTTTAAGTCGCATACGTAATTACTACAAACACCAAGGAACAAATCGTGTCGTTCTTCGTCATCGCCATCTTTTTGAGGCGTGTATTCATCGATCACTCGCTTGGGCGTTGTTGCAATAACTTTTCCTTCACCATCTTCACCACATGTAGGGCTCGCAAGCGAGTACAAGCGTACCTTATGTGGCTTCCCATTTTCGTCTTCGCCCGGAGCAACAACCCCAAACGATTGCCCTGCTCTACATACGCCTTCCAAAGGTGTACCGCTTACATTTATTTCAACATGACGAACAAAACTCGCGGATTTTCTTCCACCTCTTAGGCATACTGTAGACTTCACTACGGTCCCCGTAACTGGTGCTTTTGGGGTGACGAGGTTCATCTGGACCTCTGGAAATTCGGGCATCGGCGCGGTTGTAATATCCTCTGTCATAAGTTTGGACATTCTACCTTTTGTAGCAAACATTGGGGATGCCTCGTATGATGCAATCTATGAATATTCGTATCTATATAAAATATAGTCTCACTCTTTTGATTTTTACTCTTGTTTCCTGCTCTTCGATGGGACCGAACTCTGTTCGGGCAGGCCGGCTTGAATACAACAAAGCACTTGGCCAGAGCACTTCTGAGCAAATGTTGTTGAATATTGTCAAAATGCGTTTTCTTGATCGACCAGTGTTTCTAAGTGTGACCTCGATGACCTCGAACCTTTCATTCCAGACAGAAATTAGTACAAGTACACCAGAAGTATTCAAGTCGACAGCGTTTACAACAACGGTTAATCCATCCCTCACTTGGAAAGACAATCCAACCATCACATATGAAGAGTTAACGGGAGTCGAATATGTCACCCAAATGCTATCGCCAATACCAGCTCAAACAATTGTGCTACTGCTTCAAAGTTGGCCTGCGAATATGGTTTTACCCCTCGCCGTCAACGAAATTAATAATATAAACAACAGTTGGAATCCAATTAATCCAAACCTGAGTATTGATGCAAAAAAGGAACATCAGAGGTTTAACGCTCTTACTCAAGTTATCGAACATCTCGATGCACAACGAACACTTGAATGGTCCGTAACAAGAAATACTTCTGAGAATGAGCCTACTGAATTTGCAATATTATTAAACAGGCCTAAGGATTCCAACACTCAAAAATTGGTTGAAAAACTCACTTCTGATCTAGGATTGAAAACAAACGAAGGCACGACTAAATTTTCTGTTGAGTACGGCTTGCAACCAAAAGATGATTCAACAATTGTCTTTGGAACTCGTTCCGTTCAAGACATCATGCAATATGCATCGATGGATATAGACATTCCAAAAGACCTCGAAGATAAAACTATCTCCAGAGCTTCGGGTTGGGACGACAGGGATGGATACCGATTACTGCATATCCATGCTTCTTCAAGTAAACCGAGCCGAGCTTCTGTAGCTATCCCCTACCAAGGGTACTG
>Ga0315336_1006639_pt1 | contig 11694 bp, 13 predicted proteins | sample ASW5metaG_FD_204512 | JGI IMG/M metagenome (GOLD analysis project Ga0315336, IMG submission 204512) | Ammonia-oxidizing marine archaeal communities from Monterey Bay, California, United States - ASW #5 | ecosystem: Environmental > Aquatic > Marine > Intertidal zone | place: USA: California...
GGAAAGAGGGTCAGCTGCGGCGTTCTTCACCGCTGCGACGCTCGCTCTCTTCCTCTTCGGGCTTGCTGTTAGTCGGATCCGGTTGTTCGACGGAAGAAGCCGCGTCAGGCTGTGTAGGTTGGTCGGAAGCTTCATCGTCGCGACGATCGGGGCCTTCACGCTTTTCGATCAGCGGATTTAGGTCTTGCGGAATGTCAAGTCGATTGGGCACGTTTCAAATCTCTCAGGCTTCGGATGAAATAGAAAACACTCCCCTGGGCAATCACTGTCAACTCTTGGAGTGGACCGGTTCACTCCTCTGAAACGGAGGGGGGCCACAATTCGTCAAGGGTCGAAGAAATATCAGGGGGACAGTCGGGGCACTGTTCTTGAACTGTCGGTAGCTCCATCAGGACGGGCCGACCTGGGACGACGTAAGCCTGCGGATTATGGTACGGAAAATGGTGCGAGATGATAAGGCCGCGCGGATTGGTGAGCGCGTCGGGCATGCGGGGTTCATAAGGCCGGGGATAGAGGCCGATGGCGCCGACTGTAAGCGGGTCGGCAACTCGCATCACCTCGTGCTGATCGCGCCCTGCGACAATGGGCGTATAGGGTTGAATGTGCGGGATCAACGTAACGATGATCTCGGTCCGCGACACAGTTTTCTGTCGTTTTTGAAACAAGACCCCCAAGTAAGGAATGTCACCCAGCCAGGGAATCTTGCTTTGAATGATGCTGTCCTTTTCCTGAATCAATCCGCCGATGACGACCCCTTGGCCGTCGGTAACGATGACGTCGGTCTCGACCTCGGTCGTCTCTTCCGATGGCAACCCGGTCTCAGGGCTGACTTCGCCGGTGGAAACCTTCGGCTTGATCCGCATCAGGACCCGCCCGTCACGGGTAATCCTCGGGGCGAGCGTAAGCACTACACCAACGTCGAGAAACTGAACGCTTTCCAGAGTGCTGGTCTGTGTGGTCGTGGTCACGCGGTATCCAAACCGCCCACCGATCTGAATGTTGGCTTCCTGGCCGTTCATCACCAGCAAGCGGGGCGAAGCGAGCGTTTTGGCGTCGGTGGTTGATTGCAGGAGCTCGACCAATCCATTCAGCGAGCCCCCTTCCAGCGTCATAAAAAAGGCGGGCGAGGCGGCGGCGTTGGCAAATCCCTTCGACTCCAACGTGAGCTGATTACCGGAAAAACTCAACAGCTGATCGAAGTTCACTCCATGGCGGCAATCATCACTCAGGTCGACCTGCAGAATCCTCGCTTCGACCAACACCTGCCGCGGCGGTTGATCGGCCTGGCAGATGTAGTTGCGAATCTGCTGCAGCCGGCCTACGTAGTCATTAACGACGACCGCCTCGCGCGTTTGGCGATTGTCCTGCGAGCTCGTCTCGATGATCCAGGATTTGCCTGCCGGCGAAAGAAGGCCCTTGACCGTTTGATCGACGTCGACGGCCGAAGCAAAGTCGAGCTCGAACAGCTCCACAGCCAACCCCGACACCTCTGGGGCAATCGACTCAGCAATCTCGGCACTGGAGACGAAAATGATGCCTTTGTTCAAGGTCCACGTGTAGCCTGAGACCGACAGCAACGAATCGAGAGCCTGTTGCCAAGGAACCTCCGCCAACGTTGCCGTGATTGGGGTTTCGACGGCAGCCGCAAACACGATGTTAAGCTTTTGGGCATCGGCGATCAGAGCAACGACGTTTCGCAGCGGGGCATTGCGGGCGGTCAGCGATATCATACCTCCGTCTGTCTGGAGCTGGACGTCAGCCGGATCGGATGAGGGGCTCAGAGGGATCACTTCCTGGGGGATGGAGGTTTCGGAGGTCGCATCGACCGGAACTGGCAGCGGCTCGGCGTCGACCGGTTGTTGCAAGAGCATCTGGGGCGGCCCGTTCTCTTGGGCGCAGGCTGTGCCGACGATCAGACCGAGCAACACCAGCGCGATCAGACAGTGCTGCGCGACTGGTTTTTCAACTGCTGGCCACGAACTTCGCAACATCGATTCCTCGATCAGTTCCTACTGTGGCTGAGGCACAGTAAGAACAACTCCCTCAGGCGTAATGTCTGTAATCAGGTAGCCATCGACAACGTCGCCGACACGCAACCACTGGGCCCCGATTTCTGCAACTTTGTTCTTGTCTGAAATAACAACGATGCTGGCCCCCTCTTGCTGCATCTTCTGCAGTACAAGAGATTTCTCTCGCGATAGATCGACCTCTGGTTTTGTTTCTTCCTCTACACCGCCGGATAGCCAGGCAGGTTTGGCAAAGGGGTCGTGGGCCAAAGCTTCCTCTAGCGCAAGCTCGGGCCAAATCTGCTTGTCTTGCCGCTGCTGGTTCTTGCCTGCCAATGCGGGGTCTTTCTTGTCTGATCTTGCAGGGCCTTTCTTCAGGGATGCCGATGCTCCAGCTCTTCGCAGGGCATTCGCCTCAGGGTCCGACTCGCCAGGAAGCTGACTGACAATCACAGCGACCAACACCACGGCAAGCGTTGCCACGAGTGCTAGCTTGCCTGGCGTCGCCCCAATTTTTCCCCTTACAATTGGCATGTTCGTCAAACTCCGCGCTGTTTACTTATATCGTTGGACTCGACCCCGTAATACAAGACAAAAGTGACCTGGAACGGATACTCCTGAGATTCTTTTCCCGATTCGATGTTTAGGTTGGATATCTTTGCAATCCGGGCAAGCTGGCTAACTTCCTGAAGGAATTGGCAGACGCTGGTAAAGCTGCCTGTGCAGTTGAAGTGGATCTCAGATTCGGAGTGGGTCTGCAGGACGCTAGCAGGCCGCCGGCGCTGATCGAGAATCTGCAGACCTGTTGCGGTGGCTACCTCCTCGATCCGCTTGATGAAGGCTTCTTCCTGCGATTCGTTGGGGAGGCGCTCCTGGGCGGCAGCGATCGAACTCCAGAGGGCTCGCAGCTCTTCTCGCAGTATTCGGTGATTGCCTTGAACCCCCTGGGATTGTTCGATCAGTCGATCCAGCTGTTCAATTCGCGACAGATGGTCTTCCCGTTGCGTGCCCAACGGCTGATAGACCAGCGCGTAAAAGACCCCGATGAGCAGGACCACCACCAGTACTCCAGCCCCGTTGAGCGATGCGTCGATCACTCTGCTCTGTTGTGGTTTATCTAGATTCATGGACCGACTCGATTCATACCAAGGATAAGTTGCACAGCAGAGTGCCGATGTGTTCGTTGTCGTGGCGGTTTAGTTGAAGTATCGGTGACAAGTATTGTGAAACATTGTTTTAGAACGAGAGCGTGAGGGAGAAAATTTGCTTGGTCCACTCATCCATTTCGATCGTTTCGGTCGACTCGACGTCAATCTCCGCGAAGGGGATTGCCTCGCGTAGTTGATCGGTAAATAGCGTGATCGCATCGCCATGAAGACTGACTCCTTCCAGAGCAAGTTTCCCCGACGGTTTACCAGCGGCATTGGCTGCCAGCGGATCTTGGTGGAACTCAAGCTGCTGGACGCACAGCTGTTGTTTTGTTTCCGACACGGCTTGGCCTACCAATCCCAACAGCACCAGCACCGGCTGATTCTTGGCCAGTGCAATCGAGACTTGTTCGTTGTCTTCGAGATACTCAATTTGTTGCTTATACTTGGCGTTTTCCAGCTTGAGCTGTCGGATCGGGTCGAAGCGGGCTTCCGCCGTAGCCCGTGCTTGTGCTGCGCCTTGGTAGCTCCACCACCGCGTGACCCCCACCTGTGCGAGGCAGAGCAGCGCAATCGCCGTGACAACCAACCAGCGCCGCACGCATCGGCGCACACTCAGCCGAGTCTTCGCTTTATCGGTGATCAGATTCAAGTAGCGTTTCATGATTTCTCCCAAGCCAACGCTGACAGTGCGGCAGCCGGGCCAAGCATACACATGGGTGTCGCGCTGGTCAGCGGAGCGGAGTCGTTCTGCTGGGGCATCTCCCAGAGGCTGACGTTCAGATTCAGTCTTTCTGCCAGCAGTGGGGCGATCCCTCGTATTGTTCCACCGCCTCCCATCAGGCAAATACTCTGGGGCACCGTGGCTTTTCTCTGAATTTCTAGATGCGCGATCGTTCGCTGAATCTCTTGTTCGAGTTGGGCCAATGGTTTCGCGGCCAGCTCGGAGACCAACTCCGCAACGCCTGCAGTCTGCTGCTCGCCATCTGCCGAGAGTCCGTGGTTCTGTAACAGCTGCTGGACTTCTCCGCTGGTTACGTTTAATTGTTCGCTCACCGCGTCGAGCAGCCGTTGGAAACTGCAATCCTTCAGAGATCGCACGTAGACTGGCCGACCCTCGACGACGACACAGAACGTTGCCCGTCCGAAACCCCAATCCAGCACTGCGATCGGCTTGGGCCAGTCAGGCTGCTCGACCATCTCGACCGCGCGGGCCAACGCCTGAGGCATTCCATCCAGTACCTGACATTCCCAACCCGATTGTCCGATGTCTTCACAGAGCCGGTCCGACCAATTCTTTGAGAGGGTCAATACTTGGGTCCCCTGCGAGGACGACTCCTGGGTGTTGGCTGACCAACAGTCGAACTGAAGATCCTCTGCGCTACCTTGGATAGCCGTTTCGATCGCCTGCCGAATCACTCCTGGCCTGCGAGTCACGACATCGATCGAGTTGTCAACCAGATGGACGTCGCACAAGGTCATCGGCAACGTAGCGGCGACGCGCGAGCCTCGAAAGTCGGGCTGCAGCGACGTGGCCACACGCAACTCGTCGGCTGAAGAGTACGTCCCTTCCGCGAGAGAATCGCCAGTCGACCAGGGTGATCTTCGAGGGACGACCACGGCGGCGCCGATCTGCAGCTTGTCGTGGCGACGGACCAATTGCGCCACGGTGACGGTACACGTGCCAACATCGACTCCAATCCAGCCTCGATGACGAGCGGCGAACATTTGCTTGGTACGACTCCTCTCCTGCGGTTATCTCTTGCGTTGGGTCATTCAGTCGCAGCGCGCTGCGGATGCCGTCGGTGTATCTCGAATATCACTTGCCTGCCAAGGTCGACAGATCAAACACTGGCAACATCACCGCAAGTACCACTGCGGCGATTAATACCCCCATTCCGACTGTGATCATTGGCTCCAACATGCCAACCAGCCCCTGGGCTTTGGCTTGGGCTTCTTCCTCGTAGTACTCTCCGAGCAACTCAGTTACTTCACTAAGATTTCCTGTACTCTCGGCGGTAATCAGCATCTCGCTGGCAGAAGGTGGCATCGCCTGGGTAGTCTGCAAGACACTGGTCATGTTGCTGCCGTTAACGACCGCCTCTTCCAAATCAATCAGTAGTTGCTTGTAAATCGTATTGTTGATTGCTTGTCGTGTTAGCTTCAGGCTCTCAAGGAGCGACACGCCGTTTCGCAGCATCAGCCCGAGCAGACGACAGGTGCGACCGATCAACAAGGTTTGGCATACTTCGCCGACCACCGGTCCATGAATCCACAGCCGGTCGATGTAGAGTCTGCCACTTTCAGTGGTGCGCCATGTTAAGAATCCGACAATCGTCGAGCCGGCCATTGGCAGCCACAGCCACCAACGGACCCATAGCTCATCGGCCAGACTGATCAGTATCTGCGTCAACACCGGCAGCGTCATTTCGTATTGGCTAAACAGATCGGTAAACCGTGGCAACACAAACAGGACCAGCGCTGCCACGACTGAACCGGAAACGAGCAGTAGCAACATCGGATAGATCATCACGCTGCGTATCGCCCGCGTCGACTTGATTTCGTTGCGTTGCATCTGGGCAAGCTGCTGCAACACCTCTGCCATCCGGCCCGAGGCTTCGCCAGCGGCTACGGTCGCGACGAAGCTCGGCCCAAACACCTCACGATGCCGATTCAAAGCTTCGGAGAAAGACACACCAGCCAGAACCGAATCACGCACCTCGAACAGAATCTCCGCCAGTGCCGGCCGTTGGCATTGGACGGAAAGTGAAGAGAGTGCCGAAGCGATGTCGACCCCTGACTTCGTCATGATCGCCAATTGCGAGGTGATTTCCGCGACGTCTTGTTTGCGAATCGATCGCTGATTCTTAGCACGGGATCCCTCTGAGGCGTGCAAACCGTCCGTTGCGAAGGCTTCGCTTTCGAACGACTGCGTCGCGATTTCAGACGACTCGGAATCTGCCTTGGCGGTCTGCTGGTCAGACGCTGGCGGGTTGGCAACGCTTGTCGGGGCCATGATTATCGATCCTGGGAGACATTAAGGTTCATTGTTTTTAATGGAATACCATCGCACAGCCCGTTATTCAACAAACGTTATTCGGGCAACTTCTTCGAGGCTCGTCTCGCCCTTCTCCGCGACTTGCAGTCCACAACTGAGCAAGGACGGGTAACCTTGATCGTGGAACCAATTCCGGATCGTATCTTGCAACGCTTCCTCGGCAATCAATTTGCGGACTTCGGGGTCGATAGGTAGTACTTCGTAAACGCCCGTTCGACCTCGAAAGCCTGTGTCGAAACACTCCCGACATCCCTCTCCCTTGGAGAAGCTGTGCCGTTTGTCGCCCGTAAAATGCAGAGCCTCAAGGTACTCAGCGCTGGGATAATATGCCGTGCGACAGTTGGGACAAATCGTTCGGACCAGCCGTTGGGCCACGATACCCACCAGTGCCGCGGCCAGCTTGTAACTTTCAATGCCCATATCGATCATACGCGTGATCGCGCCAACACTGTCGTTGGTGTGCAGCGTGCTGAGTACCAGATGGCCCGTCAGTGCCGCCTGTACAGCCATTTGGGCCGTTTCCGCATCGCGAATCTCGCCGACCATGATTACGTCGGGGTCTTGCCGAAGAATCGAACGTAGCGAAGTGGCAAAATTCAGGTTGCGTTTGGAGTCGACCTGCACCTGATTGACCAGTCCAATTTGGTACTCGACCGGGTCTTCCACGGTCACAACGTTGCGATGAATCGATTTAATCAACTCCAAGGCGGAGTAGAGCGTCGTCGTCTTGCCGCTTCCGGTGGGGCCCGTCACAAGCATCAGACCATACGGTTTGGCCAACAAGCCTTTGATGATCCCCAGCGTATCCTTCGGGATACCCAACTCCTGAAGATTGAAAGTCAGCCGATTCTTGTCCAGCACGCGAATCACCACTTTTTCACCCAGCACGGTCGGTAACGTGGAGACTCGCAGATCGACCTCTTTGCCATCGGCAACCACCTGACAACGGCCATCTTGCGGCACGCGTTGTTCGGCGATGTCGAGTTTTGCCATCACCTTGATACGCGAGACAATCGCCGGAAAGATGTCGCGTCGGGGACGCAGCATCTCGACCAGCTGCCCGTCGATTCGAAATCTAACCGACGTGTAAGCACGGGTCGGTTCGATGTGGATGTCGCTGGCCGTCTTGCGAATCGATTGCAGAATCAGGTAATTCACTAGATTGACGACCGGACTGCCGTCAACCAAATCTTGCACCGACGATACGTCGACCTCCGACTGGTCCAACTGGAGTTCGACCGCCGCGTCATCCAGATCGGCTGTGACAGCGTCGACCTGAAAATCTTCTTCGTACGCCCTGCCCTGCATCCGCTGGATAGCGGCTTGAAACGCGAATACCGGTCGGACGTCCATCCCAGTGAATCGTTCGATGCGGTCAATTTTTTCCAAATCGAGCGGGTCGTCCGCCGCAACGATCAGTTCGTTGTGAACTCGAAACAACACCAAGACGCCAAGGCTTTCGGCCAGATCGCGCGGCAGAATTCGCACTGCCACCGGATCTAGCATCCCTTCGCGCAATCGGACTCCGGGCACGCCGATTTGCGATTCGATGTATGGGAGCAATTCTTCTTCGTTGGCGAAACCCAACTCGATTAACGATTCGCCCAGCTTCTTTCCGTTGGCCGAATTGTGGCTTAGCGCCGCTTCGAGCTCATCGGTGGAGATCAGACTCGCACCGATCAGTTGTTGCCCCAAAGGGCGCGGCGTAGATTGCTCGTCTTGAAACGCTTTTTCAGCCAGTTCCTCCGCTACGTCATCCGATCTGGCCTGAAGCCGTTCTTCTGCCTGAGTTTCAACCGTGGTGCTCATCGCAGATAGCTCCTGACTGCTTCCTTGACGTCGCGAAAGGTGTCGAACTGCTCCGAAACGCCAGTCACGCGCAGGACGTCCTTGCACAGCTGACTCAGACAGGCAAGCTTGATCGCCCCACCTTTGAGGCGCAACGCTTGCTGTGCGTCTAGCAACGTTTCCAGTCCGGAGCTATCGATCAGTTGCACATCGCTCATGTCTAGCACGACCATCGGCTGGCCTTCACTCAAGCCTTGCTCGATGGTATCGGCCAGTTGCTCAATGCTTTCTGTGTTGAGCGACACACTCGGAGCGATGACATCAACGGCGCCTTGCGATTCGACCTGGAACATGGCTGATGGATCTACTCAATAGGAATGGAAATGAGAAATGTGCTTCCTTTGTCGATCTCACTCTCGACGGTAATATCGCCGCCATGCATTCGCACTACTTCGACCGCCAGCGACAAACCCAGTCCGGTTCCTACTTCTTCCAAGACTCGCCGATCTTCGCTACGGAAGAATTTGTCAAAGACCTTGGGAAGTTCTTCCGGACTGATGCCAAACCCCGTGTCCTCGATGGAGATTTGCAATTGGCTTGGTTCACGGGCCACTCGCATTTCCACCCTTCCGCTGTCGGGGGTGTATTTAGCAGCGTTGCCGAGCAAATTGACGATCACGGCTGACATCTTGTCTTTGTCAAGTTTCAGTTCCCCGATTTTTTCAGGTATATCAACCACAAAGTCGATCGATTTTTGTTGCATCAACGGCTGCACTTTCGAGACGACCTCGTCGAACAGGCGTGACAATTCAACCTTCTGCCGTTCGAGGATCAGTGCGCCAACTTCCATACTGCTAATACTGAGCAGATCATCGACAAAACGAGCCAATCGGGTGACCTCGCTGTTGATCGTGTTGCAGAATTCCCGCTGCTCAGAAACTTCGATCGAGTCGCAGGTAGCAAGTGTTTCGGCATACGCCTTGATGTTCGCCAAAGGCGTTCGTAGCTCGTGCGTCGCGGTGTCCATGAATTGGTCCCGCATCTTTTCTGACAACTTCTGCTGCGTCACATCGCGGACGGACCAGATGTAACCATGACTCCACTGGTCGTCCAACGGCTGACGAGCCACCCGCAAGACTCGAGTCGAGTCGCCAGCGTCGCGATTGATTTCAGAAACCGCGACTCGACTAGAAGGTTCCGTGCTAAAGAGATCCTGATCGTCTAAGTCAAGAATATCGCTGATCGTCTTCCCTGTTGACCAATCATCATTCAGATTCTCTGAGTCGTCGTAGGAGCCCATCAAGGCGCCAATCGCCCGATTCGTGTAGGTGATTCGGCCCTCGACATCCGTGACGGCCACTCCGTCGGGCAGACTTTGCAAGATGTCGTCAAGCTGGTTCTTGTTACGAAGCTGGATGGCCTCAGCCAGGCGGTCGTTCAGATCATTGCCGCTGGAATTGCCGCGACTTCTTTCGTAGCTTTCGACAACGCGGTTCCATCCGCTGGAGGCTGCGTCGGTAGCGCGCATCGCTTTCAGTTGAACTTCGTCCGTCGGCGTCTGGGCGGCTATCGCTCGTAGTTGCGATTCAATATCAGCAACAGGACGAGCCAGGCGTGCCAGGATCACCGCTCCGGCGGCGATCAATAGCAAGGGAATTAGTATCGCCAACGGAGCAACTTGTGCCGTTTCGCGTATTGTGCTTCCGAACGACGGCTTATGCACGGCAAACAGCAGCGACCCAAATTGGGAATTATCTGCCTCTAGAGCAACACGGTATTCGTCCAGAATACGACCTCGAGTGTCAACGAAGTGAACACTGGTTACGTCGCCCCAACGGAGACGCTCGCCAGTCGGGTCAACGATCTGATCTCCGACGAGATTCGCATCGGTATGGGCCAGGCAGGTCCCGTCAGGAGAAACGATGGCTCCATAGGCCAAACCGGTAGAAATTTGGCTCCGTTCTAGCAGCTTCTGGAGATTCTCTACGCCGTGCCGCACGTATTCGATTTCGATGGCTGCGGAAGCTTTTCCGAGCCGGGAGAGACAAGCGCTTGTCGTGCGAGAGCTAGCAATCGTGTGAGAGACGACGAAAACACCGACTGCCAGCCAGCAGATTGCTACGAGACAGAAGAACAGATAGTACGCGACTATCTTTCTCGGAAAGCCCAAGTTGGGGGACCTGAGGACCATTTTTTTCCTGCGCTCTGTACACGGCTGGACACAACCTAACGGTTAAGCATTGACTGCCAGTAGTTTGTCCACTTTCTTGACAATCGCGGAAGGGCTGAACGGCTTGGGGAACGTAGCCTCAATGTCCAACTCTTTTCGCAATCGCGGAAGTTCCAACTCCAATCCCTTTGCAGTAAGCAGAATAATCGGGCACTTGGCATACTCGCTTAGGAGGCGAAGTGCGCGGCACAGTTCGATCCCTGTCATTTCCGGCATTTGTTGGTCGGTAATGACGATATCGAAATGCTTGCGTTGTGCCGCTTCCAAAGCGAGTCGGCCGTTGTAAGCCATTTCCGTTTCGAACCCAGCTCCGTCCAAGGCGAATTGCGTTACGCGCGCCAACGCCACATTGTCGTCGACGATCAGTACTCTCTTGTTACGCGATTCCATATTGCTTCTCGCCTTAAACGGTCATTTATCTCAGCTGGCGATCGCACCAGGCAGGCTGCTACGTGCAGCCCTTGCCCTGCTGTTACAGCTCTTCGTAAGTCACCGCCCCATCGCTCTTCGTCGCTGCACCGTAGTTGCAGATGAACGTTCCATCGTCGGTATTGAACTTCCAACTCGCGGTCGGTGAAGCATCTGCGGTCGTGGTCGCTCCTGTTTCGGGAGTCACATCGAAATTCTTTACTGCGCCAACTGGGCACACAGGAAAGGTGCCACGCATGTAAGTCTGCAAAGCCGTACGAAAGTCTGCGCCGGTGCCTGTACAGGGTGGCAGATCACCGCCATTGTCTGAGGCGTACAATTCGACCGCGTCGCGGACAATTGACAGCGTTTGCTTCAAGCCATTATCAGTTGCGCTGCCGGAAGTGCTTAGCAGCTTGGGAGCTGCAACACCGGCCAGAATGCCTAGGATCATAATCACCACTACCAGCTCAATAAGTGTGAAACCTTTTCTACGGTTCATCTTGTTGACTCCTGCTTGAAAGTTGTGCTCCACACAACAATACGTTGGTTTTTCGGATAGTGTGAGAGCGATCTACCCATTCGCTGCCGTTATTAGACCTTTGGTAAACCGTAGCACGCGAATTTCGATAACCACCGATCTTTTGTGACCATTTTCTCCTCGTTGGCCAGCACAATCGTCACAACCACAACGAGCACTGCCTTCACTACTCCAGAACTCACTCCGCCTTTCGATAAGCTACCCTTTTCATAGACGGGAATACTTGCGCGCCGGGATATCATCCGTTTGCGTGTCGTTCCCGTATTCGTAGGCGCCGGCAACTGACACATTCCGGTATCGCAGGCACTCAATAGCGAGAATCGCCCATGACCAGTCCTTCCCCAACATCATGCGATCTGGAGAAGCAGTGGCTCAATGAAGCCTTCAGAGCTCTGAAGCAGCTTTTTCAGACTCCTCTGACGCTCTGGACTTCCTGTGATCAGACCGGCTGGACCCAAAGTCCCCTTGGCTCGAGTTTAGACCAGTTCTCACTTCCCAGTCCGTCGGACGACCTC
>Ga0315336_1006640_pt1 | contig 11689 bp, 7 predicted proteins | sample ASW5metaG_FD_204512 | JGI IMG/M metagenome (GOLD analysis project Ga0315336, IMG submission 204512) | Ammonia-oxidizing marine archaeal communities from Monterey Bay, California, United States - ASW #5 | ecosystem: Environmental > Aquatic > Marine > Intertidal zone | place: USA: California...
CGGTGCAGGCACATCAACGGGGCGTCGGCCAGCGTATCACTGTCTCTTTAGGCGGCAAATCGTCGCCGGTTCAAGGTCAGCCGGTCGAAGCCGAAGCCGAAGTTCTCGCGATTACCGACGGAGCGTTTGCGTATGACGGCCCAATGTTCGGTGGCTTGACCGGTTCGATGGGTAAGTCGGCGTGGCTGAAGATTGGCGGCGTGAACGTCGTTGTCGTCACCGCTCGGGAGCAGCCTTTCGACATGGCTTTCTCCCGCACGCTCGGCATCGACTGCACAAAGATGAAGTACATCTCGATCAAGTCCGCCGCCCATTTTCGCGCGGCGTTTGAACCCATCGCCGGCAGCATTCACAATGTTGACGCCGCCGGCATTCACACTCACGACTTCAGCAAACTCGGTTCCAGCCAACGAACTCGCGACATCTTCCCCGTGGAGATTCGACCTGAGGCGGGCTAAAGCGAGTTTGGGTGCTGCAAACGGGATTTGACTGCAAACTCGGAACAAAGGGGACACCCACATTTGCTGCACGGTGTTCTTCTTCCGATCGGCCTACGGCCTCACTCCAGAAGAACACTGGCCCCATGAACCCCGATTCTCTCACTTAGATTGGTACTAAAATCGGGGTAAGGTCAGGTGGTCGATTTCGGCTGCTAACACCTGATTGCCAAAGTGCTTGTCTGTCGGCGGAGTTTTTTGACCCTACGACTACCACCGTCGCGCTGCCTGAGCTTCCCGGAAACCGAGCCAATGTGACCCCAGTTTCGGTGACGGTCCGCGATAACGTGAGCAGACGCCATTCGCCGCACGGGAATCAATCGCGCAGACTAAGCTAAGATTTTCGTGGCCACTGCGCCGTGCACGTCGGTCAGGCGAAAGTCGCGACCGGAGTAGTTGAAGGTGAGCTGCTTGTGGTCCAGGCCCAAGAGATGCAACACGGTGGCGTGCCAATCATGGATGTGCATCCGGTCATCGACCGCGGCGAAGCCGTAATCGTCGGTTTGGCCATAGCGCATACCACCTTTCACGCCACCACCGGCCATCCACATGGTGTAGCCGCGGTTGTTGTGGTCGCGGCCGTCATCGCTCTCGCCGTGCGGGGTGCGGCCGAATTCTCCGCCCCAGATGACCAGCGTGTCCTTGAGCATGTCGCGTTTCTCAAGATCGGCCAGCAGCGCAGCGATGGGTTTGTCGATGGATTGACAATTGCGCTCCATACCCCTCTTGAGGCCGCGGTGATGATCCCAGTTGCCAGAGTTCAACTCGATGAAACGCACGCCAGCCTCGGCCATGCGGCGGGCCAAAAGACATTGTTTGCCAAAACTATTGGTGGAACGGCTGCCGATACCGTAGGCTCTGCGCACCGAGGAGGATTCCTTGTAGACGTCCACCAGTCGAGGCACCTCGGTCTGCATTTTGAAGGCGAGTTCGAAGGATTCGATTGTACTTTCCAGGTTCGGATCGACCTGTTTCTGCTTGAGGCGCCCCTGATTAAGGCCCTGAATGAGATCGAGCTGCATGCGCTGCCGTTCGAGGGACATCCTGCGGTTGGCAATGTTGCTGATCTGCCCGCTGCTTCCGCTGATGGGTGTGGCCTGGTAGATGGCCGGCAGGAATGCGCTGCCGTAATTCTGCGCGCCGCCGTTGCCCGATGAAGGGTTGAGCACAATGAACCCGGGCAGGTTCTTGCTTTCGGTGCCCAAGCCGTAGAGACTCCATGCGCCCAATGAAGGCCGAACGAACTGGGAGTTGCCTGTGTGCATCTTTACGAATGAGTGTGGGTGGGAGGGCAAATCGGTGTACATGCCGTTTAACAGGCAGAGCTTGTCCGCTTGCTTGGCCAGGTTCGGGAAGAGCTCGGAGATCCAAAGGCCGCTCTGGCCATGTTGAGAGAATTTCCACGGTGAAGCCAGGAGTTTTCCCCCGGTACCCTCGTACTGGTTGCCCTGCTTGATCTCCTGGCCCGCGTCGGCCTGGAGCTTGGGTTTGTAGTCAAAGGTATCCAAGTGCGATGGGCCGCCACGCATGCAGAGGAAGATGACCCGTTTGGCGCGCGGCGTGAAATGCGGTGTCTTGGGCGCGAGCGGATTAACCGGCGCGGCCTCGGCACACATCCCGGCCAGGGCAAGATAACCAAAACCGCAGGAGACCCTCTTGAGCATCTCGCGGCGGGAAAGGTTCGGTAGAAAGTGGGTGTGGGTATTCATAGGTGGGTGTCGGGGTTCAGGGTTAATCGAGGTAACGAAATTCTGCGCTGCACAGGAGAGCCTGACAAAAGGTGCTCACGGCATTGTTCCACGCGATCTTTTCAAGGTTTTCCTTGAAGCTTGAGACGCCCAGGGCTTTCCGGGTCGCCTCATCGAGCCGGCCATGATCCGGCAGTTGTTTGAGGCGTTGGAATTGGATCAGTGCGTTTTTCGTCTGGGAACCAAAATCGCCGTCCACCGGTAGTCTGCGAGTGGATTTGAGCTGGGCGTTCAGGGCCTGCTGCAACTCCTTAACCGGCTGGGTGACTTCGGCCCTCCCACGGTTCAGCTGGCTGATTTCACCGGTGCCCACAGTGAATTGATCGAAAAATTGCTGCGTCTTTTCGAGCTCATCAGCCTTGGGCGGCCGCGCGTAGACGAGTTGGAAGGCCAGCTTGATCCTTTCATCAGGTGAATCTTGCTCGGCAAGCACCCGGCGGGCCATGGCATCGGCGACGCGGGTGACGAAGGAGTCATTCATCAGGTACAATGCCTGTGCGGGCACAATGGTGACATCGCGTTTGCCGGTGACCATCGAGGGCTCGGCGTAGTCGAAGAGCCTCAATGGCTCGGAAATCATGTCGCGAACGATGGGCAGGAAAACCGAGCGGTGGTTGGTGGTGGTTCTCAGGGTTCGGCTTTGGCGGCTCACGCGCCCGTCGCCGGCCTTGCTCGCTGTCGAGCCGCGCGGCCGTTCCGGCTTGAGCAGGCCGCTTACTGAGAGCATCGAGTCGCGTATGGATTCCGCGTCGAGACGGCGCGTGCTCATGCGCCACAGGTAACGGTTGTCCGGATCGGCGTTGTAATTGGCCGAATCAAAATCGGAAGCCAGCTGGTAGGTGCGGCTGAGCACGATCTCGCGGACCACGCCCTTGACCGACCAACCGTTTTCCGTGAAGTGCAACGCCAGGTGATCTAGAAGTTCAGGATGACTCGGGTCCCCACCGGTGGAGCCAAAGTTATCCATGTTCCTCAACAGTCCCTGACCGAAAAGGTGGTGCCAGATTCGGTTGACCATCACGCGCGAAGTCAGTGGATTGTCGGGAGCCACCAGCCAATCAGCTAATTGCAGCCGGCCACTCGAGCGTCGGCTGAAAGACACGCGGTAATCCGGATTGACGATTTCGACAAATCCGCGCGAGACCGTCTGCCTTGGCCGCCTGGCCTGCCCCAGCACCAGCACCCGCGTGCCGCGCCCAGAACCACGTTCGCGCATGCCCATGGCCTGCGGCTTGGCCGTACCGTCCTCGGTGTAATTGTTGAGCTTCGCGGAGGCGACGTTCATGCGATCTCGCACTCTGCGTGTCCGTTGGAAATATCTGTATGAATCATAGTTCTCCTTAAAGCTCGAGACGCCCAGGGCTTTCCGGGTTGCCTCATCGATCCGGCCATGGTCCGGCAGTTTTTTCAGGCGTTGGAATTGGATCAGTGCGTTTTTCGTCTGGGAACCGAAATTGCCGTCCACCTGTAGTTTGCGAGTGGATTTGAGCTGGGCGTTCAGGGCCTGCTGCAACTCCTTGTGCCACGCGACCTTTTCAAGGGTGTCGTTCTTGCGGTCCTCGACTCGCTGAGCCGCCAGCCTCTCTCGCTCTTTCTTGCCGTCGGCCAGGGTTTTGTCTAGCCGCGCACGTGATTCTGCAGTCAAGGGCTCAGCCTGCGTGTCGGCCGTTTCCATCGGTAGAGTCCTGAGCCTGGAGTCCCTTCGGTTGCCCTGGGTCTCGACGGTTCCGTAGTAGGTCGAGGAACTCTGAAAGATTCCGGCCATCGCGTAGTATTCGCGCTGGGTGATGGGGTCGAACTTGTGATCGTGACATCGAGCGCAGGCAATGGTGAGCCCCAGCATGGAGCGCGACAGCGTTTCAATCTGCTCATCGGCCAGGTCGGCGGCGAACTGCGACCGGCTGCCTTCATTGTGTGACTTGGGACCGATGGCTAGAAAGCCGGTTGCTGTTATCAACTCGGCTTTGTGTCTGTCATCACGTGCAGACATCATGTCGCCGGCGATCTGTTCCCGGATAAAGTCGTTGTAAGGTTTGTCGTCGTTAAAAGAGTCAATCACGTAGTCGCGGTAGCGCCACGCGTGTGGGTAGGTGATGTTCGACTCCTTGCCGCTGGACTCCGCATAACGCGCCACATCCAGCCAATGTCGGCCCCAGCGCTCGCCGAATCTCTCTGAGCAGAGCAGTCCGTCGACCAGAAATTCGTAGGCCTTGGAGTGGGTGTCGTTGACAAAGGAATCCACTTCTTCCGGCGTGGGTGGCAGGCCGGTGAGGTCAAAATAGAGCCGTCGGATCAATGTACGCCGGCCCACGTCGCCCACCGGCTTCAGGGATTGCTTCTCAAGTCCAGCCAGCACGAAGCGGTCGATATCGGAACGGGCCCAGTCAGCGTCCTTCACTTTTGGGATGACCGGTTGTTTCGGCACCTTGAAGGCCCAGTGATTTCTTGACTTCGTCCAATCTGGCTTGAAAAAGGGGGCTGCTTTCCCCTCGCGCGGATCCGGTGCGCCCATCATGATCCACTTTTCGAAATCAGCGATGACTGAGTCCGGAAGCTTTTCCTTGGGCGGCATGGCCAAGTCGTCGTCCTTGTATCGGATTGCTTCAATGAGCAGACTTTCATCCAGATTCTTCGGCGCCACTGCATGGCCCGATAGACCGCCCTTGCGAATCCCTTCGCGCGTGTCGAGCAACAGTTCACCCTGCACTTCTTCACTACTGGCCGAGTGACACTTGTAACAGTTCTGTACCAGCACCGGCCGGATTTTCTTCTCAAAGAAAGCCAAGCCTTCCGCAGTCGGCTCGGCCGCAAAAACGCCTGCGGCCCCAGCCAGGATCCCGAGAACGGTTAATGCTCTGAAACGATGACTCAATGGCTTGATCATCGGAAGCTTCCTTATGCAAGGAGATGAAATTTTCTTATACACAAGATGACGTGTCACGGCAAGAAAAAGGTACCAACAGAACGTAACTTGCATTACTTACTAAGAGTTGCCCTGCCCGCCACCGGCAGGTACATCTGCGGCCACTCCGAAACGATCTTCAAAGATCACTACGGGCAAGTGACGGAGGAACACTTCCAAGCGACTCGACGCCGCACCTCAGCAACACCTCAAATCACAGCTCAGCAGACGTCGGAAATATCCGAAACCGGTGGAACACAAAAGCAAAGAGGACTTCGAGCAAAACGCTCAAAGTCCTTTGGATGCAGCAGGCTATGGCGCGTGGACGAAATCAGAGGAAATCGGGGGCAGGTCACGGTCGCTCAACGACGCCACCAACAATCGCGACTTCCACTCCGGTAACCCCACGTTTTTCTCCGGAATCCATGTCGGCTTTCACGCACCGATTTCGACAACTACAGTGCATCCACACGATCCGAACCCGTCGTTCGCATTGCCCACACGGTCTGCATCGCGGCGACAACACCGGCGAACGACGTGGTTCGCGATTGTGGTGGATCGATAGTGGATGTGGTGGTGAGGTCGCTGGCCTGGGGGCATCTGCGGGCGATTGGGTGGACGCTGAACGAAAACAGTCCGCTGTCCTGTTAGGATGGCGAATATTTTTCTTGGGTGACGGAAGTTCTCTCGATCCAGCCAAGTCACTGAGGGCAGATGTAGCCTTTCGATTTTCTCACAGCCATTGGCACAGAAGACCGGGGCGGGTCAAGCAATCAAATCACCACTTAAACAGTGGTACCATTTTCGAGAGGCAGGCCAATGGCAGAGCTCAACAAGGATGAAATCCGACTGGAACAGGTTCTCGCAGAGTACAGGCACCTGACAGAGAATGGAGAATCTGTTGACCAGGAACGGTTCCTTGCCGAGCACGCAGATGTTGCCGATGACTTGCGCTCTTTCTTTGCTGCGTCTGAACAGGTTGGCGGTGCGCAACTAGATGCCCTCCCGGAGGATGAAGAGGAACCCCGGAAACCTCGAACGACTCGTGGACGCATGATCGTCGGCTGGCTTGTATTCCTCTTCCTGTTCAGTTCGGACATCCTCTTTTGGGCGATCGCCGCTGTCAGCATCGCATTGCATGAACTGGGCCACTACTGGGTGGCCAAATCTCGCGGCGTTCATGTCCTCAAATTCCGAGTCAGTGGTTTTGGGACCCTTCTTAAGGGAACGCATCAGGAGACACAATTCAGTCTCGGCATCGTTCCACTGTATGGATACTGTCTGTTCAACGGGGTATCCGTCGATGAACAAGAGAATGAAAAGGCCGCCAAAGAGCACCTGAAGAAACGTCCGGAACTTGGGGAGCTGGTTTTTGATCGGAGCGGCTGGTTCTCAACGAAGTCCCCGAACGAAAGGATTGCGATACTTGCCGGTGGTGTGCTTATGAATCTGGGCCTGGCAGCCTTCCTGATGCTTGTTCTGACCCTCGGCATTGGCCAGCGTGAACTGGTGCAACACATGCATGTCATCGGCGTCGGACCTGGTTCGCTTGCTGAGCAATCCGGAATAAGGGCGGGGGACGAGGTGCTGGCTGTGGACGGGACTCCTGTCTATTCCTGGATGCAGGTTCGCAAAGAAATCAGCGCGGACAGGGGGCACGGCACGGTATTGACTCTGAAACGAGGAGATGAGTTTCATAGCGCAGGCATTGACGAGGAGATCGAAGATCCGTTGCTTGAGAATGCGGATCCAAACCAGATAGAGGCTCTGGGACTATCCCTTTCCCGATCCGAGATACAGCTCAGCAGAGTCAGCCCGCAGGCAGCGCCCCGCGTGACGGCCGAGAGGCTGTTTCGGCTGTCCCGTGATGGCATCCTCTCCCTTCCGACGATTCTGGCCGGAAAGAAATCCTGGACCGGATTCGGTGGTATTGACAGGCCTATGGACGACATATCACGCCAGGGAACATTCTCTGTTGCCACTCTGGAGGACACGCTCATCCTCGCTATCTGCCTGAATCTGGCGATTGCCCTGTTCAATCTCCTGCCGATACCACCTCTTGATGGTGGCCGATTGCTGTTCCCAATCCTGGAACTCTTCGGAATAAAGGTAGGGAAGATCGTGAGAAGTATCGTGCTTACGTTGGGGTCTCTAATTGTTCTCGCCTACCTAGTACATGGAATCTTTTTCCTTTGAGGACTAATGAACCACGCCTGAAGAAGGATCACTTCATCAAACTCAACGAGTACTCGGGCCGGTGTTTCATCATCAGCTCGGCAGAGATGTCGTACGGATAGACACTCCATTCGACGCAGCTGATCAGTCGCGGTCAGGCACTCCCTGCAGGTGACCGACGATCACTTCGGCGCGGCCGCAGCGACAACCAAAAAGGTGGGGCAGGTCACGACCGAAATCGCGACCGATGTCTTTGGCTAAAACAAAGGGGACACCCACATTTACTGAGCCCCGAACGGCGAATTGCGGCATCAGCATGTGCTCGGGAATGTGGGTGTCCCTTTTTGCTGTTATCTCGGTAGACTAAAGGTAAACAAGATGACTACGGCCCAATTCATCCACTTCCGCAACAACGGTCATGCCAGCCCGGACACGGGCCTAAATGTGCCCCTCGGCCCCGCTACGGACCAGCGCATGCGCAATGCGATGGAACTTTGTTTTCGACTCAGCGTTTCCGTTCCGCAGAACCGCGTACGATTTCGCCGCACCCTGCACGAGCGCGTCTGGCAAAACACGAGACACCGCACTACTCCCGGAACCGGTTATGAACTTCTGTTTGAGCTCGGGCCCGGTTTTCCCGACAACCCCCCCCTGGGACTTGGGCTTGATTCTCTGCCCCTCTGCTTCGATGTCGACCTTCCCGGGTTCAACCCGTTTTGGCGGCCGTCGACGCGGCAGATCCGCCTCACTGATACCACGACCCTCGAAAGCCGAACTCCGACCCGGTTGCAAATGACCGACCGCGATACGTCAGAGCTAATATTCAAACGCAACTTCACGCAATGGCTGGAGGTGCTGCAAGGACGTCATTGGAGGCGGGTATCAACGCGGTTTCGATGGCATGACACGCTGCATATTCATTGGGCTACTGCGCGATGGCGCGTCGGTCCGCTGACGAAAATCAAATTGGGGACAATGCCGCTCAGTCCGTCCTGATAGCCAAACAAAGGGGCCAAAAAGGGACACCCACTTTTGCTGATCGCGGGCTGAAAGAGCAAAAAGGGACACCCACTGTTGCGTGCCAGCAGTGAGACCGTGACGTGCCACTCGAGGAAATGGGAGGCATGAGTATGGTGGGACGAAGAACTTCGGTCGCATGGCTCAGACGCAATCGGCGATCCATCCCCAGTGCACCGGACCGTTGATGCTCAGAAATCGCTCCATCGGTGCGGCGGTACTGTGAGCTGGCCCACGGAACTTATCACCCCCGCTGCATTGTGGTTACGGTATTTCTTTCCCCCACAGCAGCCCCGGATTCAGGCTCTCGAACAACAAACGTGGGTGTCCCCTTTGTTCAAACGTGGGTGTCCCCTTTGTTTCCCTTTGTTCAGCTGGTGGCGCAATTCATCCAGCGGCCGGATCTTTCACGGCAACCCAAACCGGCTTGTAGATACCACCTGGCCCTCGCGGATTGCGGACGTAGATCCGCAGCTGATTGTCCTGCGTACCGAACTTGACTCCGCGAGCCGGAAACACCAGCGGCGCGTCACCGACTCGAAGGCCCGCCCCCTTGGAGACGCCGTAGATCCACTCCCAGGTGTTGAGGTGAATAGCGCACTTGTTGGCCAGGCCGCCGATCACGAGGTAGATCTTCTGGCCCCGGAACTTCTCGGGCACCTTGAAGCTGACCCGGTAGAAGGCGGCACCGTTGTAGCGATGACCCTGGTTCTCCCAGAACTCACCGACTCGGATCTTCTTCCATTCAAACCGGGATTCTCCACCCGGCGAACGGATTCTCTGTGACCAGAGGCCGATGTCCTCGGAGTCGAATGCGATCTCCCAGCCGGTGTCGAGTTTCTGGATCAGCGTCATTCCGGGTGCAGCCGTTTCTAGCCGATCGCCGGCCGTGTGGATCGACGCGGCACGGTCTGGCGATGGCTCGCTGTCGGCGCCCCGAGGATCGGGCGGACGGTCCAGGCCACGTGGCTGCTTGCAGTTGCGAATTGCCGCGTAATAGTCATCGATGACATTCGGCTGCTTGGTCCGTCGCCACTTGGCCGGCCACATGATCGCCTGCTCGTTGTAGAGCCACACATAACCGTCGCTCTCGTACAGTGCGTTGTGCAGTGCATCGCCCAGGTCGCGGGGAGTGAAGTGATTCAAGAAGGGATCCTGATACCAGCCGCCGTAACTCGTGCTGCGAAAGTCCAGCCAGATGCCGAAGCTGTGCTTCATCCGATGGCGGTACAGGTCTCGGACGGCGGAGTGCTTCAGGCCCGCCCAACGAATCTCCTGCTTCAACGCGACAAACCGCTTGTGGCGGCTGATATCGTAGGCTTTTTCTCCCCCATCATGCAGCGATGCCTTCGGTCCCAGGCCCATGAGAATGCCGTCGGTGAAGGCCATCGCCAGCGAGTCCTTGTGTTCCCAATCGTCGTCATAACGTCCTCCGGGAATCAACAGGATCGCGATCTCGGGAAACTCTTTGCTGACGGCCTGGAACACGGCGGCCACGTTCTTGCGGACACGTGCCCGGATTGTGGGCAGATCCTCGCCGAAGACCTCACAGGGCCAGACTTCGTCTAATGGGCCGCGGCCGTAGGTCTCCTGATCGATGCAGAATCCGGCCAGTCCCAACTCGCGACAGAGTCGGGCGGCCAGCACCATGTTGCTTCTGAACGCCCTGAAGTACCCCGCTGGATCTCTAGGCCAATCCTGAGGCTCGCCCGGCCGGTTGGGCCGAAATGGCTTGAACTTCGATGTGTCGTATTCTTGCCTGTCCCAGATAAAGAACTGGGCTGGTGACACGCTGGTCGCGTTGGAACTGGTGTACATCGCCAGGAAATTGTGCTTCAGCTGCCCGCGATCAATCGACTTCAAGGCATCGATGTTGTGCTGAATCTCGGACAGCTTGATCGGCTCCCAGTGGACCCAGCGATACCGCATGTCGTAGACATCGTCCTGTCCTCCCGGATTCGGCCCGTCGTATCGCCGGGTGAAATTGAGCACCACCCCATCGAGTCCACTGGTCTCAAGTCGGCGAGCGTGTTCGGCAAACTCGGTCGCCGACGGCATGTCCCAGCCGAAACTGATGACTTTCTTTCCGGTGACCGAGCGTGGGTTTTCCGCCTGAACGCCGGAGACGCCGATCACCAGAAAGGCCAGCAGTTCCACTGCAACGGCCGCCGGCCCGATGTGCCAAGCTTCAAAACAACACGAGAACATTCTGACCATGATGTCATTTCCCGAAAGAACTTCTGCGAGAACGGGGGGCGCATCTGGACCAGTCTCACCCAGGATGGGTCTGGGCTTCAAGCAACTGGCGGTTTTCGGCGGCGCCCATGTCCTTCCTGCTCCAGCCGTGGCACATCCTGCTTGCTGCACTCTGCGGCATGGTGAACCAGCGGCAGCAACAGATCATCGAGTTCCAGAACGCTCAGATCGAGACGCTCCTGAAAAAACTCGGAAGGAAGCGACTGCTGCTCGATGACGACCAACGTCGCTTACTTGCCGTGAAGGCCCACTCCATCGGCCGCAAGGCGTTGCGGGAACTGACGACCATCTTCACGCCAGACACGATTCTTCGCTGGCACCGCGAACTCGTGGCGAAGAAGTTTGATTCCAGCGACAAACGGAAACCCGATCGACCACGAATTCGACAGGTCATCGTGGATGCCATCGTTCGCTTCGCCAGAGAGAATCCCTCTTGGAGATACGACCGAATTCAGGGAGCACTGAAGAATCTGAAATACCATATCTCGGATTCCACGGTGGGGAACGTCCTGAAGGCACACGGCATTGAGCCAGCACCCGATCGGCAGCGAACACCAGCATGGTCCACGTTCCTGAAAGCCCACTGGGATTCGATCTTCGCCACGGATTTCACGACGGTCGAGGTGTGGACGCGAAACGGACTGGTCACGTTCTACGTGCTCGCCGTCATGCACCTGAAGACACGCCGCGTGCACATCGCCGGGATCACGCCGAGTCCGAATGCCACGTGGATGAAACAGGTCTGCCGCAATCTCACCGATTGCGAAGACGGATTCCTAAGAGATGCCAGTCACCTCATCGTGGATCGCGATACGAGCTTCATCGCCATGCGGAAATTCCTGGAGCAGAACACGGACACCGAAGTCGTCCTGCTGCCACCGAAGAGCCCCAACCTGAACGCTTACATGGAAAGGTGGTTTCGGAGCCTGAAGTCCGAGTGCCTTGGCCGCATGATCTTCTTCGGGCGGAAGTCACTTGAGAACGCGGTGCGTGAATACGTCGAACACGATCACCAGGAGCGAAACCATCAGGGACTGGGCAATGAATTGATTCAGCCGGTCGATGATGAAGTCGTCGCGGGCAAGATCGAATGC
>Ga0315336_1006641_pt1 | contig 11689 bp, 8 predicted proteins | sample ASW5metaG_FD_204512 | JGI IMG/M metagenome (GOLD analysis project Ga0315336, IMG submission 204512) | Ammonia-oxidizing marine archaeal communities from Monterey Bay, California, United States - ASW #5 | ecosystem: Environmental > Aquatic > Marine > Intertidal zone | place: USA: California...
CCTTTACGGGGATCGGGTGCACCGAAGCTTTTGAGACGCGCCGCTAGCTCCCAGTGCGTGGTTCTTCTCCTCGCCTGGGCTTTCCTCGCGGTGAACTGCGAGTCGATCGTTCCACGCGAGAGTTGGAGCAAGCGGTGGGGGCCCATGGTGCCCCATACGACGTTCCCCGGTGATTGTGGCGTTTGCCATCTTCCTGAGCGTTGGGACCTGATGCGAGAGGATTTCCACTTCGATCACGAGAAGGAAACGGGCTTCCCGCTGGTCGGGGCGCATTCTAGCGCGACCTGCCTGCGTTGCCACAACGACCGTGGCCCCGTAGGTGTCTACGTTGTACGCGGCTGCAACGGTTGCCATGTAGATATACACAGGAGCAGTCTCGGGCTCGACTGCACCCGTTGCCACAATCAGGAAACGTGGTCCGCAACGCAACTCGTTGCTGACCACGCGCGGACGCGTTTTGTTCTGGCGGGCGTGCACGCGATCGTTCCTTGCGAGAGCTGCCACCCAAGAGCTCTCACGGGAGACTTTCGCGGAGTGTCTACCGAGTGCCACATCTGCCACGTAAACGACACGCTGAATGCCACACCGAACCATGTGATCAATGGCTGGACTACCAACTGCGAACGATGTCACTCTCCCGCCAGTTGGCAGAATGTCGGCTTCGTTCATGATTTCTTCCCCCTCCAGGGAGGACACGCCAACGTCGATTGCATTCAGTGCCATGCGAACGGTCGCTTCGTCGCAATCGACCCGGACTGCTTCGCATGTCACCAGAACGACTATTTGGCGGCGCCCAACCACGTAGCAAACAACTTCTCTACCAATTGCGTCGACTGTCACAACATCTTTGCATGGAAATGAACCCGGTGATAAATCCGGTTTAGAACCCGTCAGCGTTGCCGTTCTCCGATGAGCGGCTCCCCGTAATTCACACTCAGGATTTCGTAAGTGTTCAACATACTTGGAACGGCACGATATCGCACGATTTGTGCGTTCGGACTTGTTTTGGCGCTATGCGTGCATGCACCTGCAGTCGGCGCCGACGTGCCCGTTGAGTGTGAGATTGTCTACGAGACCTCCGACGGGATGTACGTAGACATCGGCAGCGAAGCGGGACTCAGGAGGGGCCAGGTAGGGTCGGTCTCCCGCGACGGGGCACTACTAGGGCGCATCGAGGTGATGGAGGTCGCCAGCGGTTCTGCGTTCGTGCGGCTAGTTTCGGAAAGTGTCCAGGGTTCGCTTGCCGCCGGCGACCGCGTCTCGCTTGTTCTTAATCGCGCGCCTGTCGCCGAAGAGGATTCAGAAAGCAAACAACTGTCGCCAACTCTCAAGGACCAGACGAATCAGGAAAAGCCGTTCGTTCCCTTGCTGGCACCGCCAGAGATGCACGAAGCTGGGTATACCGATGCAAGGAACGTTTTTCACGGCAGACTTACCGTCAGACAGCTGTTTCAGCTCACCTCTGACCACGATCTGCAGTACTCCACCACAATGCTTGGTACGGCAGGAAGCCTCGAACGAATCGATGGAACGCCTTGGACCCTGGAATGGTCGGCTAACGTTTCTTATCGAGATGGGGACGCTTTCGAAAACTCGCGGTTCCACAGGGACGTCCGTACGGACATCTTCAATTTCTCTTTCGTTCGAAGGTTCGATGACTGGAGCACGTTGCGGATTGGGCGGTTCATCCCGCGTGAACTGCCTTCCGCGGGGTATCTCGATGGTGTTCAGGGCGAGAAGGTGATTAACAAGAATTTTCGTCTTGGCGGCATGCTGGGTGTCAAACCGACTCGTGACGACCTCGATCTGTCGTTTCGTGAACCGACCGTCGTTGGGTACACCACCTTTGAGTTCGGTACTCCCGCGGACCTGTATTGGACCGGAACGGCGGGGGTCCTCGGCTCTCTGTACCAAGGGCAACCCGACCGTCTTGCGCTCCTCGTGGACCAGACAGCGCAGTGGAGCAAGCTTTCGGTCTTTGCGAGCTCCGAGGTGGATTTGGACATCGGCGGGGCAAAAGTTCGCGATGGAGTAAGTCTGACCCGTTTGGATCTCTACGCCACGTATCCCCTGGCCTCGTTCTTTGTGTTGAGGGGAGGGGTGGACAAATATGAGCGGCCGGATACCGCGGCGCAACGAGACTCGATCGACGTGTTCCTGGACATCGACAACCAGGAATTCTATGACCGCGGCTACTGGCGCTACTGGCTGGGTGCAACGCACAATCTTTTTTGGAACCTACGACTCAGTGAGGAGGTCTCCTGGATGGAGGCGACAATTGGAGACGACGCGCTCCGCTGGAATGCCAGCCTTACGCGAGTGGGGCTTCCGTACTTACCCTCGTCGAGCTTGACCGTGTCGGCATACAACATCAAAGGAATGGTGGTGGACGGCTACGGGGGAAGAGTGTCGGGCTACTTTCCCCTGGCGCGATACCGACTCTCCTTGATGCCGGGCGTCGGATTTCGCTACGCCGAAACGGACCTCGACAACGACCGCTTGGAGTTCACCGACGTTTTTCTTCGTGCCGGCTGGAACATCTCGAGGTCCTGGTATCTTTCGACCGGACTCTCCTACGGTTTCACCAACAACAACGTGCAGCGAGTCTTCGCCGACGTGGGTTTGACCTTCAAGTGGTAGGCAATCTTTTCAGCGGTCCATATGCGTCCCGTGAACGTTCACGGGTGTGAGCCAACGACCAGGGAAAAAATGGCTGTCCTTCCCAAGACGTCCTTGCACAACGGTTGGCCTGACATCGTTTCTCCGCGATCCCCTCCGTTTTTAACACTCCGGCTTGATTCTTGCGTGCTGTGAGCTCCTGGGATGACAGAATCTCTTGAACGGAAAGAATTCATTGTTTGTGGCCTCAGCCAGCACACGGCACCGGTCGCGGTGCGTGAGCGGTGGGCGTTTTCCCCCGGGCAGGCCCGGCAGGCTCTTCATGAGCTTCGCGGGAGAGTCGCAGACTCAGAGCACCTGATTCTTTCTACCTGCAACCGAACAGAGTTTTACAGTCGAGTGCCTGTAACCATTGACGCCCAGGCCGCGCTCGAACTCTACAAAGGGGTCCGCCAGGGGATGGGTGAGCTGCTTCCTGCAGACGGCCGTGATCCGGCGAATTCGGAGCACTTCTACCTTCACCGGGAGGAGCAAGCGATCGACCACCTTTTCCGAGTGGCGGCGGGCATCGACAGCGTGATTGTCGGTGAGTCGCAGATCCTCAAACAAATCAAGGACGCGTTTTCCCTTGCGACCGAAGCCGGCGCTACGGGAAAGTTCTTCAGGCGGTTGTTTCCAGCTGCTCTGCGGGCAGGCAAGCAGGTCCGCTCAGGGACAGCAATCGCCAATGGATGTACCTCCCTGGGGCAGGCGGCGTTAGGGCTGAGCCGAGACGTACTGGGCAGCCTCGCTTCGCGGTCCGCCATAGTCATCGGCTCCGGAGAGATAGCGGAACTTACGGTCCAGGCTCTCCGCGGTAACGTCAGAGAGTGTTTTGTCGTGAACCGCACGATGGAGCGGGCGCGACAGCTTATTGGGCGGTTGGGTCTGGGACAAGCGCGGGAATGGGAAAGGCTCGAAGAGTGTTTGCACCGGGTAGACCTCGTGATTTCCTCGACGGGATCCGTGGAACCGATCATGAGTGTCGAGCGCTTGCAGAGTATCCAGAAGCTGCGCGGCTTCAGACCCCTCGTCGTCGTCGATCTCGCCGTTCCGCGCGACTTCCAGACCGAGGCAGGGCAGATCGCCGGAGTTCATCTCTTCAACATCGACGACTTGAACGAAGTCATCATAGAGAATGTGCGCCGCCGCCACAGCCAGATCCCGGAGGCCGAAAGGATCGTTGGGTCACTGGTACACAGCTTTCAAGGGCAGATGACGTACCTGGAGGTCGAGCCTGTGATCCGCCATCTGGTAGGGCGCTTCGAGCAGATTCGCCTGGGCGAGCTACAGAAGTTCATCGGGCAGTTTCCACAGGAGTCGCACGCTGCCGTTGAGACGTTAACTCAGTCTCTTGTCAAGAAGCTCCTCCACTTCCCGATCGAGAAGCTGAAGTCCTTTCGGGACACGAAAGGACTGACCTCGACGGAGGTCGCCTTCCTCCGGCGAATGTTCGCGTCTTCACCTGAAGGAAATGGAAGCACGAACGAGACTTCGGAATAGCGGGTTCAGCACGAGTCAGGCTCTGCCGTTCCGGGGTTCTTCCCGTTCCCCTGCCCCTCCCCATCCCCATCCCCTGTGGGCACAAAGGACAGCAGCATGCGGGCGCACCTCGAGTGGCTCGCCAGCGGGTCCCTCGAGCGACGAATGGGGGAGGGGCAGGATAGACAGATCAACAATCGGACAGCCCCTCCCGACGCCCGCTATCGCCACACTGGTTAAGAAATCCCCGGTTTTCGGGCGGCGTCCGCACAATCAGCAAGGCCATAAGGCCTTGCTGGGAGCCTACTTGTCTCCACGCCGGGGCATTGGCAGAGGACTTGCCCGCTACTGCCGTGGAGACGAGTTTTCAAGGGACGGACCCATCATGGACAAGTTTTGGCTCAGAATCAGCCGTTCGCTTCTTTACCCGCTTTGCCTCACCCCGCTGCTTGCAGGTTGCTGGGGCAACGACAGCGGCAGCACCAATTTCGTGGCAGCCTCCGAGGCGGAATCCTGCATGGCTTGTCACAACGGCTCGAAGCACGACGACTACGCCGGTCTGGGTCTAGAGAATCCCCACCCGTTCGGCGGTGGGGCGACACTCAAGTGTACGGCCTGTCACGGCGGCAATGGTCAGGTCGGCTCCATGGTCGGTAGCCACGTACCGCCCCCGCCCGAGATCGGCGACGAGCTACAGCAGATAGACGACGACCTCGCATACTTCAACCGCCTGACCCTCACAGGAATTGACAAGTTCGCCGACTATCAAGTGGGTGGAGTCACGTATACAGCCATCGACTACCTGCAGTTCATCAATCCGGGTGACTTGCGGGTCGTCAAAGAGGGCAGAAGCTGTGGTCAGTGCCATATGCCGCACGTTGACTGCGTGGTGAAGAGTCCCCTGGCAACGGAGGCAGGCATACTCTCCGGCGCCATGTACGCAATCGGCCTCGGGAATAAAATCCCCCAGAATCAAGGACTCTACGAAGACACGGCATCGGATATGGCATTCCGGGCGGTGACAGATCCCGACTATGTGTTCCCTTCGTCCAGCGTAGGCGCGGTGGAGGAGTTTCTCGAGTTTCCAGTCTTCAGCGTCCGCGGGCAGAACGGAGCGCTGGACATATTTCAGAACCCGTTTTATGACGCAGCGAATCTTCCCAACGGTCTCAACGCGGACAATACCGCGATACCCGATTCTGCGCTTGCGAACCTGTATCACGAGCAGGTGGCCTTTACCTGTGGGGATTGCCACCTCGGAAGCGCTGGCGCCAACAACCGCTACGGCGATTACCGTTCCTCCGGCTGCACCTCCTGCCACATGCGGTACAGTCTGGACGGGCGCAGCGTCAGCACCGATCCCAATATCAAGAAGCTCGAGCCGTTCGATCCCGATGACATTGAAGCTCCCGAGAGGGCGCACGTTCGGCGGCACGTGATTCAGAGTGTAGCGAAGACGCTTCAGTCTGGTGAGGTCATCGAGGGGATCAGCGACTACGCTTGCGCTGGCTGCCACCAGGGGTCGAACAGGACGGTGATGCAGTACTGGGGAATTCGCCTGGATCAGAACCAGGACCTGCGCAATAGGGTTCAGTATCCTTCCGATCCGGTCACCTTCCAGAACACGAGGAATGACACGCGCTTATTCGATCCGGTCGTCAACAACCAGACCTTCAACGGCCGCAATGCGAATCAGTACATCCTGCTCGAGGATTACGACGGAGACGGCCGCGACGACACCCCCCCCGATGTCCACTACGACGCCGGAATGGGCTGCATTGATTGTCACGGCAGTCACGACCTGCATGGAGGTAACGTTGGAGACGTCGACATACCGATGGTGAGTCGCCAGGAGCAGGCGGTGGCGATCGCGTGCGAGAGCTGCCACGGTGGGATCGACGCCTTCGCCGCAACGCAGCCTTGCGTTGACTACGACGGGATCGATGCGGAGTGCGCCGAGGATGCAAACGGCTTACCCCTGCAGCATGTGACCAAGGATAGTAACGGCGACTACTATCTCGTCAGTCGCCTGACCGGAAACCGTCACTACGTTCCGCAGACGAAAGATACGGTCTTCAACTCGGGACAAGTAAATCCCCTCAACCAGCAGGCGGTTTACAACCCAAAGGCCTCCTATGCCATGGGACGTGCCGACGGGGATCCGACGACCGGTACGGGCCCCCTGCAGACCGATCCGACCCAGGTCAATGTCGGGTTCAGCCATACGAATGAGATGAACTGCGTGTCGTGTCACGCCTCCTGGACCAACGGCTGCATCGGCTGTCACCTCAAGGGGGAGTACAACAATGGCGACAACTTCAGCAACATAACCGGTGAGCAGATCGTCTTCAGAGAGAGGAACGCCGACTTCGTCTACCAGACGCCAGTGCCGTTTCAGCTGGGTGTCGATCCTCACAACAAGATCAATCAGGTCAGTCCCAACACGGAGACGTTTTTCCAGTGGAGGGATCGCCAAGGAAATTTCTCAGAGACCTTCACGTTCTCGGACCGCCAGGGGAACGGTAACAACCCTGGTATCAATGGGAGGGGGCAATTCGGGGCGCTCAGCCACAACGCCATGATGCCACATTCCATCCGTGGACGCGTGCAGTCTGACAAAGAGGGACCGCGATACTGTGTAGGGTGCCATTTGACGACGGACGGCCTGGCCAACTTCGGAGCCGATTACGACGCGTTCCGGACGGCCATGGCAGCCAACGATTTCGGGGCTCTGGATTTTCCGCTGCTGAAGAGTCACATCGGAGAGAACCCTGGCAACCAGCTCAACTCACCCATGTGGGTACACATGGTAGCCGGCCTGGGGTCCGGACTCTTCTTGTTCGACGAGTTTGGTTGCCCCGTGAACCCCTTGGACAATAACCCGGACCGCTTCGACTGCAACAACACAGCACCGGCGGCCAACTTCGATCCTGCCAGGGTCTCCCTCAACCTGGATCGCGTCGTAGAGGACACGGGAGTCTCGAATGCTTCGAGTAACCATCCCATGTTGGATCCGGGCCAGGGTACGCCCAAGCGCGATGGCGCCTTGAACCAAAACATGGCGGGTCCCCTCGGTGGAACCTTGGTGGATAGGTTGACCAACCCCGTCACCGGTATCATTCTCGACTCGTGGATCGACGCCGATGGTCAGCTTCAAGGCGATGCCAACTTGAACGTGCCGCCGTAGGTCGTGAGGCCGTAGTTGTGGGCGTGTTTCCCGACCCGCCCACGCAACCGCGAAAGCACGCGGGAGGCCCGCACCACAAAGTTCTCACTTGGAGTTGGTCTCGAGCGCTTTCCGCAGGCGCGAGGCGACGATCTGCTCCTCTCCCGGCTGGAGCATGAAGACCGAGATGAGGAGGCCCTCGTCTCCCGTTCCATGCATTCGTGCGAGTCGGATCGAGGGATCGCCCGCTCTGAGTTTCTCGGTAACCTGCTCGGGAGTGATTCGTACGCGCTTCTCGTCCCAGAAGATCAGCACGTGGGGGACGCGATTGGCGATCGGCGGTACGATGCGCTCGGTCGTCACCGTGGGCATGCCCTCGAGGGCATGCGCGATCACTTCGATGCGCCGCTCCCACTCGCGCACCTCGGCCTCGTGGTCGAGGTGCACAAAGCGGTCGACGGCAGCCCACATGGCGACCATGTCTTCTTTGCTGACCTTCAGCCCGCGCCCGATCGTCGGGCACCTCGGTGAGGTGTTGAGCTTGGCCGCGTCTATCAGATCCTTGCGGCCCAGCAGGAGGCCCGTGTCCTGAGGCCCCCGGAGCGCTTTCCCGCCGCTAAAGGCGACCATGTCGTAGCCCAGGCGGTTGTAGCTCGAGAGCGCATCCAGGGGTGGGGTGTCGGCGGCAGCATCGATCAAGGTCGGCACGCCGCGCCGGCGCGCCACCTCCAGCCATTCGCGGTGTCGGATCTTTCCGTCCGGCTCAGAGAGGCTGTACGCCATCATCATCGCCGTGCGGTCATGGATCGCACTTTCGAGGTCGCCGAGTGTCTCCACCTCGACGACCTTGACCCCACTTGTCGCGACCTGCTGATCGTAGCAAGCGCGATGAGCCTTCTGAAAAATCACCTCCACTCCCATCTCGGGAGGAAGTGGTAAGCGCGGAATCAGTGAAGGGTCGCGGTAGGTCACCGCGGCCGCTGTTCCGACCAGGATGGAACCGGTTGCTCCCGTGGTCACGAGTGCCGCCTCGACGCCCAGAAGCTCGGCAATCCTTTCTCCGATGCGGTCTTGAAGCTCGATCAGGTCTACGTAGCTCCGCGACGCTTCCGTCCAGGCGGCGACCACATCCCCGGGCATGATCGAGCCGCCGATCACGGTGGTGGTCCCTGCAGCGTTGATGAGCGGCTTGACACCCAGCAGCTCATAAATGTTTCGTTTCTTTTCTTCGATGGGAGCCTCTTTCCCCCAGAGCGCCGGTGCGATGATTCCGCCCAGCGCGCCCCTGGCCCCTGCCTTGAGGACGGCGCGCCGGGTGACGTCGGGTTTGTGACGTTTCCGTTGCATCAAAGGCGCTCCGATTATGACCCGGAGGGCCGGCGGTGCCTACCCTACATTTTTTGGAGGGCGAAGGCGTCTCGCCTGCTTTCGAATAGGCGAAGTTGTCGTGCAGGTGGGACGTCTGCACGACCCTGTCATGGGATCGACTGTCCCCCGCGCTTACCCCTTCTTTTTCGGCGCTTTCTTCCTGGCGACTCGCACCGGAACGGGCGGTTTCGCGTGCCCGTTGCTAGTCACGGGGAAGGACTCGGGGGGGAGGCCCAGAACCAAGGTGTTCCCGGTGGATCCACCCACCGCGTGCAGAAGCCTCAGCTGCAAGAGAGTGGGACTCTTCTCCATCATCTTTGCGGCGTTGGCCAGGTTCCTGAGAGCTGCGGTCTCACCGCGGGCCCTTTCCAGGGCTGCGTGCCCCTCCTTGCGGGCCTGTACGACCTGCGCAAAGGTTTGCTTGAGCGCGCCCGGAAACATGATGTCCTTGAGGTTCACGTCGTGAAGTTTGAGCCCCAGCCTCGCGGCCTTCTCCACGCTCGTCTCGAAGAGTGCCTTGCCAAAACTGTTGCGTTTTTCGAGGACTTCGTCGACGGTCGCGTTGCCGATGATCTCCCGCAGGGCCATCTGGAGCTCGAGGTAGAGCGCCGCCTGGTAGTCCTGGATCTGATGGACCGCGACCTGGGGATCGACCAGCTCGTAGCGGGCTGCCAGGCTGACTTTCAACGAGACCCCGTCTGAAGTCAGCACCTCCTGGCCATTGACCGGAAGGAAGCTCGGACGGATATCCACTTTGTCGATCCTGGATCGCAGAGGGCTGTACCAGTACTGGCCCGCTTCCAGGATCCGATCGAAGCGTCCCTTGGAGTATCTGAGGCCACGTTCATATTCGAAAATCGTGATGCGCAGCAGTGCTTTCGGAAGTACGAAGCCGATAACGACGAGCACGCCGGCGATGACCAGGAGTAGGCTGAGGGGTTCTGTCATGAGGAAGCGCTCCCAAAAGAAGGTCCATGGATGAAAAATTCCATCAGGAGGGGTCCCAGAGGGGCGGCGGAGGTCCTGAACACGCAGGACCTGCAAGGCCGCCACTCTGTTCCAGAATGGCTGACCCCTCGAGATGGAAAGTATGGGAATCGAACCCAGGTATGCACCTGGCGGGAAGAGGCGACGCGCAAAACACCCGCGGTGATACCACGGCTGCTGCTCCCTGCTCCCGTTAGAATAGAAGCATCCAAAAGCCTTTCGGGCAATTCTGGCTCCCGCGAGTCCGGCTTGAGGCGCGATAATCCGATTGAAATGTTCCAGTCGACCTGGAATGCGGAAATCAGTTTATGTTGGCAGTGGTACCCGGAGATCGGTTACGATACACGGTTTCTTCTCTCTCGCGGACGTACTCTGAGTGCGCGTCTCTCTGGCGTGTCGGACTGCGGTGACGCGAACTACTGAAAAGAGACGCACTTGAGTAACTTCCACGACCTCGGCCTTTCGAAGGAGGTCCTTCGTGCCGTTGATACCGAAGGCTACCAGCTAGCCACCCCGATCCAGGTCCAGGCCATTCCCGAAGTCCTCGCGGGCCGGGATCTCATGGGTAACGCCCAGACAGGCACCGGTAAGACGGCGGCCTTTGCGATGCCGACCCTCCAGCGCCTGAAAGAGAGCCCCACCGCGCCGATTTGTGACAAGGGACGCGGGCGACGACACCACTTCGTTCCGCCGAGACCGATTCGCGCCCTCGTTCTTACGCCCACACGCGAGCTGGCCGCGCAGGTCAACCAGAGCTTCAATTCGTACGGGCGCTACACCGGGCTGAAAAGCACCGTCATCTATGGCGGCGTCGGCCAGGGCCCGCAGGTTCAGGCGATCAAGCGTGGCGTGGATATCCTCGTCGCCACGCCGGGCCGGCTCGAGGATCTCATGGGGCAACGCGTCGTGAGGCTTCAGAACGTGGAGGTCTTGATTCTCGATGAGGCCGATCACATGCTGGATATCGGCTTCATTCACGCACTGAAGCGCATCGTGAAGACCGTCCCCGCAAAGCGCCAGACCCTGATGTTCTCGGCGACCATGCCGCGCGAGATCCGTGAGCTTTCGAGGGAGTGGCTCAAGGATCCGATTCACGTTCAAGTGGATCCGGTTGCCACACCGGCGGAGGATATCGAGCAATCGCTTTACTGCGTCGAGAAGAAGCAGAAGCCTCATCTCCTTGCCTCCCTTTTAAGAAAGCTGCCGCGCACTCGGTCGCTCGCGTTCACCCGAACGAAGTACGGTGCCGACAAGGTGGTGAAGCATCTCCAGCGTGCCGGTCTCTATGCCGCGGCAATCCATGGCAACAAGAGCCAGAGCCAGCGTGAGCGAGTGCTCCAGCAGTTCAAGTCGGGTCGGGTCTCGGTGCTGGTGGCGACGGACATCGCGGCGCGAGGCCTGGACATCAACGGCATCACGCATGTCTTCAACCTCGACCTCCCCGAGGTCGCGGAGGTCTATGTGCACCGAATCGGTCGTACGGGACGAGCGGGTGCATCGGGAACGGCGATCTCGTTTTGCGCAAGCGATGAGAGATCCCAGCTTCGAGCCATTCAAAAATTGACCAGAAAAGAGATTCAGATCGAGCGGACACCGGGGGAGTTCCAGTCAAGCGAGGCGCCACCGGCACGGAAGATTGCGACCTCGGTCGGTTCGAGGTCAAGAAGGACTCCCCAACGAAATGAGAAGCCGAAAGGAGAAGCGCCTTGGCGAAACCAAACCCATCATTCGAAAAGCGCCGCAGAGAGCGAGCCAAGAAGGAACGTCGCGAAGAAAAGGCGAGGCGGAAAGCAGAGCGGAAAGCGGCTGCAGACCCGTCCGTGGAAACCAAGACGGTCGAAGGTGAAAGCGAAGAAGGGACGCCCGCAGAGCAGCTGACGGAAGAAGGGACGCCCGCAGAGGAGCTGAAGGAAGAAGGGACGTCCGTGGAGCAGCTGAAGGAAGAAGGGACGTCCGTGGAGCCACCGACGGAGGAACAGGCCGAAAAGTCCGAAGAAGCGGATACGCGGAGTTAGACGCCTGTTTAAC
>Ga0315336_1006642_pt1 | contig 11688 bp, 6 predicted proteins | sample ASW5metaG_FD_204512 | JGI IMG/M metagenome (GOLD analysis project Ga0315336, IMG submission 204512) | Ammonia-oxidizing marine archaeal communities from Monterey Bay, California, United States - ASW #5 | ecosystem: Environmental > Aquatic > Marine > Intertidal zone | place: USA: California...
TGATGCCAAAGAAGCTGACGCCAAAGAAGGTGACGCCAAAGAAGGTGACGCCAAAGAAGAAGCTAAGAAAGAGGGTGAATAGTCATCAACTGCATGCGGGGCAGGGAGCCGAGTGACCTGCGCCGCTCAATCCTGTGCGTTTCCAGACGGACATGCACGTGCAATTGACAGGCAATTGACAACAGGGGAAGTCCCGCGGGGACTTCCCCTGCTTTTATGTTTTTCAACCGCTGCCACCGCTTTGAGTTCCTAGGGTTCAGCGCGTTTGGGGTCTCAAAGCCGCCAGTCTGTTGTCGCTCTGAAGCCAAGCTGCATGTGTGGAAACGGCTGCTGCGGACTGCCGTTGTTCGATTTGGCGGACCCCAGCGGTTCAGAACCGATGGGACGTTCCTGAGCGTCAATGCTGCATGTGGTGTTGATTTGGCTGTGTTGTTCGTTGTAAAACAGAGGGCGACGTCTGGAGCGTGATCGACGCAAACCGAGCCGCCAGGCTGTGCTTCGGCAAGATCCCCATGGGTCAGCCGGGCTGGGACGCGTCAAGTCTGTGAACATGGGAGACAGGGCATGTTGTCAATCACGACTGGAAACAAGCATCCACGGTTCTGCGATGGGTTGACGCGCCGCGATACGTTGCAAATCGGCGCCCTGGGGTTTGGTGGTTTGACTCTGGGTGACCTGTTGCGTGTCGAGGCCCAGGCCGACAGCGGGTCGTCGCACAAGTCGGTGATCAACATCCATCTGGCCGGAGGCCCGTCACATCAGGACATGTTCGATTTGAAGCCCGAGGCACCTCGGGAATTTCGCGGGGAATTCGAACCGATTGCGACGAACGTCTCCGGGATCGACATCTGCGAACATTTTCCGATGCTGGCCCAATCGGCCGAGAAGTACGCGATCATACGCTCGTTGACCGGTTCGATCGCCGACCACAGTGACTACCCGACTCAGACGGGTTTCCCGAGATCCAACCTGCAGAGCCTTGGCGGCCGGCCGTCGATTGGCAGCGTGGCTGCTCGATTGCAGGGCAGTGCGGGAACCGGAGCGCCTCCGTTCATCGGATACAACGGCTCCTACACGGGATACCTGAGTTCCGTCTACAAGCCGTATCGCCCCCAGGGCGGCGAGTTGAAATTGAATCAGACGATGACCGAACGGCGATTGCAGTCACGGACGGATCTGCTCGCCGGACTGGATCGCCTCCGCCGTGAGGTCGACCACACCGGCCACATGTTGGCTTTGGATGCCTACACGCGGCAGGCGGTCGATATCGTGACCTCCGGCCGGATTGCCAGCGCTCTGGATATGAATACCGAGGATCCCAAGGTTGTCGATCGCTACGGCAAGGACGGCAAGATGTTTCTGACAGCGCGGCGACTGGTCGAAGCCGGTGTCCGTGTGGTGGGCTTCAACTGGGGTAGCTGGGACACCCACAGCAACAACTTCAATACCCTGCGCGGCCAGTTGCCTCGTCTGGACCGCGCAATCCACGCGCTGTTGGAAGATCTGCACGCGCGGGGCATGGATCGGGACGTCACGGTGGTGGTGTGGGGCGAATTCGGCCGCACGCCCCGAGTGAACAACAACAAGGGTGGCCGTGATCATTGGTACGAGGTGGCCATGTGCTTCCTGGCGGGCGGAGGGATGAAGACCGGTCAGGTGGTTGGCAAATCGAGTCGGAATGCGGAGCGTGCGGTGGAACGGCCGGTACACTTGCTGGAGGTGTTCGCCACGCTGTACCACAACCTGGGGATTGATGTGCGCACGACGACGATCACCGATCGTGCCGGCCGGCCGCAATACCTGACCGACGGTCGACTGCCGATTGGCGAGTTGATTTGAGGCCGCTGGCTTGTGAAGCGTGCTGCGTTGCAGCGATGGTCGCCCCCCCCGTGCGCTGAGTCGCATCGGCTGACTTTGAGGCTCCATGTATGCGCCCCGATCCGTCACTGATCTGTTGCGCGATCGTTTTGTGGGGTCTGGTTGCGCGGACTGAGGCGACAGACGATTTGTTCGAGTCACGGATTCGTCCGCTGCTGATCAAACGCTGCTACCAGTGTCATGGTGAGGACGAGGCCCAGGGCAAGCTACGGCTGGACACGAAATCCGGGTGGCAGCGGGGCGGCAAGAGCGGGCCGGCTCTCGTGCCCGGTGACCCGTCGTCCAGCCTGCTGATCCAGGCGGTGCGCTACCAGGATCCTCAGTTGAAAATGCCGCCGCCGGACTCCGGAGGCCGTCTCGCGGATCGAGAAATCTCGGACCTCGTCGCCTGGATTCGCGCGGGTGCCTCGGATCCACGGACCAACGCAGCGGTTGCGGCTCGGGATACAGGCAAGGATCACTGGGCGTTTCAACCGGTGCAGCTGCCAAAAGTCCCTTCGGGCGCACATCCCATCAACGCTTTGATCGAACAGCAATTGCGCCGAGAGGGACTGCGTGCCGCGCCCCGCGCGGACCGGAGGACGCTGATCCGCCGAATGACCTTCGATCTGCACGGACTTCCGCCAACCGCCGAACAACGGGACACCCCGCTGACGGATTTACCCGCGCTGGTTGATCGCTTGCTGGACTCACCACGCTATGGCGAACGCTGGGCACGCCACTGGTTGGACGTGGCCCGTTACGCTGACGCGAAGGATGGTGTGTTGATGTACGGTGACGCACGGATTCGGCCATTTGCGTACACGTACCGCGACTATGTGATCCGAGCGTTCAATGCCGACAAGCCATTCGATCGGTTCATTCGGGAGCAGCTGGCGGCCGACAAAATGGGGCTCGACAAGCACGCACCCGACCTGGCCGCCATGGGGTTGCTCACGGTGGGACGCATGTTCGATCGCAACCGGCACGACATCATCGACGACCAGATTGATACGATCACCCGCGCGTTTTTGGGGCTGACAGTCAGCTGCGCCCGCTGCCATGACCACAAGTTCGATCCGATCCCCACGGCGGATTATTATTCCCTGTATGGTGTGTTTGCCAGCAGTGTTGAGCCGTATGATCGTCCCCGGATCGATCCCGTGACCGAATCGGGAAAGGCGTACGAAAAAGCGCTCGCTGAAAAACTGCGGGAAGTGTTTGCCCAGCGCCGCGCGCATTACGAGCAGACGTTGCGCACGGCCCGGGATCGCACTCCCGATTATCTGGTTCATGTCGCGACCACCCAACCGGACATCTCGGAAACGGCGAGTTATTTTCTATCGCTGGTTCCCGATCAACTGCGGCCTCAGATTGTCCATCGCTGGCGGAAGTTGATTGCGCGACGCGCCCATGCGGACGATCCTGTATTCGGCCCCTGGTACGACCTGATGCGGTCGCCTGAGTTGCGAGTGCAAAGCTGGAAACAGCGGGGAGTCGATCGCCGGGTCATCGATGGACTGGTCGACGCGAAACCCGGGAGTGCCCAGGAGATTGCTCGGACCTATGGCCGGATCATTCGTGAGGTGTGGGCAGCCGAGATCGCGATCGACGCGAAACTGGAACGCGTGCGCGCGGCGCGGCGGCGATTGAACTCAGACACCATCAACCTGTCGGAGGTCATGGTCGGCGACGGCGGCAGCAAGGGCCATGGAATTGACCCGCTCAATGGGGAAATCACCAAGCGGGGCGCGGGATTCGTCGAAATTCAGCGTCACGACGCGTGGATCTCGGTGCCCGGCAGCCCGTTTGTTGACGGCATCTTCATACCCAAGAGTGGTACGTCACAGGTCAGTTCGACGGGCCTGAAGATCAGCGATCTGCCTGTGACCAGCGGCAAGACCTGGGACTATTTTCGTTATGGTCCCAGTGGTGGATCCACGGTCACCACGATCGACACCATCGATTACAACCAGGCGCCGAATTGGCTACTTGCCCTGCACGCCAATAAAGGGATCACGTTTGATCTGGACGCCATCCGGGGGCAGTTCCTGTTCCGCCAGGCAAGACTGAAGGCCGTGTTTGGGCACGGTGGAGCCAAGGGGCAGAGCACGGTTGATTTTTTTGTTTACCTGGATGGCAGACGGGCTTACGAACGGAAGAATTTCCAGGCGCAACAACCGGGCGCGTTGCTCGACGTGGCACTTCCGGAAACCGTCCGCTTTCTCACACTGGTCGTCACCGAAGCCGGACAGGGATTGAGTCACGACCAGGCGATGCTTGGAAATCCACGGATCGTGCCCCGCAGGCCTGCGGCACCCTCGGAGGCGCGACGCCAGAGGCTTGCCGATCTGCGGAACCGTGAGCAAGAGCTGATCCAACAGCGCGCGGAATTGGCGGTGTTGCAGCAGGACCCGCTGGGCAGCCTGCTGCTGTCGAAAGAAAGCCCCGTCTGGTTCCCGATCCACAAGACGTATGACTACCTGTCACGGCAGGATAAGGACGCGTTTCGAGGATTGGTGAACCAGATCGACAGTCTGTCGGTCAAGGGCAAAAGCGTTCCTGCCCGGGCCATGATCATGCTCGATGACGATCCCCTGTACGATCCCGTGATTTTCCAGCGCGGCGATCCGACTCAGCCGGGAACTCCCGTGCCCCGCCGGTTTCTGGAGATTGCTTCACCCGCCGTGCGGATACCGTTTGCCAATGGGAGCGGTCGGCTGGATCTGGCTGATGCGATCGCGTCCAGCCACAACCCACTGACGGCCAGAGTCTGGGCCAATCGCGTCTGGATGCACCATGTGGGTGAACCATTGGTGGAGAACCCCAGTGATTTTGGCCTGCGGACCGCTCGTCCAACACAACACAGATTGCTGGATTACCTGGCCGCAACTTTGGTCCGTTCGGGATGGAAAACGAAGCCGCTGCACAGGCTGATCATGACCTCGGCTGCATACCAGCGGGCGTCGCGGTCGGACAACGTCGACCAATTCCAGAAACAGACCCTGCGCGATCCGGCGAACCAGTTCTTGTGGCGCGGTCATCGGCGGCGGTTGGACCTGGAGCAAATGCGGGACAGCGTGCTCATGTTGTCCGGACAACTCGACCTGACGATGTATGGCCGCCCGGGTGCGATCGACGATCTGGAATTCCGCCGTCGCACGATCTACGCCTTCGTTGAGCGGCAGAACATTCCGGATGTTGTCGCTACCTTCGACGCGGCCAATCCCGACAGCTCGACCGCCCGCCGGGTCCTCACGACCGTCCCGCAACAGGCCCTGTTCGCGATGAATTCGCGATTTATGGATCGAGCGGCGCGTGCGGTCGCCGAAAAGTCCGACCATCGGAACGTGGTTGACCGGTTGAGCTGGATCTACAGGGCGATTCTGGGACGCAATCCAACTCCGGAAGAGTTGGCTCTGGGGGCGGATTTTGTGAAAACCGGATCCTGGGAACAGATGGCTCACATTCTGTTGATGACCAACGAATTGATGTTCATCGATTAGGCTATTCAACGGAAACATCACATGCACAGATACCTGCACACGACGCGGCGAGACGCTTTGCGGCGGATGGGCACCGGCATCGGCTTGCTGGCTTTGCCCTCGCTGCTGGAGGCCGATCAAAATCCCCTGGCGGCCCGCGATCCTCACTTCCGGCCTCGGGCCCGGCATGTGATCCACATCTATCTCAACGGCGGCCCGTCACAAGTCGATACCTGGGACCCCAAACCCGAACTCACGCGTCAGGCTGGCAAGAAACTCCCGACCGGCAATTTGACGACGGAACGCGAAACCGGTGTCGCACTGGCATCGCCGTTCCAATTCAAGCAATACGGTGAGAGTGGTTTGTGGTGCAGCACGGTCTTTCGCAGAACCGCTGCCCAACATGCCGACAAACTGTGTGTGATTCGGTCGATGTACGCCAACACGCCCAATCATGAACAGAGCATGCGGTTGATGAACACCGGGGACGAGCGTCAGTCCCGGCCCAGCTACGGTTCCTGGCTGACTTACGGAATGGGAACCGAAAACCAGAACCTGCCCGGATTTGTCTCGTTGTGTCCCGGATTGCCGGTGGCCGATTCGTCCAACTGGCGATCGGCATTTCTGCCGGGGATTTATCAAGGCACCTATCTGGATACCAGAAAGACCGATGTTCACGAACTGATCGCCAACATTCGCAATGACGGGATTTCCCGATCCGATCAACGCAAGCAGCTGGACTTGCTGGCCAGACTGAATCGCAAGCATCGTGTCCAACGCCACGATGATCCCAGCCTGGAAGCCCGGATTCAATCGTTTGAACTGGCGTTTCGCATGCAGATGGAAGCGACCGACGCGCTGGATATTTCCCAGGAATCGCGGGCCACGCAGGCGGTGTATCGCGCGGAGACTGTGCACGGCCGACAGCTGCTCATCGCTCGACGGTTGGTCGAACGCGGTGTGCGGGTCGTGCAGTGCTATCACGGTGATGTGCAACCCTGGGATTCTCATCAAAACATCGCCAAGGAGCATCAGAAACTGGGTGAACAGGCCGACGGTCCAATCGCCGCCCTGATTATGGACCTGGAACAGCGTGGTCTGCTGGACGAGACACTGATCGTGTGCGGCGGTGAGTTCGGACGCACGCCGGCGGTGGAGATTCCCATCGGTGCTTCCGCCCCACCGACGGGACGTGACCACAATCATCACGGGTTCACGGTGTGGATGGCCGGTGGCGGCGTTCGGGGTGGTCTGGCTTACGGCAGTACCGACGCATTTGGTTATCAGGCTGTTGAAAACCGGGTTCACGTGCACGATCTGCACGCCACGATGTTGCATCTGATGGGATTTGATCACGAGCAGCTGACCTATCGTCACGCAGGTCGCGATTTTCGACTGACCGATGTGCATGGAACCGTTCTCGAAGAGTTGATGGCCTAGAGGTGTTGTCGTTGGCCAGCGAGCGCGGCCGGATTGAACCGCTGGGTCTGATGGACGCCCACGGTCCCGAGCTGCGCCGGGCCCGTTGCCGTTTCGTTGTTGTGAAATCCGCGCCCATGCGGAATACTGTACGTCAGTGTAGTCCTGCCCGTCGGACGGGATGATGAGCCGTTCGTGTGGCGGCCAATCAACCCGGTCCAGAGAATCCAAGTCACCACGGCTCGCATGGAAACCGGGTCGCTGGACCGCCGCGACGGGATGCGCTGAGTGAGTCGAGTCAGTCGAGGTGGGCGATATGCCGCGCAGCCAACGATCTGCGATGGTCTCGCCGGGGTTACCGGACAGAGGCGATTGCGAAGTGCAAGCTCCGCTCGGGGCGGCCGGCGCGTGTGGAACGCCTGGGGCGCTGTCGGGTCGAGCGCCAGGCGTTGCCAGGCCGCGCCGACGTCATGAGTGTGAGGAAGCGCCGATGCTCAGATGGCGCGTGCCAGACTCCGATGTGGCAATCAATGATCTGCGATCGCCGGCCAACAGGTCGACCGGTTTCCTGGTCGCGTCCGTGTTGCTCTGCATGTTGGGCATTCCCGGCTGCGTGGGCTGTTCCCAGCCTGTGTCTCAGGATGCCGAGTCGCCGATTGAGCAGGCGCAGGAGCAGGGCGATGATCAATTCGATTCGTCCACCGCGGATCCGGTGCCAGACGGCGGGTTGGAACGCGTGCCACGGGACAATCCGTATTTGACCAAGCTGGCCCTGCACGCCTTCGAATTTCCGCAAAAGATCTACCGTGATCCCTCCTCAGCGATCTCGAAGATCTGTTTGGAAGGCCACCAAATCGTCGATTCGGATCTGGTGTGGCTCCAGCACTTCCACAGTCTCAGATCTCTGGAACTCGTGCAGAACAACATTTCGGACAAGGGATTAGAGCATTTGGGCGACAGTCTCGAGAAGCTACCGGGATTTTGCGTTTTGAGTCTGGTTCAGGAGTTCATCAGTGATGACGGTCTGGTGCATCTCCAGAAAGCACCCAAACTCAACACACTGCAGCTCAATGCTCCGGGGATCACTGATCGCGGTATGGAGCACCTGGGTCGGCTGACGGAGTTGCGGGATCTGGCCTTGATCAATCGGAGCATCAGCGACGCTGGCTTGCGGCACCTTCAGTCCTTGAAATCGCTCGCGATACTCGAACTGATTACCGCCCGCGTCACGGACGACGGATTGGTCCACCTCACACCACTCAACCAACTCAGGATGCTGTGGATCCGGAGTGCCCGCGTCACGGATGCCGGGATGGCCACGTTGAGCCGATTGCAGAACCTGGAACGGTTGGTATTGCAAGATGCGGAGATCAGCGAGAAAGGACTGCGGGAACTCAAGAAACTCCACAAACTCAAATCGCTTGAACTCGATAACTCGGCGATTTCCGATTCCGCGATTCCCCTGTTGGCCAGCTTTTCTAGTCTGACCGCGCTGCAGATCAACCTGGACGGATTCACCGATCACGGAGTGGACACGCTCGCTGCGGCGATGCCCAATTGTTGGATCAACGGCGTCGACCCTCGTGATCCGGAGGCCTGGGCGCGGGGGCGGGCGTATCGCCTGAGCGACGAAGAACTGGAGGACGTTGCGCAGTTGTTGTCGGAGCGACCGCCTGTGCGGATTGTTGAAATGGAACGGATGAGCAGTCCAGCGGAGACAGACGAACCTGAATTGTCCGATCCTGATCAGTTGCAAGTCGGTCGCCACGCGCTGGCAGACAGAGCCGTATCAACCACGGAATGGATGCATGGCGGCCGCTCGGTGAGATCGCTGTGGACGATCGCGTTCATCGACGCCAACCAATTGATGGAACACCAGTGCTCCGAGCGGATCGATGTGCGGGACAACAAGCTGTATCTGAGGTGGCAGGATCAGCGTGGAGCGAGATCGTACATCGGGAAGTGGATTTCGGATACGCGCACGCTTCACTGGTACGGAATTGCGCCTAACGACGGCAACGGTTATGAGATCACGCATCAGTTTTGCGACGATCACCGGTGCCGGTATGAGGAATGGATGACACGTAAGGGCCAGAGAATGCTGGTCATGCGAGGCGAATTCCGTCCGGCAGATTCGGCCGTTCTAGCCGAGCAGTTGCGGATGTTGGGTGCCGATTTGCAGCTGGGACGTCAGGGAGAAGTGATTGGTGTGGACATGCGCAGGTCGCAGCGATTCAAAGACCGCCATGCGGCGATTCTATCGCAGTTGCCTCATCTTGCCGAAATCGATTTGCAGTCCTGCAGCATCACCGACCGCAGTCTGGATCTGATGGGTGAATTTGACAACCTGCAAGTCCTTGACCTGTCCAACACCTACGTTTCGAATCGCGGAATACCCTTCCTGAAGCGCATGAACAAGCTCAAGTCGCTGGGCCTGCGCGGGTTGCTCGTGACGCGCAAGGATCGCAACGCCAGTCTCGTGTATAACGATGCCAGGCCAAAGTCCCTTACGGACGCCGGCCTGGTTCACCTGGAGCACATCAAGACGCTGGAGTCTCTGGACCTGCGGACAACGGATGTGACCAACGCTGGACTGTCGCATCTGCTTCATCTGGGCTCTCTGTCACACCTGTCCCTGCCTGAGCGGATTGACGATGACGGGCTCGCCATTCTGTTGGAGATGGACAGTTTGCGGTCTCTGGACATCAGGTCTTCGTTCATTACCGATGTGGGGCTGAGACATCTGTCGAACATGAAACAACTCGAGTCACTCCGGTTCAATGCCACGTATGTCCCCACCCAAGCATTGCTGCGACTCAATGATCTGCCCAATCTGGTTTCAATCGGGATGACATTCAGTGATGTGGACAGGCGGATTCTTGAGTCGTTGAAATCGCTGGAGCATCTGACGGAGCTGCACTGCGCATTCACTGGCATTGACGATAACGCAATCGCAAATCTGAGGGAGATGCGACATCTTAGGTCGGTCAATCTGGCGGGGACCAAGATCACCGACGCCGGCATGGTTCATCTGCAGCCGTTGCACGAGCTTGAGGAACTCGTGTTGTTCAGCACCGCCATCTCAGACTCCGGCCTGGAGCGTGTGCAAGACCTCGTCCACTTGCGAAAGTTGATCCTGAGCGACACGCGGATCACCGACCAAGGTTTGATCTACATCCGGGGATTGCACAACCTGGAAGAATTGGAATTGAATTCCAACTTCAAAGACGCGTTCCACTATCGGAATGGGAATCCGGAACTCGGCCGTTTGGGCGTGCTCAAGAAACTCAAGCGAATTGAACTGGATTTGGCTTTCACATCAAAACGCGACGTAGACAAACTCCGCAAGGCGTTACCCGATTGCCAGATCCACATGAGCAAGAGGCTTGTGGAATAGGTGTTGCCCAGGGGGTAGCGGTTTCCCCGGAGTGTGGAGAAGTCGCGGTTGTGCGAATCGAGGCCGTGCCAAACGGCTACTGTAGGCGTACGACTGGGAATACAGTTTCCCGCACACTCCGGCCACATTGGCCCTGCGAACCGAGCGGTACAAGTTCATGCAGTACCACGGTATCTGCACGGTATCTGGGACCTGGATGAACTGTACGATCTGCAGTCGGACCCGCACGCACAACACAACCTGATTTTCAGTCAACCGTATCAGGGGCAGATCACCGGGATGCGCGCCGAACTTCATCAGCGGCTGGTGGCTGCTGATGCCAATCGCGTGCCATTCAGGCACGAGCGACGGATGGACGCCAACCCGCGTTTGAAAAGCGATTTGGCACCGCCCGTGTTTCCACCCCAGTTGCTCCGCGACCAAGATGCTCAAAACGCGACGCGGGTCGGTGTGATCATGGGCGGCCACGCGCTGCCGCGCCGTCCGCTGCCGCGCCAGAATGGACGGGTTTGGGAGCAACCGGCTGGCGCCGGTTCGGGCAGGGTAACCGAAATGGGGGCCGGCCCTGCGGCCAGGAGCCCTTGGCATTGTGTTTTAGCTGCACGTATTGTTTGAGCAGATCCCGCACTGCGTCATCGCTTTTCTCGACTTGAAGTTCCAGCCAGTAACCGTCGATTCCGCGTTTGGCAACCCGCATGCCGGCGGCCAGCCGGCCTCGATGATCACCGCCCACGCAATCCGCCGCGACCAGGGCAGCCATCAGGCGATCGGCCAGGCTGCCGCGCGTGTCTTCATAGGCGGCGGCCATGGCGACGACCACAGAGCGGCCAGTCAGTGTGTTGCCTTGGCAGGAGTAATACCGGCCACTCATCGCGCCCCAGTACCAGCCGGAGTCGTCCGCGTTGGAGGGATTGCGGTGCGCCGCCCGGCCCGCCATGTCGATGATGGCCAGTTGCCGCTTGTCTCGGCGGGGATCCTGTTTGATTAACAGGCTCAGAGTCTCGTGTGGACCCTGTCCGGCGGCTAAGAGATCCAGAGCACGCTCTCCCCACGGTGGATGATGCCAATGTTGAGTGCAAAAGGCGCCGACGCCGGCGCGGACGTACGGGACCACGCGGCCCACGGCCGGGTACTTGCTGGCCACAGCGGCTCCACAAACGCCGGTTTGCGGATCGACCGCCACGATGGAAAACGTGCCGCTCACACCAAATTCCGGGCCGTTGAGCGGCTCGGCGGCCAGGGCCATTTGGCCACAGAGGAGTATCACAATCAGGCCGGGAGCCTTGAATTGCGTCCCGTGAGATTGGGGCCGCTGGAACTGGCCGATCGCCCGCACTGGTCTGTCCATCATGATCCTCTCCTGGCCTTGATCTTGCATTCTGTCCGCGCCCGGATTCGGGAGCCGTTGAACTGTCGTGTTGAACTGTCGTGTTGAACTGTCGTAGGGATGTGTTGCATGCCACGATTGCCGAGCCGGACGTCGCATGCCCATGGTTCACTGAATTGCCGGTTGTTCGCAGCGGACCGCAA
>Ga0315336_1006643_pt1 | contig 11688 bp, 10 predicted proteins | sample ASW5metaG_FD_204512 | JGI IMG/M metagenome (GOLD analysis project Ga0315336, IMG submission 204512) | Ammonia-oxidizing marine archaeal communities from Monterey Bay, California, United States - ASW #5 | ecosystem: Environmental > Aquatic > Marine > Intertidal zone | place: USA: California...
TGGATCGGGATCTGGCAACAGCAACCTGGCTACTGGAATTTGGCTACAATAGATTGATATTAAGAAACGAGAAGCATATGAAAATCGGCATGAATGGCACCGGCCTGGTGCAGAAAGCATCGATACAAGCCGTGGTCGAGCACGCGCAGCAGGCGGCGGATGATGGATTCAGTAGCTACTGGATCGCGGAACACCCTACCGGCGGATTCGACGCGCTCACGGTGCTCGCTGCAGTTGGGGTGCAGGTGCCTGGCATTGAACTGGGCACGGCCATCATTCCAACTTTTCCGCGTCATCCACTGACGTTGGCCAGTCAGGCCACCACCGTTAACAATTTGCTGGACGGACGTCTGACGCTGGGCATTGGCCTCTCCCATGAGCCCATGATGGCGCAGCTTGGCATCGGTTTTGACAAACCCATTCGACACCTGATCGACTACCTGAACATACTCATGCCGTTGGTGCGCCAGGGCAGCGTTGACTATGCCGGGGAGAGTCTGCAATGCAGCGCGGATTTTTTTAGGCCTCCCAACGCCCCGCTGTCTGTGGTCGTCGCGGCGTTGGGGCCGCAAGCGCTCAAAGTAACGGGTAAATCATCCGATGGAACCATTCTGGCCTGGGTAGGGCCCAAAACCATACGTGAGCATATCGTGCCGAAACTCAGCGACGCAGCCGCTCAGGCGGGCAACGTTGCCCCGCAGGTCATCGCAACGTTGCCGGTGTGCGTTACGGACGAAGTGGAGCTGGTGCGCGGCAAATTGGCGCGTGGTATGACCATGTACGGGAAATTACCCTCGTATCGCGCCATGTTCGACCGCGAGGGCGTCGACGGACCTGCCGACGTCGCCATCGTCGGCTCGGCAGCTGAGGTGGTCGACAAGATAGGCGAACTGGATCAAGCTGGCGTTGGCACGTTTACGCCGTCTGAGTTTTTCTTGAATCGGGACCAGGCGGAAGAGACCAGGGCGTTGTTGAAAAGCCTGTTGTAGCTAAATCTGAGATAACCGATTAGGGAGCCGCACTATGGATGAAGAAGTCGCCGCACATCTTGAAGCGCTGGAATCTCATGTCGCGCGCCTGGAAGCCATCGTGCGGATCATGCTGGAACAGATCGAGAACGGCACCATCGAGGAAACTGCCGCGGACATTCGCGCAGCCCTCCCGAAAATAGATGATTAGTCCTGCGCGTCTTCCTCCTCCCAATAGGGCGGGTTGTTCAACGGCCCGGGCGTCTGGCCCAATTGAAAGAGCACGCCGTGAGCACTCTTCGGTGAGATAAAGGCATCCAGAAACCCCGGATCGTCCAGGTGTTTGTCCACCACCTTTACCCCGGCCGCTTCCATGTCGATGACTTTGCGTTCCAGATCCGGGGTCTGCAGGGTGATGTGGTGAACTCCTTCGCCGCGTTTTTCCAGAAACTTGGCAAGAAACCCGTTCGGGTTTACCGGCTCCAACAGCTCGATGCAGAAGTTTTCCAGGTCGAACAAGCCAACGCGAAAATCGCCGGAACGATCGTCGCTGATGAGGCGCAGGCGCGCGCCCAGCGTGCCCTCGAAAAATTCGCGGGCTGCTTCGATGCTGTGTACCGCGATGCCGATGTGATCAAAACGTCCGATCGGTTGGTCTGCCATGAGTTCGCTCCCTGTTTGTTTGCCTTTTGCCAACGTAACATTGTCGCGTTCGAAATGCGCGAAACCAACCATCGGTCCGTCTGGACTTCGGTTGGGTTTTCGCCGCACTATTGCAGCGCAGCTTTCTTTATCAGGGGCGATTGATTATGGCGGCACTAGATGGCTTGAGAATCCTCGACATGACTCAGTACGAAGCGGGTACGGCCTGCACCCAGGCGCTCGCCTGGCTGGGCGCCGACGTGGTGAAGATAGAGCCCCCGGGTACCGGTGACCCGGGGCGCGGGATGCGCGGCGGCGTTACGGATTCTGAGTATTTCACGGTATGGAACAGTAACAAGCGCAGCGTGGTCATCGATCTTGCAAAGCCGGAAGGTCGCCAGGTGCTGTTGGACATGGCGCCCAATTACGACGTGTTTGTAGAGAACTATGGTCCTGGCGTGGTTGAGCGCTTGAACATCGGCTACGACGTGATGAAGGCCATCAATCCCAGCATTATTTATGCCCGCATCAAAGGCTTTGGTCTCGACGGTCCCTGGGCGGATTACAAATGCTATGACATGGTCGGCCAGGCGGCGGCCAGTGCTTTCTCGATTACGGGTGAGGGCGACGGCCCGCCGATGCGTCCCGGCCCGACCACCGGCGATGCCGGCACCGGCGTGCAGATGGCTCTGGCGATATCTGCCGCGTACGTACAGAAGCTCAATACCGGGGTCGGGCAGCTCATAGAGCTTTCCATGCAGGAGGCCATGACTTATTACCTGCGCACCGCCACATCCAGTACGAAGTTCGGCGAACGTGCCACGCCGCGCACTGGCAACGGCGAACTACCCACCATGAGTTTGTATCCGTGCCAGGGTGGGGGCGCTAACGATTACGTTTACGTGATGGCGGTTACACCGCGCATGTGGGAAGCCATGTGTGCGGTCATGGATCGCGAAGAGCTGCTGGCGGACCCGCGCTTTGAGCACCAGGCCGATAGATTCGAAAATCGAGACGCGCTGCGCAAAGAGATCAGCGCCTGGACTATTGCGCGAGACAAGTACGCCGCCATGCGTGAGCTTGCGGAAGGGGGTGTGCCTGCCAGCGCCATTCTCGACACCAAAGATCTGTATACCAATCCACACCTCGTTGAGCGCGGGTTTATCAAAACCGTACAACACGATGTCCACGGCGAGATCAAACTGCTCGGCTGGCCGGCGCGGCTGTCTGAAAGTGAGGTGCCAATCAAAGGGTCGCCGCGACTTGGTGCGCACTCACGCGAGGTCGTACAACAGGACCTCGCGCTTACCGATGCTGAGCTGGACACTCTCGTCGCGGCTGGCGTGATCAGTCCGGCGGAGCCGGTCGCCTAGGCGCCTTACAACAACCCGGCGCCACGCGCCCAGCGGTATTTGGCGCCCAGCACTGCCACAGGCTTCTCCGCGGTGTAGGGATAGGCGAGGATGTCGCGATCAAGCAGATAGGTACAAGCTTCCTCGATTTCTACATCGCCGACTAAAGAAGCCACTACCGGTTTGTCGATACCATTGTTGCGGCTGGACTCTACTGCTTCGGCTAACAATTCTGCAAATACCATTGGCGGCGTGATGATCGTATGCCAGTAGCCCAGCACCAGGGCGTGAATGCGGTCGTCGCTCAAGGCAAGCTCGATGGTGGCCTTATAGGTCGTGGGTGGTTCGCCGCCAGTGATGTCCACGGGGTTGCCCGACGCGCCGAATGGCGGAATGTATGCTTTGAATGCCGCGTCGAGGTCCTCCGGCATGGTCATCAATGACAGTCCGCTGTCCACGCAGGCGTCGGAAAGCAGCACGCCGGAACCACCTGCGCCGGTAAGGATCAGCACGTTTTCACCCTTCGGAGTGGGTAGTACCTCGAGACCACGCGCAAACTCGAGCATGTCGTTGAGCGTATGCGCGCGAATCACGCCACACTCTTTCAACACGGCATCGTAAACCTTGTCGTCGCCAGCCAGGGCGCCGGTATGGGAATTGGCTGCCCGCGCGCCGGCGCTGGTGCGGCCGGCCTTCAGCATGACCACCGGCTTCTTCGGCGTGACTCGCTTGGCGGCTTCGGCAAATGCCCGCCCATCCTTGAGGTCTTCTACGTGCATGGCGATAACGTCGGTGTTTGGATCTTCTTCGAAAAAAGTGAGCAGGTCGTCTTCGTCGATGTCGGCTTTGTTGCCTAAGCCCACGATCGCCGACACGCCCATTTTGGCGGATCGACTGAAACCGACAATGGCCATGCCAACGCCGCCGCTTTGTGATGACAGCGCCACCTTGCCGCGTTCGCCATACGGCGTGCAGAAGGTCGCGCACAGGTTGGAGTGTGTGTAGTAGAACCCATATATGTTTGGCCCCATCAGGCGCACGTTGTTGTCGTGCGCCGCGCGCACCACTTCAGCTTGCAGTTCGTGCTCACCGACCTCGGCGAAGCCGGAGGGTATGAGGATAGCGCCGGGAATTTCCTTGCGCCCGACTTCGGCCAGCACGCTGGCAACGAATTTGGCGGGTATGCAGAAAATCGCGATGTCGATTTTTTCTGGCACGTCGGTAACGCTGGCATAGCAGGGCAGCCCCATGATCTCGGTGGCTTTCGGGTGTATGGGATACAAACCTCCGGCGTAGCCGCCGTCGATGAGGTTTTTCATGACGGAGTTGCCGATTTTACCGTCTTCGGCAGAGGCGCCGATCACGGCAACACCCTGAGGCTGCATAATGCGCTGCATGCTCGGCAGGATCTGTTCGCGGGTCAGGCTTGCAGGGCGCTCAACGGCTTCGAAATCGACGAGTATCCGCACGTCCACAGCGGTGGCAGTGTCGGCGCCTACCAGTACTGGATTCAGGTCGAGTTCGCTGATCTCCGGAAAGTCTGTGACCAATTGCGAGACGTTCTGAATCAGGGTGGCAAGCTCGGCGCGGTTCGCTGGCGCGCCTCCGCGAACGCCATCCAGCACCGCCGAGGCATTGATGTCGTCGAGCATGGCACGTGCCTGGGTGGCATCCGTAGGTGCGAGCCGGAATGTGATGTCTCGCACGATTTCCACCAGCGTGCCGCCCAGGCCAAACGCCACCAGCTTGCCAAACGCTGGATCGTTGACGGCGCCGACGATCACTTCGAGGCTGTCGCCTACCTGTTGCTGCACGAGCACGCCAGCAATCCGATCCGGGTCGACGTGCTCTTGTGCTCGCGTCATCAACGTGTCGAATCCTGCGACGACTTCTTCAACGGTTGCAACGTCGGTCAGCACCCCGCCAGCATCGGTTTTGTGCAGTAAGTCTGGCGATACGATTTTGAGTACTACGGGTAAGCCGATGTCAGCTGCGACGTCTGCTGCATCAGCCGATGAAGTGGCAATGCCTTGCCCGGGCGTGGTAATCCCATACGCGGCGGCTACCCGTTGTGCGTCGGCTGGATCGAGCGCGCTGCCCCCCTGCTGCTTGAGATCGTCCAGAATCGCGCGCACTGCATGCTGATCGTGGCTCATGCCCCATCTCCCTGTTTATTTTTCATCGATAGATTATCACTTGCTACCGGTTGAGTTTATGAAGAATATTGGTTCGACATTTGATCTTAAGGGAAAACTTATGGGGACCATAACCGGAGAACGCCTGCTGGCGAAAAACCTGAAGCAGCAGGGTGTTGATTACATGTTCGGAATAGTCGGTTTCCCGGTGCAGGGCATTGCCGCCTGTGCGCAAAAGGAAGGCATTACCTATATCGGCATGCGCAACGAACAGTCGGCGAGCTACGCAGCCCAAGCTGCGAGCTATATGCTGGGGCGACCTCAGGCTTGTCTGGTGGTATCCGGTCCTGGCGTTATTCATGCCTTTGCAGGCCTTGCCAACGCGCAACAGAACTGTTGGCCCATGATTCTCATCGGTGGCGCTTCGCCCCGATACCAGGACGGTATGGGTGGTTTCCAGGAAGAACGCCAGGTAGAACTAGCAAAACCATATTGCAAATACTCCCAGGGCGTAGATCAGATAGCGCGTATCCCGTATTACGTGGAGCAGGCCATTCGTACGTCCAAATTCGGCCGGCCAGGACCGGTCTATCTGGATATGCCGGATGACGTCATACGCGGCGAAGTCGAAGAAGACGACGTGGTGGGCGCGGCGACCGTGGGCGAGCCGCCACGGTCTCAGGCCAATCCCGATGACATCGAGGCAGCACTGTCGGCATTGGAGTCGGCGGAAAATCCGTTAGTTATTGTGGGTAAGGGCATGTCCTGGTCACGTGCCGAAAGCGATGTACGTGAGTTCATTGAACGCACACAGCTGCCTTTTCTCGCGTCGCCCATGGGCAAAGGGGTCATGCCAGATGATGATCCATTGTCAGTGGGTGCTGCGCGCAGCACCGCCCTGCGTGAAGCGGATGTTGTATTTCTGATGGGCGCCCGTCTCAACTGGATCATGCACTTTGGTCTTCCGCCGCGCTTCAAAGAAGGCGTGCGTATCGTGCAACTCGACGTGTCGGCGGAGGAAATGGGGACCAATGTGCCCACCGAAGTTTCCTTGCTGGGTGACGGCAAAGCCGTGGTGCAGCAACTGAATCGCGCACTGGACAATCGTCAGTGGTTTTATCCGGCGGAAGCGCCCTGGCGCACGCTGCTGAAGGAGAAAGCAGCCGCGAACGCCGAACAGGTGGCGCCCATGGTCGACGACGATGCAGCCCCGATGAACTACTACCGGGCGTACCGCGATATCGAAGAGTGGCTGCCGGAAGATGCCGTCATCATTGGCGAGGGCGCTAACACCATGGACATCGGTCGCACTCAGATGGCCAATCGGTCGGCGCGCAGCCGGCTTGATGCCGGCACTTACGGCACCATGGGTATTGGTCTGGGTTTCACCATTGGCGCTGCGGTGGTCGCACCGGACCGCCCGATCGTTGCGGTGCAAGGTGACAGTGCGTTTGGCTTTTCAGGCATGGAGGTAGAAACAGCCTGCCGGTATGGGCTCCCCATCAAAGTTGTGATTCTCAACAACGGCGGCATTGGCGGTGGCATGGACGCCTTGCCCACGGACAAGCCGATACCCCCTCCGGTACTGACACCCGGCGCACATTACGAAGGCATCATGGAGGCAATGGGGGGGCGCGGTTTCTACGTCGAAGACCCTGCTGACTTGCGTGCGGCGTTGGACGAGGCCATGGCGTTCGATGGCCCGGCTCTGGTAAACGTGCGCATAGATCCGCGTGCGGGCCGCAAGCCGCAACAATTCGCCTGGCTGACGACCTGATCGCGGTAGCTTGAGCGATGCAGGCCAAGATCACCTATCGCGGTGCGGTGCCGCCCTGGGAGTGCGACATGGTGGATCACTTCACCGTGGCTTTTTACTTCGAGAAGCTGGAATTCGCCACCGCGGCGGTTCTCTTGGCGGCGGGTATCGACCCGACAGATCGTGGCGCGCCGCGCATGACCCGATGTCTGACCCAGTTCAGTCAGGAGCTGCGCAAAGGCGACATCTACCACATCGAAACCGTGCGTCTGGCGGAAGCGAAGCTCGGTCATCGTCTCATCAATTCCGCCACCGGGGAGACGTGTACCCATTTCGATCAGACCTTGTCAGCAGCGATACCGCAGTTTGCGGGCGAAGGCGGAGCATGGGACGGGCCTGAGCAGAGCGCCGCGGAAGTGGTCGGCGAAGGTCCCCACTGGCACGACACGGCGACTGACATCATGACCGCGAGCGATTGCGGGATTGACGGAAACTTGAGTGCCCGGGCGGTGATCATGCGATTTTCAAGTGCCAACGAACACATACGTGCTCGTTTTGGCATGACGCCTGCTTACGCTGCGGCTGCCAACATCGGTTTCTCCACGTTCAGCTTTGATGCGACCTTTGCATCAGGGGCAAAGCCCGGCGCAGCATTAACGACGCAATCCTGTGTCAGCCGCGTTGGACGGTCGTCGTTGCAGGTGGTGCACCGGCTGATACGCGAGCACGATGCGACTGAGATATGCAGACTGTATCAAGCCGGTGTACAGCTTGATCTCGAAGCGCGGCGGCCGTCGCGCCTGCCCGATGAGATGGCCGAGGCGGCACGGCGGATGCTCCCGGCCAGCTGACGCCCGCGGCGGAGTCAGGCTGCTTGCAGGCCCCAGGCGATGCAATTGCGCAGCAATTGCTCGAACTCCGGGGTCTCCCACGCGCCGCGGAACACGCCGGGCGTGATGCCCGCGTCCGCTACACTGTCATCGACGAACGGTTGGGAGTTGCTCGCGGGCGAATGACAATGTCCTAGCGAGATATACGTTACGCCCCCTTTGCCGACCTCGCGGCTGAAGGCGAGCACGCGGGTTTTACCGTCAGCTTGTGCCGAAGTGTCCTTGTCGTAGGCAAAGCCAAATCCTGGTGGAGACGGGTCTTTGTCGATCTGCGTACTGAGCAGTACCTGGTGCTCGCCCTGCATTTCTATGAGATACAGCTCGTCGTCCACGTCGAAGCTGGCCGGCAGGTCATGCGCGAGTGGATGCTCGCCATTGACCTGTACCGCGAATCTGCGCAGCGGCGGATGATTTAGGAAGAAGCCGCCCAGAGTCTGGTGGTGGCTGGTTTTCACCATCGTTCTACCGCTTTTCACCCGCGCCGCCTTGCCCCCGCTGGTGCCATGCAGGGCGAACCAGCGCCCGCCTTGTTCCAGCCAATCGTTGAGGTGTTGGTTCTGTTCTTCGTTTGGATATGGGCCTGCGACGTAGGTGATCAACAGATGAGTGTCAGCGAGACACGCTTGGATGTCGGTGAAGTCTGCGGAAACCGTGGTCACCACATGCGGTTGCTCGGCGAGGAATTGCAGCAGGCGCAGGCGCGCATAGTCCATATCGTGGCCCGCGAGTGCGCCGCGGGGAAAGCCTCCGGTGATCAAATGCACTTTGTTGGTCGTCGCGTTAGCCATCGTGTGCCTCTAAGTTCATCAACTGAACCGCAAAAATAGCATGCAGGTGATCAATCGGCACGGGTATCTGCGCCACTGCCTGGAGTAAACTATTGGGAAATCCACGGGAGAGACAGCATGACGAAAGTGCACTTTGGGGTCACGATACCGCAGATCAAACGACCCTGGGTCGCTGCTGCGCGGGCCGCGGAGCAGTTCGAATCTATGGGCTACGACTCCATCTGGGTGTGCGACCACCTGTATGGTCCGCAGTCTCCACAACTGCCGATTCTGGAGGCGTGGACCATGGTAGGCGCATTGGCGGCAATTACCGACCGGGTCGAAATCGGTACGCTGGTAACGCCGGCGGGCATGCGTAATCCGGCGCATCTCGCCGAGGTCATCGCAACGGCTGACAACATAGCCGGCGGCCGCGTGATCGCTGGCCTCGGGGCGGGTTGGATGCCACGCGAGTTCACCGATTTCGGCATGCCCTTTCTGTCCACTGCGCAGCGCCTGGAGCAGCTGCGGGAGACGGTGGAGTTGTTGAAACTCATGTGGGACGAAGAGGAACTCGAAACCACATACCAAGGTAGGTACGTGCAGGTCGAAAACGTCGTGTGCCAGCCGAAGCCCCCGCGTCAGGTGCCCATCCTCATTGGTGGCGCTGGCGAACGGGTGACCTTGAAACTTGCAGCTAAAGAAGCAGACCTGTGGAACAATCTGGCTGGGCATCAGGCCGACCTGGGCCACAAGATTGAGGTGCTGAAAGGCCATTGCGATGCTCTCGGCCGTGACTTCGGCGAGATCATCTGTAGTCAGCAGGCTCTGGTTACCATCGCACCCGATGCGGCCAGCGCCGCCCCCATGGCTGATCAAGCCCAGAAGATATTCGGCGGTCACATGGGCGACCCGAAGGGCCCCCTCGCCATCACCGGTACTGCCGAGCAGTGCATTGAGGCGATCAACCGGCATATCGAGCTGGGCTGCACCATGTTCGTCATGGAATTCTTCGGGCGGGATACCATCGAACCGGCACAACTGTTTGCCGAAGAAGTTCTGCCTCATTTCGGAGAAGTCGCATGAGCGAGATGTTTGGACCGGTGGTTCAGCAGGGATATGTGGTTCCGGAAGTTGAGAGCGCCATGCAGCATTGGCTGGCGCGTGGCGTCGGACCCTTTGCTTTCGTTGATATCAAAGATTTTCCGGGACTGTACTGCGATGAGCCCATCATGGCGGAAATGCAGGCCGGCTTTGCGTACAGCGGAGATCAACAGATTGAAGTGATCACGCCGTCAAATGAGCATCCTTCTATATATCAGGATTTCTTGAACGAAGTGCCCCAGGGCGGCCTGCAGCATCTGGCGTTCTGGGTAGACGATATCGATTCGGAGCTTGCCAAACTGGACAACCGCGGGGTGCGTTATCGTGTTTGGCAGAGATACGGGGCGCCGCCAACCTACGAAGCCCATGCCTACCTGGATCTCCTTGATCACCCGGGTGTTATGGTCCAGTTGATGGCGCGCAGTGACTTTTACGACATGATGTTCGGCGTGCTGCACGCGGCCGCCCAGGATTGGGACGGTGTCACCGACCCGATCCGGGTGTTGGATCCGCAAACCGGGCGGTTGATTGCCCGTACAGGCTGAGCGTGCGGATCACCCGTTCAGGGCGCGCCTTCGGCGATCATAGTAATCGTCTCTAGGCTCGAAGCTCGGCTCGCTGCCAAAGTTGTCCTGTACCCAGGCAAGGGCTTGTTGCTCATCCATGGCAATGTCCCAGGGCTTACCCTGAGGTTGAGCGACGTGCCATGGTGTATCCCAGAAAACCTCAATGCCGTTACCTTCGGGATCGTTGAAGTAAATGGATAATGTGTTGCCGTGGGACAGCGGGCCGATGTTGATGCCATCAATTCCTGACAGGCGTTCATGCAACGACTTTACGTCTTGAAAACTACCCACACGAAACGCGAAATGGTTTACCGTGTTTGAAGGTTTGTCATCGCTACGAGTTCCTATCATGGCAATCTGATGATGCTCATCGGCGTGTTGACTCAGAAACACGATCTGCGGTCCGTCCTCAGCTATCGGGCCGCGGTCGGTGACTTCGAAGCCGAGGACGTCGGTGTAGAAGTCGAGCATGGTCTCTAGATCTTTTATATACAGCACGGCGTGGGACCAGTTGAGGTTCATATGCGTTCTCCTTGTTTCCGGGCTCAGGTGTTCATGCGGCTGTGTTCAGTCGCAGTTTACCTGAGAGTGTTGCGATAAGTTCGTCGAGGTTCAGGGTATCAGTTGTGTGTCCGAACACGATGCGATCCGGGCGCACGATGGCAGCCGCGCTGTGTTCAAACAGTCGATCGAAGTGGCCGCGGCTGGCTTCGAGTCCTTCCAGTGTAACGGTGCGCGCACCAAGTGTGTCGAGTGTTTGCCTGGATGCCTTGCTGAGCTGGATGTCGCTGGCCTGCCTGGCGACAAGCGCAAAACCTGGCCCCAGCAAATCGTCCAATCGAGTCTCTTTGCCCGCCTGATCACGCACCATAGGTTGGCGGAACAGACAGCCTGTCGAGCCCTTGTCGTTGACTTGTTCCAGTACAACCGCCCCTTGTCTTATTGCAGGCTGCTCGCGTCCCTGTCCGTAACCGGATGACTGCAGGCCCGCGGGCGTATCTGGCGATGGTTGTGCTCGACGTTCTGCCAGTTCTACATCCGCTAGGTGTTCCATAAGACGTCCGATGGCGACCGCCCACTCCACCAGGTCGCGTGCATGGGCGTCGCGTTCCTGCTGGTAGGTATCGAGCAGCCCGTCGTCTGCGGTACCGTTCAGCACCATGGGCAACTTCCACCCCAGATTGATGACATCGCGCATACCCGCGTTCATACCTTGGCCGAGAAACGGTGGTGTTTGATGCGCCGCGTCTCCGGCGATGAAGCAGTTACCCGAGCGCCAGGCGGACGCGGTTGCTGCGTGAAATTGATAGACCGCCTTGCGTCGGATCTCGTAGGTACCCCTTGGGGTCCAGGGGTCGAGCAGTGCGTTGATGGTTTCTGGGTCGAGCATCTGCTCGGCCGTTTCGCCGGAGTTCATTCTGAATTCCCAGCGCCGGTACGGATCCTTGGTGCACACATAGGTGACGAGGCGATCCGGATCACATACCTGCAGCGTGTCATGGTTCAAC
>Ga0315336_1006644_pt1 | contig 11686 bp, 13 predicted proteins | sample ASW5metaG_FD_204512 | JGI IMG/M metagenome (GOLD analysis project Ga0315336, IMG submission 204512) | Ammonia-oxidizing marine archaeal communities from Monterey Bay, California, United States - ASW #5 | ecosystem: Environmental > Aquatic > Marine > Intertidal zone | place: USA: California...
GTACAAGCTTGGCCTTAGGCTTTTTTTTCAGTCTTTCATGTTTTTTAGCAATAGGCTTTGGTTTGGATGCAACGCGTTTCTTAACTGGTGACACGACAGCCTCTTTTTTCTTCCCAAGGGTTGAAGGGGGTTTCGTCACCGAAGGCAATTCAACAAGGTTTAGTCGGAACGTAGGCACAACAATTTGTTCCTGAACCCTAGGGCTTGGGAGAAGCATTAACGTTGTCAAAAAAAGTAGATGCACAAAAGTCGAATAGACCAGCATCTGGTTAAAGTCAATTGATGGTGTGAATTCAACACGCATGAGTTCAAGGTTCTGTCACCATCCCGATGTTTTCTACTCCAGCCCGACGTACAGTGGCAATCACCCTCATGACAAATCCGTAATCTAAAGTTTTGTCTGCTTTTAAGTAAACGCTGCCATTTTGACTCTTATCAAGATACTCCTCCGCCTTTCGAGCAAGGATAAGAAGATTTACTATTTCATCCTTATCCCAAAAAACCTTCTTATTACTCTTAAGCGTTACGGTGGGTATGTCTTTAACAGCAATCGGCTCGGTAGACTCTTGAGGGAGCTGCACTTCCAGACCATGCTGCATCAAAGGGGCTGTGATCATAAATATCACCAATAAAACCAACATGACATCCACGAAGGGGGTTACGTTAATTTCCGCCATCATAGGTCGCCTTCTTCTCAACATAGTAATACACCTTAAAATACAGACCCTTTATAACCAATGGTCAAGTCATATCCCAATCACGAATTTCTTCGACCGACGAACCAGACTGCGCAAAATTCTTTTCTACTAGATAAATAAAATCGTGTACAAAATCGTCCAAATCGCTGGTGAACATTCGGATTTTGTCATTCAAATAGTTATAAAAAATAACAGCCGGTATCGCCGCGATTAGCCCTCCTGCTGTAGCGATGAGCGCTTCTGCAATTCCCGGTGCAACACCGCCGATGCTAGCTGACCCTTGAAGTCCAATAGTACTAAATGAGGTCATAATCCCCCATACAGTGCCAAATAAACCTATAAAAGGAGTAGTGCTCCCTGTAGTAGCTAGAAAATCCAACCGCCGTGATAGACGAGTAATTTCAGCATTTATGGCCTTATTTAGTGCCAAACTTATTCCTTTGATGTCTCTTGCTGATATGAGTTTATCGTCTCCCGATAATTCGCGTTTATCCTTTTTAGATCGGGCCATCTCTTGAAACACATATAATTCTCGGTACCCGGTCAAAAAAACACGAGAAACGGTACTATATTGTAGTTCGCGAGAGTAATCATAAATATTAGTAAAATTACTAGCCTTGGAAAAATAGGCTAGAAACCTACGATCCTCACTTATGGCATTTTTAAAAAAGAAATATTTTTGCAAGATAATTGCCCATGATACAACAGAAAATAGGAGCAGAGTTATCAAAACACTCTTAGCCATAATGCTTGAATTCAGCACCAGGTTTATTACACTCAAAGAATTTTCGGACAAAGGCTCCTGCACGGCGAGTTTCAGTTGGAGGTCATCTTAGGGTGGAAGGCAATAACAACCCTGCAAATTACTTACTTTCAAGCAAATAATTCCACCGAGTCACTATAATGAAACCATACTTTGTTGTCAAATCAAATGCCCGTAACGATAAATCGCACATTTGGAAAACAACGTTCTCAAAGCAAAACACACAGATAGACAACTGGAAAAATGAGACACCCCTTTATTTGGAGATTTTAAAACCCAAAAACAACGAGTAAAGTCAACGGAGAACTATTTTTTCGCTCTCTCTAGATAATCGCCAGAAGTTGTTGAAACTTTAATTTTTTCGCCAACTGCGATGAAGTTAGGGACGGTGACAACGAGCCCCGTTTCAAGAGTAGCAGGTTTGCCGCTACCAGAAGCCGTTGCCCCCTTGAGTGGCGGTTCAGTATCTGCTACTTTCAATTCCACTGCTTCCGGAAGCGCCACACCTAAAGGTTTTTCTTCGTAAAATTCTATTTGAACGCGGGTATTAGGTAGAAGAAATTTAACGCTGTTTTTCAGCAATCCTTCATCAATAAATATTTGCTCGTAGGTTGCGCAATTCATAAAACAATGGCCCGAAGGATCGTTATATAAATACTCCATATTTATTTGTTCTAGCGAACAACGTTCCACCTGCTCATCAGCGCGAAACTTCACCTCTGTCTGCAAGCCATCGATCAAATTTCTAAGTTTAGCTTGACAAAAGGCTCGCCCTTTTCCAGGGGTCCTGTGTTCAGAAGTCATAACCCTATAAATCTTGTCATTGTGCTTAATCACGTAGCCGGGGCGTATCCCGTTTCCATTGACATAGGCGGCCATGTTATGCTCCAGACAATCGATAGATAATTATGTTGCCGAAAGGTTACATCAAATGTTTTTTGAGTGATTATATCCACCGTCTTGACAGAAGCAAGTTAAATTAATCCCAGCGCCTAAAACTTAACCAACAACTGCACCCCATGAAATGCCCACTTTGTAATTACTATCCATCTATTTTCCAACTTAAGTCTGATCTAAGGGAATATTGGTTCTGTCTAAAATGCTGCCTTATCTTTGTTCCTGCTAAGTTCTTCATATCCAAAGAGGCAGAAATTAAACGTTACTTAGAACATGAGAACAGTTTAGAAAACAAAGGTTATGTGAAAATGTTCCAAGAAAAAATTAACACAGTTAAAAAGGTTTGCCCTGAAGTAAGTCGTATTTTAGATTATGGGTGCGGATACGAGCCTGTCCTCAAGGAACTTTTAGAAATGGAGGGGTATCAAGTGAATGCCTACGATCCATTTTTTTTCCCAAACGGGGACTCGCAAAAAGAATATGATTTAATAATATCGACAGAGACCTTCGAGCATTTCAAAGAACCGCAGGAAGATCTGAAACGTTTAACTCCAAAAATCTCAGAAAAAGGCTACCTTGCGGTGATGACTTGTTTTTATCCTGAGAAAAAAAACTCCTTTTGTATTGAATCTTTAAGCAAATGGTATTATAAACGCGACCCAACTCATGTCGCGTTCTATGGGCAAAAAACGTTCTCATGGATAGCCGAGGAGTTTGAAATGAAAATCTGCCACAATAATAAAAGCAACTTTATTATCTTTCAAAAAAAATAGAGGGAGGACCATGGCGGGAGAATACATTTTCACCATGAGTGGTCTTACAAAAATTTACGGCTCTAAAACCGTTTTGGAAAATATCCACCTATCTTTTTACCATGGAGCCAAAATCGGTATCGTTGGTGAAAATGGGGCTGGAAAATCTACCCTGCTAAAGATCATGGCAGGAAAAGACAAAGAATACGATGGCAAAGCGGATCCATTAAAGGGTACCCGCATCGGATTCATCGCCCAAGAGCCGCAACTAGATACGACAAAAACTGTACGGGAAAATGTGGAAGATGCATTTAAAGACATTAAAAGACTTCTCGACGAATTTAATGAAGTGAGTGCTAAAATGGGAGAACCTTTGCCAAATGATGAAATGGAAAAGGCTCTCGAAAAAATGGGGCGTTTACAGGACCAAATTGACGCAGTTGACGGGTGGGAACTAGACCGCCAAATCAATGTCGCCATGGATGCATTGCTACTCCCTCCAGATAATCAGAAATCTTCCACTTTATCTGGGGGCGAAGTCCGGCGGGTAGCATTATGCCGTACCCTTTTGCAGAAACCAGATATCTTACTTCTTGACGAGCCCACAAATCATCTTGACGCTGAAACGGTCCAGTGGATGGAAGAAACCCTCGCTAATTATCCAGGAAACGTTATTGTATCAACTCATGATCGTTATTTCCTGGACAACATTACAAAGTGGATTCTTGAGCTGGAAAATGGCCGAGGCACTCCCTTTGAAGGCAATTACACTTTGTGGCTAGAACAAAAATCAAGACAACTCAAGCAAAGAGACAAAACTGCCTCTAGCTTGCAAAAAAAGGTAGAACAGGAACTGGAGTGGCTTCGTGCTAGTCCCAGCGCTCGACGCAAAAAAAATAAGAGTAGAGTCGATGATTACCAAAAGCTCCTAGCGCGAAAGGTGGAAGTAGATGAAAATACGCACGATATTCAAATCGCTCCTGGATCTCAGCTGGGAGAGAAGGTAATCGAGGCTAATAAGCTTACTAAAAGTTATGACAATAACCTACTCATTCAAGACCTGACATTTTCTATACCCCGCGGCGCTGTGGTCGGACTAATTGGCCCCAACGGAACAGGAAAAACGACTCTCTTCCGCATGATCGTCGGCGAAGAGTCTCCAGATTCGGGAGCAATAGAAATGGGTACTTCGGTAGAGTTATCTTACGTTGACCAGCACCGCCATGGCCTCGATGGCGAAAAAACTATTTTTGAAGAGATTACGGGTGGAACCGACCAAATAGAATTAGGTGGCAGCACTCTAAATTCTCGATCCTACGTAGGAAAATTTAATTTTAAAGGAAGTGACCAGCAAAAAAAAGTTGCCAATCTTTCAGGAGGCGAACGCAACCGGGTTCACTTAGCCAAACTATTAAGACGAGGAGGCAATGTCCTGCTTCTGGACGAGCCCACAAACGACCTTGACGTCACTACTTTGCGAAATTTGGAAAATGCTATACTAGATTTTAGTGGCTGTGTTCTTGTGATCAGTCATGATCGATTTTTTCTAGATCGTATCTGTACCCACTTACTGGTATTCGAAGGCGAAGGTAAGGTGCGCTGGTTTGAAGGAAATTTCGAGGAATACCAAGAAAAACGCCGCCAAGAGTTGGGCGGACGCGAAGAAAACCGACGGTCCAAATACAAAAAACTTAATATAAGTTGATATTGTCTACCTTTAAAAAAACAACTTTAATGAACAAAACTCTTCAAGTAGTAAATTATCTGCCAAATATCTTCGTCACCTAGAATAAATTTATGAGCTGGCATGGCGGTGCCTTTAGACCCATTTTTAATTATCCAAAATAATTGGCCGTCTGACAAAGACCTCATAGTATCTTTACAAGTAAAATTTCTCGGCGCAGGGTCTAACCCGCGAGCCAATCGTCCGTTTCCATTACCTCGGATACCATGACACATTTTACAAGCAGTTGGTTTTGCTTCTTTTTGATAAAGCTCTTTTCCTCTCTCAATATTTTTGTTAGTAGCAGGTAGAGGGTTTTGTCTACGAATATAGTTTGATGGGGCTTTTTTAGTCGTACGTGGCTGAGGACAAATTCCCAATGAAACTTGCAAGAGTTTAGGAGATCCTCTTTTATGGTTTGAAGGGTAGCCGAATAAATTAAATTCTTGGTTTCCCAGGACATTGATCTCAGAAAACCAGAAAACAAACACCGTCATTATTAAGAGAAGAACCCTCACATCATGCTCCTATCAAACCGCTAAAAATTGTTAAAAAAGTTTTTAGCTAAGTATAGAAAGGAAACAAACCTGTTCTAATTTAAGGAAATACCCCGCTAATTTTTGAATGATAGTTAAATAACTCTCGGCTTACTGGGCCAGTGTGCGAAGGTAAAGAATAATTTGCCAAATATTTTCATCTTTTAGGTTCTTATAGGCAAGCATACCCGTTCCAGATAATCCATTTTTTATAACCCAGAACATCTGGCCATCTGAAATCTGATCCATTGTTTCAGCACAGGTGAAGTTACGAGGTGGAGGGTTGAGTCCAGGCGCCATCATCCCCATTCCATTCCCGACCAATCCATGACACACCTTACAGGCTGTCGGCTGTGCATCTGTATGAAAAAGTGACTCTCCAGCGATGAGATTTTCCGAGTTAGGTCTTAACGGGTTTTCCAATTTCAAAAACTCATCAGGCGCTGACGTCGTGAACCGTAACTGTGGGCAACTACCTTTACCCATATGCCCAGTGCTATGATGCATGTCATGCTGTCTGTGTTGGCGTAAACCATGCCTTACGCTAGGACCTGAATAGGCTTCTCTAATGCAAACTAGCACAAAGACCATAAGAATAAAAAGTTTCAAGAGCCTGGGCATAAATCTAAATCCAATCCATACTTATTTTTATTGGGAAATTATCAATAGAAACAAAAGTTCACTTGGAACTACTTCTAATACTCTAGATAAAAATTTTTCATGCCTATTTCTATGGCTTATATAGACGAAGTGTGACCAAATACTGGCTTTCAATATTTTATTGAGGAAAGTCTGTAGGAGGTTTCACATGCTGCCATCCTTCTCCCTCCAGACTGCGAAGCATTGCGACCAAGTCTTTAACTTCTGACTTGGTTAGATTAAGTGGAATAAGCTGGTTATCCAAGAAGGGGTTTTTGATGCCCCCCTTATTGTAATGCTCAATAACTTCTTTGAGAGTTGCAAATCTACCATCATGCATATATGGGGCAGTCTTGGATATTTCTCGAAGTGTTGGAGTTTTAAATGCTCCCAAATCTTTCTCATTTTTACTTACACGATAGCGACCTAAATCTAACGTATCCGAATCATCCCAACCGATCCCTATATTATGAAATTTTTCGTCAGAAAAATTAGTCCCCATATGACAAAGGTTACAACGTGCCTTATCGAAAAATAGTTTTTTGCCTCTCTTTGCTGAGTCAGAAATTGCCTTTTCATCTCCATCATAGTCGAAACGGTCGAAGGGACTATTTCCGGAAATCAATGTCCTCTGAAAAGTAGCGATAGCTTTCCCGACTTGCTCTTTGGTTATAGTGGAAGATCCATACAAATTTTTGAATAGCTTTTTATAACCTTGAATACTACTGATTTTAGCAACTAATTGATCGTGATTAACAAACCCGTGTTCAATTAGATTAGCAAACGGCCCTATAGACTGATCTTCTAGTGTAGCGGCACGTCCATCCCAAAACTGAGCCATACTAAAACCGCGATTTATAGCGGTTGGGGCACTTCTTCCACCTTGTTGGTTATGAATCCCGGTCGAAACTGGTTGTCCGTCAGTAAAGGCCAAAGCTGGAATGTGGCAACTTGCACATGCAATCGTATTATTGGCCGAAAGACGTTTATCAAAAAAAAGTAAACGGCCTAATTCGATTTTTTCTTTCGTCATTGGATTATCATGAGGTATTTTAAATGCTTCCTCATCTAACCCAAGAGGCATCTTTTGCACATAGGACGCCTGAGAAGCAGCCCCGTAAACCATAGGCGTTAAAATCATGAAAAAACAACCCGCCGTTATTAATATCCAAAGCACTTTAGTTCCGAACAATCTTACCATCATGTCATTTTGCTCCAAAAAATATGGTTTTCTCACCGTAACACACAAGTTTTCTTTAGTTAAATCTATATGTTAGGCTCTCATTTCATTGTAAAAAAAAATCTACAAAGAAGTCTAATTAATTATATTTAATGATATATAGATGGCCGCTTTTATCTGGAATAAAATAATTGTTTTCAAAAGTTTTGAAAATTCTTCAAAACGCTTTATACACTAGCAAATGTTCTTATAAAGAGAATCACCTTCCACCCCTCTTCCTCGCTGATGACTTTCCCAACACGCACCGGCATGCTTGTCCCCGGGCTACCATTTTTTAGCATCCACATCATTTCACCATCTGTTCTAATCTCCTGCCATTTAGCATTAGTAAAGTCACGTGGCGGATGACTTGGCACTTTAATCCCTTTGCCATTTTTGCCATGGCATGTCACGCATAATCCCTGACCAAAGTATATCTTGCGACCTGCTTCTATGTTTTCTGGAGTTGGAGAAAACGGGTTATCCATATCCTGTAGTTCTTCAAGGAGAAGTTCTGGGGCACGAGGTTGGTAAATATCTTTGTGAAAGGCCTTGGCCGAGGTCATGGTCAAGGCAAGAAGCCCCAGAATCCCCAACAAAAATATTTTTCCAGACTTGAGCATCATCTAATTCAAATTCGGTTTCTAACAATAAGTATAACCAAAACAGCTTGTTCAAAAAAAAACTTCAAAATTTTTATATCCTTTATTAAGAATATTAAGAATTGCTTTTACGATATGGGACCACGGACAAGCCTTAAAAACGCATCGATTGCTGTAATTTTATCCTGGTATGACTTTCCTCCTTCATCCTTGAAGGAAACAACAAGTGCTTTGTTTTGTTTTTCCTCCCTCGTCCATGTACTCCAACCAGCACCTTTAGGGAACATACTGTCAATAAAGATTTTATCACCATCTTTATCTACATTTCGCTTTCGCCTTTCATAAAGCGAACGAGCTTCCTTAACTGTTGGCAGACGCCAATCAGTGTGCCCCGCAAATTTTTTGTTGTTCATACGCTGGGCATATTCGTTAGCGGTGTACCAATTGACCCATTTATGCTCCATTTGCCAGTAATCATTGCTCATCCACATTAAACCTGTTGTTTTGTCGAGAATAGTACCATCGGCAAATCTCTCATACCTCTTGTCAGAAGAAATTTTGACCGGTTTTGCTCTTACAGAGTCTGTACCAAAAGCTAGCACTGTGCCAATTGCAAAGGCAACTGTAATCAACCATGCGATCGATACCACTATAAAACGCGAGCCAATCCGCATTGTTATCCTCCTCTAATTTTGATTCCTAAACTAATTTGCCGCCGCCACGGCGATATGGGTTAATACAATTCTACAATGGCCGCCTTAACGTGTAAATGAGAATTCGTCTTGACAGGGTATTGCCTTTAGATAGAATAAAATTATCTTTCTCCAAGGAGTTTCATCCGATGTTTTGCTACCATAATCTACTACCTGACAGAAAACGGGCTTTTATTTTTTTCCTTATCCTGACCACAATATTGCCGATTATTGTCTTAGCAGCCCCAAAGGATCAATCTCGCTGGGACAAGTACTATGATATCGAAGAATTTCTTTTCGGCACTGAACCAATCCGTTTTCTTAAGGAAAATATCAATCTTCTTCCTAAAGGGAAGGCACTCGACCTAGCAATGGGTGAAGGTAGAAATGGAGTCTATCTGGCCACCCAAGGGTTTGATGTTCTGGGACTCGATATTTCCCCAATGGGCCTAAACAAGGCGAAAAAACTAGCAGACTACCACAACGTAAAAATTGAAACTCAAGTAGTTGATCTTGAAGGCTACCCACTCAAGAAAAACGCTTATGATGTAATTATTTGCACCTACTACATGCAGAGGGATTTATTCGATCGGGCAAAGGAATCGCTCAAACCAGGCGGTATGATCCTGATTGAAACGTATAATGTTGATTATCTGCGCTATGCCAGTTTCTCAAAAAAATACCTCCTTGAATACAATGAGCTCCTAGAAGTTTTCAAAGACTTCAAAATCATTCGCTATCAGGCATACGACGATGGTAAGGAAGCTTATTCCAGCATCATCGCACAAAAGCCCTGACTGTGAATCGTGTCGAAAAAATTTTTACTTTACTAGCAAACTTCTTCCCGGTATGGGTCTTGGGAGGCGCAGGCCTTGCTTTATGGGAGCCCGCCACCGCCATGTGGTTCCAACCTTCATGGATCCCACTCTTTCTTGGCATCATCATGCTGAGCATGGGGTTAACTCTGAGCTTAGAAGATTTCTTACGAGTTTTTAAAATTCCACGATCCATTGCCCTTGGAGTAGGGCTTCAATATACCGTTATGCCTCTTTTGGGTTTCAGCCTAGCAAAACTTTTTCATCTTCCCATAGACTATATCATCGGAGTTGTGTTAGTGGCTTGTTGCCCAGGAGGAACGGCCTCAAATGTTGTATGTTTCATAGCGAAAACCAATATCGCTCTTTCAGTAAGCCTCACAACTATTTCAACCCTCGCCGCAGTTATCATGACACCATTATTAACCACCCTGCTGGTCGAGTCCATGTCACAGAGCATGACTGGAACAGCCGTTCAAGTTAATACCATGGGGCTTCTATTTAGTACACTCAAGGTAGTAATTCTTCCAGTCACGGCAGGGGTTTTGCTTAATCATTTTTTCAAGGCCTGGGTTACGAAAATCAATCCTTACACGCCGTTCATCGCTGTGATGTCAATCGTGTTCATCGTCGATTTTATTCTTGCGGTCAAAAAAGAAGAAATTATCTCGACTGGGTCCTCCCTCATCATGGCGATTATCACACTGCACACACTAGGGTTTGTTCTTGGGTATTTTTTGTCGAAATGGCTTAGTTTTGATGAAAATAATTCTCAAACAGTATCCATCGAAGTCGGGATGCAAAATTCTGGTTTGGCAACTGAACTTGCTAGAAGCAACTTCCCTGATTTTACCTTAGCGACTGTCCCAGGGGCTATTTCCGCATTGACCCACTGTATTCTCGGAAGTTTTGTTGCTGGATTATGCCGACTTAGAGAAAATTATAAATTTGAGAAAGGCATCACGAACCAATAGGCCATATTGCAAAATCAAATTCTATTAATAAATGCAATTATCTGTTCTAATTCCCCCTCCTGACTTAAGAAATGTTTCCGCAATATCCGTGGATAACGCCTCATAACCTTTTTTGTTGAAATGATCCCAGTCGGTTGGACCATGAATAAATTCTTGAGATGCAGCCTTTCTTAAACCCTTTGTGGTGTTTAAAAACGACACCTTACTCACCACAGAAATATCCCGAATAGCTTCACACAATTCTGTATGTCTTCTCATAATCACACCAACCTCTTCAAAGCTTTCAAACTCCATGAAACCTCTATAAGAAATCCTTCGAGAGACTATCTGATAGGAGGACAATGGCGAGGGAATAAATATTACTTTAATATCTGCTTGAGGAAAAAACCCTGCTAGCATAGCCAACGCTTTTTCAAAAATAAACAAGCCTAATTTATATTCTTCTTCGGTTATATGGAATTCCTCAATCTGGTTGGTTAATTGGCGTGTTTGAGCTAATTTCCGATCTGGTTCTTTGACCCCAAATAGAGGTGAAGCTTGTAAGTGCATTGGAAGAGAAACCTGTTTCTTATTTATCCATGCAATATTAATCGGCGTTTTTGGATACGAGAAATTAATTTTTTTCCTTTTATTTGATGAGACCCATTCCTCAACTAGATTTAAAACTCCTTTAAAAATCGATCGAGTGAACAGCATATTCTTCCAAAAACTTCCACCATAATCATCACTTAGAACGTTTTGGAACTCTCGGTTTAAAAAAGCTAAAACTTCATCTAGTTTAATTTTCTCTTTCAGAGATCCTTTTTTAATCGAAAATAATTTTTTCCTTAAAAACCCAACATTGTCGTAAATATCATTTCCTTCATAAAAAAACACCAAAACGTTTCTAGGCGGTGAAAGGTGATAATTTTTTACAGAATTTATGTGTAAAAATTGAGTAATTGGTTCTTTCCATATGCCCCCGAAACTTCCAACACCTCCCTGTCCAAAAGAGACCACATCGATCCCTAGTTTTTCATTAATCAAATGAGCTGGAGAATAGCTAGGTGATCCCAAAAAACTAGTCCCACGAACTCCTTCTAACCAATCGCCCGCTCCAACGGCATAAGAATCACCCACAATTGCGATGTATTCATGGGGCGGTGTGCTCTTTTTGGAACTTTGCGCTAGAATTCGGAGATTTTTATCTATAGAACCATATAAACGCAGGGGGAAGTTTTCCTAAAATTTTTGGGAATAGCCACTCTCCAAGAACCAACATTAAAAAAAGAGTCGCTAAAGATAGCGCCAAATTCCTTAACATGTAAATTGAATAAGAGGTGTGTGAAAAGATTTATTACAGAATCATATCCCAAGTAATAACCTGTTCAGCGAAG
>Ga0315336_1006646_pt1 | contig 11680 bp, 6 predicted proteins | sample ASW5metaG_FD_204512 | JGI IMG/M metagenome (GOLD analysis project Ga0315336, IMG submission 204512) | Ammonia-oxidizing marine archaeal communities from Monterey Bay, California, United States - ASW #5 | ecosystem: Environmental > Aquatic > Marine > Intertidal zone | place: USA: California...
TCAAGGTCGAACCACTTTTTGATGCCGGAGTTTTTGTAGGTGGCGTACACGATGGTCAGCGGATAGAGCGCACCGACCGCCAGTACGTCCTGCGGCTTTTTGAAGGGTTTTCTTCCGGTTTGCCCCCAGGACACGGCCGGCGCCGTGCCCATGCCCACGCGGAAGGGGCGCATCTTATTTTTCTTCTGGAGAGTGCGAACGTTGGCGGTCGATCCCCCCGTGATTGCAGCCGCCACGGTAAATTTCCCGCCTGAGTTGTCGGTAATCACCTTGCCCATGGCGGTTCCCACCTCGAATGTCGCGCCACCGGGATGGGATGTTCCCAAAAGAATTTTCTGAGCTGCGCCCGATAGCGGCGCAGTGCTCAGCAAGAGAGCCAGAACCGCTAAAAACATTACCATATGAAGCGTCGTCTTTCTCATCGGATTCCCCTTCTTCATACATGTGTAAACAATGGGACACCAGAATTTTTTGTATCCCAGTTTGAATCCCCCTTCATGGGAAGGCGGATAGACTAAGCTCGTATATTTAAAATCCGCAATCTGTAGTAGAATTAGACTGATTAAATCGAAACTCTGGCGAATCGTCAAGTATTTTAATTGGAATTATTCTCCTGTGCAGGGTTTTTGGGACTTTTACGTAGTTTTGTAGTTTGCTGGATAAAGTCGTTTATGTTCCGGTAGAATGTAGAGGCCACCTATGGTGCCCTGCTATTTCGCTCCTCTTCCTCCTCCTTCTTCTTGCATTGTGAAGGGAATTGTATGATCTCTGAGTCTGACTCCCAAAACGAATCTGCGCCGCTCGTGCGTGGCCTTGTATTCGTTGCCTCTTGGGTTGCCGTTCTTTCCGGCCTTTACCACATGTCGGCTGTTTATCTTCGACCGCTTCCGGGTGAAATGCATCCGAATATGCATTTGCTTCTGGCGTATTCCATCCTTCTGATCGGGGGCGCCGGCGCAATGCATGAAGTGTACGGCGAGAAAATCAGAAAGCTGAATATACTTCCCATTTTTTATGTCCTTACGCTCCTTCCGGCAGTTTTCTTCTTTTATTTTGTCGGAGAGATAGGAGGAGGCTGGTCCGATCAAAAAGTGATGTTGGTGTATATCGTGCCGTTCATCCTGTGGGCCGCGATGATGGCGATGGAGCGCGCTTGGCTAGCGCTTGTTCTTTGGGCGCTGGGGTTCGTTCCTTTTTTCTTTTTGCTTGCCAATTGGAGTTCCTTGTCGGAGAGTACTCAAGAGCCAACCTTCTGGTGGTTCCTTCTGGCTTCGGCCATCCCGACGATGTGGGTCTTGTTCGGTGTTTTTTATCGGCCTCTGGAAGGAATTCGGAAGGCCGCGGTTCCGCTTGCGGTATTTTTTGTTTCTTTCCTCCTGTTGGCCTGGCGGGTAGCTCTTTGGGCCGGTCAGCCCGATGTGATTCGAAGCATTTATTATCTTTGGCCGATTTTCATTTTGCTCATTCCTCTGATCTGGTCCCGGAGAAAGGCCAGTTCGGATTTTGCCGAATATCCCAGCTATCCGTATCCCGCCGGGCTGACAATCGGTCTCAATGCGGGAATGCTTGTTTATGTTGTTGTCGCTTGCCTTTATCTTTTCTGGTTTCACGAGGAAATGGTTGATCGCCCTGCAATGCCCACATTCGCGGACTCTCGTGTGGGTTTCATTATGATCGTCGTTGCGGTGGAATTGACCCGTCGCTCTTTCGGCCCGCCCCTGCCCATCCTTGCCATTGTCTCGATTACCTACGGAATCTGGGGAAATCTTATTGCGCCCCCGTTCGGGCACGGCGGCCATTCGTGGGTTGAGCTTCTGTCTAAATTATCGACCGATTTCATCGGGGGGCTGCCCGCGGGGTTTCTGGTGATCATATCCTCAACATTTATCATCATGTTCCTGATCCTGGGCGCGTTTTTACACGAATCGGGGGCGGGCCAGTTTTTCGTGAATTTTGCTTTAGGATTATTTGGCCGATTGCGGGCCGGTGCCGGTCTTGCGGCCGTGGGCGCGAGCGCTTTGATGGGAACCGTATCGGGAAGCGCCTCGGGCAATGTGGTGACGACGGGTACGTTCACGATTCCCTTAATGAAGCGCATCGGTTTGAGTCCCCACATCGCCGGCGCTGCAGAGGCAGCGGCCAGCAGCGGCGGCCAGATTATGCCTCCAGTCATGGGGGCCGGCGCTTTTATTATGAGTGAACTTATCGAGGTGCCGTATTTCCAGCTCATCATCTATGCCTCCATTCCAGCTGTCCTTTATTTCACAATTGTAGGCATCAACATTCATTTTGCTTCCGGAGCCCTGGATATACGGCCACTCCCGCCGGAGGAAATCCCCGACTGGCGCATGGAACTCCGGTCCGGCTGGTTCTACCTTGTTCCGCTGGTGTTCTTGGTGTACTTCCTGTTCGAGGGGAGAACGCCCGTTTTCGCCGGCGTCATGTCGGTTTTCATCATGGTCGCTGTTTGGCTGTACCGAAACTCCACCGAATTTCTGGCGAATTTCAGGAGCGGCGAAAGCGTCATCCCCAACAATGTGTATGTATTTGTGCCCGTTTCATTCTGGGTGTTCGGGTTTTTTCTTTTTTTCGTTTTGAATGGTTTGGAGGTCTGGTTTCAGTTGCCTTTGGGCCTTCGGGGCGCCCCGGCGTCGGCGTCGACCCTGCGGGCGGCGCTTGTGGTGGGAGTCATCGGGGCTGTTTCGGCAACGGTTTTGATTCGCCTGAATTCTCTGGGATCCGAGTTCTGGAATGAAATTCAGCGCGGCTGGCTTGTTATATATCCCATGGCCGCCCTGGGATTGTGGGTGGCGTTCGGATGGACATCGGGCGTCGCCGGCGCGTTAATTGTGCTCGCGCTTTTAGGCGTTTTCGCCGTCACACGCGGAAATCTGTTTCATTCCGTCACCACCATTCCCTGGTTGTTCGCGTTGGTTTGGGTGGCGGCGTTTTTTGTACAAAATACACTTTACTTGATATTGCCCGCGGTCTCCAATTTTGCTGAATGGTTAATTCCTTTCGGATTTGTTTATCATTGCCTAGTATTTTTTGGGATCGGGGTCTTGATTCAAAAAATTATTCTCGCTACGGGAAAAAGTGAGACCAATGGTGAAGGCTTGTCCCCTAGCGTCCGGCAAGTCGTGGCTTTGTCCTGCAATCCCTTCTTCTATCTGAGGTATGCCAGGAGCGAGGGGAGGACAGGCCCCGATGTCCAGGCGGCCGAAAATGCGGCCGAATGGCTTGATCGGGTCCGGCATGCGCTGCGCGTGGGCGGAAGGCAAGGAGCGGAGTTCGGCGTGACCTTGGCCACCATTGATTTAGTCGTCACCGTTCTTACAATTACGGGAATCGGAAACAAATTTGCTTTTTTGATTGAAACGCTCGCTAAGGACGTTTGTTTTTTTGGAGCAGCTGCGGGAGGTGGATGCGCGTACTATCTTGGTCTAGACGGGTATTTTGTGGCCTTGCTCTTGACGGCCATCTGCTGTGCAATTCTTGGTATGGGTATGCCAACTACTGCCGCATATGTTTTGCTTGCAATACTAGGAGGACCAGTTCTTATTAAACTTGTGGGCCCGGAACTCGCGCAAATCTACGGCGCTGAATGGGCGAAGGAATTTGTCGCGGCCAAAGGGGATCGGGTCGTGTCCCATTTGTTTATCTTCTATTTCGCGATCCTGTCTGCCATCACCCCGCCCGTGGCCATCGCCTCACTCGTTGGGGCGAAACTGGCCGGGGCGCCTTATTTTAAAACTTCCATGATGTCCCTGCGGTTTGCCATAGTGGGTTTTGTAGTTCCTTTTCTGTTCATGTATGATCCCGCGTTGCTGACATTTGGAAATTTTTGGCGGATTGCCCTATCAGCCGTGATGACTTTGATCGCTTTTGTTGCTTTTTCAGCTGCAACACAAGGGTGGCTACTATCAAGGCTGCGCTATTCTGAGAGGATTTTTCTATTTGTCTCGTTTGGGGCCCTAATCCTATTTGTCATTTTTCATAGCTTTATAATGCTAGTTGCCGGGATTATTTGCAGCGGGATTCCGCTCATGCGCCAAATGGCAGAAGAGAAGAGGCTAAGTACTTAGATGGCCGATAAATTTTGGTTTCGAATTTCAATTAAGCGAAAATCATCAATCTTTTTTGTTCGGTACTGTATACTATAATTTATGGCATATTTATTTTTATCCATCGCTTAAGGTGACGTCAAAAAAATCCTTTGTTTTTCGATTTTACGGATATACAAGATGCATCTTCTAAGATGACGCGATGGCGGGAGCCTTCACTCTCACTTTCCGTGAACGCTGCATCCACTTCCTTCTTTCCGGTTTTTATGAGATATGAAAATTTCTAAGAGATGGCTGGATATGGTTGGGAAAAGATATGTGCCATATACTCCGTCATTGGTTAGCCATTATTATTGGAACCAAGATATCGTATTGAAAAGATCCGAATAATCATCAGTCCAGAGGCGTGTACCGTGGACTTTTTTCGGTACCTCCCACATTGGGCCATTTGCTAAATTGCCAAATTCGGTACTTTTCCGTGCCATCACCATCCATTTAGACTCAAATATCATTCCTTCCTCGTAGTATTGGGGCGTATCGTAATCGTAAGCGGCGAGGATAGCCAATCCAAGTTTGTCAGCAATCTCACGTAAGACCGGGCTTAGATTGATATGCCGATTAGAGATATGAAATATGACTACCCCTCCTGGGCGAAGCTTTGAAAGATAGAGTTGGATTGCCTCGTGGGTCAGCAGATGGATAGGGATAGCATCCGAAGTAAAGGCGTCGAGAATTATTATGTCGAAGGCGTGAGCTGGCGCCCTCTTAAGGGTCAAACGTGCATCGCCTATCACTATCTCCTTGGCGGGAGGACAATTCTGCATATAGGTAAAGTAGTGGTTATTGGTCGCTATCTTTTTGACCAGAGGATCGATTTCGAAAAATGTCCACCTCTCGTTGCGCCGGCCATAGCATGCGATCGCGCCTGATCCCAGGCCGATTATAGCCACCCGTCGATGTTTGGGCCTTAGCGCTAAATGATCGAACATTTGTCCGAGGGGTCCTTCGCGGGAATAATATGCAATCGGCTCTAGTTCTAGGTCATAATCCTGATGTTGAATCCCATGAATCGTTGTGCCGTGATAGAGTTTATGGTAGGACCCAACCCGCATGGCCTTATGGACACCGAAGTAACTGCGTCCTTGAAACAGTATTGTATTATTTTCCTGGTGATAGAAGGCACCTGCGGAAAAGATGACGGCGAGCACCAAGCCATACCAAACCGGATGACCTGACAATTTAAGCACCAAAAGAACAATCGCAATGGTGCCGGCGAGGCCGGCTAGTGCTGTTGATTGGATATTGCCTTCACCCATCAACAGCAGCAGTACGCCTACGATAAGAACACTATGTAAACCTGCGTTTACCAAATGCCATGGACGTTGTGCAATTTGTCGCCAATATTGACGGGCCGGAATAAGCAAGCAAGCAAAGATGAAGGCCAATCGGTATTCGATGATGTCGTTGAAGATCAATGGAGCGAGCAGTGCGTTGAATGCCCCGCCGAAGACACCACCGAGAGAAATCCACAGATAGAAATCAGTTAGATAATCGGTGTGTGGACGGGTTCGCGAAAGTTCGCCATGGCACATTAATGCGGTTACAAAAAAAGCGAGGAGATGAATGCCGAACAGCGTCGATAGTGACAGCTCGTAAAACCAGTAGAACCACAAGGCAAGTGGCAAGATAAGAACGGGGTGCGCGATCAGAACCCATTTATGGGGAAGAATAGGGCGGCGGGCAAAGGAAACTACGAAAGTTAGAAGGTAGAGCGCCAGGGGAACAACCCAGAGCAAAGGGATTGCCGCAATATCAGTGGTCATGAAGTTAGTGATTCCGAGCAGGAGACTAGATGGCGTAAATGCTAACAATGTCCAACGTAGCCGCTGCCTACGCGTGGGGGGGAGGAGTTGATCGGTAGGGTCTGATGATACCTTTGGTGGGAGGTCGGGAAAATCTTGACTTCGCGGCAGAAAATAGCCGCAAGTCGTGGCCATGCCGGCGAATACGATGAATCCCATTGACCAGGCCCAGCGCTGTTCCGCCAGGGTGAGCATTGGCTCCACTATGGTGGGATATGTCAGTAGGGCGACAAAACCACCTAGGTTGCTCGCGGCATAAAGGAAGTATGGATTGCCGGCATTCTTGTGGGACGTATAGGAAAACCATTTTTGAAGTAGTGGTGCTGAGGTGGCAAGCGCAAAGAACGGCGCACTGACCGAGATAAATAATGCCGCTACCAACCAAGGAATGGGATTGTTTGTCGCAGGTGGTGTCCATCCCTTTGGTAGACTGATCGGGAGTGTCAGAAAAACTAAGATTAGAACGCAAGTGTGTATAAATACTTGGTGCCGTATATTGTGAAGTTTGGAGAGTATAAAAGCGTATATATATCCCCCAAGGAGCAATGACTGAAAGAATACCAGGGCTGTGTTCCATACCGTGGATGCGCCTCCCAGTAGTGGCAGAAGTGATTTCGATATCAATGGTTGGACGGCGAAAAGGAGGAGAGCACTGCTAAAAATTGTTAGAGAATAGATAGAAGCAACCATTGTATACGTGCTGGCGAATTACCCAGTTCCGAACTCTCTGATAGCGTTTCGAAATGTACTGTCGCCAATTATTCTCCAATTTATCGCTGCATGTATTGCTGTAAATGGAAGTAGCCATCCTGATATGTTTTGAAATTGAATGCAAGCGTAACCAGTTACCGAAACGCTCTGAAAGAGGATTCATTTCCGGAGAATCCGACGTGATGGGACGTCGGAGCAGAAAATTAGGAATGTAAGATGAAATTCGCTCATTTTGAAATGCAAGAAATTTAATTTTTATTTTTATGTTCGAAAAACGGAAAGTTTACAAAGAAACCTATACCGAAATATTCGATGATATTAATATTGTGAAGTAGATTATGGACGTTCTAAGTTCAATGCCCTTTTTACTTCCCTGTTCCATTGCTAACGTGAACCTTACTGAACATTCCTCCAGTAGCGGAACTATTCCTTTTTTCTTTAGAGGAAAATGCTGGAAGAGGGAGGGCAACAAGGCCCGAAAATTAAAAGAAACCTTTACTAAAAGAAAGAAGAGAACGCCTACTTTTGATGTTCGGTCAAAAAGGGTTCTTTAGTATTATCCTGAGGTATTGTTGGGTCCCTCTCTGATAGAAATATATTAAAAAATGGGCAAACCAGCGGAATTTACAAAAGAGAAGTCGTTACTGCATAATCGTGGTTTTCGTATTAAGGAGCTTGCATGGAAGATGTACTGTATGAAGTTCTGGGCCGTGCCGCGTGGATCACGATCAACCGCCCAGAGCACGGAAATGGCCTAACAAGCGCGACCTATGGCGATGTGGCGGATGCCTTCCACCGGGCTGAAGCTGACGCTGAGGCGCGAATTGTTGTTCTCACAGGAGCGGGGGATGAATATTTTAGTGGCGGCGGGGATACTCGGCACCATCGACGCCGCTCGACGGGGAATCTGCGGCTCCATCTCGGCAAGCTTGCCGAGGTATCTATGGTCATGCGCAATATGGGCAAGCCCGTCATTGCTGCCGTAAATGGAAAGGCTATCGGTGGCGGGCACCAACTTCAGCTCCTCTGCGATCTTTCCATCGCATCGGACCAGGCTATTTTCGGACAGGACGGATCGAAGCGAGCGGCGGCACCTTTTTTTTGGGGACTACAGCTTCTGCCCCGCTACGTCGGTGAAAAAAAAGCGCGTGAGATCTGTATCCTTTCGCGGGAGTACACAGCGGTCGAGGCCTTCGAGATGGGGATAGTAAACAAAGTAGTTCCGCATAAGGAGCTTTACTCTGAAGTGAGGTTTTGGGCAGATCGAATTTTGCGCATGGACGCCACTTCCCTCCGTCTCATCAAAGGGGCGCTCAACTACGGAACTGATCTCAACTATCCTGGTCTTTTCCAGGGACGGGAGATGATGGCCCTCTTTGCGGGTTGCGAGGAGTATAACCTAGGCAACGCGGCTTACGGCTCAGGTAAGTTGCCCGACTGGTCTCGCTTCAGGATTTAACCCCGAAAAGAGGAATCCGCGATGGGATATGATGACATCCTGTATGAAGCTGGAGAGGGTATCGCGCGTCTCACGCTGAACCGCCCTGGTGTGGGAAACCGTCTGCGCGGGCATACCTACGAGGAAATCCTCATGGCCCTCGGTGAGGCGGAGCGTGACGCTGCCGTGGGTGTTGTCATTATTAGCGGGACCGGTGGCGTTTTCAGCGTTGGCGAAGACATGCTCGCAACAGAGGATTTTGGCCCTGGTGAGATGCGCTCACATTTGAAACTCATCGCTCAGCTCACCGTAGCAATTCGGAATTTAGGGAAACCTCTCATTGCCGAGGTAAGAGGTCCATGCCTCGGGGCCGCAAACCAGCTACAGCTTCTCTGCGACATCACTCTAGCTTCTCAGGATGCTATTTTTGGCCAAACAGCCTCGCGCGGCGGCGAAATTCCTTTCTTGTGGGGGGCTCAGATGCTTCCCCGTACTGCAGGCGAGAAACGGGCGCGGGAGATCTGTTTTCTCTCTCGCGAGTACACCGCTGAAGAAGCGCGTGGGATGCAGTTCATCAACGAGGTTCATCTATCCAAAGATCTTTCCTATGTGGTAGATGAAATGTGCCGAGAAGTTCTTTCTCTTAGCCCTGCCTCCCTCCGCATGGTGAGCGCGTCGATCAACTATGGCTTCGACCTGCATCTTTCCGCAATATTCCATGCCTGTGATTTCATCCCGCTAATGATGGAGGAGCGTGAAAAATTGGGTGAGGTGGAAGCTCCGGCGCCTGGGCCTTCTGAAGTATTCAATTACGAGTCATTCGATTATCGAGTGGAAGGTATGGCGGCGGTCATTACTTTTCGAGGGAGTGAGAAGAACGGGATTTATCTAGCTGAGTTCATCGACGCTCTCCGCCGGGCAGAGGCAGATAACAACGCTCGGGCCGTTGTTATCACTAGTTCGGGGGAGTTTTTTTTTGGAGATTTGTGCCCCGCAGATCAAGGGAAGGAGGGGCGCCGTCTTGAAATTAAATCATGGATCATGGCTGCAGCCACCATCCGAAACATGGGAAAGCCCGTCATTGCCGCTATAAACGGCAGGGCGTCTGGTGTCGGCCACCAGCTTCATCTCCTTTGTGATTTGACGCTTTCTTCTGAATGCGCCGTGTTTTGTCAAGATGAAGGCTGCCGGGGCGACGCACCGTCTCTTTGGGGGTCGCAGCTTTTAGCTCGTAATATAGGCGAACGAAAGGCTCGGGAAATAAGTTTGATGGGCAGCGAAGTAAGTGCCGAGGAGGCGCTTCACATGCGGCTCATAAATGCAGTAATTCCTCACGGTGATTTGATGGTCGAGGTGGACCAATGGTGCCGGGAAATCGCCAAGCTCGATCCGGTTGCGGTCGGACTCGCCAAGACTTCACTCAACTACGGGTCAGATCTTTCCTATCCGGCAATTTGGCAGGGTCGTGAAATTTCGGCGTTGATGGGGAAATGATCTTCATTGATTTATATAATTCGAAAGGGCGGCTAGGTATCCTAAAGCGGTGCTGCCCGGAGAACAAAGATTGTTGAGACCTTAGAAGAAATAAGACGTCGCTTATATGCGGTGGATTATTTGTAGGGGGAGACACCGTTTAATTTTTTAGCCTCCTTGTAGCTATTTTTCTAACAGAGATAAGTGTTAAGGAAGAACAAAAAATTCGAGATAAAAGGAAACCATTACCACGCAATTCTCGTTGAAAGAGGCACTGAAATGAAAATAAGCTTCCAGGTAGCAACTTCAGATGTGAATACTCCACTACTTCCTGCCCAGCAAGGTGTGTTTAGTGACAATTTAGATATACTTTCTGAATATGGGTACGATGGTGTCGAAATTTCTCTTAGACAGCCTCGTGAGCTTGACTTCGGTTTTCTTCGAAAAGAGATTGAAGGAAGAGGTCTTAAGGTTGCGGCGATCCACACGGCTGCGATTGGGTTCCAAGATAAAATTTGGCTTTGCCATTCGGATGAATCAGTTCGCAAACAGGCGATGGATCGTTTAAAGGGAGCCTTGGATGCTGCATCGCTTTTCGGGGTCGATGTGGTTGTCGGTTCATTCCGTGGCCAATTGGGAGATGGGGAAGCCAGAAAAAATTCCCTCAAATGGATGTATGATGCTTTTAAGGAAGGTGCTGAATATGCAGAACGAAAGAAGACAAGGGTTCTTTTTGAGCCTCAACACCGCTTTAGTGTGAATTTCGGTTATACGACTCAAGATGGGCTAAATTTTTTAAGAAAAATTAATAGCCCTGGAATGGGAATCATTTTAGATACATTTCACATGAATATTGAAGATGTATCTTTTTCAGAAAGTATTTTCAATTCAAGGGCACACTTGGGAATTCTTCACATGAGTGACAGTAATCGTCTTTATCCAGGTGCTGGCCACATACCTTTCCGTGAAATTATCAGTTCATTAAATGCGATTGACTATACAGGTTTTTTATCATTACAAATAAAAATGCATCCAGATTTTAGAACGGCGGCTAGATTGGGAATTGCTCATCTCCGAAGTATTTCATGAAGATGGCTTCTTATCAAAGCCAGCTGCGTTAATGAATGTGATTTTGGACTGACATACAAAGTTACCCTTTAACAAGCGGCATTTATCACCGACAATTTAATGGAAGGTGCTTTTTCGGAGCCGAATTCTTCAATTTAACCCGCACATAAGCTTATTTCAGTATGAACAATTAGGTCCGACGATCCTTCGAGATTCCGAATGAAGGGCCAAGTTAGATAAATAAAAAAAATGTTTGGATGGCACGAAGGTGTTGGAGATGTATCTCTAGATTATGATTTGATATTGGTCCGATAGTTTAGCGAATCAGATTCGACGGAGGTAGATTGCGCCGGGAGGTAAGGCTAATCGGAAATAATGTAAAAGGCCTTTTTGTCGGTGGAATTTATAATTTCCTCACGGTTTTGAGGTAATTCATAGGAGAATTTGATGAACGGAAAAAAAAACCCTATCGGTCTTGCTATCGTGGGTTGTGGAAGGGTAGGAGAAATTCGCGGTAGATGTGCCAGAGAATATCCAGGTACGGAATGGATTGGATGCTGTGACATCGATGAAAAAAAAGGGAGGAAGCTTGCGGAAGAGCTGAAGGCAGATTATTTCACGACAGATTTTCGAGAACTTCTCAAACGCTCGGAGGTGAACGCATCCATTCTGGCGACAGATGAGGAATGGCACGCTGAGATCCTTTTTGCCTCTATCGAAGGCAAGCACCGCATCCTCGTAGAGAAACCTTTGTCGACCAACGCAGTCGATTCTGCCAAAGTGATTTCTGCGGCGGAGAAGGAGGGCGCTGAACTGTTGGTAGGCTACACACAGCGCTTTCGCCGCAGGTGGCTGACAGCTCGGGAGCACATTCGAAATGGACAGCTTGGTGAGATTACTTCGGCCAGTACGCGTGCGTTTGTCAACCGCATTGTCGGATTCACCCGTCTTGCCGGAAATGAGGACCGTTCTTTGCTGAGCCCAATGGTAATCTCGGGGACCCATGCTCTCGACGCATCGCTTTTTATGATCGGAGACGAAAAGAAGCCGATGGAGGTAACCTC
>Ga0315336_1006647_pt1 | contig 11680 bp, 7 predicted proteins | sample ASW5metaG_FD_204512 | JGI IMG/M metagenome (GOLD analysis project Ga0315336, IMG submission 204512) | Ammonia-oxidizing marine archaeal communities from Monterey Bay, California, United States - ASW #5 | ecosystem: Environmental > Aquatic > Marine > Intertidal zone | place: USA: California...
AATCAGAAACACTAAATCTCCGTTGAGGATAACATCCGTTCCACCGCCGAAGTCGGTGACCAATATCGTCGGTCGGTTCTGCGCATCTATCCCGACGGATACGCCTTTCCCTGCATTTGCCGCCGACGGACCAGGCAATACGTCGACAAGTTCCAAGGACATTTCATCCACCTCAATGCGGAAGAACACGGTCGATGCACCGGCAAACGACAAGATTTGGACGGGCACAATGATGTTCGCATCGGCTGGACCCTGGCTTTCTTGGAATTGAAAGTTCACCACACCCAATTGCGCCATCGCCGCAGGCGAGAAGGCGGCGGCTAGACATCCAGCAAGGAGTATCGCCAGCCGCTGAGCTGTAGCTATGTGCTTGAAGAGATTCATGAATAACCGATGGAGGTTTCGCGCGTCCGTACCATTATACCTACACGGGACGCCTCAGAGCGTTACCTCCGGTTTGGCGAGTTTGGGAGTTGCATGGTAGCGTGTTATGTAGACTACGATGTGCCCCGGGGGTCGGGCGCGCTCGCCGCCGGTATTTAAGGGGGAACCTTCGCATGGCCGAGATCGATAAGTACCTGACAATGATGGTGGAACACGACGCTTCTGACTTGCACTATTGCACGGGCTGTAAGCCGATGTTTCGAAAAGATGGGTCGATGGCGATGTTGCGCAGTGAAGAGGACATCACTAACGAACACGCGACCAAATTGTTGCACGAAATTATGCCGGAGCAAAACAAAGACGAATTTGCCAAGTGCAACGACACCGACTTTGCACACGAGATCGAAGGCGTAGGCCGATTTCGCTCCAACATTTTTCGGGATCGCAAAGGGATCGGCGGCGTATTCCGTCTGATTCCTACGGAAATCTTGAGCTGCGACGACTTACAATTGCCGCCCGCAGTACGAAAGTTCTGCTCGTTAAGTAAAGGCCTAGTGTTGGTGACAGGCCCCACCGGTAGTGGTAAGTCCACAACACTTGCCGCACTGATCGACCAGATTAACGACACACGCAACGAACACATCCTAACCATCGAAGACCCAATCGAATTCGTCCACCCCAATAAACGGTGTCTAATCAACCAACGCGAAGTCGGCGTACACACCGACGGCTTCAAATCTGCACTACGCGCAGCACTCCGCGAAGACCCCGATATCGTATTAGTCGGCGAAATGCGTGACCTCGAAACAACACACATCGCCATCGAAACGGCAGAGACCGGCCACTTAGTATTCGGCACACTCCACACCACCACCGCCATCTCCACCATCAACCGCCTCATCGACCAATTCCCCGCAGCACAACAAGGCCAAATCCGCACCATGCTCGCCTCAACCCTCAAAGGCATCGTCGCCCAAAACCTACTCAAGAAAAAAGGCGGCGGCCGAGTGGCCGCCCTCGAAATCCTCATCGTCAACAGCGCCGTCTCCTCCCTCATCAACGACGGCAAAACCAACCAAATCATGAGCATCATGCAAACCGCCCAAAAAGAAGGCATGACCCTCCTAAACTCTCAACTTGCCAAATTCGTCAAAGAAGACATCGTAGAACCCAGCGAAGCTTACGCAAAAGCAGTCGACAAAGACGGACTCCTACAAGAATTCGAAGCCAACGGAATCACCGACTTCAAACCACCAGAAGAGAAGTAGGGAATGCCGAGACAGACAAGCGTAATTCCACACACCGTCATGCGAGGAGCCAAGCAATCCGCGTAGCGGATGCGGCGGCGACGTGGCAATCTCCTCGCGCGAATTCACTCATCCCCTCAACCGCCATCCCCGAACTGATCTAAAGATCGGAGAGGGTTACGGCAAGGGGGCTCTTCGCCACAACCCAAACCTGATACGATCTAACCATCCTCCCCAATTCCATACGCCCGCTCCACCAAACGACGAAACTCAAGCGGATGCCGCGGATTCGCCATTTATCCCCTGAGTCCGTGCACTCGCGCGCCGCGCCTAATTCTGCTACTTTCGTTCCTTCTTATGATTCGAGTTACGTGTGGACAGTGTGGTTTGCAGGTGATGGCGCCGGCGGCAGTTGCGGGACGGCGGGGCACTTGTTTTGGTTGCGGGGCCATTTTGGTGGTGCCTGCGGAGCAGGAGTCGGCTAGCGCTGCTCGTGAGGTTTCTTTTGCGCCGGGGCAGCCGATTACGGATCGCTATGTCTGTGGCCAGAAGGTGGGCCGTGGCGGTATGGGCACGGTGTATGTCGCCGAAGACACGTTGCTTAGCGAGCCGGTCGCGCTTAAGTTTTTGCATCCGCATTTGTTGCAGACGCAGCGTGGGGTTCAGTTGTTTATTCGTGAGGCGCAGGTGGCGCGGCGATTGCGGCATGACCGGATTGTCGCGACGCATGATGTGGGGCGTACCCCGGAGGGCGTGCTGTATCTCTCCATGGAGATGTTGCAGGGGCATTCACTTCGAAAATATTTGAATAAGTACCGGTTGGATAAAGAGCCAATGCCCGTGCGGCTGGCGGTGGAACTCACGAATCAGATATTGGACGGACTGGATTACGCGCATCAGTTCATTGTGCACCGCGATCTGAAACCGGAAAACGTCGTCATCATGCCGGGTGAAAAGGTGAAGGTGCTCGATTTCGGTCTGGCGAAAGCGATTGATGAAGAGGATGTGCCGCTGGAGAAACGTGCTGCGGGATCGAAGCATCGGGTTGTGGGTACAGAGGCCTACGCATCGCCGGAACAGAAACGGCATGGCGAAGTGGATGCGACTTCGGACGTGTATGCGGTTGGGATGCTGCTGCATGAGATGTTGACGTTGCGGTCGCCTCGGGAACCGTTTGTGGAAATCGAGGCGGTCCGCACGGATGTGTCTCCGTCGATCATCGCCATCGCAGAAAAAGCACGGCGTGAAGTCGTCGGCGACCGATGGCCTTCAGCCTCGGCGTTTCGCACCGCACTGATGGATGCCTACGCGGACGCGTATACGAATGTGCGATCGGCGAAGGCGGCGGATGGCGAACGGCAAGCGTCGACGGACGGGATGTTGTTGTTGGAAGGCGGCAGTTTTCTCATGGGCAGCAATGATTCACCCTCTACCACGCCGGAGTTTGAGGCCTACGTCAATCCGTTTTATATCGACACCTATCCGGTCACGGTCGCGCAATTCCGGAAATACATGGAAGCAACCGATTCGCCACAACCGAAACATTGGAACGCGGTCGGATACGAAGGCGGCGATCAACCGGTCGTGGGGGTGTCATGGGAAGAGGCGTCGGCGTATGCCGCATGGGAAGGTAAGCGGCTCCCCACAGAGCGCGAATGGGAATACGCGGCGCGGGGCCGTGAAAATCGCAAATATCCGTGGGGTCACGAGACGCCGGACAAAAACCGCGCAAATTACGGCGATCACCTCAACATGCCGTCGTTCGTCAATATGCATGAAGAGGGGTCTACTCCGGACGGTATCTGCGATCTCGCCGGCAATGTCGCGGAATGGACGTCCGACTGGTTTCAAACCTTCGCACAGCAGCGCCGTGGCGACACACCGGCTGAACCGCGTCGGACCATTCGTGGCGGATCATGGGATTCGCCGGCGGATGGCTTACGGTGTACGGCGCGCCAAGGCGTGTTTCCCGAGTCGCAATTGGCGACGGTCGGGTTCCGGTGCGTGGTGTCTGCGGAATAGCCGGTTTGAAACGCTGATTGCACTATTTCTATACTTCGGTCTTCGCGCACTACGCAACGACCGGCAGGAGTTTCCCGTTGGACGGACATGTGCTGATATTGAATCGCTCTTGGGCGGCGGTACACATCGCCCCGGTTCACCGCGCGCTGACGTTGTTATACGTCGGCACGGCGAATGCCGTTCACCCCGAAGACTATTCGCAGCACACGTTTGACGATTGGCTCGTATTGTCATCGAACGGGATGGCAGGCCGGTATATCCACACGCCAAACTTGCGAATCCGCATTCCCGAAGTCATGTTGCTCAAGGGATTCAACGGTTTCGTGCGACGCGAGATCCGGTTCTCCCGGCGTAGCATTCTCGAACGCGACAATCATACCTGTCAGTATTGCGGCCGCCATCTGGCGCACACGCAACTGACGCTCGATCATGTGATGCCGCAATCTCGGGGCGGCGCCGACACGTGGGAGAATCTGGCTGTGGCGTGCGTGCAGTGCAACGTGCGCAAAGGTAATCACACACCGAGTGAAGCCGGTATGCATCTCATACGCAAGCCATCCAAACCATCCTGGATGCCGAACTTCGGCAAGCGTGTCCCTCAGCATCAGCTTGAAGTGTGGAAACGTTTCGTCGACACACGCCGTTGGGGAATCGCAGCCGCCAGTTCAGCGTAGGGCGCTAGCCAAGTGTCGAAGAATGCTCAAGGTTCGTAGTACCGCCTTTAGGCGGAATCCCTAACAACACCTTCCGCCTAAAGGCGGTACTACGAACCGTGCAAGACTTTGAGATTGCTTGCGCGCGAATCAATCAGCGAGCGGAATTGAAATTGTGAGTGACGCGCACCCTCACGTCCTTGGCTGAGCGGACTTTCTCCCAGTGCCATCAAGAATAATCATTGACTCCCCCACTTTCCGCACGCTATGGTTTAACGTCTGCGCACAGGAAGCTAGCGGAGTATTCCAAATACAGATTCGGATGAATATCCAACGAAATCATGTAATAGAGGAGCCAAAGCAATGAAAAACGGATTTTCCAATGCTGAGAGAGACTTCAATACCGTATCAATTGCCAAGGATGGGCGAATCGTCCGATTTAGCGTACGACAGTTCTTCCGCGCCCTCACACCGATCGCGGCCATCATCCTGATGCTCGCGACCCCTCAAGAAGTAGACGCCTTCAATGTGTGCTCCGACGACGAGTCGTGTGCGCACGAAAACATGACGAGAGCGGGGCTCGACCTTTACTTATTGACGGCAGATCCGCCGGCGGAATTAGCCGAGGAACTGGAACGTTATTGGTCCGTGGAAATCATACCTTCGATTGGCCCACCTTACGAAGGCGCCTCAATTAAAGGGGGCACTGGAAATCCCGACCAATTCGATCCGCTCTACAACAACGAAGGGATTCATTTAACAAACGCACATTTATGGGATGCGGACGGTTTTCTGGAAAACCCTTTCGTAGATCCTACTAATATTGACGATTATCCGAACGCCCTCAATGCGGCAAAAGGGCTATGGTCTCGCGCACTCGGTGAATACGCTGTTGGGAATAAGGCAGGTGCATATCAATTGTTGGGTATGGTCTCCCACTATTTGGGTGATCAGTGTATACCCGCTCACGCGCACAACGATCCGCATCCGGCTGGAATCCCCATTGGCAGTGATGATGAGACGTTCGAAGTATGGATGAGCGGCGGTTTCTTTCCACACACTCTTTTAACACGACCTAATGACAGATACAACGATGACGGAACAGGCGTCTATGACAAGGGGATGTTGGACATCCCGGACAAGTGGCGGCGCGATCACCTCGATATACTTTGGCTTTTGCTAAACGTTAATCAGTATGCAGATGTCTTCGCTTCCGATGAGGTTAATGGGGATTATAGTCCGGCCCAAGATAGGAAATACATTAACCCGCCACTTGTGAACTATCCGTCGCTTCATGATATCGGCGACCAAGGCGTGCATGACGCAATTGCCGATGAAATCGAACTCAAAATAAATAAGCCCGATTATGCCGACAATCCCAGATTTCCAACGTTATTTATGCATCTATTGGATAACGAATATAACACGGTCCACGGAGAGACCGGCGGCAATGACGACGATGGCGATCTTAGTATTATTCGAAATCACTCGTACTTTTACGGCGTGCGTGGAATGGCGGCTTTGTTCAAGTTATGGGAAGAGGCCATCAGCAATCCCATCTTAGTCGTTACCGTGCATACAGTCGGCGCAACCACCGAAATCGATAACTTTTCTGAAGCTGATTTATATGTAGGAATGTCGATCTCGGAAATTCCATTTCCAGATCCTACTTTTACGGGTAGTCTGCCTAGATGGGATCCCCACGATGTCCCGGGTGATTACTTGTTTACCCGTGAAGGTGATCGGCGCGAAGTCGACGGCTGGCGCCTTCCTGCAAACGTAACCATTTACGATGCGGCGACCCGTTTTCTAGATGACGACGTCATAGCTCCGAACTTCCACTTCGGCTATGCATATCCGGCTGACGGCAATTACGACCGTAATGTCTATATCGAGCTACAGGTGCGTGACGATGATCCCGACGGGCTTGCTGACCCGTACTACATGGACGATCTCGTGGATGTTGCAAAAGGGCTTTCGCCGGCTGTGCTTGCCCGGGCCAATTTGGAAAATTGCATCGATCCGACAGTTCATGATGATTACAATCTCGTCACTCTTGGTTCCAACAGTTTAATACACTTAGAACCTAAAGCTGCCGGAGCAATAACAATCTCTTCCGGAGAACCCACCGCCATTTGGGGTATCGTCGGTTTTTCGGTCAAAACGTTTAGTGATCTCCCTCCGACTATCTCCTTAATTGATGGTGATGTGGAAATAACAATTGAATGCCATGTGGGAGACTATATGGAACCCGGTGCGGAGGTGAAGGACGATCACGATATCGGGCTCGATGTCGTAATCGGCGGTGTCGTCGACACGTTAACCCCGGGTACTTATATCGTCACCTACGATGCAACGGACTCGGATGGCAACAACGCGGTTCAGGTCACGCGCACAGTGAGGGTGGAAGATAGGATCGCCCCAGTGCTGACCTGCCCGGACGACATCGTCGTAAATCCGACCAGTCCAAATGGGGCCGTTGTGAATTTCACGCCGACGGCAACCGATCTGTGTTCAGGCACGAACGTCACCATCACAACCAGCCCGGTCATGGCGGGCGATACGTTTCCCGTGGGTAGTGAGACCGCGGTGATGGTCACGGCGACGGATGGGAGCGGCAACACTGCGACCTGTTCGTTCATGGTGAAAGTACGCGATCAGAATGAAGTATTCGATACTATGGCGATCGCGATGCCTAGACTCGGACTCAATCCATGGGGATCGTTTGTGCTCAATAGGCTGTTGAGTAACGTGCAGCGAGAGTATTTGCTGGGTTGGCCCGGCCTTGCGTCCTATCGGCTCAAACAGTTCACTTTTATTGTTCGACTGCAGGTGATGTATGGCGGCGCAGACCCGTATTGGGCACAGTCCGTCATCAATTCGGCAGACAACCTCCGGGGCACGATGGGCTATGGCGATCCTCCCCCGGCGAAACGCAGACTTCGCGTGCGTCGAAGATAGCCGAAAAACGCGCTAATCGATCAACGCACGGTATTTTTCGAGTGTCGCCTTGGGCGCTTTTTTCAGGTCGTCGATGTGTTCGACGGTCTTGGCCACCGCGTCCGCGATATCATCCATATCGCTCTTCGTGCCGAGCAGCACGTGGTGATGAATGCAGACACCAGATTTTTCGTGTGCGTCTTTGCATACCGGCAGCTTGAATCGCTTCGGATTGATTTGCTTCCAATAATCCGGATCGATTTTGTGACGGCGTTTCGTACGGGGTTTATAGAGTCCGCATTTGTTGAGCGGCTCGTAGGGCGGTTCCCAAGCGCCGTTCAATTCTGCGATTAGCGATAGGCAAAAGTGCGTATTGGTAAGCCCTTTCGCGGGAATTTGCTTCCAATCGAGACGGAATGCGAAATTGAAATAGCTAGCACGTGTGATTTCCTTTCGCCTACGCATGGGCAGAATACCGGGAATTTTTGCCAGCTTTTTGTTCAAATACTGCGCATTTGTATCGCGAAGTTTCGTTTGCCGGTCGAGCCGCTTAAGTCCGCACATCAGCATGCCGGCCTGCCATTCGGTGAGCCGGTAATTGCCGGATTGGACGGCGTTTTTCATGTTATCCATCCAGCCGCGGCCGCAATTGCGCAGGGAGTACAGGCGTTCAAACAGTTTCTTGTTCTGCGTCGTATTGAAACCGCCTTCGCCGCTCGAAAGCACTTTGCTTTCTTGGAAGCTGAAACAGCCGATATCGCCGAACGATCCGACGCCTTTGCCTTTCCAGAATGCGCCGTGTTGGTGTGCGCAGTCTTCGATCAGAAACAGACCGTGCTTCTTACAAATACGGCGAATGCGCGCGAGGTCCGGCATCGATCCATAGAGATGCACAATGATGACCGCCTTCGTACGCTTAGTGATGGCGGCTTCGATGTCATCGGCGTCGATGCACCAGGTGTCGGGTTCGACATCGGTCAGAATTGGCACGGCGTTGACATCGAGTACGGCGGCAGCAGTGGCTTGCCACGTGATGCCAGGCACGATAACTTCGTCATAGGCTCCGATATCGAGCGCTTCGAGCGCGAGTTGGATCGCAACGGTTCCATTTGCGCAACAGAGACCATGTTTCGCATCTTGGTTCTTGGCGAACGCTCGAGCGAAATCCCATTCATGTGGGCCGTCATAAGACCACCGATTCGAACGGGTAATATCGGCCATCAGTTTGGCATCGCGTTCTTCATGAATGGGCCAGCGGGGCCACGGTTTGTTGGCGCCGCGGACGGATTTCCCGCCGATGATAGCAAGCCTAGGCATTTGATTTTCCTCACGCGGTTTGGATTGATTGCAACGGAGAATCGTAGCACATGCGCTGAATCGCGTGGAAGACGTTACCCGTTAAGGCAAGCGCGCGTAGAGTAACTCATCCGTGAGCTGGCCGTCTTTGAATATGCGATCCTTGAGTGTCGCTTCCAATGTGAATCCATTTTTCTCGAGCACGCGTGCGGACGCGGGGTTCCAAGCGAACACACCGGCCTCTAGCCGCGCGAGCTTAAGTTGGCCGAATGCGTATTCGACAACAAGCGCCACCGCTTCGGTCGCAATGCCGCGGCCCCAGTAATCTTCACTCAACCAATAGCCGACTTCCGCCGTACGCACGTAAACGTCATCCTTTGCCATCACGCCAATGCCGCCAACGACTTCGTCTTCGATTGTAATTGCAAGTGAAAGATGTGGCACCGCATTGTCTAAGTTGCGTCGTATCCACTCTCGCGCGGCCTCCATCGTATAGGGATGCGGAAACACTTCGGCGAGATTGCGCCACACATTTCGATTGTCTGCATGTCGTACGAGGGCGGTCTCGTCACCCACTCGATACGATCGCAATGTGACACGGGATCCTTCAATGATCATCGTTATTCTCGTTACCAGCCTTCGCGACTACGTAGGGAGGTGATGTGGGCGACATGGTGTTTACCATGCCAGGCGTATATTCCGATGTTCCAGTCCAGGGTCGTGGGCCCGGAATCAGGGTGAAGAAAGCGGCGCTGCAACTGAACCGGCGTGAGGCTACGTAGCGCAATCGCCCAACGTGCGTGCAACGCATCGAGCAACCGCAAGGAAGAATCTATCGGAGCTGTCCGCCCGTCGACGAGATCTGCCCAACGCTGTTCGTCATAGGCCTTGATCGTCGGCTCATCTTCCGTCAGCGCCCATTTAAATCGGATGTAACTGTTCATATGACTCTCGGGCACATGATGTACGACTTGGCGAACCGTCCAGCCATCGGGGCGATACGGCGTGTCCAGCTGGACATCATCCAGTCCCTGTACGGCCGCGCTTAGCGCTTTCGGCAGTGCAGAGATGTCATCAATCCATCCCGAAACATCGTTAGCCGTAATCGCACCACCGTGCGTAAATTGCCCTATGGGATACCGCAAGTCGTTCATGAACGCTTCTCCATGATTAAGCACAGCATACAATCTTAGCCTAATCGAATTCATGCATACGCGGAACCAATTGCGAAAAAGAGGAATACATTGCAAAGTGGAATGGCATATGCTTTACGACATTTTTGCGTACGCTTCTTCCCGCTACCTGGTAAAGTAAAGAATATGGTCTACGACGGATTACGAGTCCAGATATCCGCAGCACTTTTATGTGCATGCGTCGCATTGAATCTTGCCTGCGAAGTGTTTGCGCAGCCGTTTGACGTGCCGTTGTCCACCCGCGACCTGGAAATCCGTGAACGATATCAAGCATCGCTAGTGCGCGATCCGTTTCAACTTCAGTCGTTCGATCGCACGTATCAAACGTATCTCGATGGTGAAGGTGTCGATTCGTGGATCGAAACGTTAGAAGAAAATGATAGCGAATCGTCGTCGTTGATTCTTCTGGGGCGTGTTTATGCGCGGCGTCTCAAAACTACGGAGGCCATCGCTCGCTTCGAAAAAGCACGTGATCTCGGTGCAAATGGAGAGCAAATCGACTGGTTGTTGGGTAAGGTTTACGCGGATGCCGGGCGATATGGCGATGCGATTCCGCTGTTGAGCGCTGCTGCAGACGCATTGTCCGATGACGAGTTGCGTGCAAAAGCCATTCGCCTGTTGGGTGATGCCCATAATCGATTGGGCGATCGGGATAAGGCCATCGCGGCCTGGACATTGTTGGCGGACACTACTCGCGATGACGCGTTTGCGCGTTGGGATCTCGCGGGGATCTATGAGGACTATGCCCTGTGGGCAGAAGCCGCAGCGGCGTACGACGATATCGCGAAACAATCGCTGGCCGATCCGTATGCACGGTGCCGCGCACTTCGAGCGAAGGCGTCAGCCCTGCTCCATCTGGACGAAATTGACGAAGCCATCGCAACACTCGAAGCAGCACTTGGCCTGGCGTCTCCGGGCAATTGGCTATTCCAAGATCTCAAACAACAGTTAATCGCGGTGTATGAAAGCCGAGGCGATCTGGACGGTTTGGCAAAGTATGTTGCTGTGCAAGTCGATGCGACGCCGACATCCATCGAGTATCGTGCATTGCTGGCGGACGTCTACGCGCGGTTGAACAATATCGACGCCGCAGAATCCGAATACCGGGCGTTGTTGGAACGAGCCCCGAACAATCTCGTGGCGTATACCGCGTTGATCCGTCTGTATAAAGACGCCGATCGAACGGAAGATGCCGCCGAAACGCTGCGTGTCCTAGCCGATCGTTACCCGCGCGACACGGATCTTGTGCGCCAACTCGGCGAATTGTATTGGGAGGCCGGCGACAAGACCCGGGCAGTCGAGGCGTGGCGCAGCGTGCTCGATTCGGATGACGGGCCCCGGCGCCATGCCGAGCTTTCAGGTTGGCTCGCGGCGCACGATTTTGTTGACGAGGCCATCGCCGAACTTAATATTGCGATCATGGCCGATCAAGACCGGGGTTGGTTGTTCCGGCTGGCAGAATTACAGGTCGAACGTGGAGATGATGAGGACGCGATAATCTCGTGGCGCGCAACGCTATCTTCGGATAGCACAGTGAGTGAAATCACGGAAGTCGGTCGGCTCCTTGAATCAAATGATTTTATTGAAGAAGCGGAATCGCTTTTTGTGCGCGCGATTGATATGGACCCCAACCACCATGAATCGCGCCATGCGTTGGCAGCGTTGTTAGTGCGGGCTGAGCGGGATGTAGAATCGGTCCCACATTTTGAGAGATTAGCGAACGCGGATGATTCGGAATACTGGCGCTTCCGTGGCGAGCGGGGTCTGCTGTTGGCGCTTCGCGCGTTAGGATCGCTGGATGAAAAGCAACATGAATGGGAAGAGGCGGTGAAAAGTGAACCGAATTCTATTCTCAATAAGACACGTCTTGCGCGGTTGCACGAGAGCCGAGGCAACTATATTGGTGGGGCTGAATTGTACCGTGCCTGTGTTGCGCTGGAGCCAG
>Ga0315336_1006648_pt1 | contig 11677 bp, 10 predicted proteins | sample ASW5metaG_FD_204512 | JGI IMG/M metagenome (GOLD analysis project Ga0315336, IMG submission 204512) | Ammonia-oxidizing marine archaeal communities from Monterey Bay, California, United States - ASW #5 | ecosystem: Environmental > Aquatic > Marine > Intertidal zone | place: USA: California...
AGTCGCCCAATCCCAATATGTCATCCAGCAGATCCTTTATCCATTCCAGTAGGTGGATATCCAGCTCGCCCCCGTGGGCAGCAACCGACAATACCGGTCCCCACGACATAGCGAATCAGTCGCCGGAGGCGCCCATTGGGGCGGACTCCCCCACATAACGCGTGGAGTACTTACGCTCCCGAATGGTGAACGCCGATAACGCCGCAGGGAAGAGAAGCGCCCCAGCGATGGCGAAGGGGATCGTGTAGGATCCGGTCGCGTCATAGAGGAATCCAGCCATGTTCACACTGATGAAACCACCCATGGAGTGGAAGAAGATGGAGATACCGCCAATGGTCCCCAGGGCTCGTAATCCGTAGACATCGGCCGTCAGGGAGGTGGTCAAAGGATTAGTGGCGACCCATGACAGTCCGGCTACGGCGGCGAACATCCACAACCCCAATGAGCCAGGCACCACCAACAACAAAACATACGCGCCGCCTCGGCATAAGTAAACCAAGGCCAGCCAATTCTTCGTTCCGCCGAACCGGTCAGAAACGAGTCCCGCCCCAAAACTGCCGACGATATTCAAGAGCATCATGAAGCCAAAAATAGAGGCCGCCAATCCAGGGGAGATCCCTTCGCCAACGGCGAAGGGCACAAAGTGGATCGAAATGATTGATGTGGTAAATCCGCAAACGAAATAAGAGATGGACAACTGCCAGATCGGCAACGAACGAAACGCCTGAGACCACCGGTCCGCTTCCAATGGGCCAACCAACCGTTCCGGAGTCCTCTCCGAGCTCTCGTCGGGAGTATCGATGTCACCGTCGGGTAGCAGGCCCATCTGGGATGGGTCGTTGCGCAAGAACAGGTAAGCTATCGGCACGCCCAATCCCAAGATTAACATACCCAGGATCGCCCAAGTGGTACGCCAGTTGGTCGCCTGCATCAGATAGGCGGCCAAGAGAACCATCAATAGGCCTCCCGCAGCCAGTCCCGTTGCGTTGATCCCCGTCGCCGTACCACGATTTCGGCGAAACCAGCGGCTGAGCAACGCCATGGTATTGGACAAGGAAACTCCGCTCATGGCGATTCCAAATACCACGCCAAAGACAAGTACCAAAAATATGAAGTTGAACGTGAAGCTTAGCAGCACGGTTGCCAGGCCGAGAACAACCATGCTGGACAGCAGTACTTTTCGCCCACCCAGCGAGTCGAAGATGCGCCCGGCAAAGGGTTGAATCACCGCACTGACCAACAATGCTACGGAAGCGGCAACTGAAGTAGTTCCACGGCTCCAACCGAAGTCCGTCTCCATCGGAATGATGAACACGGTAAAGCTGTTTCGTACCCCGTTGGTCAAGAGGACAATGAACATACAGGTGAAAACGATGTACCAACCGTAGTACAGAGGGCGCTTGCCAGTATCGGCTTGCTTCATCGGATATACCCCTTGGCGGCGGGTATGTTGTCTGACCCAACCAGGACTCCCCAGATGAAATGAAATCCCTTACTTGGGGTCGCTGCCGTATGACTAGAAGAATAAATCGCCATAACGCGCCGGTCAACTTATATCCAGCACAAGATGTGGAATAGGATCTATAGGGCCCATTTAGGGAGACTCTTTGGCTGTGTCTATGCTAGGTTACCGGAGAGTCTAGACGATGGGAGTGCAAAAAATCCAGCGCCCAAGATAAGAGGAGCTACGATAGCTTACGCAGGGGGGCGAAAACGGCCCCCCCATGTTCCGGACAGCGGGCGGCACGACCGGATCTTTAATACAGGTGGCAGGACACCCAATGGTTGGGTGAGATTTCCTTGTTCTCTGGAATGACTTGTGAGCACTGGTCCATTACGAAGGGACACCGGGGGTGGAAATGGCAGCCCTCCGGCGGGTTCAACGGAGAAGGAACTTCACCGGTCAGAATCATCTCTTCCTGTTCAGTGTCGGGGTGGGAAGGTAGGGCGGCCGACATCAAAGCCTTGGTGTAGGGATGCATCGGATTATTGAAAAGCTCAGTGACCTCAGCAAACTCTACGACCTCGCCCAGGTACATCACCGCCACCCAGTGACACATGTAGCGAACAGTGGCCAAGTGGTGAGCGATAAGCATATAACTGACGCTGTGCTCAGCCTGCAGGTCCTTGAGTAGGTTCATGATTTGGGCACGGATGGAAACGTCCAAGGCCGAAACAGGTTCGTCTAGAACGATAATCTTGGGATTCAAGGAAAGCGCACGGGCGATGGCCAGACGCTGCCTCTGTCCTCCGCTAAACTCGTGAGGATACAAATTGGCGTGATAACTGCTTAGTCCAACCTCTTGAAGCAGTTGCAAGACCCGCTCCTGAATCTCAGCCTTGGAAAGCTGCCAGTTGATGACCATCGGCTCGGCGATCAAATCCTTTACCCGCATCCTCGGATTCAACGAACTCCAAGGGTCTTGGAACACGGCTTGCACCGAACTACGGTACTCTTTGCGTCCCGCCTCGCCCGATTTGTAGATGTCATGTCCTTGGAAATAGATGTTACCCTCGGTGGGCTCTTCCAACATCAGAATCATCTTGGCGGTGGTGGTCTTGCCACAACCTGATTCTCCGACAACACCCAAGGTTTCGCCGGCTCGGATCCGGAAAGAGACCCCGTCCACTGCTTTGACATGGCCGGTGACCCGCGACAATACGATGCCCCGAGTCACCGGGAAGTACTTTTTCAGACCCCTGGCTTCAAGGATAACCTCACCCGCTTGGGAGTTATCTGGGGTAGTCGCAGAGGTGGTCATGCAAGTCTCCAACACGCGGAGTAGTGGCCTTCAGCCACAGGAAACTCCGGTGGATATTCTTCGCGGCACCGGTCCATCACGTACTGACACCTATCGGCGAAGGCACAGCCCACCGGCAGGTCATGCAACAAGGGCGGTTGGCCATCGATAGCAAAAAGCCGGTCCACATCCTCTTCCATCTTTGGCACTGAAGCTAGTAAAGCTTCAGTGTATGGGTGGGAAGGCGTGTTAAATATGTCCCGTACGCTGCCCATCTCCACGATCCTCCCAGCGTACATCACCGCCACGCGATCACACATCTTGGCGACAATACCGAAGTCGTGGGTGATGAAAATAAGTGAAAGATCCGATTCTTGCTGCAGGTCCTTAAGCAATTTCAGGTACTGGGCCTGAATCGTTACGTCTAAGGAGGTGGTTGGCTCATCGGCGATCAACACTAGGGGTTGGCATGATATTCCAATGGCTCCCACAACTCTCTGGCGCATCCCACCGCTCATCTGATGAGGATAATCTCGCACCCTGGATTCGGCCGCGGGTATGTTTACCTTCCGCAACACCTCCAGAGCCTTTTCCATGACGCTTCGCTTGGGGATATCCTGATGAATCCTGATGGCCTCGGTCACTTGATTACCGATGGAGAGCACTGGATTCAGGGACGTCATGGGGTCTTGAATAATCAAGGCGATCTTACTGCCCCTGACCTTACTCATCTCGGACTCGGATAGTTGCAGAAGGTCTTCTCCGTCCAAGGTGATGGAGCCTTCCACTATCCTGCCTGGGGGCATGGGAATCAGCCGCATCATGGACAGCATAGTCACGGACTTGCCACTGCCTGACTCGCCGACTATACCCAAGGTCTCGCCCTTGCGCAGTTCGAAGTTGACCCCGTCCACCGCTTTGACTTCACCCCAGCGGGTCCGGAAATAGGTTCGCAGGTTTTCGACTTTTAATACAGGAGCTTCAGATGTATCAGCAGCTGCCACGATTCTCTATCCCTATCTAGATTATTTCGCCGGCGCCGGTAACCCGGAATCGATTCCCCAGTTAGTCTAGTTGTCGAAGCCTGGGGTCAAATCGGTCTCTCATCCAGTCACCCAGGAAGTTGAGGGAGACGACCACCAAGAAGATACCCATCCCTGGGAAGAAGGCTATCCACCAGGCGTCACCCAAGTACTCTCTACCATCAGCAACCATCGCCCCCCAGGCTGGCTTAGGTGGCTGGACCCCTGCCCCAAGGAAGCTAAGGATCGCTTCGATCAATATCAATTGTCCAACACGCAGGGTGGCAATCACCAAGACGGTATTGATTACTCCCGGGAAGATGTGCACGAACAAGATCCGGAAAGAACTGGCGCCCGAAATCTTGGCCAGAGCTACATAGTCGGAGGTCTTCAGTGATAGAACCTCGGCTCGCACGTTACGTGGGAATGCGTTCCAGGCCACAAAAGCCAGGAGACCTAACAGAACTATGAAACTTTTCCCGAAGACAATAACAATGACTAAGGCCACCAGGATGGTGGGCACCGCAAAGGTAATCTCCACGACCCGCATGATGGCTTCGTCCAGATGCCTCCCCCACCTGGGGAAGATCTGGTCGGCGTACCCGGCGATGAGACCCATCGCGACGCCAATGACCAAACCGCTGGTGAGGGAAACTGCGGTTACCTGCAGAGACACCCTAGCCCCGAAAATCCATCGGCTCAGAATGTCTCGGCCAGTTTGGTCGGTCCCAAACAGATGCGCAAAGCTGCCTGCTGGCTGAGTAATGATTTCGATGGTTTGGCCCACTTCAGCTTCTGTAAATCCCTTCTTGCGGGCGTCCCTTAGGGAAATCTTGTGCCTATCTTCGGCCGCCAGTTTGTCCACGCGCTGAGACACGAGCCTTAATTCAGTCTGCGCTTCTACCCAGAAGGGCGGAGTATTCCGTGCCTCCAACTCGATCAGTAATGGATCATAGGGGGCGAACACAGGAGCGAACGCACCCACTATGACCAGAATTGCGAGTATAGCGATGGGTCCGACAGGCCAGCGGCGAATCACATAGCCGATCTGTCCCCACGATGGGACTGCAAAACGGGAGCGCCGTAGATCTGTAGTTACTTCAGCCATAATATCCTAGCCGTATCGAATCCGGGGATCGACGTATGCGTAGAGAATGTCGGTTAATAGGTTAACCACTAAGAACATGAAGGTGAATAGCAGCATCAGGCCAACCATAACGGGGAAGTCATTGTCGTCCACCGAGGCAAACGCGAGCCTGCCTAGTCCCGGCCAGGAGAACACCGTTTCCGTTACGATGGCACCAGTGATAAAACCCGCCAAAACCAGCGACGAAAAGGTGAGGGGCGCAATAATCGCGTTCCGGAACGCATGCTTCCAGAGCACTCCCGTCGCGTTGACGCCTTTGGCCCGGGCTAACTTGACGTACTCTGAGTCCATCACGTCCAACATGGCCGACCGGGTAAGGCGAAGGTAACCAGCAGCGGAGAACCATCCCAGGGTTATGGCTGGCATTATGAAGTGTTTAGGGCTAAATTCTTCCGGCCTTGTTCCGACTGGCAGCCACTCCAATTTCACTGCAAAAATCAGTATCCCCATGATACCAACCCAGAACACCGGAAGCGTTTGGCCCGCAAGAGCAACGCTTCGTCCCAGATAATCCCATACGCTGCCTCGTTTGACCGCCGAGAGGACTCCCAGTGGCACCCCGACTAGCGTTGCGAATACCCATCCGAAGAAGGCCAACTGCAACGTGGCCCCTAATGCGTCCCACATGATTTCCCACACCGGTTTCCGGTCCAGCATGGACTCACCAAGATCGCCGGTGACCGCATCTCCTAACCAGTACAGGTATTGCACCGCCACTGGTTTATCTAGGTGTAGCTTTACCCCGAGAGCATCCCAGGCTTCTGGGCTCAGTCCATAACCGCCTTCCTGCACGTAGAGCAGACGCGGGTCTCCAACTATCCTGGAGAGCGAGAACACCAGCAGGGTGGCAATCATCATCGTCAGAAACATGTAGAAGATTCGGCGAACGATAAAACGGGACATCAGAAGCTACTCCACATAAAACCATCAAAAACGGTCTGGCTAATGCCCGCCGGTCCGCACATCCCATTCTGGCGAACTCTCTAAAGCGGGGAGACCGTTGAGCCCTCACAAGGGCCAGAGGTTACTGCGTCAAGAGTTTATAACATTGGCGCCGCTGCCCGCAACCCAACGGTCAGGTCCACATTGCCGTAACGACAAGGTGGCCTACACCGCAGTCGCGGTGCAGGCCACCTCAATGCCTAAAGTTATCTTTTTACTTGAGCACTACGGTCTCGAAGCTGTTCGCCCCGCTCAGGTTGCCGTTCATGCTCGGGTGCATGTTCCACTCGACAATCTGCTTGGGGTCGTACATGGGGTGGTAAGGAGCTTCAACGATGCAAGGCTGCAACATCACGTCGTATACGTGGTCGAAGTACTCCTCGGTCATGGCCATACGCTTGGCAGCATCTGGCTCCTTGTTCATCTTCATGAAGTGCTGGGCGTAGAATGGGTCTTCAAATCCGGGACCCCAGCCACCGTCAGTGATGGCGCTGCCCTGCATACCCTTGGGCCAATGCACCGGGAATCCGGTTTTGCCTTCGTCACCAGCGGACATGAAGTAGGTGCTAGTTTTGCGCTGTACCAGACCTGGGCGGTACTTGGTGTAAGTGATACGGTCCAGGTTAGTGTTAACACCCAGCTCTTTGAGCCAATTTCCTGCGATGGCTTCTCCTAGCTCCACGCGTATGCCGCCAGGTCCGATCCACATGTCTACGTCGAACCCTCCGCCTTCGTAGCCGGCTTCTGTGAGGAGAGTCCTGGCTTTCTCGGGATCATATTTAATCGCCCATTTGTCCTTCCAGCCATCCTGGTTGATGGAAATCTGGTTGAAGTAGCAGTCCTCGCCCAAGCCTTCTAGGATCTGTTCGTTTATGGCTTCGCGATCGATGGTCATCGCCAGGGCATGGCGGACCTTCTTGGCTTTTTCCATGGAATCGGCGTCATCGTAGAAACCTATCCAGGGCTTTTCAATCCTTGGGCGTTCCAACTTGGTGCCTTTTTGCGGGTGTTCAGTCGCCCAGTAGTTACCCGCCATGAATATTGTAACCTCTTGACTGTATCCGTTGTCTCGGTTAAGGGTGAACCCGTCTTTCTGTAGACGGACAACGTCTTTGAATGCTAGCTCTCCGGCTATCTGGGCCTCGCCGGTCTCCAGCATAGCCGTTCGGGCAGATGTCTCCGGGATGTCAAGGATCCTTAGTTCTGCAACGGACGGAGTCTGACGCCAGTGCTTCTCCACCGCGTGCGCTATGATGCTCTCACTTTTCTTGTAATCTTCCATGATGAAGGGACCGGTTCCGATGTAAGACGTCCGCATCCCTTCTTCGCCTAGTGCGTCATACACCTTCTTAGAAACGATAGCTGCGCTCTGATAGAAGGGACTGATATAGCGCAGGGGCATGGCCGAATACATCATGGTGAAGTTCATCCGGACCGTCAGCGGGTCCAGAGCTTCGACCTGAGCGATGAAGGGAGCGAAGTCCCCGGCCTGGCCGTGGATGCTGTCCACGTTCTGAGCAGCGTTGGCGTTGTTATAACTGAACGCCACGTCCTCGGCTGTCAGATCGCTTCCGTCATGGAATTTGACGTCGTTTCTGAGTTTAAAGTCCATGTACGAAAGGTCGTCCGCAATCGTCCATGACTCTGCCAAGTTCGGCTTGTTCTGCGGGTCGAGTGGTCCACCGGGGCCAGCTTCAACCCCTGTAAGGGTGTCATAGATGCCAGCGAGATAGACTGTCTCTGCGCAGCCAGCTGTGCAGAACTTGGGGATGCCAGCACCGCTGCGTAGGGCCCGAGTGGCCACAGTGAGTGTTCCAGCGGACTTGGCTGCGGCTACAGGAGCCTTAGTAGCCACAGGCTTTGCAGCAACTGCTTTGGTCGCTGCTGGCGCTGCAGTCGCTGCTGCCGCTGCAGGAGTGGCCACCACTCCGGAATTCCCTTTAAATTCAGCTTCTGGCGCAGCAGAGCCGCCACAAGCCACGATCGCCCCCAAGGCGAAGAATAAGCCTGTTAGAAAAAGAAATCCGACCCGGTCTCGTACCATCTCCGTTCCTCCTAGTTGAATGTACCCGATTTATTACGATTGACGGAACACTAGATACTCGGCTAGGCCCTAGCTGAGCTAGCCACCATTTAATATTGCCGGACCAAATTTGTCAATGGCGGCCCTTGGGTTCTTTAGTGCCGGCTTTATAGTGAACCGTTCCTCCTTTATTGTGAACCCTTCCTCGATGCTTTCGAGGCCTGACAGTTATACGTTCGATATTTCGGATTGGATGTCTTGTTATCCCAATCCGGTTGTGTTACAAGTGGACATATGTTAGGCAACGATATTCGTAACATATTGTCAAGCCGCAGCCAAAATCACCGCGCAGATGGCTCCTTGGCCAACATGCTAATCTCTGGTGTTCCTTGGTACATGTTCCAATTGCCGGGCGACAGTCACCGGCCAGGCACAGGGGGACGTTAAGACATGGGATTGTTTCTCCCCGGACCGGTGGTCACCGTAATTCTGAGGAGTTTCTTCGGTCTAATGGTGGCGACAGGCCTGGCGTTCGTCGGGTTTTTCGCTGGCTGGTTCTCTGCCCCTCCCGGTCCAACCCTGCCTGCGTCCATCCTGATGACGGGAGCGGGACTGGGAGCGGCCGCCGGGGGGCTTATGGGGTGGTTCAAGCCCGAGTCACCGGGATCAGTCAAATGGATTACCGTTGGGTTGGTTTTAACCGGTGGTCTCTGTGGGGCTTGGGTGGGCTGGCAGTTGGGTCCGGTGTTTTATCCGGAAGGAGTGGAGCGGCCCGGCGGATCCATATACAACGCGCCTCCTTTTGTCGTAGCGTTAATAAGTGCCGGCGTTGGGGCCAACGTCTTCGCAATGATGTTTTACTCTTTCAGGTTGTGGCGATACCGGGAACTCTAGCCTGACGTTCCCCATAACCTCTCTTTCCGCATCTTGCTTATCTCCCCAAACTTGGACATCCCACGGGATGGACATTCACCCCCGATTTCTTTCGCACATACTCACTAACTAAATAAGCAGACCCTTCTTCATATTGACAGTCGGAGCACCGGCATTTTATGTCTCCCCAGTGGTATACTCTGCGTGTCAATCCAGACCCGCATTCCGAGCGTTTCCCAGTGCATATGGGTATGTCCGCAGACACCGGAGCAAAGGACTCTACCCGCGCTCTGAGGTTTCCGCCTTCGAAGTCCGATGTTCATAGATACTACCTAACTAGACAAACTAACTAGACAAAAAATAACCAGGGAGGAACACAGTGCGAACCATTGATGCGATTGTCGAGATTCTTAAGCGGGAGGGGGTTGAGTATCTAAGTTGTTTCCCCACTACTCCGGTCATCGAAGCCGCAGCAGCGGCGGGCATCCGGCCCATAATATGCCGCCAGGAAAGGGTGGGAGTCGGTATCGCCGACGGGTTTAGCCGAGTGACCAATGGTGAGCGCATGGGCGTTTTCGCCATGCAATACGGTCCGGGCGCCGAAAACGCTTACTCAGGTGTCGCGACTTCGTATTCCGACTCGGTCCCCATCTTGTTTCTGCCTCTGGGACACCCCACGGACAAACAAGGAATCCTTCCCCATTTCGATTCCATGCGTAACTACCAAGGCGTCAACAAATACATCGAACAACTGAATCTGCCCAACCGTACCTCCCAGGTGATGCGCCGCGCCTTTGCCGCCCTGCGCCAGGGCAGGCCGGGACCGGTGATGGTAGAGATTCCCGCCGACATAGCGCTACAAGACGTTGCAGAGGAAGATTTCTTCTACCAGCCCAGCAAGCCGATCCTCACTCAGGGCAATCCCTCCGACGTGGAAGCGGCGGCCCAAGCCCTGTGCCAGGCCAGGTACCCGGTTATTCACGCAGGACAAGGAGTAATGTACGCCGGCGCGACGGACCAACTGGTAGAACTGGCGGAGTTGCTCCAAGCTCCGGTGATGACCACCTTGCTAGGCAAGAGCGGTTTCCCTGAGGTTCATCCTTTGGCGTTGGGTAGCGGCTCCGGGGTGATGTCCGGTCCGTTGTTCCATTTCATGGGACGGGCAGACTTGGTCTTCGGCATCGGTTGCAGTTTCACCAAGCACGGCATGTCGATGAACATCCCGCCGGGCAAGAAGATGATTCAAGCCACCAACGATGCGCGGGACATCAACAAGGACTACAACATCGACTTCCCCATCGTTGGAGACGCCAAGTTGGTCTTGGGTCAGATGATTGAAGCTTGCCGTGAAATCGTAGGCCGCAGCCGCGAGACCGACGACGCAGTAGCCAAGGAAATCAAGTCGGAGCGGGACGCTTGGCTGAACGAATGGCGCCCCAAGTTGTCCAACTCTCAGACGCCCATAAATCCCTACAGAATCATCTGGGACTTCATGCAAACCATCCCGCCGGAAGAGGCCATCGTCACCCACGATTCCGGTAGCCCCCGGGATCAGATCACGCCGTTCTACCGGTCCAATGGACCCCGGACTTATCTAGGATGGGGGAAATCCCACGGCTTGGGCACCGGCCTGGGGCTGACCATCGGCGCCAAGCTGGCCATGCCAGATAAGGTATGTGTGAACTTCATGGGAGACGCCGCCTTCGGCATGGTCGGTCTCGACTTCGAGACGGCGGTCCGGTCCAATATACCCATCATCACGGTAGTGCTGAACAATTCAACCATGGCTGTCGAAACCACGGCGATGGCCGACTCCCACCGGCTCTACAACACCCGGGACCTGGGCGGAGACTACGCCGACATGGGAAGGGCCATGGGCGGATATGCCGAGCGGATAGAAGACCCCGCCCACATTGTCCAGGCCTTCCAACGCGCCCGCCGGGTAACGGAAGACGAGGGCAAGGCGGTGCTATTGGAGTTCATCACCAGCGCCGAGACCGAGAAGTCTCACGGAAGGGCCTTCTAGCGCTGTCAGCGTTCAGCCATCAGCCGTCAGCTAAATAACGAGGAGCGAAAACATGGCTCAAACATCTAAGTATCTTTTCATAGCCAGCATGGATGTCGAGGCTGCACAAGAGTCCTTGTTCCATGACGTCTACAACACCGAACATTGCCCGATGCTGTCTCAAGTCCCAGGGGTTGTATCGATCACCCGGTTTGAGACCCAACCTCTAACCATGGCCATGGGCGGGGAAACCCGGACCATCGTGGCGGAGGGTGAACCCAAATTCCAGGCCATGTACGAACTGGAAAGCCCTGAAGTACTCACCAGCGAGGCTTGGGCAGACGCTGTGGACCGAGGCCGGTGGCCGGAGCACGTTCGCCCCTATACCAAGAACCGCCGCCACGTTCTTCTCAAGTTGACCTTTCCCGAGTCTTAACACCAGATCCAGAACACAGGCCGGTTTGAGAGAATCGCCGGAATTTTCCCATGTGTAGGGGCACGGCTAACCGTGCCCCTTACCGTTCGCCAGAACCAAACCACAAAGGGGTACAAACAGGCATGCCCGACAGAGCCTTGGAAGGGGTGAAGGTCCTAGACCTTACCCATCATATCGCCGGACCTTGGTGCACAAAGCTGCTGGCCGATTACGGAGCCGACGTTCTTAAAGTGGAGCGGCCCGAGGGCGACCCCGCCCGGTCCATGCCACCCTTCTATCACGATGAGGTAAATCAGGAAAAGAGCTTGCTCTTCCTTTACCTGAACACCTGCAAGCGCGGCATAACATTAAATCTGAAGACCCTCCAGGGACGCAGGATGCTCCGCGAGTTGGTCAAAGACGCCGACGTGCTGGTGGAAAACTTTTCGCCGCGGGTTATGTCGTCCCTGGACCTGGATTTCGACTCTCTGCATGAGATAAACCCCAGC
>Ga0315336_1006649_pt1 | contig 11677 bp, 9 predicted proteins | sample ASW5metaG_FD_204512 | JGI IMG/M metagenome (GOLD analysis project Ga0315336, IMG submission 204512) | Ammonia-oxidizing marine archaeal communities from Monterey Bay, California, United States - ASW #5 | ecosystem: Environmental > Aquatic > Marine > Intertidal zone | place: USA: California...
GGAATCGATTTAGAGTGTCGAATCCTCGCCCCTTCCTGCTCTTCCCATCATTTTCCCTCCCTTGCAACGGAGTGCAGTATGGGCGGTGATGTCTTAAGCCAGGCTGAGGTAGAAAACCTGCTCAGCGCGATGGACGGCGGCGAAGGAGAAGAAGCCGCTTCCCCGCCTGCCGCGGATCAGCAAACCGCTCAATCCCGCGAGCGGATCACGGTCTACGATTTCAAGAGGCCCGAACGAGTCGGCAAAGAGCAAATGCGCGCTTTGCAGACTATGCACGAAGGCTTTGGTCGCAATTTCGGTGCCTCGCTCTCGGCCCTGCTCCGAACGATCGTGGAAGTCCGGCTGACCAGTGTCGATCAACTCACCTACAGTGAGTTTGTCTTTAGCCTGGAGAACCCGACCTGCTTCAACCTAGTCAACGCAAAACCTCTGGAAGGGCAGCTCGTCCTGGACATCAACCTTTCGTTGTTGTTTCCAATGATCGACCGGTTGCTGGGCGGCAGCATTTCATCAGAACCTCCGGCGCGGCGGCCCTTGACCGAGATTGAGCTCCGGCTCGTCTCGCGCGTCACCGACCTGTTTCTCAACGAAATGAAGCACTCCTGGGAGAATGTCCTGCAGCTGGATCTATCGGTCGACCGCGTGGAAAGCAACCCGCAGTTGGTCCAGATCATTCCAGCCAACGAGGTGGTTGTGCTGATCGGTTTCGAACTGAAGGTGGGGGAGACCCGAGGATTGATGAATCTTTGCATTCCGTTCAATTCGATCGAGCGGGTTAGCAGCAAATTGACATCCAATAGTTGGGTGAGCTACGGCAAGCGATCTGCTGATCAGGAATCAATTCAACACATTAGCCATCAGATCGCCGATGCGCCGGTCGAGCTGATCGTCAAAATGGCCGATTCGTCGATTGCCACGGCCGACCTAATCAATCTGCGGGTCGGCGACATCATTTCTAGCGAGCAGGATGTTCACGAACCCTTCACGGTGTTCGTGGAAGGTCGACCCAAGTTCCATGCCATGCCTGGAAAATTCAAAGGACACAAGGCGATCCAAGTCACTTCACCGGTGGTTGAACGACAATTCAGTGCAAGCTCTGAAAACGACGAAACTAAGCCGGCAACTGATGAATCGGTCTAACGACCAGTGGCAACCAGTACGTCGCGGAAGAGAGACTAGCCCATCAAAAAACCAGTGCGAGTCGCACGAACATGGAGCCAATGTCGGCCCTTTTTTACATGACCCTTTCGGCGGATTCAGGCTCTAGCTCCTTGAGAACGCTTCCAGACGGTGCCGATCGGACTTTGGAATTCGATTGACAAGCAATTTCTTTTTGCGACAATCAATAATAGACGTATTTCTACTCGGAGAAATCGTTTTTCGCGATTGATATTCCGGCCTGAAGGTTGGGGGTGACCTTCTCAGCAGGTAAACTGTATCTAATCGAATGCGCCCTCGGGGAGCGGTCGATGGTGGCATCTGCCAGACTGGCTTTTTAATGACGCAAGCGGGATCTGGGTATTAATTGGAAAGAGCCACCAGTCGCATGGGCACCGAAGAGGGCTGAGGTCGACGAAGACGAGGGGAACTGAGACTTGTCTATTACGATTGAAATGGGAAGAGAGGAGAGGAAAGAAACCAGCGAAAGTCTAGCTCTGCTTGCAGGGTAGCACGCAAGAGATTGCTCTCGCCGACGCTTTTTTGTTTGGTAGGGAGATGGGTCATGGGGATCGCCGTCAAATGCCCCAACGGGCATGAATTCAAAGTCAAAGACAAATACGCCGGCAAGAAAGGGCTGTGCCCCTATTGCAAGGGTCAGGTGAAGGTGTTGGTCCCCGACGCCTCCTCGTCGGGCAATCTACAGAAGGCGGCTTTCCGTGCCGCCGCGGCAGAGAAAGGCAATCCTCCGATTGCCGCTTCCGTTTTCGACGAACCTGAGACTGGCCCACATGCAAGCGGCAGCCTCTTGGGTTCTTCAGTCATTCGCCACAACGTCAAGTGCTCGTGCGGCAACTCGGTGCCGATGTGGTTTGCCCGCTGTCCGAAATGCAATGAATACATGCCGCAGCGATAGTGAGAAACGTCGCCGCATGGGTGTGGACCTTGCGCTAACATGATCGTCCGCCAGCCAGCTGCGGATCGCCTGACGATGGCAACGGCGGCAACGGATCCTCCAGGACTCCTTTGACCCGAGACCAGACAAGCAAGGCCTCGATCACCATCCAAATCTGCAAAGCCAGAATCGCCACGCCGAAACTCAGCAGTAGCCACGATCGAGTCGGCCAGAAGTCGTGTCGAATCTGATGCACCATCGCCCAGCCTGGCATGACGAGCATCAGCACCATCGGCAGCAGGGCGAACCAGATCGGTAGATTGCGCCGCAGCAGGAAAAACACCAGCACTAAGAACGCCAGGCCGGCCAGCAGCTGATTGGTCGCCCCGAACAGGGGCCACAGGATTAATCCTCCCGAACCTGGACCCGCCGGACCAGGAACCATCGCGATCGCCCCGCCCGTCACTACCGCCACGGTCGTGGCGACATACTTGCCGCGCAGAGGAGCTATCCTCAGCGACACTCCCAGTTCCTGAATCACGTAGCGCTGCAACCGTGTGGCCGTGTCGAGCGTCGTCGCGGCAAAACAGGCTACCAACACGGCGATGACTGCCGAGCCGAGCTGGAGCGGAATGCCGATTGCCCGCAAGAAGTTTGCTCCGCCTTCAACAAACGCACCCACCTTCTCCGGCAGTCGGTGGTTCTTCCACCCTCCCTTGGTCACGGGCACGCCATTCTTTAACACCGGTTGCCCCAGGCTATCGGTTGCCGGAACGATGTGTGCTTGATAGCGCGATTGCCAAGCTGCTCGACCGGTGAGCTGCTCGCCGGTCGTCGCGTCGCTTACTCCCATGCCGACTCCGGCGCAGCAGGCGAGGATCACAACCACTGCTAAGGCTCCCTCCATAAGCATGCTGCCGTAACCGACGAACCGCGCATCGGTCTCGCAAGCAATCTGTTTGCTGGTCGTTCCGCTGGCAACCAGGCAATGAAACCCGCTGCACGCGCCACAGGCGATTGTGATAAACAGAAACGGCCAGATTGGCGGGGCGTCGGCCGGGATGTCTTGGGCAATCGCCGGCGCGCTGGCGGCCAGATCGACCTGACCAGTGACGCTGGCGACGACCAGACCGAGGATTACCAGTGCCATGGCAACCAGCAGCTGATGGCTGTTGATGTAGTCGCGCGGCTGCAACAGGACCCACACAGGCAGCACCGACGCGATGAAACAGTAAACCAGCAGTATTCCGGTCCAAAGGACGATCGGCGTTCCAAACGGGCCCCAGGCCGCGACCGTCGGCATCTCAATCGGCCACCAATACGCCCCCACGACCACCCCAACATACAGCAGCACCAGAGCAGCGATCGATGGCCAAAGCAAACCCAAGCCTCTGCGATAGACCAACAGACCCACTACCACGGCCAATGGCATCGCGGTCCAGACACTCAGTACCGACGACGGATAACGAGCAAAGATGATGGCAATCACCAGTCCGAATATCCCGATCACGATCGCCAACGCAAAGAACAGAATCAACAGAAAGAGGACCTTGGCCCGCGGCGCGATCATCCGACCCGCAATTTCCCCCACGGTCTGCCCTCGATTACGCAGACTGATCACCAGCGCCCCGAAATCGTGGACCGCGCCGATAAAGATCGCGCCAAACAGAACCCACAGCAGTGCTGGCAGCCAACCCCAGAACACGGCAATTGCCGGTCCGACGATAGGGCCTGTCCCGGCGATACTGGTGAAATGGTGACCGAAGATCACTTCCTTGCGCGTCGGCACGTAGTCGACGTCGTCGCGAAGCTGCTTGCTGGGGACCTCGGCAGCAGCGTCCAGCGCGAAAATCTTCCGGCCCAGCCAGCGTCCATACGTATGGTAGGCCACTAGAAAGCCGAAGAACGATCCGAGTGCTACCAGCAAGGTAAGCATAGGGCGTTTCTGAAGCGGTTAAGGAAAATAGTCAGGGGGAATGCATGATATTGATCCGATCGACCCTTCCTCCATGATAACTGTGCTTTCGGGCAAACCATAGCCGACATCGGGGCGAACGCTTGGTTTACGTCGTCTGCCGGGGGCCCTATAATCGCCGCTCTACAGCCGTCGAATCTGTAACCCCGCCAACAAAAGGATTGACCAGGTGACTGAACATGTTGCAATCGTCGGCAGCGGCCCTGCCGGCTGGACGGCCGCTATCTACGCCGCCCGAGCGAGCCTCAACCCGATTGTCTTCGAAGGCGCCGTGACCGAAGAGAACCGACTGCAAGGAACCATGCCGTTGGGGCAGCTGGCCCTGACGACCGAGGTAGAAAACTATCCCGGTTTTCCCGCGGGAGACCTCAGCGAGTACCTCCGCTCGTCGCTGGGCGACGAACACCACTGGCTGATCGATCTGCACCAGAAGGAGGGCTGCTCGGGGCCCGAGCTGATGCATCTGATGCGCCAGCAAGCCGTCAATTTCGGCGCCCGCGTGGTCACCGACGACATCGCCCGGGTCGATTTTGATTCGCGCCCTTTCCAGCTCTTTCCCTCCGAGGGCGAACCGGTTTCAGCACACAGCGTAATCGTTGCCACGGGCGCTCGAGCGAATTACCTGGGTCTGCCATCCGAAGAGAAGTACAAGAACGCCGGTGTCAGTGCTTGCGCCGTCTGCGATGGAGCCTTGCCACGCTTCCGCAACAAACCGCTAGTCGTTGTCGGCGGCGGCGATTCGGCCGTGGAAGAGTCCGACTACTTGGCCAAATTCGCCAGCACCGTCTATCTGGTCCACCGCCGCGACGAACTGCGAGCATCCAAGATCATGGCGAAACGGGCAGAAGAACATCCGAAGATCGAAATTGTCTGGAACCACACGCTGCAGGAGGTACTCGGTAATGACAACGAGGGCGTTACTGGCGTGCGGCTCCAGTCGACCGTGGATCAAAGCAGCCGCGACATGGAGGCCACAGGCTTGTTTTTGGCGATTGGCCATACACCCAACACGACCTTTCTGGAAGGCAAACTAGAAACCACCGAAAAGCAGTACGTAAAGTGGACCGTCCCGTTCCGCACCAACACCAGCGTCGAAGGAGTGTTTGCCGCGGGTGATGTCTCCGACGACTACTACCGTCAGGCAGTTACTGCTGCCGGTACGGGGTGCATGGCGGCGTTGGATGCCGAGCGGTGGCTGGCGAGCAAGGGACTGTAATCATGTCGAAGATTGCCGTACGTCAAGCGCGCGATCCTGGCTCGGTAGGTCAGCAAGCCACGCTGCAAGGTTGGATTCGCACGCGTCGCGATTCCAAGGGCGGTTTTAGCTTCCTGGAGGTGAACGACGGCACCTGTCTGGCCAATATCCAGGTCGTCGCCGACGGCGACTTGCCTAACTACGAGTCGGAAATCAAACGGCTGTCGGCCGGATGTAGTGTGACGGTGCAGGGCCAGATCAAGCCCTCGGGGGGCAAAGGCCAGGCGACCGAATTGCATGCCGAAGAGGTGGTCGTGCATGGCTGGGCCGACCCGGAACAATACCCGCTACAGAAGAAACGTCATTCCTTCGAAAAGCTCCGCGAGTGGGCCCATCTGCGGCCGCGGACCAATACGTTTGGTGCCATCGCTCGGGTTCGCAACTCGATCTGCCGTTCGATCCACGACTTTTTCCAGCAGGACGGTTTTCTCTACGTCCATACGCCGATAATCACCGCCAGCGATTGCGAAGGCGCCGGAGAAATGTTCCGCGTCACGACGCTCGATCCGACCAACACACCGCAGACGGCTGATGGCCAGACCGACTATTCGCTGGATTTTTTCGACCGGCCGTCGTATCTGACCGTCTCCGGCCAGTTGGAAGGCGAGATTTACGCTACGGCCCTGGGAAAGATCTACACGTTCGGCCCAACCTTTCGCGCGGAAAACTCCAACACGGCTCGCCATCTGGCCGAGTTTTGGATGGTTGAACCCGAGGCAGCATTCTTCGACTTGGACGACAACATGCAGCTGGCCGAGCGGTTCCTCAAACGGATCGTCACCGACGTACTGCAAGACTGCCCAGAGGATATCGACTTCTTCCAGCAACGGATCGACGACACCGTATTGGCAACATTGCAAAGCATCACCGCCAAGCCTTTCAAAAGACTCAGCTACACCGAGGCCGTTGAACTGCTCCAGCAGTCGGGCGAGTCGTTCGAGTATCCCGTTTCCTGGGGCGCCGATCTGCAGGCCGAGCATGAGCGATTCCTTACTGAAAACCTGTTCCAGACGCCCGTGATCCTTCATGACTACCCGGCTGCCATCAAACCGTTCTATATGAAGCTTTCCGACGATCGAAAAACGGTGCGGGCAATGGACGTGCTGGTCCCCCGCGTGGGTGAGATCATCGGCGGCAGCCAGCGGGAAGACCGGCTCGACGTTCTCGAGTCGAGAATGCGCGAACAAAACCTCGACACGGAACCGTACTGGTGGTACCTCGACCTGCGGCGTTACGGCACGGTGCCGCACTCAGGTTTTGGCTTGGGGCTGGAGCGGATGGTCCAGTTCGTTACCGGCATGGCCAATATTCGCGATGTCATTCCGTTTCCGCGCACGCCAGGCAACGCAGATTTCTGAAGAGTAGCGCGTGGGATATTCCCCGGCAGGCAATCGCAGCTACCAGATTAACCACAGAGCCACGGAGATCACTGAGAATCTAGTGGAGCGTCCGTTCTGATTTGAGGGGATGTTAGATGCAAGATTGCTAATGTCAGAATCGCCGGATATTTGACCCTAAGCTCCGACATCTGCAATCTCACACTTCACTTCTAACATTCTTTAACTTGAGTGTTCCTCGGAAACCTGTTGTCCTGCGGTTTCTCCGTGACTCCGTGGTGAGAACTCCCGCCTAGCGGAGCATTCGAACCGCGATGACCAACATCGGCCCGATCGCGACACACGCGCCAAATACGACCACCCCTCGAGGCGGCGGCACGCGGCGGACACGGTAGACCAGCGGCAGTAGCAGCAGGTGGATCAGTCCCACGATGACTCCACCCAGCAGCAGCAATTCGCCCAGCATGGCCATCCGCTGGGCTTCGGGATGCTGACCAACGTAGTAGAAAGCCACCAGTGTGATCAGGTTGCACAGCACCGCCGTGGTCAAGGCGACCGTCCAGCAAACCGTTATCGCCTCGCTGACTCGCGTTTCTGGAGTCGCGGCAGGATGAGCTGGGCGGTTTTTTTTCTTGTTGCGTCGTTTCTTCGATTTCGACATCGGGATAGGCTGGCCCGGTTATTCCGTTCAAGCTGAATGGTTGGCATACTCAGCATGCCAGTAGACTGTACGCAGGCCAGCAGCACCAGATCCCCGTTGGCTGGCCTCCTGCCCGATCGTGAGCTACGCTTGCTTTGACGGATCGTTCGTTCGAGCGTCCGCCCCCTGCCTTTTCCTTTACGGCTCAATCTTGCCGCAACCAGGCCGCGCCCGCGGCTCAGCAATCTCCCGGCCCAACGGCCGACTCATTTCACCGACAACAACCGACTCCCGCGGCAGCTATCCTGTGAGCCAGCCGGGAGCCATGGACAGAGCTGCAGCCACTTATGAACCGCGATCACCATCATTCCCATGCAGCCCACGCTGCCCGGTCAAAGCCAACTCTGGACGAGATTCCCCTTTCTCAGCGTCCGTCACAGATTCTGGACCCCGATTCGCCACAGGTTCGCGAGCTGTTGGAAGAGCTGGACGACGCGATCTTCACGGCTCTGGGTGGCTGCCCAGAGGCGTTAGCCCTTACCCATCAGCTCTGGCCCGAGACTCTCAGGCAGCTCGGCTGGCAGCTAGTCGAAGAATCGAGTGAGCAATATCTCCGCTTCGCAATCGACATCATGTGCCAGTTAGAAGCTGGCCAGACTCGCCCCGGTCAACACACCATCGCCGCGCTGGAGATCATCTCGCTGTTGGTGGAAGAATAGTCACAAATCATTAAATTCTGTTTTCTCAGTTTGCCCCCGAGCCGGACCGCAACGCGGTCCACGGAATCCCGAAGGCCGCTATGCCTACGGCTATTGAGAGCTGATTTGTTCCACCAGCTAGAACGACACGGGCTAATGAACTTTGCCCGCGTGCATGCTGTCTAGGAATTGCCGAAACAAATAATGGCTGTCGTGCGGCCCGGCTGAGGCCTCGGGGTGATACTGCACGCCGAACGCCGGCAACGTGCGATGCCGAACCCCTTCGATGGTTCCATCGTTCAGGCTACGATGCGTTACTTCAAGCGTCTCGGGCAAGCTCTCCCGATCGACCGCGAAACCATGGTTTTGCGAAGTAATCTCCACCGTGCCCGAGTCGAGCTGTTGGACCGGGTGATTCGCTCCGCGATGGCCAAACTTCATTTTGAATGTCTTGGCGCCGCAAGCCAACGAAAGCAGTTGGTGCCCCAGGCAGATGCCGAACACAGGCTTCTGCTCCATAACCTCGCGAATCGTGCTGATGGCATAATCCAACGGCTCAGGATCGCCCGGCCCGTTGGAGAGAAACACCCCGTCCGGCTCCTGGGCAAGCACTTCTTCAGCGCTGGCCGTCCCCGGCAATACTGTCACCTGACAACCGACGTCGACCAGATGCCGCGGAATGTTCCACTTCATACCATAATCAACCGCCACCACGTGAGGACGGTCAAATTCCCGATTGCCAGATTCCGCATTCAAATGCGTCCACTCGCTAACCGGCTCGCACCACTCGCACGGTAACTCGGGCACGACCTCGCGAACCAAATCGCGGCCCACCAACCCGGGGCTGGCCTTGGCTTTGGCAACCAAACTGGCGTCATCCATATCGGTCGTCGAAAGGACCGCACGCATGGCCCCCTGCGAACGAATCCGCCGCACCAACGCACGGGTGTCGATCGCAGCGATCGCCACCACTCCCCACTCCTGCAAGAACTCTGCCAACGAAGCCTCAGACCGAAAATTGCTCCGCACGCGGCTCTGCTCCCGCACCACAAACCCGGCCAGATGCGGCCCCTCACCTTCCAGGTCGTCGTCGCTCACCCCGTAGTTGCCGATCTGCGGGTAGGTCATCGTGACGATCTGCCCGCGATAGCTGGGGTCGGTCAAGATCTCCTGATAGCCGGTCATCGACGTGTTGAAGCAGATCTCCCCGTCGACTTCGCCCGGGGCACCAATCGAGACGCCCGTGAAGACCGTGCCATCTTCCAAAGCTAGTTTTGCTTGTTGTTCCATTTAGAACGCCTGTGTCATCTGCAAGGTCACGGCGAAGTCGTCCGCCTGTCGAGCAGCCTGATTCCCCGTTAAGCCCACCTGGCTTGGCCGACGATAGCCTGAAATAGGCTGTGGGTCTCCGGGAGTCGAGCGACAATGCTCAACCGCCGGTCAGCCTAAAAACGCGAGGGTTCTTGCTCCGGCGAGCAAGGACCCTCTTTTCTTGGTCCTGCACCGGTGACAATATAGCCGCTCGGATCGTGCAACTGTAGGGGCCAACGGCTGGGCGACGCCTCTCAGCTATTCTCAGTGTTTCCAGCCCCAGTCGTGCCGGACCGCTTGCCAGGCCAAAACAATGGTTGCGGCCAGGGCCAGGATCATCGTCGCCACCGTCTGGCCCCAATGTGGCTGATGGAACACCACGGAAAAAGCAAAGGTACTGAACATGATCGTCGCGAAGGTCAGACCCGCGGCATACAGTGGCTGTCGCACCAAGCATTGAGTCGCCATCGCCAAGCTGTAGGCCTCAATAAAAAACCAGCCGAAAAAAAGGCTTCCAGCGATCACTTGTTTCGTACTCTGAATCCCGAGTAGTTCCCCGGAGGCGACTCCCGCCAGGAGCATGGGAATCCCTAGCACGGTCACCAACACGAGCAGCCCTGTGGCATACTTGACGCCGAACCATAGGGAGAGGTTCGTGGGCCGCGAACGCCAAAAATTGTTCAATTCGGGATTGAGGTCCTCCAGATAAAGGCCTATGCCTGCCACAATAACAACGAAGAACGAAATACTGGCACCAAATTGCACGAAAAGCTGGCTGAAATGGAATCTACTAGTATCATCTACCCAGAGCAGCACCGCGGTGATCATTAATATTGCTGCCAGGGCGAACACTGCCAGTGGGCCCGTTTCACGCATCTGCTTCCAGGCTATGGCTGAGAGTTGCGACCGCCTGGGCAGGCCAAGCGAGGTGCCCGACTGTGCAGCGGATCGTCCTGTCCCACCGCGCTCGGGCTTGAATTTCACGCGGCCGAAGCGACTCAGATACCAGGCGCCCACTGCCGTGTGTCCGATCAGAGCGGTCAACAGGAAGGGCGTGGATTCCTTGGCCCAACTTGCTGCGGAGCGTGGTGGGACGTTCTTCTCCCGATTGGCTATGGCAGGACCGCCAGGAGCCGCAACCATGGCCACCCGCAAACCAGACTTAAAGGTGGGCATATCATGCTCGTCTGCGACAGAATACAGATAAGCGAAACAAGCCCAGACTACGGCGATCGTCAAGAATCCCACGGCCCCGGCTCGGATTTCGTCGGAGCGATTTACGCCCGCCGCGGCCATCCACAACAGAAAGCTGAGGATACCCAGCACAGTGCCGACTGTGCGAGCCGTAAACCAATCAGAGATTCCCCACGGCTGACCCATGTATCGCAGGTCCCATTCGATCGCTTCCTGAATGAGCGCATCATCGAAGGATCCGAACAGAAAGGGCAAATACACGCCGATCACACCCACGGCCAGGGGCATGATAAGTGTGAAACCGGCCAACAGCAACTTGACAGCCGCGGGCTGCCACATAGGCAATGGCAACGACTGCAAGAAAGGCATCGTCTTGCGGGAACTCTCTCCGCCGGCCACAGCCATGGCAATGAAGAAAGTCGCCGCGAATGAATAGCCCGTGAGGCTTGCCGTCACTAAATATAGCGTGTCCGCATGATTCTCACCGAACCAATACCAAATCAAGAATAGCACTGAGTACACAAGTGCCGTCAGCGCAGCCAACTTCCACTTGTGCTCGTGCCATTCTTTCCAGAGCAGACTGTGCCAAACGGTTCGCATGATTTTTCTTTTTACCTCACCAGGGGTTCCATCTTTTTTGATCAGGCGGGGTACTGACAGTTCGCAGCCGAGAACCCTCTATTCTTGTGGTGCCAGGACTTCGTCGGTTGTGCTCATTTCGGTTTCTGCACTCCACTGCCCTGTGACGTAGGCCTCGAAAATTTCATCGAGGTTCAGATCGATCACCCGATGTTCGACACCTTGCTGGGAGAACAACTGCCGCGCTTGCGGGCTGTTGTCGACGATCGCCGCCACGTCGGGACCATCCTCTCGCAGGTCGAGCACATGCAGCTGCTCCCGATAAGCCTGCAAGGCTTCTCGCGAAAGCACGAACTGCTTCACGTTGTTGCGGAGCGTCTCGGTCGCGCTCTGCCTTAGAATCTTGCCCTCGTGCAGGATCGCCACCTCGTCGGCTACTGGCTCGACCTCGTACAGCAGGTGCGAACTGTAAAACACCGTGCGACCTTCGCCTTGCAGGTGCGTGATCAAGTCGCGATTGAATTGCTTACGCATGATCGGGTCGAGCCCCAACGCCGGGTCGTCCAGGATCACCAGCTCCGGCCGATGGGCCAGGGCCAGCACCAACCCCAGCCGCACGTTTTGACCCTTGGAGA
>Ga0315336_1006650_pt1 | contig 11676 bp, 10 predicted proteins | sample ASW5metaG_FD_204512 | JGI IMG/M metagenome (GOLD analysis project Ga0315336, IMG submission 204512) | Ammonia-oxidizing marine archaeal communities from Monterey Bay, California, United States - ASW #5 | ecosystem: Environmental > Aquatic > Marine > Intertidal zone | place: USA: California...
GCCGTACTTGAAGGTTTTCACCGAATACTGACCTCCAGAGACCGTTCCCGTCCCCACGGGAGCGTTAAAGTCCGATACCCATACACTCACCGTGGTGTCGTCCGGAGCGGCCAATCCCCCTATAGTGGCGCTACCAACGAATATGTGGGGCATGGCCTGACTATCCATCGGTGGCAACGCCACTGGGCCAACCGGTACGGGCACCGTAACATTAAACGACGGTTCAATCTGCTATTTGGCATATCTGTCGATAAAAAACAGGCGATTTGCCTGAGTCAGATATACATCTCCGACGTTCGTGTCCGACGTTCGTGCTAAAAAATAGGCAACATGGTGAACATAACGGCCAGCTTGGTAAAGTCAGCACCGTAAACATAGTCTAGTATGGCCATGTTAAGGTTGGCCGCTCGCAGGTCGGCCCAAGACAGGTTGGCCTGGATTAGGGTCGCCCTACTCAGGTTGTGGGCCCGGACAGGTTCACCTCAGCCAGCTTGACCCCAGTCAGTCCAGCCCACCACAGGTCGGCTCCGGTCAGGTCACTATCGATTCGGGGATCACGCATTAACTTTTTGAACATCTTACGGAGCATACGGACTCACTTTAAGAATCATTGCTTTGGCTTGGGAGATTATAATTCGTAAGAAAGCTAACCCGAACCTGTTGGCAGGAACTGGACGACGAGTCGGGCCGAAGTGGACGGCGGGCGTGTCCAATTGGTCACTGGGGGTGCTGGCGGTGCCAACAAGTAGGAGTATAGTCTACCGGCGTAATCCGCGGGGCCAGTACAAGAGCGCCAAGCGGATACTTGGGGAGAATAACTCTCGGACGGGTGCCCCTTATCCGAAATGACAGAACCCGGAAGGCACCGAACGCAGCCAGAGTGGTGACGGTGCGGTTACAATGGGCACCAGTCCGACTCGGGGAGGTTACATAATGACGAATCAGGGCAACTTCGCCCCCAGCCCAGTCACTCTAGAAGGCAAAACGGTTCGCCTGGAACCGTTGAGCCTGAAACATGCTGCCGGCCTGTTAGCCATTGGGGCCGAGGAATCTATCTGGCAGTATCTATCCACTCCGGCACCCACTAGCATGGCCAAGGTACACGAGTGGATTGAGGAGCGCCTCGCAAACCAGGCCGCTGGGGAGCGACTTCCCGTCGCTGTGATATCTCTTGCGGATGGGCATTTCGCCGGGTCCACAGGGTACTCGTCCATCAGCCGTCAACACCGTACCCTGGAAATCGCCAGCTGGTACGGGTTAAATTACCAGCGGACCGGCATCAACACAGAGTGTAAGTACTTGCTGTTGAAGTACGCTTTTGAGGACCTTGGTGCTCTAAGGGTTAGTTTAAATGTGGATATGGAAAACGCACGCTCACGCCGAGCTGTGGAGCGGATCGGCGGAGTACAAGAGGGCCTCCTCCGCAAACACCGCATCCGACGCGATGGGACACGTCGGGATACGGTTATATTTGGTTTCATAAATGATGACTGGCCGCAGGTGAAGGTGAAACTCGAGGAGTTGATGAATCGTTAAGGTATGCGTGAATTGGTGTCAAGATTAGTGTTCGAACGCTTACCAGTTTACGACTGATTATGATGCCGAGAAACTCAAGATAAATACTGCTGGCCTACTCCCGAATCATTGGTTTTAGTGCATAATGTCAACGTCACTGAGGTGGCTTAGTGGACTGGGAAGATGTGGGCGCTGTTTGTCCAACTGCTCTTCCATCCACTCCTACGGTGTAAGCAAGTATCAACAACAGGGCCAAAAACGTGGGACCATAGGTAGTCGGCGGAAACCCAGGGTTTCAACATCAGGTTACCTACTGTAGGAAAAACGGGCAGCTGCCGGACGTGTACGGAATTATGACCGACTAACTCCGGCACTACTTCTAGCAGTTCGCTAGAGCATTCAAGAGATATATCTGAGACAAGTCCAAAGCTGATTTCTCGCAGATTGGGGGGCATCATTACAAACGAAACGCAACTAACGCCTTTTGAGGAAGTCAACCTGTTCTATGACCGTGCGGCCCAACGCATAGGGCTGTCTCAAGGGGTTTTCGAAATGTTGCGACGACCCTGGCGTGAACTGCAGGTGCAAGTACCAGTACGCATGGATGACGGACGCCTTGAAATATTCACGGGTTACCGGGTGCAGCACAACGGTGCCCGTGGTCCCTACAAAGGCGGGGTGCGGTACCATCCCGCCGCAGATCTAGACGAAATCAGGGCTCTGGCTTCGTTGATGACCTGGAAGACCGCCTTGATGGATATCCCTTTCGGAGGCGCAAAAGGGGGCGTCCAAGTCTCACCAGATGAATTGAGCTCAGGGGAATTGAACAGACTGACCCGACGCTACACCGTCAACATCGCGCATCTGATCGGTCCTCATCGCGACATACCAGCTCCCGACATGGGTACCAACTCGCAAACCATGGCTTGGATGATGGACGCATATGGTCAACTGCACGGCCATTCTCCGGCCGTAGTTACTGGAAAACCTGTAGAGATCCAGGGGTCATTAGGTCGTGAATCTGCCACAGGTCGCGGGGTTTCTTACCTTGCTACTGAGTCTGCTCGCGATATCGGGATCGATCTTTCCGGGGCACGTGTGGTGGTCCAGGGGTTTGGTAACGTCGGGTATTGGGCCGCTGCGTTGATTCAGGCCCAAGGAGCTAACATCATCGCGCTTAGCGACGTAAACGGTGGCATCTACAATGCCAACGGGCTTAACTTTAACGCAGCGTCTGCCTACCAAAGGGATAATGGCACTTTTGCGGGATTCCCTGACAGTGAACAGATAACTAATACCGAGTTACTTGGACTGGAATGTGAAATTCTGGTCCCGGCCGCCATAAACGACGTGATCACCTCCGAAAACGCTCCAGATGTGGCCGCCCGTTTAGTCCTTGAAGCAGCCAACCATCCGATAACCCCTGCCGCCGATGAGATATTGGAAGACATGGGCGTCGTGGTCCTTCCGGACATACTGGTCAACGCCGGGGGAGTCATCGTGTCGTATTTCGAGTGGACTCAGAATCTACAAGAGTTCCGTTGGGATGAAACTCGTGTGAACGAAGAATTACATAAAGTCATCACTTGTGCGTACCGAGAGGTCCTGGCAAGGGTTAATGCCGAAGGAATCACTCGCCGAGATGCCGCATTTGAATTGGGTGTAGCAAGAGTCGCTCGTGCCGTTGAGATCCGAGGGTTTGTATAACGGCTACACCATGATATCTCGGCGTCCGCCTTGTCCAATACGGATTTCTGTCGGAGAGTTCTTCGCCAACGGTTTCCAGTTCGTTTCCGCGTCAGGAATTAGGAATAAACAGGAAGCATGGCTAGCGCTCACCAGGCTGGGACAGTACACAACAGACGAATAAAGGGGTTGGCATGATTTACGAAGTCCGCACCTATAATCTAAAGCCCGGATCTGTGCCAGTTTACGAAGAAAACTTCGCTAAGGCTCTGCCCTCCAGGGAAAAGCATTCTAAATTGGGTGCTTTCTGGCACACCGAATTCGGTACCTTGAACCAAGTAATCCACGTGTGGCCTTATGAGAGTTTTGACGAACGCGACAGCATCCGTGCCGAAGCTGAAAAAGAACCGGAATGGCTTAATTTTCGTGTTGTAACAGACCCGAGCACTTACATAAGCATGGAATCGGAAATCTACACTCCCGCACCTTTCATGCGACCCTTGGGCGGAGACCAAGAATTGGGCAGCGTTTATGAGATGCGAGTCTACACCTACAAGCCCGGTTCCATGCCTGAGGTAATCAACAGGTGGGCCTCTGCTATCCCCCACCGGGAAGAGTACTCGCCTCTCGCAGCCGCAATGTCCAGCGAGATTGGTGACTTGAACAAGTTGATTCACATTTGGCCCTACAAAGACCTGAACGACCGGTTCAAGGTGCGGTCAGAGGCCATCCAGAATCCCAACTGGCCGCCCCCGACTCGGGAATTCCTGGTTAAGCAAGAAAATAAGCTGATGGTGCCGTCCTCCTTTTCACCAATGCACTGACCGGATCATCAAACTGGTGAAAGCGCTCTACCCCCAACACCAATGGATAACAAAGCCCCCTAATCGAGGAGCTTTTCTTGTTTCAGAAACATCCCGCACCTGGCCCCCCCAAGGGTGGAGTGGTGGGACGGTGGCTATGGCACTAGCCGAGTCGCTGTACAAACCGTCGCCGTGGGGTTCTTCTTCGGCAACACCGAACTGAGCATGGAACTTTGGAACGTGATTGCGGGTGTTTCGGGGTCTGATGAGTAATCCACTTTACTTGGTTGGAAAAATCATCTATCATTCGCCAATTCATTCCTGAGGAGAGATTCACATGGCTTCTTTCAGTTATTTCTACAAGATACGGATTGACCTCTCAAAATCATCTTCCGGAGAAGCATTGCTTTCGAAATGGCATGAAGAGGCGCAAGCAGCGTTAGGAGCCATGGATGCAGGAGTGGTTCAAATTTGGAAAGACTCTGCGGATGCAGTGGTATACGTCATCGCAACGTTTGAAGGCGAAAACGCCGTAGAAGCCCATGGCACTGCTCTCGCCACCTTCGGCACTTTACCTATGTTTAACAGTGGCCACATAATTATCGAAGAGGCTAGCTCTGTTCTGGACTATAGGGAATGGGCCGCATATTTAGCGAATAGGAATAGTTAAAGATTTATTCCGAGAGAGTCACTTTCATCATCGAGCATCGTGACTCAAGATGTGACCAAAGTGACTGACTTGAACATCTTCCCCTTCCACAGACCGGTAGCTGGAGCGGCCTGATGAGATGGCCTCTATGAACGAAGATTTGGTATCGATCCTGGCAGTGGTGTAGGTGTAAACCAGATTATCGGCAAGAATCTATTCAAGCACGTGAACATCACCCTTGGTAGTAGCCTCAATCCGCCGATCATCCAATACGATGATATCGTCCATCTTCCTTTCCTCTGTATCAGATGCCTAGCCTAATATAACCAAAAGCCCCATATCACGTATCCCGCCGTTGCCCTAACCTATCAAGCGCCGTCAAGGGCAAACGTACTCCGCTTTCCGCCGGGAATACTCAGTAGTGGAACGCCACCAGTAAAAGGGCGGCTCCTGTTCCGGGCGGATGCTGCCTTTGCCAGGTCAGAGGTGTACGAATACCTGGAAGGAGAGCGTATAGGCTATGCCATCCGGATTCCTTCCAATGATGTGTTGGGGAAGCAGATGGAGCACCTGATGGAGCATTCTGTGGAATCGCTGTCCAGAGAGCCTGTTGCGTGCTACCACGACTTTACTCACCAAGTCCGGATTTGGGACAGGTCCAGGAGGGAGGTGGCCAAGGTAGAGTGGAACCAAGGAGAACTTTTCGCCAGAGTGGGCTTCATCGTCACCAACCTCAGTTATCCAACGCAGTGGATCGTCAGCTTCTACAATGGCAGAACACCTATCTTGATCAGTTTCACCCGAAGACTCCTCAAGAACCACTCCTTCACCTTCCTGGGCAACCCCAACCTTCTTAAGAAGTTACCTAGGTTGGGATTGACATGCAAGGTTGGGGGAATAAACTTGGTGCTAACAAGAACAGGAAATCCAGATGGAGAATCCCAGGTAAATTGCCAATGCTTTTTGAGGAGACGCACCATGGAACGATACTTTGACCTGGGAAGTCATTCTCGTCTGGTCACGACCTCATCAGAGGAGGCGCAGCTGTGGTTTAACCGCGGGCTGAACTGGCTCTATGGCTTTAACCACGCCGAATCGCTTGCCTGTTTTCAGCGGGCAGCAGAAAGTGATTCTGCCTGCGCCATGGCTCACTGGGGCATCGCCCTGGCCAAAGGCCCATACTACAACAAACAGTGGTCCGACTTCAGCGAGCGTGAACTGCCCGAGACGCTCGACATCGGCTACCACAAGGCGCGGCATGCACAGGGTCTTCTAGGCGCCGATGGCACACCCACCGAGCGGGCGCTACTTGACGCCTTGGTGCAGCGTTACCAATCACCGAAGCACCAGGAACCCGCTGAACTGGTGCGTTGGAACGACGTCTACGCCAGCGCTATGCGCGACGTTTACGCACAATTCCCCGACGACTTAGATGTCGCCGCCCTGTTTGCGGAAGCGATGATGGATCGCACCCCTTGGCGCCTGTGGGACCTGGAAACCGGAAAGCCGTTTGACAACGCAGACACGCTTGAAATGGTGGCGGTGCTCGAAAAAGGCATGGCTCAAAGTGCCCATCCACATCCGGGTCTGTTGCACTTGTATATTCACACGATGGAGATGTCGCCCACCCCGCAACGCGCTCTGCGAGCCGCCGATCAGTTGCGCCCTTTGGTGCCGGAATGCGGTCATCTCCGGCATATGCCGGCGCACATTTACATGCAGTGCGGCCATTATTATGACGCGCTGGAAGTCAGCTACAACGCAACTGCAGCCGATGGTAAATATATCGCCTACGCCAACCTTGGCCGTGACGATCGTTACCTCTCATCTTGCTGTCATAATTTTCATCAACTGATGACGGCCGCCACATTTCTCGGCCAATATGAGGCGGCCCTGTATGCCGCTAATTCGGTGCAGCGTCTATTGACCGAAGACATCCTGCGCACGGAAATACCGCAATTGGCGCGGATGCTGGAGTCCCACTACTCGATGAAATCGCATGTGCTGGTGCGCTTCGGCAAGTGGGAGGAGATCATCGAAGAGCCGCTGCCTGAAGATAACAAACTCTATTGTGTCACGACGGCATTGATGCGCTATGCACGCGGCATAGCGTATGCGTCGCTGGGTCAACACGACTTGGCCGACAAGGAGCGCGCCAAATTCGAGGAGGCGCTGGATAATGTCCCAGCCGAGCGCCGGATTATGAACAACGAGGCGCGAGCCATCCTTGGCGTTGCCACTGAAATGCTGTACGGGGAAGTGGAATATCATCGCGGCAACTACGATGTCGCCTTTAAACACCTGCGCCAAGCCGTCGTTAACGACGATGCGCTCAACTACGCGGAGCCATGGTCGTGGATGCACCCGCCTCGGCACGCGCTAGGCGCATTGCTACTGGCACAGGGGCATGTTGATGAATCGGAACAGGTGTATCGCGCCGACCTGGGCCTCGATGGAGTATTGATTGCGGCGAAACGTCACTTGAACAATGTCTGGAGTTTGCACGGTCTGGCAGAGTGCCTGCGGGTCAAGGGCAAGGGGTCCGAACTCGCCCTCATCGAGCCGCAACTGGAGCTGGCGATGGCACGCACCGATCAACCAATTACCTCGTCCTGCCACTGCCGCGTTGAAACGGCTTGCTGCCCTTGACATCCCGGATCAGCAAGTTCGATTTGGCTCCGTTTTCATCCAGCCTGTAAATGACCGTTCACCGGTGCCTGTGGCGTTCTCCCATAGGCACTTGAGGTCTATCAAACCGCGCCAGGTAAACGCACTGCCGCTGTCGTTGTCAAATAGTGAACAGCGGACCCTCCCCCGTCTCCACGCCCGAGTCCCTTTGAGTAAACTCAACAAAGGCACCTCAAGGCTTGATTCGTAAGCGCAGTTTCGGTATCACCGAATTTAAAACGGGCCCTGTGAGATGACGAGGGGTCAAACTTGGGTCCCATCCAGGTGGGCCACTCCGGTGAAGTCAGGAGCCTGGTCGCTTTCAGTAGGCATTCGACGCATAAAAGTCCACAGGCCACTAACTTCGTTGTTGTCTTTATTGCCGCTGTGTGTAATATTACCTGGTACGATTACATACACTGCAAACCATGGACATGAACCTATCTGTTGGAGAGCGAAACCTTACTTCGTCGGTCCATGGTTTCCAGCGTAAAGCACGATGAACACTTCATTTGACACTAGCGGCAGTGGTCGCGCCGAGTCATGAAATCAGGAGAGGTGAAAGACGATGGTTTCTAGCGAGGAGAAGGTCCAGTGGAGTCTTGAAGCCGATTATTTCCAAGCATGCAGTTGTGACTATGGTTGCCCGTGCGAGTTTGAAGCACCGCCTACCCAAGGTTTCTGCGAAGGGATCGGGGCCTATCGCATCACTCAAGGGAATTACGGGAGTGTCTCACTAAATGGAGTTGCCTTCGGGTTCTACGTCCGTTTCCCAGAAGCCATGCATCTGGGAAACGGAACCCTTGGTCTATTGATCGACGAGAGATCGGATGCCCAACAACGCGACGCTTTGTTGCAGATTACATCGGGAAAACACGGTGGCTTACCTTTCGAAGTATTCCCTGCTTTAATCACTGACCCGATCGACCCAAGGTTCGTTTCATTCCAATTCGAGCTTCGCGGCAGAGATAGCACAGTCACTATGGGGGATGCGGCTTCAATTGCCTTCGAACCCGTAAAGAATCCAGTCACAGGAGAGCCTGAGGGCATCCGTATCCAGCATGAGTCCGGTTTCATCTTCAAGGAGGCGGACGTGGTCTCAGCCAAAACGTGTACGTTGTCCACTGATCGGCTGAACTTCTCATGGCCAGATAAGGCAGGATTCGTTGCCCAGATCAAATATAGTAACTAAGGACAATCTTCATATAATCGACAACTACGGGTCGACCATGGAATACTAAGGCCATGGTCAGAGTGCGTGCGTTTAAACCACCGGCCTATTCGCCCCGAACAAGGTGCGACACCCCTATATATACGGTATAGGCGTTGTTGGATAGGAGCGTCGATCCGCCTAATGACCATACGCCCTGCCATTAGGTGTTGCTGGACCGCGAGTAAGTGGTTACAGTCAACGTGAACCAAATGGAGGCGTTGATATGAGATTGTTCTACCAAACCAAAACCCAAAATGCCCAGGCAATCTTGAGAGACGGCTTTCGGGATTCGGTTCTGAAGACAACAGACGACGGCAAAATATTGATTCAAGGCGTCAGATTGTTCGATGACGCGTTGGGATGGCCACTTGGCGTTGCTATCGATGGCAATGCGATGCTTTCAATCGAAATTCCAGAAGACGCCATAAGTGAGCATGAGTTGGTCTGGGCTGATGATGATGGAATTCCCATTGAGATTCACGAATTCGCTGTACCAGCATCGCTGGTCAACTTCTACGGCCCGCCAGTGGTGGAAGACGTAGACCTTAATCCCCGTGGACTTCTGAATGACATCGACCTATCAGGCATTGGCGACGACCCCGATAGTGGCGGATTTGCGGGGCCTATGGGTGACACGTCGCCATTTGGCAACAACTAATCATATAAACCAGAAATCCCGGCAATCACGTTCCACAGTTCCAGGCGCTAAGTTCGGTGTTGCCGAAGAACAACCCCACGGTCCAAGGATAGGGCTTACCAAGGGACTCGGTAAGCACCTCCGTACTTGAAGGTTTTCACCGAATATTGACCTCCCGAGACCGTTCCGGTGCCCACGGGAGCGTTATAGTCCGATATACACACTCTCGCCTTGGTGCCATCAGACGCGGACTGTCCCCCTAAAGTGACCAGCCATGGACAACCAGGCCATGCTCCGCATATCTGTTGGTAAGGCCACTGGAACGGTCTGTCACGGCATCACGGTTCTGTCCTGGAGATCTTGTGGTGTTCTGTAGCGTGCTCCAATGGTCTCACCCTATGTAAGTCGACGATCTGATATCCCGACGACTCCATCCGAATACGGCGCAGCGACGGTGCGATGGGATCACTACGTCCCAACGACTCTGTAAAGCTGGTGTCCGAGTCTCCCATGCGGGAGTTCCTGGCATGAAGCGTATATAAGGCTAGGCGGGCCATCCGCCGTACGCGGTCACCAAGGTTGAAGCGAAGGGTTAAGAGGGCGGACCGGTCCGCAAGGCGGCACATAGCTATTCTTGCGGGGGAGGTAGACGTTAGTTCGTAGGCTTCGTCTAAGGAGCGCAGCCATGATTATTCCTGAAAGGACCCGCCGTGAACCTGGCTATAGACTTCTTGGAATTCTCCTGTTCTATCCGAAGGAGTCATGTTAAGAAAGATGTCGTAGATGTCCTGTTCAGTTAGTTCCCGTTCCTCTCGTTGAGAAAGGAGGTACATATCCTTGAACGCGGCTCGGAATGGGCCGTCTCCGATTGTCTCGTACACGTTCAGTAACAGGTATTCACCTAGGTAGTAATCGCAAATATTCAGGTTGCTGGCTCGATGGGCTTCCATGCCCACATTTCCCTGTATCTCTAGCAGCTTTTGGACGGTGCTAACAGCTAAACGTTTGCAATATGCGAATTCGCCGTGCGATGAGGTCATATCCTTTATTCGCTCTGTTAGCGATTGCCCGTATAGGCGATGGAATACGGCGCTGGCAAGGAAGTCTGCCCCACCTTCCGTCAGCCAGCTGGGGCCGATTTCACCTCCCCAGTAGTGATGGGCTACTTCGTGGATGATGATTCGGTTAGCATCGCTGGTTGGCTGGCCACGGGCAAGATCTTCCTTGATGATGATATGGCTCCCCATGTTCCTGCCCAGGTTTTCGTCACCTTGGCTAGACCAGAGGTAGGACATTCCTGAAAAGCCGTACAGAACGATCAACTCTCCGGCGGGGAATGGCACCGCCAGGAAATCTTCAAGGTCGACCACCGCATCCTCTACCTGCTGAGTCGTTTCCAGGTCCAGGTCTTTCTCCCGTGACGACAATCCAATCGACCATATTGCACCGGCAAGGGGTAAATCTATCTCCTTGGAATAGACAAAGTGGTCCTTGATAAGCTTGCCGAAATCCCCGACTTCCGACGTGGCCTGGAAGTCCAGTACCGCAACTAAGGCCGCTTCCTCGTCGGTTAGGCCGTCCAAAAACCACTCTTGTTCGACCATCAATACATATTTTTTAGGATATGACCTGCGAAGGGAAACCAGGCTCCGCAGAGCATACTGGGCGTGGGGCTGGAATGATGTATTGAAGAAAGGCATGTCTACAACTTTCTTTGCGAGGGGGCTATCCTCGTCTAGAAGGTCGCTAAGATATCGAAGGGCCCATTTTTCATCATAGGTAATGTCGTCAACCACCCAGGGGAGACGGATCACGTGTTTACCAAGCGTAGAGTCCTTCTCCGAGAGTTTTGCGAGATAGTAGAGTGCTCCCCACTCCGGTTCGGTCATGTCATCGACGACCCAGCGGAAGCCCACCGGCTCATCCGACGGGAGATTCCCGCTAGCTTTTAAATTGGACAGACTGCCAAGGGGAGACCATTCGGTTTCAGTTATATCGTCTATGACCCAGGGCAGTGCCACAACGTTTCTAGCGAGGCCGAGGTCCCGGTGAGCCAAGGAATTGATGTTTAGGATGGCGTTAGCTTCTTGATCGGAGATGCTATCTTTGGTCCACGAAAAGCTAAATACAGTGCGCGTTAGACCAACGTCTTTCTCGGAGAGCTGAGACAAATAGGTCAGGGCTTTGAACTCCGGTCCATCAGCACCATCCACGACCCAGGGGAGAGACGCCACTCCTTTCCCCAGATCGACGTCTTCAGCCATTAGGGTCTCCAACGATTTTAAAGCACTCTGCTGGTCCTTGCTCAATGCGCCCCCTGCCCATGGCAGGACGTCGCGAATAATCTCGGATGGAGTGCGAGTCGGGGTCGGCGGTACGGGGGTATCGGTCGGCGGTATTGGGGTATCGGCTGGCGGTACGGGGGTATCGTCCGGCGGTACGGGGGTATCGTCCGGCGGTACGGGGGTATCGGCTGGCGGTACGGGGGTATCGTCCGGCGGTACGG
>Ga0315336_1006651_pt1 | contig 11673 bp, 11 predicted proteins | sample ASW5metaG_FD_204512 | JGI IMG/M metagenome (GOLD analysis project Ga0315336, IMG submission 204512) | Ammonia-oxidizing marine archaeal communities from Monterey Bay, California, United States - ASW #5 | ecosystem: Environmental > Aquatic > Marine > Intertidal zone | place: USA: California...
CTTAAAATTTTTCATATATATTTTTTCATTTTTCCTTCCATCTCTGAATTAAATATTCAAATTCATCAAGCATATTTTTATAATTTTTTTTAAAAATTTCTTCATCACAAACTTTATTGAAATAATCATATGCATTTTTTACAATTGTACTTATATGTTGTTTATCTAATAAGATTTCTAATTTTTTACAAAAATCTTCTGGATCTGAAGTATCAATTTCGATTAAATTTTCCGAAATTTCTTTGTCATTTAAAAGATTTTTTGTATAAAATAAAGGTTTTTTAAAAAAGAAAGACTCATAGATAGGAAAATTGGTAGGTCCACCATAAGTTGGCATTACTACAGCATCGGTATTTTCATATAAAGATGCTAATTCATCGTCTGATATTAAGGGAAGAATTTTAATGAATTCGTTCAATTTTTTTAAATTTACTAATTTTTTGATATATCCATAATTTCCTTTGTCTGTTCCACTAAACACAAAATAAAAGTTTAAAATATTTCTATCTAATAGAATATTTGCTGTATCGATAATATATTTGTGGTTCTTATGTGGCCAATATGCTGCTGGGTAAAAGATAATTTTTTTATTTTTTGGTAAATTTAAATCCTGAAATATTTTTTTATAGTTCAATCCCTTTTTAGATCCTTCTTTATATATAGTTGGTGGCATCGGTATAAGTGTTTGTACTATGATATTTTTATCCGAACAAAAATAAAATTTAATCAAATCTTGTTTAATTTGTTCGTGTGGAACAACAATTTTAAAAGCTTTAAAAATTACTTCACGAATTAAGTTCTCTCTTTTTTCAAAAGTAAAGTTGTCATGATGTTCTGGAAATTGACTATTTTTCTTATGGTCTAGATCCCAAATATTTATAATAAAACTTGTTTGACCACAAAACTTAACAAACATAGATGGACCAACAAATATAATTAAATCATATTTTTCCTTTTTTAGAAAACTTGTAAAAGGGTGATTAATATTTACTTTTTGAAGAAGATCTTTAATATAATCTATTACATACAATTTGGAAAAGTATTTTGAAAATAAATTATTGTTAAAAAAATTAGTTTTGAGTCCTTTTTTTCTTAATAAAAGTTCTGATTCTTTATTTAATACTATAAATTCAATTTTAGAATTATATTTTTTAATTTCATTAATTATTAAACAAGGTTTTAGTTGCAAATAAAAACCACCACCCGATGTAGGTTTTCCATCAAATAAAACAGCAATTTTCATCAAACTTCTAAAAATTATTTGATTTATTTAATTTTCTTAATGCTAAATTCATAGATATTTTTCAATAAATTTTTTTTATAGTTCTAATTTATTGGGATGCGATATTATTTCATTGACATTGGTTATTACATATTTTTGATGGCTTTAAAAGAAATATTTGGTATCAATGACAACTCATGAGTATCAAAAAAAATAATTTTACATGCATTATTGGATTGGGGTTTGTTGGGTTGACATTGGCAATAATAATGGCCAACAGAGGATTCAAAATTTTTGGAGTAGAAAAAAATAAATTAATTTTAAAAAAATTAAAAAATAAGCAAGCTCATTTTTATGAGCCAGGATTAAAACAAAATTTAAAAAAAATTATTACAAAAAAAAAATTTTCTTTTTTTAATAAAATTCCTAAAAATAAAAATATTTCGACATATATTATAACAGTAGGAACGCCTCTTAATGCGCAAAAAAAAATAATAACGAAGTATATTGTTAAAACTTGTAATCAAATTGCTGCTGTTTTAAAAAATAATGATATCGTTATTTTGCGTTCTACAGTTAAAATCGGTACAACAAGAGATATAGTTTTTCCAATTTTGAAAAAAACAGGGAAGAATTTTTATCTAGTATATTGTCCTGAAAGAGCGGTAGAGGGTTCAGCTCTTAAAGAACTTCACACATTACCACAAGTGATAGGAGGAATAGATAATAATTCTATAAATAAAGCTGTAAAAATATTCAAAAAAATTACAAAAAAAATTGTAACAACCAGTAATGTTGAAACTGCAGAAATGATAAAATTAATTGATAATTCCTCAAGAGATGTTTTTTTTGCTTATGCTAATGAAATCGCAAGAACTTGTGATGCAATTGGTTTAGACGCTTTAGAAATAATTAGATCTGGAAAGTCAAATTACGATAGAACAGATTTAGCAAAACCAGGTTTGGTTGGAGGTCCATGTTTGCACAAAGATCCATATATTTTTTCAGAAAGTATTAAAAAACGAAATATTAGTGCAGAAATTACACTTATGGCTAGAAAAATAAATGAGAGACAGCCAATTGAGATCGTTAATTTCATTTATAATTATCTAAAAAAAATAAATAACTTTCCAAAAAGACTAAAAATTTCTTTAATTGGTTTGGCATTTAAAGGATATCCAGTAACGGATGATCTTAGAGGTTCAATGGCAATTCAAGTGTTTAAAGCTTTAAAAAATAAATTTAGATCGTCAAAGTTTTTTGGATATGATCCAGTTATATCTGATACAAATATTATAAAATTAGGTCTTAAAAAGACTTCTTCATTATCAGATGCGTTTAAAAATAAAGACTTAGTGATAATACTTAATGATCATCATGTTTTTTCAAATATGCCGATTGAAAGATTTTCAAGAAAATTAAAAAAACCATCTATAATTTATGATTTTTGGAATCATTTTGACAAAAATAAGTTGAATTTACCTGATAACATTGAATATATTTCTTTAGGTGCTCATTGTAAGAACAAAAACTTTATATAATTATAATGTCAAAAAAATATTTAGTGACTGGCGGAGCTGGATTTATAGGTTCTGCAATAATCAAGAAACTTTTATTAAAAAAAGGTAACAAAGTAGTTTGCTTAGATTCTAATATTAGAGGTAATCTAAGAAAACTAGGTGATGACTTAAAAAAAATAAAGGTAATTACAGCGGATATAAGAAATTTGAAAGCTTTGATTAAATCTTCAAGGAAGGTTGATTGCTTAATTCATTTGGCTTTTTTGAATGGCACTGAACATTTTTATAATAGACCAGATTTAGTACTCGACATAGGAGCAAAGGGTATCATAAATGTTATTGAGGCTTGCAAAAAAAATAAAATAAAAGAGTTAATTATTGCCTCAAGCTCGGAAGTTTATCAAAAAACTAGCATTATACCAACTCCAGAGAATATACCTTTAAGTATTCCAAATGTATTTAATCCAAGATATTCTTATGCTACTGGAAAAATTTTGAGTGAAGTAATAGCAATAAACAATTCAAAATTATTTAAGAGACTAATTATTTTTAGACCACACAATGTTTACGGTCCTGACATGGGTTCTGAACATGTAATTCCCCAATTTATAATTAGAATGAAAAAAAGTATTAATAAAAAAAAAACTGGTAAAATCAAATTTTTGATAAAAGGTTCAGGTAGAGAAACAAGAGCTTTTAATTTTATTGATGATTTTACAGATGGGTTAATGAAAATTATATACAAGGGAAAACATTTAAATATTTATAATATTGGGTCTCAAGAAGAAGTTCCAATTATGCAAGTGGCAAAATTAATTGCCAATCACTTTCAAAGAGAAATTACTATTGTTAAAGGACCAGGGCACCCTGGTTCAGCTTTAAGAAGATGTCCAGATATTTCAAAATTAAAATCCCTAGGATACAAACCAAAAGTAAAATTAAGTGAAGGAATAAAAATTATAGCAGATTGGTATTTGAAAAACATTAATTTAATTAAACATAAAAATATTTTATGTTAAACAAATTTAAATATAAGAAAAATCTAAGTTGTAGAATATGTAATAATGATAATTTGATAAATTATCTTGAATTGGGTAATCATCCCCCTTCTAATAGTTTTATTGAAGAAAAAGATGTAAGTAATGAGCAGTTTTTTCCACTTACAGTGCAACTTTGTGTAAATTGTGGTTTATCTCAACTTGATACAGTTGTTTCAAGCCAAGATATTTTTGATGAATATTTATATTTATCGTCAACTTCCAGAGCATTAGTAAATCATTATGAAAAAATGACCAAAACAATAATACATAAATTTTGCCCACAAACGGATTCATTGATTGTTGATATAGGTTGTAATGATGGCATAACTTTAAAATGTTATCCGAAAAATCACTTTAATCTTTTAGGTATTGAGCCATCATCTTCAGGTGATTTTGCCACAAAAGCTGGATTAGAAGTGGAAAAAAATTTTTTTTCAGAAGAATTTTCTAATATTCTAGTTTCCAAATATGGACAAGCAACGATTATCACAGCTACAAATGTAGTTGCTCATGTAGACAACATTAGAGATTTTGTTTCGGGAATATCCATTTTTTTGAAAAAAAATGGAATATTCGTTATTGAATTTCCATATTTGAAGAATATGTTAGAAGAAAATTTTTTTGATATTATATATCATGAACATTTATCTTATTTATCTATCACCCCATTAAAACACTTGTTCTCTTTGTATAATTTAAAAATATTTAATATAGAAACAGTTAATGTAGGAGCTTCTGGTCCAGGATTGCGTATTTATGTATCACATGAAAGTTCAAAATTTAGCTCTGATAATATTGTTTCTGAATATTTAAATATGGAAAAAAAACTAAATTTTAAAAAAATTGAACCTTACATATCCTTTTCCAAAACAGTTCTTTCAATCAAAGATGATCTTATTTCTTTGATTAAAAAATTAAATAATTCAAATAAAATTGTTGCTGCCTATGGAGCACCAGCAAAAGGTAATACAATGTTAAATTTTTTAGGATTAGATAAAAATCAAATTAAAGCAGTGGCAGATAATACACCTTTAAAGATTGGCAAACTTACACCCGGAACCCATATTCCAATAGTCACTGATGAAGAATTTGAAACATTAAATGTTAATTATGCATTACTATTAACGTGGAATTATTTAGAATTTTTTTTAAACAATTCTAATTTTATTAAATTGGGAGGTAAATTTATTGTACCTTTTCCAAAGCCGGAAATATTTCCAAAATAAAATTTTATGAAAAAAATAAATTTAAAAGTTGCATTTAGGGATCGCAGGGGAAAAATCATAGATCTTATAGAAGGTGAAAAAATTAACGCGATTACCTTTATAACAATAAAAAAAGGAGCAATAAGAGGCAATCACTATCATAAAAAATCATGGCAGTGGAATTATATTATTTCTGGAAAAATGAGATTGGTAACAAAAATGCCTAATAAAAAAATAAAAAAAACATTATTAAATCCAGGAGATTTAGCATTAACTCTTCCCGGTGAGTTACATGCGCTTATAGGCATTGAAGATTGTAAATTTCTTGTTTTTAGTAAAGGCCCACGAAGTGGAAAGGGATACGAAACAGACACTTTTAGATTAGAAAAACTCTTAGTTTAAATTGTAACAATGATTGGTTTTTGAATTAATTTAGTTGAGAACAAAAAAATCATTAAATAATAATATTCAATGCTCATTTATAATAATTTTCTATTGAAAACTTTTTTAATTTTTTTGATCACAAATTGCATTTCTTTCATTGTTGTTCCTATGCCGCTAGGTATATAAAACCCTCTTTCAAATAAGTTTTCAGAAACTGGAAACTTTTCATTTTTAAACAAATTCATTTTTTTAAAAACCGGCTGCAGATGCATGGGACAAAAGAAAGGTCTACAATCAACTCCTTCTTTTTTTAAAATTTTTATATATTTTTTTGCTAGTGATTTTTTTTTTTTTAAAACTATTCCATAAACCCAATATATATTTTTGGCATAATTAGTTTCTTTTAACGGTAATTGAATATTTTTTATATTTTTTAGTTTTGATGAATAATAATCACCCAAAAATTTTTTTTTTTTAACAAATAGTTTTAGATTTTTTAATTGTGCTAATCCGAATGCAGCCTGCATACTAGTCATTCTATAGTTCCATCCTATATCATCATGAATAAATTTTTGTTTTTTTGAACTAAAACAAATATTTTTAAGCATAGAAAACTTTTGTGCCAGTAAGCTACTATTGGTGACAATCATGCCTCCTTCTCCCGTTGTAATATGTTTATTTGCAAAGAAACTAAAAGTGCTAATGTGTCCATAGCTTCCTATCGGTTTGTTTTTGTAAAATTGTCCTATTTCTTCCGCTGCATCTTCAATAATTATTAGATTATATTTTTTTGCTATCTTAATAACTGGATCAATATCAACGGGTAGTCCATAAATATGGACAATAACTATCGCTTTTGTTTTTTTTGAAATTTTTTTTTCAATTTTTGTAACATCAATATTCCAAGTCAAAGGATCAGAATCTACTAATATAGGTTTTCCACCCTGTCTTACTATCTGATGTAAACAGGAAATAATTGTAAATGCTGGTACAATTACCTCATCATCTTTTTTTATGTTTATTGATTTAATTGCTATATCAAGCGCAGCAGTACCACTAGAAACAGAAACAGCATATTTTCTAGATACTAATTTTGCAAATTCTTTTTCAAATTTTTTTACATAACTTCCATCTGCAGATATCCATCCCGATTTGATACAATCTGAAACAAACTTTAATTCATTTCCTATGATTAATGGTCGATTAACAGGAACAAATTTCATTACAACAATCTTTATTATTAATTTTAATTTTCACTGCTATGATTTTGTCAGAATTGCACATTGGTTAGTAGCCAAATAATTTTTCTTTAATTTTTCTTACCTTCACCAAAAATTTATAAAAATTACTTGAAGTTGTAAAAATAACCTCATTGCTTCTGTTCATAACATCTACTGCATGTAATTTATTGTAAATTATAGGTTTATTATAAATAGATTTTTCCAAATTTTTTTTATTTGGCAAAATAATCTCATAAATTGAACCTTTATCAGAAGTTGCTAATAATTTATCATCTACCTGGTTGATGGAAGTAAGACCTAAATATTCACCAAAATATAAATTTATTCCAATGTAATTTTTTTTTCTTGTATCTAAATACCAAATGTTGCTTGTAATATAGTCAGTAAAAAAATAATGATTATGCCAAATGGAATTTTTGTTTTTATAAACAACGCCACCTATTATTGAATTTCCATAACTATTGTCATTCGTTGAAATGAGTGATTCATGCAAATATTGTAACTTAGGTTCAATCATTTTCATTGAAGGATCATTAATATTTTTCAAACATATTTTTTTGCTGTTTTTAACATCCACATAATGTTTATCATAAATTCTGTAACTGCCTTCAAAACATCCTGCCCCAAAATTTAGGTAATTATTGAAATTTTCAAATTTTACAATATTTAATTCTTCAATATATTCGCTTCCATTATCTGGAATATAAATATCTCCAGTTTCCAAATCAAAACTAAATTTCCAAGGATTTCTAAATCCTAAAAAAAGTATTTCTGGTTTTCCATCTAATTGAATAAATGGATTTTCTCTGACAAATGAATAATTTTTTCCATTTTCACTAATTGTGAAAGGATCAATTCTTAAAATTTTACCATTTAAAACTTTTATATTTTGAGAACTTTCAGGAACCATAGTGTCACCCAAACAAATATATAAATAATTATCTCTCGGATTAAAACTTATTGTACCACAGTTATGATATGGAATATCTTCTGATGCTAATCTCTCTACACCTAAAAGCTCAACCTCAGAGGAAAGTTTAGCTTGTTTAATTTTATCATTGTATTCAAATCTAGACAAGATTGTTTGATTTTTTTTGTTAACATATGAAACAAAAATATATTTATCTTCTTCAAAATTTGGCGAAAATGCAAATCCAGTAAAACCTTGTTCTAAGCTGTCGCTTTCAGACATTAAAGACTTTATGTTTAAGATTGGTTTTTGATTTATTTTAGGATCCTTATTATAATTTTGTATTTCTACAATCTGACCCAATTTATGTTCTAGTACAAAAATTGAGTTTTTAGAAATAAATTCATTTTTGGACAAATGTGCAGGAAGATCAAGTCCTTCGGCTATTTTTTTTATTATTACATCTTCGTTCGACAATACTTCTTTACTTAATAAAAGAAAAAATATTAATAAAATTAAAAAAAAATTTTTTTTCATTTTCTACGTTTAATATTCTTTATTTTAATTTAACTAATTTATTCTTTTTCCAGATACCTTCTTCTATTTTTCCGTTGGCATGTGTGAAGGTTCCTTTTCCATGCCGTTTACCCTTTTTCCATTCACCAACATATTTGTCTCCATTAATGTATATATATGTCCCTTTTCCGTCCCGTTCCTTTAGGTTATCTGGGGCAAAATATTTATCTTTTTTCCATTCTCCAATATATTTGTCTCCATTAGAGTATATATAAATTCCTTCTCCATAATATTTATGCTTTTTCCACTCTCCAACGTACATATCTCCATTAGCGTACGTATAGGTTCCTTGTCCATGTCTTTTATGGTTTTTATATTGTCCGACATATTCTCTGCCTTCGTGCCTGAATATTCCTTGTCCATGAAATTCTCCCTTATAAAATTCACCAATATATTTCTGACCCTTGGGGCCCATTCCTGTACCATGGCAGTTTGTCCATTTTCTCATCTTACTAAAATGTTTCCTTGAATATTTTGAAATGTCTTTATCATTCCCTTTACATTCAGGTAACGAACTTTGTGCTAGTACTTTTCCACAAAACAGAAAAACCAAAAAAACACAAAAGTATATCTTTTTCATTTTGAACATCATTTTTTATTAACCTTTAAATCTTTCAATGTAAATTACTTATTTTTAATTATCTTTTTCATCTTTTCTGTATTAATCGAAGAGTTAATGGGCATTTTTATTTTTTTGTTTTTTTTTAAAAATATCTTTTTAATCTTTGGATTTTCTATTTTTGCAAAGTTATATACTGATTGAATTTTTCCTCCTACATTTAATATTCCTTTTGCATTAAGCAATTTTAATAATATTTTTGCAACTTCATCATGATACATAAAACTATTTTTGACATCATAAAATGCAGCTTTGTGAACAAATGGCTTTTCAGTCATACACAATCTTAATATCAAGGAATTTTTGTATAATTGAACGGCACATTCCCCACCAAGTTTTGACCAAGCATAATTATTTACAGGCAACAAACTATCAGATTCCAGATAATTGCCCTTTGTGCCTGGATAAACATAACTAGTAGAAAAATAAATGAGTTTAATATTTTTTTCTGCACATGCCTTGGTAATATTACACGTTCCAATAATATTTAAATCTATACTTTTTTTTATTTTACGATCATGAATATTCATCGGTCTGGATAATCCAGCAAGATGAATAAGGATATTTGGTTTTCTTAATTTTATGTATTTTTGTATACTTCTAGAGTTTGTTATATCCAAAGTTTTTTTGTTTGGATAAAGAATCTCATACTTTGTTTTTAATTTTTTAAGAACAGTTCCAAATCTACCTGTGCCACCTGTAACTAAAATTTTTTTTTTCATAATTAATAGTTAAATATTAACATGCGAAATCCATGTTCCACCTTGAGATAAATAATTTTTTTCTTTTTTGAAAATTTCTTTTTTATGGTTCCACGCAAATAAGTATGAGACATCTGGCTTGTCTATTGTAAAATTTTCAGATGATATAATTGGAATATGCATACCTGGAGAAAATTTTCCAATTTTTTCTTTCGTGGTATCATAAATGCAATCAATAAAATTTGAACCAATTTGGCAATAGTTTAAAACAGTAGTGCTTTTGGAAGTTGCAGCATAACCGCATATTTTCTTATTTTGGTTTTTATACTTATTTAACAAGCTAACAACTTTTTTTTTTGATAATTCACAATTTTTTTTAAATTTTAAGCAAGAACTAAGATTGTCTATACCTTCTTTTTTTTCATATTGAATAATATTTTTCAAATTATCATTTATGACTCTTTGATTTTTCCTAGCAACAACATACCTCATTGAGCCACCGTGAGTTTCTTGAGGATGAACTTCTATCAATTCCATATCAAATCTACTAAATATTTTTTGTACTGAACTAACTGAAAACATATATATATGTTCATCATAAATTTGATCGTAGGAAATTTTATCAAACATTGAACCCAGATACGGTTCTTCAAAAATAAATACTCCTTTCAATGATAACAATAAATCTACTGATTTTATAAGATCTGCTAGATCTGGTATGTGGCAAATTACATTTGCCGCACAAATAACGTCAGTGTTGTGCTTATATTTACTTAACAAATTTACATTTTTATAACAAAAAAATTCAACAAAGGTATTGATATTATTTTTTTTTGCCTTCATGGCAACACTCTTGGAAGGTTCAAAGCCAATATAATTCAAACCCTCATTCTTAAAGTTTTGCAACATGGTTCCATCATTTGATCCAATCTCTATTATGTTAGATTTACCATTCAAATAATTTTTTTTTATCCAATTAAAATAATTAACAAAATGTTTTTTCATATGCTCAGAGCTTCCTGAAAAGAAAGGATAATTTTCATTAAACATTTTTGCTGGATTTGGAAATTCATTAAGTTGAAACAAAGATAGTTCTTCTGAAAACCCCACTTCCAGGTCAAAGAAAAATTCTTTGTCAAATTCTTCTTTTTTTAAAAAACCATTAGCCAAAGGCATTTTGCCAAATGACATGAAAGGTTTGATGATTTTATTTGTAACCTTACATTTCATTTTTTAAATATTTAAATAGTAAAAGAGTATCTTTTATATCAACATCAATGTTTGATTTTAATATAAGTCCCTTGTTTTTAATTTTTTGATCATCAACATGATAGGACAATTGATTCATAATTGGTGAATTAACATAAACAATGTAAATTTTTTTTTTAATTTTTTTAATTTTGTTTAATATTTGATTTACAGTAAAATTTCCAGATAATGCATTGAAGATATCATTTTCAAAAAAATTTTTTTCTAAACAAAATTTAAAAACCTTAAAGGAGTCTCGGATAGACAAATAGGGCCTATACTGGTGTAAAGCTGTTTTATATACTTTAATTTTATCACCTATGGCAGCATTAAAACAAAATTTATTTACCGCAGTGTGGAATCTAATACCTTTTGAAACTCCCGCTATAGTTCCAAATCTGAAAGTGATATATCTTAATTTATTTGAATTTTTCTTCAATAATTTTTCTTCAATTAACTTAATTTCTGCGTAAGGGCTTTGAGGTTTTAAAAATCTTTTTTCACAATTTTCGTCAACTAAATCGGTTTTCTTTCCATACACGCTAGTTGATGAAAGATGAATAAGTTTAGTATTTTTATTTCTACAATATTTTATTACTGTTTTAAGACAATTTAAATTATTTCTATACATTTCTTTTTCTTTTCCAAAACTTTTTTCTGCATTAGTCATTGAAGCACAATGAATAATTACATCAACATTATGAAAATCATTTAAAGCGTTTAAATTATTTAAATCTCTAAAAAAAAAACTTAAATTATTTTTTTTTTCAAAATGATATAGAGAATAGAATCTGTTTGATTTTAAATTATCCACAAGTATTGCTTTAGAAATACTCTTGATTTTACGAATATTTTCTGCAAGAAAAGATCCGATATGCCCACAAGCACCAGTAATTAATACTTTCATTTATTTTTTTTTTGAAATGCGATAAATTCTTTATATGTTTCTATATAATCTTTAAAATCATATTCATAATCAGTTAATACTAAAACAACTGAGTTGTTTT